>ERZ747221.541-NODE-541-length-44357-cov-7.128410_pt1 | contig 44357 bp, 38 predicted proteins | sample MGYA00374949_ERZ747221 | MGnify/ENA primary metagenome ERZ747221 (study PRJEB28779, sample SAMN05720172) | bioreactor metagenome | isolation source: Anaerobic biogas reactor | place: USA:Washington, USA | collected 2015-08-08 ... | reverse complement strand
CGACGCGCTGCGCCAGGCGTCGCGCTCTGTTGAGTCGGCGGCGGGGCCAGGGAGCACCGCCGGTGTGTCGGAGCATCCGAAGGAGCCCTCATGAACACCCCCCGACTTCGGTCACGACACCCCGCAGGCAACAACCGGCGACGTGAGCCGGAAAGATCTCCCGCGTGGGGACTTCCCCCGCGCCCGTTCCGGTATGCCCTCGTCGCGACCCTCGGGGTGGGTGTGGGGACAGCGATCCTCGGCGGCATCGGTGCGCTTGGCACGGTGCTGGTCTACCTCGGGATCGCGTTCTTCCTCGCCATCGCCGTCGAACCGCTCCTGCAAACCGCGCTTCGGCGCGGGGTGCCACGATGGATCGCCGTCGTCGCTCTCGCGCTGATCCCGGAGGCGATCTCGTTCTCGATCATCGCCGGGGTGGACCCGCGAGTGGGGTTGTTCGCCTCGTTCACCATGGCGGTGACGATCGCGATCGTCGGGGGCCGGCGCGCGATGATCTCCGCGGCCACCGGCGCGATCGCGCTGGTCATCGCCCCGGTCGTGCAAGAACACGGCCTGGACTACCTGATCGCGACCGTCATCCTGGCCGGAGTGCTGCAGATCGTGCTGAGCGTGGTCGGGGTGGCCAAGCTGATGCGGTTCATCCCGCGCAGTGTGATGGTCGGGTTCGTCAACGCCCTGGCCATCCTGATCTTCCTCGCCCAGGTCCCGCACCTGCTCGGCGTGCCGTGGCTGGTCTATCCGATGGTCGCCGCCGGGCTCGCGGTGATGGTGTTGCTACCGAAGCTGACCACCGCGGTCCCGGCGCCGCTGGTGGCGATCGTGGCGTTGACCGCGCTCACGATGGCGCTGGCATTAAACGTGCCCAACGTCGGTGACGAGGGCGAACTGCCCTCGAGCCTGCCCTCGCTGTTGATCCCGAACGTGCCGTTGAACCTGGAAACCCTGGGCATCATCGCCCCCTATGCACTCGCGATGGCGCTGGTCGGGCTGCTCGAATCGTTGATGACCGCCAAGCTCGTCGACGACATCACCGACACCCATTCCGACAAGACCCGCGAGGGCTGGGGCCAGGGCGTGGCCAACATGGTGACCGGCTTCTTCGGCGGCATGGGCGGCTGCGCGATGATCGGCCAGACCATGATCAACGTCAAGACCTCCGGAGCCCGCACCCGCATCTCGACGTTCCTGGCCGGGGTGTTCTTGCTGATCCTGGTCGTGGGCATGGGCGGGCTGGTCGCGCAGATCCCGATGGCGGCACTGGTCGCGGTGATGATCATGGTCTCGGTCGGCACCATGGACTGGCACTCGATCGCCCCGAAGACCCTGCGGCGCATGCCGATCGCCGAAACCACCGTCATGGCGGTCACCGTCGCGGTCACCGTGGCCACTCACAACCTCGCCTACGGGGTGATCGCCGGCGTGCTGACCGCGATGGTCGCCTTCGCTCATCGGGTCGCGCACTTCACCGCGGTGGACACCGTCGCCGAGACCGATGCCGATCACGACGGCGCGATCGATACCCGCGTGTACAAGGTGCGCGGGGAGTTGTTCTTCGCTTCCAGCAACGATCTGGTCTACCAGTTCGATTACGTCGGGGATCCGGCCAATATCGTGATCGACATGTCGGATGCACACATCTGGGACGCCTCCACGGTGGCCACCCTCGACGCGATCACCACCAAGTACGCCGCCAAGGGCAAACCGGTGCAGATCATCGGGCTGAACCCGGCCTCGGAAGCCCGCCACGAGCGGCTGTCCGGGCACCTGGCCGGCGCGCACTGACATGGGCGCCGACACCAGCGGGTACTTGCAGATCGGGCAGGTAGCCGAGCGGACCGAGTTGTCGCTCAAGTCGATCCGGCATTGGGACGAGGTCGGGCTCGTTCAGCCGTCGGCACGCTCGGCCGGCGGATTCCGCCTCTACACCGAAACCGATGTTGAGCGGATGCTGGTGATCCGCCGGATGAAGCCGCTCGGGTTCACCCTCGCGGAGATGAAACAGCTACTCGACGCCCTCGACGTGCTCGACGAACCGGCCGCGACCGACGAACAGCGCGAGGCCGCGCGTGCCGAGCTGGCGGGTTTTGCCGACAAGACCCGCGACAGCGCGCAGCGGTTGCGTCGCCAGCTGGCCTACGCCGAGGAGTTCGGCGATTTGCTCGGCGCCCGCACCGCGGCGCCGTCGGTGTGAGCGTTGCGGTCCTCACCGCTAGCGGGCAGCGCCGTCGCGATCAGCGCGACCGCGGCCATGGCCGCGGCGATCAGCCAGAACGCGCGGCCGTAGCCGGGTGCCGCGTTCACCGTCGCGGTGATCAGCACCGCCAGACCGAGAGCAGCTCCGACCTGTTTGGTCGTGTTCATCAGCCCGGCGGCCGCCCCTGCATCAGCGGCGGGTACCCCTGCGGTGACCACGGCGGTGATCGGGGTGTTCAACAGTCCGGCGCCGATGCTGAAAACGAGGGCAGGGCCGAGAATCCCAGTCAGGTAGCTGCTCTCGGCGTCGAGTTGGGCCTGCCACGCGAAACCGGTCGCCGCCAGCAGCGCCCCACCGGCGATGAGGACCCGGCTCTCGACCCGACCCATCAGCCGCGGCGTCACCTGGGTACCGACCGCGATCGTGACCAGCGTGTGAGGCAGGAACGCCAGCCCGGTCTGCATTGGGGTGTAGCCGAGGATGTTCTGCATCGACAAGGTCAGGAAGAACCACATCGGGTTCAGACACGCTCCGGCCAGCAGCAACGCGAGGTTGCCCACCGTCACCGACCGGATGCCCAGCAGCCGCAACGGAATCAGCGGGACCGGCGCCCATCGCGCCTCGACAGCGACGAACACCGCCAGCAGCCCGGCCCCTGCGCCCAGCGCCGTCGGCGTCGCCACTGTCGACCATCCCTGTGTGGCGGCTTGCCCGAACCCGAAGGCGATCGCTGTCAGCGCGGCCGTCACCAGCACAGCACCACGCAGGTCGAGCCGAACCCTCGCCCGATTCGGCGCATCCGCAGCAACGACACGAACGGCCACCAGCAGCGCTACCGAGCCGATCGGCACATTGACCAGCAACGTGGCCCGCCACGGGAAGACTTCGGTGAGTACCCCGCCGAGCACGTTGCCCGCGGTCCCGCCGGCCAGACCTATCGCGGTCCACATCGCCAGGGCCTTCGTCCGCTGCGGCCCCTCGGCGAAGCTCGTAGTCAGAATCGTCAGGGTGGCCGGGGCCAGCACCGCCGCGCCGATGCCTTGGGCGGCGCGCGCGGCGATCAGCGCGCCCGGTGTCGTGGCCAGGCCGCCGAGCAGGCTGGCCACCGTGAACAGCGCCAGGCCGGACACGAACACCCGTTTGCGGCCGTAGAGGTCGGCCAACCGGCCACCCACCAGCAGAAGACCCGCGAACACGAGGGCATAGGCATTGACCACCCAGCCCAGTCCGGCGTCGGTGAAGCCCAGCGAAGCCCGCATCGACGGCAACGCCACGTTCACCACCGAAATATCGAGCACCACCATGAACTGCGCCGCGCACACCACCGCCAGCACCGTCGCCGCGCGAACGGGCGCCACCATCGCGGCCTGGTGTCCATCGGAACGGCGCACGCCCACCTCCAAAATGATACGTTCGTATCCGATACATCTGTATCACTGATGCGGCGGTGCTGTCGAGAGGACAACAGAGTGCCCAGAAGCGTGGACCATGCCCAGCGCCGCACCGAGATCGCCGACGCGGTCGTGCGTGTCGCCGCCCGTGACGGACTGCACGCGGTCACGATCCGCGCGGTCGCGGCCGAGGCCGGATCGTCGCTACGGTTCGTGCAGTACTACTTCCCGACCAAAGCCGATCTGCTCACCGGCACCTTGAACCACCTCGAGCAACTCAGCCACGACCGCTGGCGGCAACGCCTCGCCGACCTGGCCGACCCGCCGCCACCCCGCGCGCTCATCGAAGCGTTCTGCACCGAAGCCCTGCCCACCGACGAGCCCAGCCGCGCGTTCCACCTGATCGGCACTTCGTATGCGGTCCTGGCCATGACCGACCCCGAACTTGCACGACATCCGTTCATCGCCAACATTGACCGTCTCGAAAGCCGGATCACCCAGGCACTCTCGCGCGCACAGGCATCCGGCGAACTCGCCGCCGACCTCGACGCGACGGCCGAGGCGACCCGGCTGGTGATGCTCACCCACGGACTCGGCACCAGCGTGCTCATCGGCCAGCACAGTCCCGACACCGCACTCGCGGTGCTGGGCTATCACCTGAATCAGATCTTCCGCGCCACCGCTGAACCGAACTCCACCAGCCCCGGATAGCGGGCTGTTATCCGGGGTAGCGTGGGAATCGACCTGCGGCGGACCCGCTGCGGCGCGTACACGAAGCGGCCCCGTTATCCGGGGCAAGCCGGGAAGGTGGATGCCGATGGCCGCGAAGGTGACCCGCCTGCACACCCCACCCGCGCGCACCCTGCGCTCGGCCGCCGAGGCGTTCCTGGACACCATCGGCTCGGCCAACACCCGCCGCGCCTACGGCATCGCAATCGTCAAGACCGTCGACCAGCTCGACGGCCACGGCCCCGACGGACTGGTCGGGCCCAGCCGCACCCTGGACGCGGTCACCGCCACCGAGGTCGGCGCCGCCCTGGAAGCGCTGTGGGGCCAAGCCGCGGTCAACACCTGGAACGCCCGCCGCGCCGCGGTCGGCAAATGGCTGAGCTGGTGCGCCGAACAGGGCTGGACTGCGCCGACGATCCCGTCCACAGCCGCGCGCTCCACCCCGCCGGATTCAGACACCCCGGTGCGCTTGCGCACCGCGATCGACCACCTCATCGCCCGCCGCGATGTCCACCTGCGCGAGAAGACCCTGTGGCGGATGCTGTATGAAACCTGCGCTCGCGCAGAGGAACTGCTCCAGCTCAACATCGAGGATCTCGACCTGGTCGGGCGCAGCGCACCGGTGAAGTCCAAGGGGGCCAAACCCCGCACCCGACGCCGCGGCGCCACCCACTACGAACACGTCCTCGAACACGTCTACTGGGACGCCGGAACCGCCCGGCTGCTACCCCGCCTGATCCGCGGGCGCACACGCGGCCCGGTGTTCGTTGGCCACCGCCGGCCCGGACCCGGCAAGTACCTCGCCGAACGCGATCTGTGCCCCGACACCGGCCTGGCGCGGCTGTCCTATGACCAGGCCCGCGACCTGCTCGACACCGCCACCGCCCTCGACGGGCCCGGCACCGGCTGGGATCTGCACGAACTCCGGCATTCGGGCTTGACCCACCTCGGGGAGTCCGGCGCGAGCTTGCTCGAACTGATGGCGAAATCCCGACACCGCAAGGCCGAGAACCTGCATCGCTACTTCAAACCGTCCCCGCAGGCGATGCGCGAGCTGACCTCGATCCTGGGCCCGGGAGCAGAACGCCGACGCTGACCAGCAGCTACGCCATATCCGTTGTTCTTTCGGCGGTTACTACCGGGACCCGTATTCCGAGGTCAGAAGGCTGCTTGGTCATATCCGTCCGATTCTTCCCGAGTGCTACGGCGACCCCGTATAGAGTCGGCAGGGATCCGGGTCGTCCGGCCCCGAGCGCGTGATGGGGAGGATCTTTGAGGCCGAGCCTGCCGAGCCGCATGGTTCCCGGCGTGATCCGGGTGATGCGTCGCAACCGCCGGTACACCAGTGCCGCGGGAGCGCAGGAGTTCCTCGACGACTGTGTCTTGCGGCCGCGACCGTACGGCCCGCCCCGACGTCTCCGGCGCGACGTCGAGATCGCAGTGGACAGCTCGGACGGCTGGCCCGTGTACACCGTCACGCCCACCGCCACCGCTCCACACGGAAACACGGTCTATGTCCACGGTGGTGGCTGGGTCGGTGAGATCGTCTCCCAGCACTGGTCTCTCGTGGCGCACATCGCCGCCGAAGCCGCAACGACGGTGACCGTGCCCATCTATCCCCTGGTACCGTTCGGCACTGCCGATCGCGTGGTGGCCGGTGTCGTGGATCTCGTCCGCCGAAACCGTGATCGTTTCGGGCAGGTGCATCTGGCGGGGGATTCGGCGGGTGGCCAGATCGCGCTGTCAGCCGCGATCGTCCTGCGCGACGTCCACAACGTGACGGTGCCGCGCACCGTTCTGATCTCACCGGCGGTGGACCTGTCGATGACCAATCCCGAGATCGACCGCATCCAGCCCGTCGATCCGTGGCTCGGTCGCGAGGGCACCCGATTGTTCATCGACCACTGGCGTGGTGAACTGCCCCTCGACGACCCCCGGGTGAGCCCGATCGCCGCCGACCCGCGTGGGCTCGGCCCCCTCACCGTGTTCACCGGGACCCGCGACATCGTTCACCCCGACGCGCGGTTGCTCGTGGACAACGCGGCGTCGGCCGGGGTCGACGTCGACTATCACGAGGGCCGCAACCTGCTGCACGTGTATCCGTTGCTCCCCACTCCCGAGGGGCGTGCCGCCCGGTCGGTGATCGTCGACCGGCTCACCGCACCCTGCTGAGGCTCACGCGCTCGGCCGCCATCGTCGACTCGACCGGCGCGTCGTGTCAGTGCTCCGCGTCGTAGGCGACCTGTGCCTCGGCGATCTCGGGCAGCGACTGCTCGACGAGTTCGATGAGTGCCGCCAGGGGGGTGGTGATGCGTCGGCCGAGGTCGGTGAGGGAGTACTCCACATGCGGGGGGATGGTGGTCTGGACGTCGCGGCGCACCAGTCCGTCACGTTCGAGCTTGTGCAACGTCTGCGACAGCATCCGTTCGCTGATCCCGTCGACGCGGCGTCGCAGTTCGGAGAATCGGTGGGTGCCGGAGGCCAGTGCGACCAACACGAGGGCACCCCATCGGCCGGTGACGGCCTGCAGGACAGGCCGCGTCGCGCAGTCGCGCGCGAAGACGTCCGCGGCCAGGGATCTGTCGGTGCTCACGGCGACCACGATACCGCGCATCCAGAAAGGTAGCGCCACAGATTATGTTTGCGCTTACGAAAAGTAAGTGTAAGACTGGATGTCGGTTGAAGGATCAACGAAAGGGTTCGACCACATGACCATCGCCGTCACCGGAGCAACCGGCCACCTCGGCCGCCACACCATCGATGCGCTGCGCGAGCGCGGCGTCGCCCCGGGCGACCTCGTTGCCGTCGTCCGCGACGCGACCAAGGCCGCCGATCTCGCCGCCACCGGAATCCAGGTGCGCGTTGCGGATTACGCCGACGCCGCCGCCCTGCGTGCAGCGTTCGACGGTGTCGACAAACTGCTGCTCATCTCGGGCAGCGAGGTGGGGCAGCGACTCGCCCAGCACACGAACATCATCGATGCCGCGGGTGCGGCCGGGGTCGGATTCATCGCCTACACCTCCCTGCTCGGCGTCCCCGTCACTCCGCTCGCGCTGGGCGACGACCACCGCGCCACCGAGAAACTGCTGGTCGAATCCGGGATTGCGCACGCACTGTTGCGCAACGGCTGGTACTGGGAGAACTACGACGCGGCTGTTTCCACCGCGCGGGCCACCGGCGCCCTGTTCGGCGCCGCCGGAACCGGTCGTATTGCCGGTGCGGCACGCCGGGACTACGCCGACGCGGCCGCCGTCGTCCTTACCACCGACGGACAGGCGGGTGCCGTCTACGAGCTCGCAGGCGACGAACACCTCACCAGTGCGGACATCGCGCAGATCCTGTCCGCCATCGTGGGTGCACCCGTGACCTACCGAGATCTTCCGGAGGCCGACTACGCCGCGGTCCTCGAAAAGGCCGGTGTTCCCGCCCCGTTCGCCGAGATCCTCGCGGACTCCGACGCCGGCATCGCGGCCGGGGCGCTCGACAGTACCAGCACCGACCTGCGCCGATTGATCGGTCGCAGCAGTACTCCCGCGGCCCAGGTCCTCGGCGCCTGACCACACCGGTGCCCGGATCCGGGTACCCGCACCGTCGTGCGGGTGCGGCACACGCATGCGCCACGAGTCCCCGAGAACCGGGCATCGAAGTGGCAGGATCAGTGACCGTGAGTTCCGCGAACCTGTCCCGAGCCGAAACCGCTGCACGTGCACGAGCCCTCGACGTCCACTCGTACCACGTCGAACTCGACCTGTGTGGCGCCCTCGACCCGCACCGCAACGGCTTCCCCACGGTCACCACTGTCGAATTCACCGCCTCCACCCACGAAACGTGGATCGACTTCCTCGGCGGCTCCGTCGAATCGGTCACCGTCAACGGCGACCTGATCCCTGTCGTCTACGACGGCGCACGCATCACCGTCACGGGGCTGCGTGAGATCAACGTCGTCACGGTCGTCGCGACCGGCCGCTACAGCACCTCCGGGGAGGGCCTGCACCGTTTCGTCGATCCCGTCGACGACCACACGTACCTCTACACCCAGTACGAACCCGCCGACTCGCGGCGCGTCTTCGCGTGCTTCGAACAACCCGATCTCAAGGCGTCGTTCACCTTCGTGGTGACAGCACCTCCGCACTGGCAGGTGCTGTCGAACAGCGTCGTCGAACAGCGTCGTCGCGGCGAGCAGAGCCAGACCGTGACGTTCGCGGCGACGCTACCGATCTCCACCTATCTCACGGCCGTCGTCGCCGGCCCGTACCACCGCATCGACTCCCATTGGACCAGGGGAGAACTCACCGTTCCGCTGCGTGTCCTGTGCCGCGCATCGCTCGCCGAACACCTCGACGCCGACGAGATCTTCGAGATCACCGCCCAGGGACTGGACTTCTACGCCGAGCACTTCGACTACCCGTACCCGTTCGGCAAGTACGACCAGGTGTTCGTCCCCGAGTACAACCTGGGGGCGATGGAGAATCCCGGCTGCGTCACCTTCACCGAGGCCTACGTCTTCCGCAGCGCCGCCACCGACGCGCAACGTCAGGCCCGCGCCAACACGATCCTGCACGAGATGGCCCACATGTGGTTCGGCGATCTCGTCACCATGAAATGGTGGGACGACCTGTGGCTCAAAGAGTCCTTCGCCGACTTCATGGGCGCCCTCGTCAGCGCCGAGGCCACCCGCTTCGTCGACGCCTGGGTTGCGTTCGCGAACCGTCGCAAGGCGTGGGCCTACGCGCAGGACCAACTGCCCACCACTCATCCGATCGTCGCAGACATCGTCGACCTCGAAGCCGCGAAACTGAACTTCGACGGCATCACCTACGCCAAGGGCGCATCCGTCCTCAAACAGCTCGTCGCGTACGTCGGCCGAGACGCATTCTTCGCCGGTGTCCGTCGATACTTCCGCACGCACGAATTCGGCAACACGACCCTCGACGACCTCCTCACCGAACTCTCCGAGGCATCGGGACGGGATCTGACGGCGTGGGCGCAGGCGTGGTTGCAGACCACCGGCGTATCCACCCTCACCCTCGACTCCGTGGACGGCGACGGCTACGTCATCACCCAGACCGATCCGCGCCCGCACCGCCTGGCCATCGGGCTCTACGACCGCGACACCGCGGGCGATCTGGTCCGCAACTACCGTGTCGAGATCGACCTCGCCGACGTACACACCCCCATCGAACTCCCCGACGCGCCGTTGATCCTGCTCAACGACGACGATCTGACCTACGCCAAGATCCGCCTCGACCCGCGGTCACTCGACACCGTCGACGCGGAACTCGACCGGCTGACCGACCCGCTGGCCCGCGGTCTGATCTGGTCTGCCCTGTGGAACGCCACCCGAGACGGTGACCTGCCGGTCACCCGATACCTCGACATGACGCGTCGATTCGCGATCACGGAACCGGACATCACCCTGCTCACCGCCGTCCTCGCGAATTCCGCCGCTGCCGTCGAGCACTACCTGCCGCCGGCCGAGCGCCCCGACGCGCGCACTGCATGGCTCGACACGGTGTGGCGCGGCACCGTCGACTCCGCCGCCGGCAGCGACGCCCAACTCGCGTTCGCGCGCGCCGTCGGTGTCGCGGCGACCGTCGACGACACCCGTGCCCCGCAACTGCGAGCCTGGCTCGACGACCCGTCATCGGCGCCGCCCGGACTCCGCCTCGATCCGGATCTGCGCTGGTCGTGGTGGACGGCGCTGGCTGCGACCGGGCACGCGGACGAAGCGGATCTGCGGGTCGAACTGGACAACGACGACACCGCGACGGGCCGCACGGCGCACCGACGGGCCCTCGCCGCCCGACCCCGCGCCGAGGTCAAGGCTCACGCGTGGGCATCGATCTGCGCAGATCACACCCTCAGCAACGACCACCTCGACGCGACCATCGCCGGTTTCCGCGCCGGGGCGCGCCGCGACCTGATCGGTCCGTACGACGTCGACTACTTCGCGCTGCTCCGCGACACCTGGAGTGACCGCAGCATCGAGATCGCCCGCCGGATCGTGCTCGGACTGTTCCCCGCCACCGACAGCCTCGACCTCGTCGACGGCTGGCTCGACGCCAACACCGACGCGCCCGCAGCACTGCTGCGCCTCGTCGTCGAACAACGCGATCATCTCGCCCGCGATCTGCGCGTTCGGCGCGCCAACGCCCGCCCATGACGGCGCCGATCGATTCCCCGGGGAATCCGCATCGACCGGACCTCGCGGGCACACCGCAGCCACCGGACACGGTCACCGACGCGATGCGGCGGCTCCGCGAGATGGCCTCGTCCGAGAACACCCGCGCCGCGCATCTCGCGGACTGGACGATCTACACCCGATGGTGCGACGCCACCGGGCACGCCCCGATTCCCACCACCGCCGACCAACTCGCCTGGTTCCTCACCGAGAAGTCCACCGAGATCCGCCCCGACGGGCGGTGGGCGTACGCACCGTCGACCCTGTCGCGATGGGTGTCGACGATCAACAAGATGCACTCCCTCGCGGGGCATCCGAAACCCGGTGCCCACGAAGCTGTCCGTGACCTGCTCCGGGGGCTTCGCCGCAGCCGCGCGACACCGCCGGCTCGCCGCACCCCGCTGCTCACCGACGACGTCCGCACGATCGTCGGGGACATGCGTACTCACGCCTCCACCTGGGCGGACCGCGTCGCCGAACGTCGCGACACCGCGTTGCTGCTGCTCGGACTGGCCGGTGCACTGCGTCGCTCCGAGTTGACCGCGCTGCAACTCGCCGATGTCGTCCCGCATCGCGCCGACGGACTGTACGTGCACATCCGGCGTTCCAAGACCGACCGCAACGCCGCCGGCCGGACCGTCACGCTCCCGTACGGCACCGACCCGCGCACCTGCCCCGTCTGCGCGTACCGGCGCTGGCGCGAGATCCTCGACCTATGGGACACCGATGGCCGGTCTGCTGTCCGCGACGCACTCACGGAACCGGACACGCCCACCGAGGAACACTGTTGCCGCGGTCTCGCCGCCGGTGTTCCGACGGACGGGCAGCGGCCGCTGTTCCGGCCGGTGCATCACACGGGCGCCATCGGTCCCGACGCGTTGTCCGGGCAGTCCGTGCACTCGATGATCCAACGTCGAGCGCGCCGCGCCGGATTCAGTCCCGAACTCGTCGCGACCCTCGGCGGTCACAGCCTCCGCGCCGGCTTCGTCACCCAGGCCGTGCGTGGCGGCGCCACCACACAGACGATCATGACGCAGACCGGGCACGCCGACGAACGCATGGTTGCGCTGTACAGCCGTCATCACGCAGGGCTCGTGGGTAACGCCGTCACGTCCCTCGGCCTGTGACCGGCCGCGAACATCAGGCGTCGGTACAGGTCAACCGTCCCTCACCGAGCGCCGCCACATCGACGGAGCCGAGATCGGTGACGACCAGATCCGCTCCGGCAACCCGCAGTTCCTCCTCGTCTCCGGCACGAGCCACCCCCAGCGCGGCCATACCACCGGCCTTGGCGGCCTGCATGCCGCTGACCGCATCCTCGACGACGACGCAGCGCTGCGGCGGGACACCGAGTTCGGCCGCGGCCGTCACGAAGATCTCCGGATCCGGCTTGCCGTGTGCGAAGTCGCGCCCCGACAGGTCCACGTCGAACACGTCGAGCAGCGGACCCGAATCCGCTGTGAAATCCTCCATCCGCACCGCCCGCAGGAATCGATGGGCGTTCTTCGACGACGACGCCGCCGCTGTCGCGAACCCGGCGGCCCGCACCGCAGCGACGAAACGCACCGCGTCGGCGTAGGCGTCGAACCGGCGGGCGTCGATCAGCCGCTCGAGCAGCGCCTGCTTGTGCACGGAGTACTCCTCGACGCGCTCTGCGGCATCGGGTACACCGAAGTATTCGAGACACGCCGACGCACCCTCCGCACGCGGCTTCCCCGACAGCACCGAGCGGTACACCTCCGGGGTGAAACCGTCCGGGGTCCACCGCGATCGGTCACGCACGTCCGACCAGGGCCCGGTCATCAGATCGGCCAAGGCATCCCGCCATGCACGTTCGTGCGGCGAGTCCACCAACACTCCGTCGACGTCGAAGATCACTGCTGCGAACGACACCGCCACCTCCTGCATGCTGATGCTCCCGTCCTCGTCACACCGCGGCGGGGGAGGCGGGGATGGGGAACTCGTACGATTGTCCGGCACCGAGCTCGATGATCTGCCCGTTCACCCCCACCCGCACCGGAACACGGAACCCTTCGGTCTCCGCGCGGACCCGCAACACGGCACCCACGATCTGCACCCGCAGGGGAGTACCCCGATACCGCATCGAGAACGACACCCCGTCGAGATGATCGATGAGCCGGGGCCGGAAGACCAGCACACCGCCGTAGATGCGTGCACCGACGTAGTAGCGCTGCAGCAGGTCGAGGGTGCCCGCCATCACACCCATGTGGATGCCCTCCTTCGTGGTGCCGCCCTGCACATCGCTGATGTCGCTCTCGAGCGCCACCTTGAACCGTTCCCACGACGATTCCGGATCGAAACCTGCGAGAACCCCGGCGTAGGTGACGACGCTGAGCGTCGACCCGTGCGACGTGCGGGCGTCGTAGTAGTCGATGGTCCGGCGAACCAGATCGCGGTCGTACGGATACCCGAGGCGCTCGAACAGCGGACGCAACTCGTTGTCGTCGAACAGGAAGAACAGCATCACCGCGTCGGCCTGCTTCGACACCTTGTACCGGTTCGGATCGAGCCCTTCGGCGCGCAGGATGCGATCCATCCGCTGAATGTTCGGGTACGACCGCCGATAGGCGTCCCAGTCGATCTCCTCGAGCTCGTCGTAGCCCTCGAACTGGCTGATCACGCCGTCGTGGAAGGGCACGAACATCTTCCGGCTCATCGCGGACCAGGTCCGCAGCTCCTCGTCGGTCACCCGCAGCGCCGCTCGTAGCGCGGTCTGCCTGCTCGTCGACAGACGCTCGAAGACCTCGAGTACCTTCTGCGCCATCCACGCCACCATCACATTGGTGTACGCATTGTTACGCAATCCCGGCGAATCGGAGTCCGGGTAGCGCTCGTGGAACTCGTCCGGCCCCATCACCCCGTCGATCACGTACCTGTCGCGGTGCGGATCGTAGCGGGCGACCGACGCCCAGAACCGCGCGATCTCGAGCAGCATCTCGGCGCCGTGATCGGAGAGGAAATCCAGATCGTCCGTGGCCTGACAGTACCGCCACACGTTGTAGAAGATCGCAGCGCTGACGTGACGTTGGTAGCGGCTCAGGTCCGGATCCCATTGCCCCGACATCGGGTTCAGATGGACCGTCTGGGTCTCCTCGGTGCCGTCGCTGCCGCTCTGCCACGGAAACATCGCGCCGCGGTATCCGGCCTCGTGGGCGGCGGCCTGGGCCTCGCCGAGCCGGCGGTACCGGTACAGGATCAGCCCCTTGGTGACCTCGGGCATCCGAAGGTCGAGGAACGGATAGACGTACAACTCGTCCCAGAACACGTGACCCCGATACGCCTCGCCGTTGAGCCCGCGGGCCGGCACACCCGCATCGAGCCGCGCCGTGTGCCGCGAGCACACCTGCAGGGTGTGGGCGACGTGCAGACGCAACAGCAGCTGTGCGCGTGCTTCCCGGGGCACCCGGACGTCGCAGATGTCCCACAGTTCCTTCCACGCCGCTTCATGCACGGCGTGCGCGGCCGCGAAATCGGGATACCGCAGCACATGTCGGCCGGCGGAGACCAGCGGTTCGGTGATGGCGTCGTCGCGGGAGGTGAACATCGCCACGATCTTCTCGATCCGCACCGACGCGCCCTCGGCCACGTCGAAGGCGAGGACCTGCTGGATGTAGTCCTCCGTCTGGTACAGATCGCGATCGACGGTGTCGCCGATCGCGTCGGGCCCGTCGCGGAACACCCGCGTGCGCGCAGCCTGCGCAATGTAGATGTCGGACTGGCGGATCTGCACCTTGAGCGCGATGGTGTCCGGCCCGAAGGTGCGCGGTGACACCGGATCGAGGTGCCGTCCCTCGAGGTCGCGGTAGCGGGCAACGGCACGGTTGGTCACGCGGCCGTCGATCGCGGACACGATCTCCACCCGACCCGACCAGTTCCGCGGGGTCAGGGTCCACTCCAGCGCCGCCTGATTGGCGAGGGCCATGCTCACGAAACGGCGGCTGCGCAGGGAGGTCTCACGTCCTCGACGGTCTCGGAAGGTGAGTTCACGCACGACCGTGGCGGTGCGGATGTCGTAGACGTGCCGGTAGGCGAGGATGTCGACGTCCGCGAGTCGGATCGCCTGTTCGCCGTCGATGCACAGCTTCAGGACGAGCCAGTTCGGGAGGTTCACCAGATCCTCGTTGAGGACCGGGCGGCCACCCATGATGGTGGTCTCGCGGTTGTAGCAGCGGTGCGCGTACGTGCCGGGGTAGTGAACGTCGCCCCCGTCCTCCCATTCGGCGGTCCCGCGGGTGCAGAAGTATCCGTTCCCGGTGGAGGTCATGGACTCGCGCAGGCCCTCGGCCTCCGGGTCGAACCCGTCGTAGGTGAGGACGAACTCCGGGTCGTACACATCCACCTCCTGGCTGCGGGACGCTGCGAGGTCGAGCGGTGTGGGGCGTCAGGAACCCGGTCGGGCCAGCCCGGTGAGGAAACGCTCGACATCGTCCACGGAGGCCAGGGTGTATCGGGCTTCCGTGGTGCGTCCGACGGTATCGGGGTCGTCCGCGTCGTACACGAGGATTCCGACGCCGCGGTCGCGGAGGGCGTGGAATGCGTCCTCGTCGGTGATGTCGTCGCCGAGGTAGAGCGGCACGGTGTCGGGCCGGTCGAGGCCGAGGACGTCGAGCAGGTGCAGGACCGCTCGCCCCTTGTCCCAGTCGACGGCGGGTTTGAGTTCGTAGACCATCTTCCCGGGGACGACCGCCAGACGCCCGGACGGATCGTCGACGAGGTCCCGGACGATCGCAGAAACCCGGTCGCGTGCATCGGGTGCCGCGCGCCGGTAGTGCACGGCAACGGATGCCCGCTTCGGCTCGAGTTGCACTCCCTCGAGACCGGCGGTCCGGCGGCGTAGGGTCTCGGTGGTCTCCGCGACGAGGTTCGAGTAGTCGTCGAGACCGTCGACGGTCAGCTCGCCGCGGCCGGGCTGCCAGATCTCGAATCCGTGACTGGACGCGACCGTGAGGTCGTCGACGCCCATGAGTTGCTGCACGACGTCACGATCGCGGCCCGTGACGATGCACACCGGGCAGCGCTCGGCGAGTGCACGGAGCGTGGCGCGCATGTTCTCGGACATGCGGGCGTCTTCCGGCCGCGGCACGATGGGAGTCAGGACACCGTCGTAGTCGAGGAACACCGCGGGGGTGCGGTCGCCGAGGAGAGCCCCGATCGACGCGGATTCCAGCGCCGACGGGAGATCGCGGGCGTACACCGATTCCATTGCGGCGGACCTCCTGTGGTCGGTGAACGGGGCCGTCACCAGAACCGTACACGGCGGCGCGCGCTCGCACGTTCGGTCGGCTCAACGAACCGGGCGGCGCCAGCGTGACTCGTCGGCGACGAGTTGTGCACGCAGGTGTTCGGCGGCCGCTCGGTTCCGGAACGGTCCCGACAACAGGTCGGCGTACAGGTGGGCGGGTGCGAGAAAACGCAGGCCGTCGCGTCGGTCCATCCGATCGAACACGACGGGTGACCACGGAATCGCCACGACGACGTCGCCTCCGCGGTCGACCGGGCGCAGACCCGTCGCGGTGGCGAGGGCGTCGGGGTCGTCGGCGTAGAGTTCCAGCACGTCGGGGCGGGCGTAATCGGTGGCGCCGACGCCGGAGAGGACGTAGGGGACGTCCATGCGGTCGGCGAGTGCGGCGGTGACCGCGCCGAGTCCGTCCGGCGTCGCGAACCGCCGGGTGGCGCAGACCTTCCGGTCGGCGGCCCACGCACGCAGCATCGGTTCCCATCGCACCGCGGTGATCGCACCGCGGGGGATGCGGCGGATCAGTTCTCGTTCGACGAGGACCTCCACGACGCGGTAGGTGGCGCCGGTCGAAGCACCGGAGAGGGAGATGAGTTCCGGAACGGTCATGTCCCCGTGATGGTCGGCGAGGGCGCGCACGACACGGTCGGACGGCTCACCGGTGAGGACCCCGGACGGCCGGCCGGGGCCGCGCCAGGGATCGGCGTCGGCGCCTCGATTGCGGACCCACACGGCGGGGCGGGACGCGACCAGCGCGAGGTTCCCGGTCGCGTCGGCATACGAGATGCCGTGCTGGTCGAGTTGGCGGCGAACCGGATCCGACAGATAGTGGGCGCACACGAGTCCGCGATCGGACTGCGCGAGTTCCGAGGCGATGCGCGCGATGTCGCCGCTGAGCACACCGCGGGAGGTGACGACCGCGAACGACACGGACTCGCCGTCGGGGGCGGTGACGACGATGCGTTCCGGCGCGGCGGGGGAGCGTGGTCGGTCGGAGGTCAGGCTCCACCCGAGCGGTAGACAGGCGTCGAGGCAGGCCACGGCCCGACGATAGATGTCGATGGGCCGCTCCGGTCGGGGCCCGAGCGACGGTTCGGAGGCGCCGGTGTCGTCCTGTTGCGTCACAACAGTCACCCTAGACGACTCTGTCGATGACGGAAACAAGCATTTTCCAAAAAATGCACGGTGCCCGATCCTGTTCGGCCACCTGTATCGATCGGGGGAGGGGAGTGCGCTAGCGTCATCTCATGAGTGACACCGAGGGGCGTATCGCCTTCGTTCAGGCCACCTGGCACCGCAACATCGTCGATCAGGCGAAGAAGGGGTTCACGGACGAGATCGTGGCACTCGGCCACGCGAGGGAGTCGCTGGACTTCTTCGAGGTTCCGGGGGCGTTCGAGATTCCGCTGCACGCGAAACGGCTGGCCCGGACGGGTCGGTACGACGCGATCGTCGCCGCCGGCCTGGTGGTCGACGGCGGTATCTACCGCCACGATTTCGTGGCGAGCGCGGTGATCGACGGCCTGATGCGCGTGCAGCTCGACACGGATGTCCCGGTGTTCTCGGTGGTGCTCACACCGCATCACTTCCACGAACACGACGAGCACGAGAACTACTATCTGCGGCACTTCGTGATCAAGGGGGAGGAGGCCGCACGAGCGGTCGACTCGACGACGAGCTCGTTGCGAGCGTTGCCGGCCGGCGAGTGACCGACAACAACAGGTAGAGGTGCCCGGCGGAGGAGATCGGCGATCCGCCGGGCACCTCTACCCTCCAGAAATATTCTGAATCAGACGGAAACCAATGATTACCCGAATTCTCCTCCCTTCTCGCGCACCTCACCAACCATCCAGGAGCAGGCCCGGTGGTGCTGAAGCACGTGCTGGGCTGATGTCTCACAGCTTCACGAGCGGCGCGGCATCATGAGCGGCGCGACGGTCGCGAGCAGCAGAGCAGGCACGACGAATGCCGCGATCGGATCCGCCGAATAGACGGGAGTCAACGCCACGGGCACGACAGCGCCTCCGCCGAAGCGGAACGACTGGACCACCGACACCGCGCCGCCTCGGTTCGCCCCGTGATCACCGAGGACCGCGGCATTGATTCCGACGAGCACACACTGCGAGGCGATCCCGGCAAGGAACCAGGCACCCACCACGACCGCGAGATGATCGGCGGTACCGATGGTGATGACGAGCAGGGCACCACCGACCGCGCCGATCAGCACGGTACGGCGAGCACCGATACGGTCGATGACCGTGCCCACGCGACGTGCTGTGAGGATGCCTGCCACCCCGAACACCGTGAGCAGGGCACCTCGTCCCGACGGGCCCAGACCGAAGTCGTCCTCGACACGGAACGCCACGAGGAAGTTCAGGCCGCCGAGGGAACCCCACCCCAGCAGCGCGACCACACCCACCCGGACGACACGCAGTTCGAGAGCATCCCGCAGTCGCGGAGCTCTGCCACCGGAATCATCGCGGATCCCGTCGGGCAGACCGACCAGCGCGAGACCGAGAGCGGCAGCGGCCAGCACGACGAACGCCCACCGCCAACTCGCCTCCGCGGCGAGACCACCGACCAGCGGCGCCGTGGTCTGGCCCGCGGCCTGCATCGCGCCGAACATCCCGAGCGCACGTCCCAACCGGTCCCGGGGTGTGATCTCGGCGAGCACCGCCAGCAGCAGGGGAGTGGTGAACGCGTTCGCGACGCCCTGCAGTCCCCGTGCCCCGAGCAGCATGGGCAGGGTCGGTGCCAGCGCAGCAGCGATCGACACCGCAATGTACGCGACGTACGCGATGCGGACGGTGCGCAGCCGACCCCAACGGGCACCGAGAGTTCCGGAGATGAGCATCGCGGCGGCGAACGGTGCGAGATACGCGGTGACGGTGGTAGCGGCCTGTCCGGCGGACACCCCGAGGTCGGCTCCGATCTCCGGCAGCATCGAGACCACGACACTTCCACCGAACGGTCCGAGGAATCCGCCGACGTACAGCGCCGCGCGTTGGAGTGCGTCGCGGCGGCCGCTCACTGGGTGAACCCGCCGGGGCCTCTCCGTCGCAGGTAGCGTTCGAATTCGGCGGCGAGGGCATCGCCGTCGATCTTGGCGATGACGTCGGAGATGTCGGTTTCCGCGTCACCGCGTTCTTCGAGGCTGTGCACGTACTCGGCCATGTCCTCGTCGTCCTCGGTCATGGAGGTGACGGTCTCCTCCCATTCCTCGGCGAGGGCCGGCAGTTCTCCGAGGGGGACCTCGACGTCGAGGACGTCCTCGACGCGGCGGAGCAGCGCCACCGTGGCCTTGGGATTGGGGGGACTGGACACGTAGTGCGGGACGGCTGCCCAGAAGGAGATGGCGGGTACTCCGGCGCGCACGCAGGCGTCCTGCAGGATGCCGGTGATGCCGGTGGGGCCCTCGTAGCGGGACTTCTCGAGGTTGTAGCGGGTGGCGGCCTCGGCGGTGTGGGCGGTGCCGGTCACCGGCACGGGCCGCGTGTGGGGGGTGTCGGCGAGCAGTGCACCGAGGAGTACGACGCTGTGCACACCGATCTCGTCGATCAGTTCGAGCAGGGCGTCGCAGAAACTGCGCCAGCGCATGTTGGGTTCGATGCCGTGCAGTAGCACGACGTCGCGGTCGCTTCCCGGTGGGGAGCACACCGACAATCGGGTTCCGGGCCAGTCGATGCGGCGGGTGACGCCGTCGATGAGGCGTACCTGCGGCCTGTTCACCTGGTAGTCGTAGTACTCCTCGGAGTCGAGTTCGGCGAAGGGTTCGGCGTCCCAGATCAGTTCGAGGTGTTCGACGGCACCGCTGGCGGCGTCTCCGGCGTCGTTCCACCCTTCGAACGCGGCGACGAGCACGGGGTTCCGCAGAGCCGGCATGTCGTCGTCGGGGGTCTCGGGTGACTCACTTGCGCTCACTCGTCCAGCCTACGACCGAGGCAGTTGGACCCGCCCATTAGTCTGGTTGGCATGTCCACCCCATTGCACTCTGTCCTGTTCGATGCGCTGAAGCAGCGCGTTGTCGTCGGAGACGGGGCGATGGGCACCATGTTGCAGGCCGCGGAACTGTCGCTGGACGACTTCCGCGGCCTCGAGGGGTGCAACGAGATCCTCAACGAAACCCGGCCCGACGTGATTCGGGGGATCCACCGCGCCTATTTCGAGGCGGGCGCCGACATCGTCTCGACCAATACCTTCGGTTGCAACCTGCCCAACCTCGCCGACTACGACATCGCCGACCGTATCCGTGACCTGTCCGAACGTGGTACCCGCCTTGCACGGGAGGTGGCGGACGAGATGGGTCCGTCCGCGGACGGGGTTCCGCGGATGGTGGTCGGGTCGATGGGTCCGGGCACGAAGCTTCCGACGCTGGGGCATGCACCGTTCGCGGTGCTGCGTGACGCCTACGTGGAGGCGGCGTTGGGGATGCTCGACGGCGGTGCCGACGCGATCCTCGTCGAGACCTGCCAGGATCTGCTGCAGGCGAAGGCCGCGATCATCGGGTCGCGCCGCGCGATGGAGCACGCGGGCCGGCGGATCCCGATCATCGCGCACGTGACGGTCGAGACGACCGGGACGATGCTGCTCGGGTCGGAGATCGGTGCGGCGCTGACGGCGCTCGAGCCGTTGGGGATCGACCTGATCGGGTTGAACTGTGCGACGGGTCCGGCGGAGATGAGTGAGCATCTTCGGTATCTGTCGCAGCATGCGCGGATCCCGGTGTCGGTGATGCCGAACGCGGGTCTGCCGGTGTTGGGGCCGAACGGTGCGGAGTACCCGTTGTCGGCGGAGGAGTTGGCGCAGGCGCTGGCGGGGTTCGTCACCGAGTTCGGGTTGTCGTTGGTCGGTGGGTGCTGTGGGACGACGCCGGAGCACATCCGGCAGGTTGCGGACGCGGTGCGCGGGTTGCGGCCTGCGTCGCGGAACCCGGAGTACGAGCCGAGTGTGTCGTCGCTGTACACGTCGGTTCCCTTCGATCAGGATGCGTCGATCGTGATGATCGGTGAGCGCACCAACACGAACGGGTCGAAGGCGTTCCGGGAGGCGATGATCGCCGGGGACTGGGACAAGTGCCTGGATGCGGCGAAGGATCAGATCCGTGACGGTGCGCACATGTTGGATCTGAACGTCGACTATGTGGGGCGTGACGGTGCGGTCGACATGACGGCGTTGGCGTCGCGGTTCGCGACGGCGTCGACGTTGCCGATCATGATCGATTCGACGGAGCCGGATGTGATCCGGGCGGGTCTCGAGCATCTCGGTGGCCGGTGCGCGGTGAATTCGGTGAATTACGAGGACGGGGATGGCCCCGGGTCGCGGTTCGAGCGGATCATGACGCAGGTCGTCGAGCACGGCGCCGCGGTGGTGGCGTTGACGATCGACGAGGAGGGGCAGGCGCGGACCGCGGAGCACAAGGTGCGGATCGCGGAGCGGCTGATCACCGATCTGATCGACAAGTGGGGGCTCGAGCAGGACGACATCATCGTCGATGCGTTGACGTTCCCGATCTCCACCGGTCAGGAGGAGGTGCGGCGCGACGGGGTGGAGACCATCGAGGCGATTCGGGAGATTCACCGTCGGTATCCGAGGGTGCATTTCACGTTGGGGATCTCGAATGTGTCGTTCGGGTTGAACCCTGCGGCGCGGCAGGTGTTGAACTCGGTGTTTCTGCACGAGTGCACCGAGGCGGGTCTGGATACGGCGATCGTGCATGCGTCGAAGATCCTGCCGATGGCGCGGATCGACGACGAGCAGCGGCAGGTGGCGCTGGATCTGGTGTACGACCGGCGGCGGGAGGGCTATGACCCGTTGCAGCGGTTGATGGAGTTGTTCGAGGGGGTGTCGGCGGCGTCGGCGCGCGAGTCCCGCGCGCAGGAGTTGGCGGCGTTGCCGTTGTTCGAGCGGCTCGAGCGGCGCATCGTCGACGGGGAGCGCAACGGGCTCGAGGTGGATCTCGACGAGGCGATGAAGTCGGTGCCGCCGTTGGAGATCATCAACGAGACGCTGTTGTCGGGGATGAAGACGGTCGGTGAGTTGTTCGGGTCCGGGCAGATGCAGTTGCCGTTCGTGTTGCAGTCGGCTGAGGTGATGAAGGCCGCGGTGGCGCATCTCGAGCCGCACATGGAGTCGACGGGCGACGAGGGCAAGGGTCGGATCGTGTTGGCGACGGTCAAGGGGGATGTGCACGACATCGGTAAGAACCTCGTCGACATCATTTTGTCGAACAACGGGTACGAGGTGGTCAACCTCGGGATCAAGCAGCCGATCGCGACGATTCTGGATGCGGCGATCGACAAGCGTGCCGATGTGATCGGCATGTCGGGTCTGTTGGTGAAGTCGACGGTGGTGATGAAGGAGAATCTCGAGGAGCTCAATTCGCGGGGGGTCGCCGAGCAGTTCCCGGTGTTGCTCGGCGGTGCTGCGCTGACCCGCAGTTACGTCGAGAACGATTTGGCGGACGTGTACGAGGGTGATGTGTCGTATGCGCGCGATGCGTTCGAGGGTCTGTCGTTGATGGATCGGGTGATGGCGATCAAGCGGGGTGAGGGCCCGGCTCCGGACAGTCCGGAGGCGCTGGAAGCGGCGCGGAAGGCGGCCGAGCGCAAGGAACGGCACGAGCGCAGCAAGCGGATCGCGGAGAAGCGTAAGGCTGCCGAGGTTCCGGTGGAGATTCCCGCGCGCAGCGATGTTGCGGCGGATCTTCCGGTGCCGACTCCGCCGTTCTGGGGGACGCGGATCGTCAAGGGTATTGCGCTGGCGGAGTATGCGTCGTTGATCGACGAGCGGGCGCTGTTCCTGGGGCAGTGGGGGCTGCGGGGACAGCGTGGCGGTGACGGTCCGACGTACGAGGAGTTGGTGGAGACCGAGGGTCGGCCGCGGTTGCGGTATTGGTTGGACCGGTTGTCGACCGAGGGCATCTTGCAGCATGCGGCGGTGGTGTACGGGTACTTCCCGGCGGTGTCCGAGGGCGATGACATCGTGGTGTTGGCCGAGCCTCGTCCGGATGCTCCGGAGCGGTACCGATTCACGTTCCCGCGTCAGCAGCGTCCGCGGTTCCTGTGCGTGGCCGATTTCGTGCGGTCACGTGACGATGCGTTGGCCGCCGGTGAGGTCGATGTGTGGCCGTTCCAGTTGGTGACGATGGGGCAGCCGATCGCGGATTTCGCGAACGAGTTGTTCGCGTCGAATTCGTACCGCGATTATCTGGAGGTGCACGGGATCGGGGTGCAGCTGACGGAGGCGTTGGCGGAGTACTGGCATCGGCGGATCCGGCAGGAGTTGGCGTTCTCGGGGGGTGTGACCGCGGCGGATGAGGATCCGGACGAGGTGGCCGGTTACTTCAAGCTCGAGTATCGGGGTGCGCGGTTCGCGTTCGGATACGGGGCGTGCCCGGAACTCGAGGACCGTATCAAGCTGGTGGAGTTGCTCGAACCGGGTCGGATCGGGGTGGAGTTGTCGGAGGAGTTGCAGTTGCATCCCGAGCAGTCCACCGACGCGTTCGTGCTGCACCATCCGGAGGCGAAGTACTTCAACGTGTAGGTCCGGAGGCGGCGAGTACCCTCGATCGGGTGTTTTCGGTCTCGAGCATCAACGGAGTTGAGAAGTGGTGTCGGTAGCGGAGTCCGGTGTCGTCGCGTTGCGCGCGGTGTTGTGGGACATGGACGGCACGCTGCTCGAGTCGGAGCAGTTGTGGGATGTCGGGATGCGTGCGTTGTCGTTGCATCTGGGTGGTCCGATGTCGGAGCGGACGCGGTTGGCGACGGTCGGGGGGCCGTTGGATCTGTCGGTGTGGCGCACGTTCGACGGGCTCGGGTTGGATCCGACTCCGGATGAGCAGGTTGCGGCGGAGGCGTGGCTCAACGCGTATATGGCGGAGTTGTTCGCGCAGGGTTTGCCGTGGCGGCCCGGTGCCCGGGATGCGTTGGGTGCGGTGCGGGACGCGGGGGTGCCGCAGGTGTTGGTGACGAACACGGGCCGGCAGCTGTGTGAGGTGGCGTTGGACACGTTGGGCCGCGAGCATTTCGTGTATTCGGTGTGTGGCGACGAGGTGGCGGCGGGTAAGCCGGATCCGGCACCGTATCGGCGGGCGGCGGAGTTGCTGGGGGTGGATCCGGCGCAGTGCCTGGCTGTGGAGGATTCCCATACGGGTGCGGCGGCCGCCGACGCTGCCGGGTGTGCGGTGCTGGTGGTGCCGTCGCTGGTGGAGGTGCCGGTGTCCCCGCGGCGGGTGTTCCGGGACAGTCTCGTCGGGGTGTCGGTGGCGGATCTGCGTGATGTTCACGCATCGGTGGGGGTGTGCGCGTGAGTGTCCCGAAGATCGTGTTGTTCTACGCGTTCACTCCGTTGCCGGATCCGGAGGCGATCCGGTTGTGGCAGCACACTCTCGCCGAGTCGAACGGGGTGACCGGGCGGATCCTGATCTCCCGGCACGGGATCAACGGCACCGTCGGCGGGGACATCGTGGCGGTGAAACGGTATGTGCGGGGGTTGCGCAGCTATCCGGCGTTCCGGGACGTGGATGTGAAGTGGTCGGACGGGACCGGCGCGGATTTCCCGCGGTTGTCGGTGAAGGTGCGGCCGGAGATCGTCACGTTCGGGGTGCCCGACGAGGTGAAGGTCGACGAGAACGGGGTCGTCGGTGGGGGTGAGCGCTTGTCGCCGCGCGGGGTGCATGCGTTGGTGTCCGAACGCGATGATGTGGTGTTCTTCGACGGGCGGAACGCGTTCGAGGCGCAGATCGGGCGGTTCCGGGGTGCGGTGGTGCCGGATGTGGCGACGACGCGGGATTTCGTGGCGGAGCTCGACAGTGGCCGGTACGACCATCTGAAGTCGCGGCCGGTGGTGACGTACTGCACGGGTGGGGTGCGGTGCGAGGTGTTGTCGGCGTTGATGCGGAATCGGGGTTTCGAGGAGGTGTACCAGATCGATGGGGGGATCGTGCGGTACGGCGAGGAGTTCGCCGACGACGGTCTGTGGGAGGGCTCGCTGTATGTGTTCGACGGGCGGATGAACGTCGAGTTCAGCGAGGATGCGGCGGTGTTGGGTCGGTGCACGGTGTGTGGTTCCCCGACGTCCCGCTATCGCAATCATCCGGATGTGCGGGGCCGGGAGTTGACCTTGGTGTGTGAGGGGTGCGTACCGGACCCGGTGGGGGCCGGTTCCTGACGTGGTCTCGGTGAGCTGAGGTGGCGGGTGCACCGTTGCCGTTGCGCGGCGGTCTGGGTCCGGATCGGGTGCGGATGCCGGCGGGGTCGGCGGCGACGACGGTTCTCGACTTCCTGCGGGCGGAGTTCCCGGGGGAGGACTGGGCGGGGCGGATCGCGGTGGGGGAACTCGTCGATGAGCACGGGCGTGCGGTGGGGGAGTTGTCGCGGTGTCAGCCGACGCGGTTCGTGTATTTCTATCGGGAGCCGCCGCTGGAACCGGCGGTGCCGTTCGAGGTGGAGGTGCTGTACCGCGGGGATGGTCTGGTGGTGGTGGACAAGCCGCATTTCCTGGCGACGATCCCGCGGGGTGCGCATATCCGGGAGACGGTGACGGTGCGGTTGCGGCGGGATCTGGGGTTGCCGGATCTGGTGCCGGTGCACCGGTTGGATCGGATGACGGCGGGGGTGTTGTTGTGCACTGCGGACCGGGCGTTGCGGCGGCCGTATCAGCAGATGTTCGAGCGTCAGCAGGTGCGGAAGGTGTACGAGGCGGTCGCGGGGTTCCGGGAGGACGTGGCGTTTCCTCGGGTGGTGCGGTCCCGGATCGTCAAGGAGCACGGGCAGCCGACAGCACGGGAGGTGGTGGGGGAACCGAACGCGGAGACGACGGTCGAGGTGATCGAGCGGCGCGGGGATCGGGCCCGGTACCGGTTGCGTCCGGTGACGGGCCGCACCCATCAGTTGCGGCTGCACATGGCGTCGTTGGGGGTGCCGATCGTGGGGGACGATTTCTATCCGCGGGTGCGGCGCCGCGCGCCGGGGGAGTTCGCTGATCCGTTGCGGTTGGTGGCGCGGTCGTTGGCGTTCACGGACCCGGTTTCGGGTGTGGAGCGGTGTTTCGTCAGTGGGCGGTCGTTGTCGTGGTGATCACGGGGCGGTGTCCTGGATGTGGGGGTGTGGGCGGGGCATGGAAGAATCGGTGTTCGTGAAGACCTTCGATTCCCTGTTCGCCGAGCTGTCCGAGCGTGCTGTGTCCCGTCCTGAGGGGTCCGGCACCGTCGCTGCGTTGGATGCCGGTGTGCATGCGCAGGGCAAGAAGGTGCTCGAGGAGGCGGGTGAGGTGTGGATCGCCGCCGAGTACCAGTCCGACGAGGAGTTGTCCGAGGAGATTTCGCAGCTGCTGTACTGGGTGCAGGTGCTGATGGTGGGGCGGGGTCTGACGCTCGAGGACGTCTACAAGCATCTGTGACGGTCGGTGCCCGCCCGACGGGTGGGTGGGTGCCGTGCCGTGCCTTCGCTTTCCTCGTGTTCGTCGTTTTCTCCGAAAGGACTTTCCTCCATGCTGCGCGTCGCAGTTCCGAACAAGGGTTCGTTGTCCGAGTCCGCCGCCGAGATTCTGCGGGAGGCGGGGTATCGTCGCCGGACCGATTCGCGGGATCTGACGGTGATCGACCCGGTCAACGATGTCGAGTTCTTCTTCTTGCGTCCGAAGGACATCGCGATCTATGTGGGGTCCGGTGAGCTGGATCTGGGGATCACGGGTCGGGATCTGGCGTTGGATTCGGGTGCTCCGGTGCAGGAGCGGTTGTCGTTGGGGTTCGGGACGTCGTCGTTCCGGTATGCGGGGCCGAAGGGCCGGGACTGGCAGGTGTCGGATCTGCAGGGGCTGCGGATCGCGACGTCGTACGCGAATCTGGTGCGGCGGGATCTCGCGGCGCGGGGGATCGAGGCGACGGTGATCCGGCTCGATGGTGCGGTGGAGATCTCGATCCAGTTGGGTGTGGCGGATGCGATCGCCGATGTGGTGGGGTCGGGGCGGACGTTGCGGCAGCACGAGTTGGTGGCGTTCGGGGATCCGTTGTGCTCGTCGGAGGGTGTGTTGATCGAGCGGGAGGGCGCTGATCGGGGGGATCGGGCCCGCAATCAGTTGATCGCGCGGCTCGAGGGGGTGGTGTTCGCGCAGCAGTATGTGATGTTGGATTACGACTGCCCGAAGCACCTGTTGGATCAGGCGGTGCAGGTGACTCCGGGGTTGGAGTCGCCGACGATCTCGCCGTTGGCGAACGAGGATTCGGTGGCGGTGCGGGCGATGGTGTCGCGCAAGGGTCACAATGCGGTGATGGATCGGTTGGCGGAGATCGGGGCGAAGGCGATTCTGGCGTCGGATATCCGGTCGTGTCGGGCGATGCGGGGTGCGGTCGTCGACTGACGGCGCGTCGACGGGAACGGTGGGTGCGGCGTCGCGGTCAGCGGCGCCGCACTTGCACGTTCTGGGTGATGCGGCCGAGGGGTCCGGTTTCGTCGTGGAGGATGCCGGAGGTCATGCCGACACCGTCTGGGCCGACGGCGGTGTCGGCGGTGATGCCGGTCCAGTCTCCGGGTTCGGGTGCGCGGAACAGGTGCACGGTCAGGTCGGTGTTGAGGAACAGCCACTGTGCGGGGTGCAGTTTGGACCCGATGCCGTTGGCGACGTCGGCGACGGTGAAGACGTGTTGGAGCGGGGTGGGGGTTTCGTCGGCGACGAGGGCGCTGCGGGTGCGCAGCCATGCCGCGGAGGGGCCGGGTGCGCCCAGTGGGGTGACGACGCGCCAGTCGAGGGTGTCGATGTAGCCGGTGGAGCCGAACAGGTCGAGTTCGGTGGGGTCGAGGGTGTCGGCGGGCGGCAGGTGTGGTTCGTGGCTGCGGGCGAGGTCGGGGATCTCGGGGATCTCGGTGGTTTCCAGGCGCCAGGCGGTGCCGCGTGCGACGGGCCGGTCGGTGCCGTCACCGGTGGTGGTCCACAGTTCCGCGACGAGTAGTTCGATGCGGCGGCCGGGCCGGTCGATGCGGGTGCGGACGTCGAGGTCGGTCAGGGGTACCGGTCCGAGCAGGTCGATGCAGATGCGGGTGGGGCGGGTGTCGGGGCGGCGACGGTGCGTTTCGAGGGCGCGGGTGAGCAGCGCGGACGGGGGTGCGCCGTGTTGCATGTCCGGTCCCCAGGTGGAGACGGTGTGTTCGGTGGGGCGGAACCGTTCGACGGTGGTGTCGGGGTCGGTGGGGGTGCCGGGGCCGAGGTGTTCGTAGAAGGCGGTGCCGGTCTCGACGGTCCGCGCGGTGTCGTTCACGACGGGTCTCCCGGGGGTCGGTGGTGGTGGTCCGCGTCGATGATCGCACCGCTGGGTCGGGGGTGGGTCGTGGGGTGCGTGTCGGTGGTGGGTGCGAACCTGGCAGGCTGGGTGCTGGTCCGGCAGGGTGCCGGGTGGATGCGCCGCACGTCGCGGCGGTGGGTGTTTCGGTGAAGGTGGACACGGCGATGGCAGTAGGTGGACTCGGGCGCAGCGGACCGTTCGAGGTCGGGGACCGGGTGCAGTTGACCGATGCCAAGGGCCGTAAGTACACGGTGGTGCTCGAGGCCGGTAAGGAGTTCCACACCCATCGGGGTGGGATCGTGCACGACGCGTTGATCGGCGCGGACGAGGGCACGGTGGTGTGCTCCACGAACGGCACCCCGTATCTGGCGTTGCGGCCGCTGCTGGTCGACTATGTGCTGTCGATGCCGCGTGGAGCGCAGGTGATCTACCCGAAGGATGCGGCGCAGATCGTGCACGAGGGGGATGTGTTCCCGGGTGCGCGGGTGCTCGAGGCGGGCGCGGGGTCGGGGGCGTTGACGTGTTCGTTGCTGCGGGCGGTGGGCCCGGAGGGGGCGGTGTCGTCGTTCGAGATCCGGGCGGATCACGCCGAGCATGCGGTGCGCAATGTGGAGACGTTCTTCGGGGAGCGGCCCGCGAACTGGGATCTGACGGTCGGGGATGTCGCGGACTACGACGTCGCGGAGCGCGGGCAGGTGGATCGGGTGATCCTGGACATGCTGGCACCGTGGGATGCGTTGCCGGCGGTGTCGGCGGCGTTGGTGCCCGGGGGGGTGCTGATCGTGTATGTGGCGACGGTGACGCAGTTGTCGAAGGTGGTCGAGGCGTTGCGGGAGCAGACGTGTTGGACCGAGCCGCGGTCGTGGGAATCGATGGTGCGGGACTGGCATGTGGTGGGGTTGGCGGTGCGTCCGGAGCATCGGATGCAGGGGCATACGGCGTTCCTGGTGTCGGCGCGGCGGTTGGCGGAGGGCACGGTCACCCCGAAACCGCAGCGTCGCCCCGGTAAGGGCTGATCCGCTCACCGGATCGGGTGTGCCGGGTTCCGGCACACCCGATCGGGGTGTCAGCAGCTGAGGTGCCCCATCTCGAGGATGGAGCAGGTGCTGTCGGTGGCGAGCACCCAGGTGCCGTCGACGTCGGTGAAGGTCAGGTCCATGGGGGCGCCGCCGTGCGGGCCGGCGACGTCGGTGGTGGCGGTGACGGTGTCGGCGTCGACACCGGTGACGTCGCCGACGGTGGCGGTCAGGGGGTAGCCGGCGAGGACACCGTTGAACTGTTCGAGGACGGCGGTCAGGTCGGCGCCGTTCTCGACGACGGCGGCCTTCGCGTCGACGGTCGAGGTGGGGTCGAAGAACACGTCGAGTTGCGGCTGCAGGTCGGCGGCGGTGGCCGCCGCGGCGGCCGCGGTGGTGGTGGTCGCGTTCGTGGTGGTGTCGCTGGTCGTCGTGGTTGCGGCGGTGTCGTCCGCGGAGTCGTCGGAGGAGCAGGCGGGCACGACGGCGAGCGCTACGACGGCTGCGGCGGCGGCCCAGACGGTGCGGGTGTTCACGATGGCAGGTTCCTTTCCGAGGGGTACGGGCCCGTACCCGATTAGGTGAGGCTAACAGTGTGTCCGGGGCGGGAGGTCGTCCCGGTGACGGGCGCGACACTCCGCCCGTCCATGACGTTTTCGTGTCGACCCCCACGACGGTGCGCCGGGCCGGTAGCGTGGAATGACCGATAGTGGAGGGAGTCGCACATGAGCTCGTCAGAGAACCCGGAGGCGGTGGCGGCACGGGAGATCGAGGATCTGCGTGCCGAGGTGCTCGCCCTCCGGAATCGGTTGGCCGAACCGTCCGATCGGGTACGCGACCTCGAATCGCGGCTGGAATCCCTCACCGTGCGCAACGGCAAACTGCTCGAGACCCTCAAGGATGCCCGGCAGCAGTTGGTGACGTTGCGTGAGGAGGTCGATCGGCTCGGGCAGCCGCCGAGCGGGTACGGGGTCATGCTCGAGGCGTACGGGGACGACACCGTCGATGTGTTCACCTCGGGTCGGCGGATGCGGGTGGCGGTGTCCCCGAATCTGGAGGTCGACACGTTCCGGGCCGGGCAGACCCTGCGCCTGAACGAGGCCCTCACCGTGGTGGAGGCCGGCACCTTCGAGCGGGTCGGGGAGATCACCACGCTGCGCGAGTTGCTCGACGACGGGAATCGTGCCCTGGTGGTCGGGCATGCCGACGAGGAACGTGTGGTGTGGCTGGCCGAGCCGTTGGCCGAGGCCGCCGCCCGCACCCTCGACCCGACCCCCACCGACGTCGACTCTGCCGATACGGTCACCGACTTCAAGTTGCGGCCCGGCGATTCGCTGCTGGTCGACAGCAAGGCCGGGTACGCGTTCGAACGGATCCCGAAGGCCGAGGTCGAGGATCTGGTGCTCGAGGAGGTCCCCGACGTCGACTACACCGACATCGGTGGTCTGGGCCGGCAGATCGAGCAGATCCGCGATGCGGTGGAACTGCCGTTCCTGCACAAGGACCTGTTCCACGAGTACGCGCTGCGACCCCCGAAGGGGGTGCTGCTGTACGGTCCGCCCGGCTGCGGCAAGACCCTCATCGCGAAGGCCGTCGCCAATTCGTTGGCGAAGAAGATCGCCGAGGCCCGCGGGGAGGACTCGAAGGAGGCGAAGTCGTTCTTCCTGAACATCAAGGGCCCCGAGTTGCTGAACAAGTTCGTCGGGGAAACGGAACGACACATCCGGATGATCTTCCAGCGTGCCCGGGAGAAGGCCTCCGAAGGCACCCCGGTGATCGTGTTCTTCGACGAGATGGATTCGATCTTCCGTACCCGCGGGTCGGGGGTGTCCTCCGATGTGGAGACCACCGTCGTGCCGCAGTTGCTCAGCGAGATCGACGGTGTGGAGGGCCTCGAGAACGTCATCGTGATCGGCGCATCGAACCGCGAGGACATGATCGATCCGGCGATCCTGCGGCCGGGGCGCCTCGACGTGAAGATCAAGATCGAGCGTCCCGATGCCGAAGCGGCGCTCGACATCTTCTCGAAGTACCTCACCGAGTCGCTGCCGGTGCACGCCGACGACCTCGCCGAGTTCGGTGGCGACCGCGTCGCGTGCGTCCGCGCGATGATCGAACGGGTCGTCGACCGCATGTACGCCGAGTCGGAGGAGAACCGGTTCCTCGAGGTCACCTACGCCAACGGCGACAAGGAGGTCCTGTACTTCAAGGACTTCAACTCCGGTGCGATGATCCAGAACATCGTCGACCGGTCCAAGAAGTACGCGATCAAGTCGGTGCTCGACACCGGCGCGCCCGGTCTGCGGGTGCAGCATCTGCTCGACTCGATCGTCGACGAGTTCGCCGAGAACGAGGACCTGCCGAACACCACCAACCCGGACGACTGGGCGCGGATCTCCGGAAAGAAGGGCGAACGCATCGTGTACATCCGCACCCTGGTGACCGGCAAGAACGCCAGCGCCAGCCGCGCGATCGACACCGAATCGAACACCGGCCAGTACCTGTGAGGCCGGTACCCGGGCGCGGGTGACCCGATCGGATCGTGGCCCGCGGTGACAGCATCGTCACCGCGGGCCACGCTCCGTGTCAGGGTGGGGTCTCGGCCTGCCGAACCGACCCCGACGCACCGATCGCCTAGTCTCGACGGTATGCAGCGGATCATCGGCATCGAGGTCGAATACGGGATCTCCTCACCCAACGAACCCACCGCGAACCCCATCCTCACGTCCACCCAGGCCGTGTTGGCGTACGCGGCGGCCGAGGGGGTGCCGCGCGCGAAGCGCACCCGCTGGGATTACGAGGTCGAGTCACCCCTGCGCGACGCCCGCGGGTTCGACCTGGGCCGCTTCAACGGTCCCGCCCCGGTCATCGACGCCGACGAGGTGGGGGCGGCGAACATGATCTTGACCAACGGCGCCCGGTTGTATGTCGATCACGCGCATCCGGAGTACTCGGCGCCGGAGGTCACCGACCCGTTGGACGCGGTGATCTGGGACAAGGCCGGGGAACGGGTGATGGAGGCCGCGGCGCGGCACGCGTCGAGTGTGCCGGGGGCGCCGCGCCTGCAGTTGTACAAGAACAACGTCGACGGCAAGGGCGCGTCGTACGGCACCCACGAGAATTATCTGATGTCGCGGCAGACCCCGTTCTCGGCGGTGGTGGCGGGGTTGACCCCGTTCTTCGCGTCCCGGCAGGTGATCTGCGGGTCGGGGCGGGTGGGGATCGGGCAGTCCGGGGACGAGGCCGGTTTCCAGCTGTCGCAGCGCGCCGACTACATCGAGGTGGAGGTCGGGCTCGAGACCACCCTCAAACGGGGCATCATCAACACCCGCGACGAGCCGCACGCCGACGCCGACAAGTACCGGCGGCTGCACGTGATCGTCGGGGATGCGAATCTGGCGGAGACCGCGACGTATCTGAAGGTGGGGACGACGGCGCTGGTGCTGGATCTGATCGAGGCGGGGGTGGACCTGTCGGATCTGCAGTTGGCGCGGCCGGTGACGGCGGTGCATCACATCAGTCACGATCCGACGCTGCGCAAGACGGTGGCATTGGTGGACGGCCGGGAACTCACCGGGCTGGCGTTGCAGCGGATCTACCACGAGCGGGCCGCGACGTTCCACGAGGGCACCGACGATGCGCGGGTCACCGATGTGTTGGAACGGTGGGCGATGGTCCTCGATCTGCTCGAGCGGGATCCGATGGACTGCGCGGATCTGCTGGACTGGCCGGCGAAGCTGCGGTTGCTGGAGGGGTTCCGGAACCGGGAGAACCTGGCGTGGTCGGCGCCGCGGTTGCACCTGGTGGACCTGCAGTATTCGGATGTGCGTCTGGACAAGGGTCTGTACAACCGGTTGGTGGCGCGGGGATCGATGCAGCGGCTGGTGTCCGAGCAGCAGGTCCTCGACGCGGTGCACACCCCGCCGGCGGACACCCGCGCGTTCTTCCGAGGTGAGTGTCTGCGCCGGTTCGGGGCGGACATCGCGGCGGCGAGTTGGGATTCGGTGATCTTCGACCTGGGTGGCGAGTCGCTGGTGCGGATCCCGACGCTCGAGCCGCTGCGCGGTAGCCGCGCGCACGTCGGGGCGTTGCTCGAGTCGGTGGAGTCGGCGGCGGAACTGGTGGATCAGCTCACGCACTGAGCGGCATCGGGTGTGGCGACACGCGCAGTGTCACCGTGCGTGTCGTGTCCGAATCGGTAGGGTGGACATCGATGTCGTGGTGTGCCGCTCCGGTCGTCGGTCGGGGTGCATGTCACTCGAGACGGAGGAGGTCGCGGCTATGGCGCAGGAGCAGACCACACGCGGTGGCGGCGGAGACGACGACGAGGTCACCGGTGACGGTGGTGCCGGTCAGGAACGTCGCGAGAAGCTCGCGTCGGAGACCGACGATCTCCTCGACGAGATCGATGATGTGCTCGAGGAGAACGCGGAGGACTTCGTCCGCGCCTACGTGCAGAAGGGTGGCCAGTGACAGCGGACCGACCGTCGTTTCCGTACCGCGGGGTGCAGGAGGGTCTGCACCCCGCGTCGTCCCTGTCGTCGTTCACCGAGCATCTGCGGGTGCACGCGCCGGAGTTGTTGCCGGAGAACCGGTTCGCGCGGGAGGTCGGCGTGCACGGTGATGTGGCGCCGCACGGCACCACCATCGTGGCGTTGACGTTCGATGGTGGGGTGGTTCTGGCCGGGGATCGGCGGGCCACGATGGGCAACCTCATCGCGTCACGTGACGTGGAGAAGGTGTTCGTCACGGACGCGTATTCGGCGGCGGGGATCGCCGGGACGGCGGGTCTGGCCGTGGAGATGGTGCGGCTGTTCGCGGTCGAACTCGAGCACTACGAGAAGATCGAGGGGGTGTCGCTCACGTTCGACGGCAAGGCCAACCGGCTGTCGTCGATGGTGCGCGGCAACCTCGGGGCGGCCATGCAGGGTCTGGCGGTGGTGCCGCTGCTCGTCGGGTTCGATGTGGACGCGGTCGAGGCGCGGCGCGCGGGCCGGATCGTGTCCTACGACGTGGTCGGCGGCCGGTACGAGGAACGCGCCGGGTATCACGCGGTCGGGTCGGGATCGCTGTTCGCGAAGTCGGCGCTCAAGAAGCTCTACCGCGCCGACGCCGACGAGGCCACGGCGCTGCGGGCGGCTGTGGAGGCGTTGTACGACGCGGCGGACGACGACAGCGCCACCGGTGGCCCGGACACCACGCGGGGGATCTATCCGACGGCGGTGACGGTCACTGCGGCCGGGGCGACGCTGGTGCCGGAGGAGACGTTGTCGGAGTTGGCGCGGGCGGTCGTCGCCGCGCGCACTGCAGCTGGAGGTCTGGGATGACGCTTCCGTACTATGCGTCGGCCGAGCAGATCATGCGGGATCGCTCGGAGCTGGCCCGCAAGGGCATCGCCCGGGGCCGCAGTGTGATCGCTGCGGTGTACGAGGACGGGGTGCTGTTCGTCGCGGAGAATCCGTCGAAGGCGCTGCACAAGATCAGCGAACTCTACGATCGGCTCGGGTTCGCGGCGGTCGGCAAGTACAACGAGTTCGAGAATCTGCGCCGGTGGGGCATCATGCACGCCGACATGCGTGGGTATTCCTACGATCGGCGGGATGTGACGGGCCGGTCGGTGGCGAATGCGTACGCGCAGTTGCTGGGCACCATCTTCACCGATCAGGCGAAGCCGTACGAGGTGGAGTTGTGTGTCGCCGAGGTCGGTCGGGTCGTCGACGACGAGGCCGCGCAGTTGTACCGCATCACCTATGACGGCTCGATCGTCGACGAACCGCAGTTCGTGGTGATGGGTGGCAATACCGAACCGATCCTGGCGGCGTTGCGCGAGTCGTATCGGCCGCAGCTGGATCTGGCGTCGGCGGTGGCGACGGCGGTGGCCGCGTTGCAGCAGGGCACGGTGGGGGGATCGGCCGCGGCGGATGCCGCGCCGCGGGTGTTGGGCCGCCGGGAACTGGAGGTGGCGGTGTTGGAGCGGTCGCGGCCGCGGCGTGCGTTCCGCCGGATCACCGGGGCCGCCCTCGATGCGTTGCTGCCCGCCGCCGCGACCGGCACGTCCACCCCGGCGGGTGCGGATCAGGGGTCCGGGGAGCCGGAGCAGGGGGAGTCCGGGCAGTAGACGGTCAGCGCCGACGGGACCGCGCGGAGGGTGAACGCGGTTCCGTCGGCGGGTCGGTGGCAGCCGTTGCCGGCGAGAACATCCACGTCGACCACGCCTCCGGCGCGAAGGCGTCCCGTCCGCAGAGGCCTCGATACCTCCACCGCAGAGGGTCGTGCCATGTGCTGTGATCGGCGGCGCGGCTCAGGGACCGTAGCAGCGGGTCCGCCCGGGGACGGCGGCGATGCGTCGCAGCGCTCGCACAGCGTCCGGTGGTGGCCCGGAGTCCGGTGGTGGCCCGGTGGTGGCGGAGGTGGGGATGCGGCACCGGCCTCTGCCGAGGAGACCGCCGATCCGGCGTGCGGGTGACGCGCCGCGGCGGAGTTGTGTCGTTGCGGGGCGTCGCGACGGTGTCCGCGCGGTACTGTCGAGGTGTGCAGCGACGAATCATGGGGATCGAGACGGAGTTCGGGGTCACGTGCACCTTCCACGGGCACCGTCGGCTCAGCCCGGACGAGGTGGCCCGCTACCTGTTCCGGCGGGTGGTCTCGTGGGGGCGTAGCTCGAACGTGTTCCTGCGGAACGGGGCCCGCCTGTATCTGGATGTGGGTTCGCACCCCGAGTACGCGACCGCCGAGTGCGACGATCTGCTGCAGTTGGTCACCCACGATCACGCGGGGGAGCGGGTGCTCGAGGACCTGCTCGTCGACGCGGAGCAGCGGCTCGCCGAGGAAGGTATCGGCGGCGACATCTACCTGTTCAAGAACAACACCGATTCGGCGGGCAATTCGTACGGCTGCCACGAGAATTATCTGGTGGGGCGGGTCGGGGAGTTCTCCCGCATCTCCGATGTGCTGTTGCCGTTCCTGGTGACACGGCAGTTGATCTGCGGTGCCGGGAAGGTGCTGCAGACCCCGAAGGCCGCCACGTTCTGTCTGTCGCAGCGCGCCGAGCACATCTGGGAGGGTGTGTCGTCGGCGACGACCCGGTCGCGGCCGATCATCAACACCCGGGACGAGCCGCACGCGGACGCGGAGAAGTACCGGCGGTTGCATGTGATCGTCGGGGATTCGAACATGTCGGAGACCACCACGATGCTCAAGGTGGGGTCGGCGGCGTTGGTGCTCGAGATGATCGAGGCCGGGGTGGCGTTCCGGGATTTCGCGTTGGACAATCCGATCCGCGCGATCCGGGAGGTGTCGCACGATCTGACGGGGCGGCGGCCGGTGCGTCTGGCGGGGGGGCGGCAGGCCAGCGCCCTGGACATCCAACGTGAATACCATGCGCGGGCCGTGGAGTATCTGCCGCACCGCGAACCCGATGCGCATGTCGCGCAGATCGTGGACCTGTGGGGGCGGGTCCTCGACGCTGTCGAATCGCAGGACTTCGCGAAGGTCGACACCGAGGTCGACTGGATCATCAAACGTAAACTGTTCCAGCGTTATCAGGATCGCTACGGGATGGAGTTGTCGGACCCGAAGATCGCGCAGCTGGATCTGGCGTACCACGACATCAAACGGGGCCGCGGCGTGTTCGATCTGCTGCAACGCAAGGGGTTGGCGGCCCGCGCCACCGACGACGCCGCGGTCGATGCGGCGGTCGACACCCCACCGCAGACCACCCGCGCGAAGCTGCGCGGTGATTTCATCGCCGCCGCGCAGGCCGCGGGCCGCGATTTCACGGTGGACTGGGTGCATCTGAAGCTCAACGACCAGGCGCAACGCACGGTGCTGTGCAAGGATCCGTTCCGGTCCGTCGACGAACGGGTGGATCGGCTGATCGCGTCGATGTGACGCGTCCGGGTCGGGGCGGCACCCGGCCGGGGCGGGCACTAGTGTTGCCCTGTGGCGATCTCGAAAGTCGAACGGCTGGTGAACCTGGTCATCGCGTTGCTGTCGACCCGCCAGTACCTGACCGCGGAGAAGATCCGCGCGTCGGTGGCGGGATACGCGGACTGCGTCAGCGACGAGGCGTTCAGCCGCATGTTCGAACGGGACAAGAACGAACTGCGGGACCTGGGTATCCCCCTGGAGACGGGGGTGCCGTCGCGGTATTCGACGGTGGAGGGGTACCGCATCAACCGGGACGCTTACGAGCTGCCGCAGATCGAGTTGACGGGGGAGGAGACCGCGGCGGTCGCGGCGGCCGCGGCGCTGTGGGAGTCCCCGGAACTGGGTTCGGCGGCGCAGCGGGCGCTGCTGAAGCTGCGGGCCGCGGGGGTGCAGGTCGAACCGGAACCGGCGGGTACGTTCCCGCCGCTGCCGACGCGGGCCCGCGGCTCGGAACCGGCGTTGCAGGCGTTGCTCGCGGCGATCCGGGCGCGGCAGACCGTGCGGTTCCCGCATCGCAGCGCCCCCACCGATCCGTGGGTGCTGCGCACCGTCGAACCGTGGGGGGTGGTGACGGTCAGCGGCCGCTGGTATCTGGTGGGGCACGACACGGACCGGGACGCGGTGCGCACCTTCCGCCTGTCCCGCATCGGTGAGGACGTCACCGCGGTCGGGGACCCGGGGGTGGTGCACATTCCCGACGGCACCGATCTGCGTGCCCGGGTGCTCGCGACGACCGGCCCGGGGGAGGTCACCGGATCGGCGACGGTGTGGGTGGCCGGTGGGCGTGCGTTCGAGTTGCGGCGTCTCGGTCGGGAGGTCGGGTCGCGGCGGGTCGGGGATCGCGACGGGACGGTCCTGGAGGTGCCGGTGCGGTCCCGTACCTGGCTGGCGCGGATCGTCGCCGGTCAGGGACCGGACGCACTGGTACTCGACCCGCCCGGGTTGCGGGCGGAGGTGCAGCGCATCCTGACGCGGGTCGCGCACACCGACGACGACGGGGGACTGCAGCGGTGAGTACACGACTGTCGGATCGGCTCACCCGCCTGCTGAACCTGGTGCCGTACTTCACGGCCCGACCGGGGATCTCCGCGGCCGACGCGGCCGCGGATCTGGGGGTCAGCCCGAAACAGATCATGGACGATCTGAACCAGCTGTGGGTGTGCGGGCTGCCCGGCTACGGGCCCGGCGACCTGATCGATCTGTCGTTCTCCGAGGACAGCATCGTGGTGACGTACACCGCCGGGATGGATCGGCCGTTGCGGTTGACGTCGACGGAGGCGACGGTGCTGTTGGTGGCGTTGCGGTCGCTGCTGGACATGCCGGGGGTGGTCGATCCGTCCGCGGCCCACGGCGCGATCGCGAAGATCGAGGTGGCCGCCGGCACCGCCGCCGGTGGACAGCGCCCGCCCGTCCCGGTCACCGACGATCCGGTGGCGGCGCGGGTACGGGCCGCGGTCCGCGACCGTCGGGCGCTGCACCTGACGTACTATTCGGCGTCCCGCGACACCGTCTCCGAACGTGACGTGGATCCGATCCGCATCGTGGTGATCGACGAACACACCTATCTGCAGGCGTGGTGCCGCACCGCCGAGGGGGTGCGGCTGTTCCGGTTCGACCGCATCGACGCCGCCGTCCCCCTCGACGAACCGGCGCGGCCGCCGCGCACCGTCCTCGACGACGGCACCCGGTTCGAGGTGTTCGCCGCCGACCCGACGCTGCCCGCCGCGCGCCTGCGCATCGCCCCCGGGCACACGTGGCTGCTGGACTATCATCCGTTCACCGACGTGCGGATCGGGGACGACGGGCACTGCGAGGCGGTGCTGCGGTACGCGTCCCCGGAGTGGATGGTGCGGCTGGTGGTGGGGCTCGGCGCGGGGGTGCAGGTGCTCGATCCCCCCGACCTGGTGGAGGCGGTGCGGCAGCGGGCCGCGGCGGCGCTGACCGCCTACACCGAACTCGACACCGGCGACGCCGCGTCGGGGGAAGCCGCCGCGCCCGGCGGGGACCGGTGAGCCACGACCCGGTGAACACCGGGAGAACAGTTCCCGGAACGGCTTCGGCCCCGGAACGGGTGTGCTGCGGTCCGGTAGCATCGATGCGAGCCAATCAGTGGAGGTAGCAAATGGGTTCCTTGAGCGTGTGGCATTGGGTTGTCGTCGCGGTGGTCGTCGTGATCCTGTTCGGCTCGAAGAAACTGCCGGAGGCCGCGCGGGGTCTCGGCCGGTCGCTGCGCATCTTCAAGAGCGAGGTCAAGGAGATGCAGAACGACGATGTGCGGCCCACCCCGGCGCCGGCACCGGACCCGTTGCCGGCGGCGCAGACCGGTGACGCGGCGGTCGGCGACGCGGCGCAGCGGGCACACACCGAGCCCCGGTCCGCCTGACCGACGATTCCCGACCGGGGCACCCGCCGGGTGTCCCGGCGTTCGCCTGACCGTGGCGCCCCGATCCGCCGACGGTCCCGACAGGAGCTGAGACCCGCACCGTGCGCATCCCGTTCGATCCGCGCCGCCGCCGACGCAAGATCAATCCCGACGGCACCATGTCGCTCGTCGAGCACCTCTACGAACTGCGCACCCGCCTGCTGATCGCGGTGGCCGCGGTGATCGTCACCACCATCGTCGGGTTCATGTGGTACAGCCACGGACTGTTCGCGGTGCCGAGCCTCGGCTCGATCCTGCTCGACCCGTACTGTTCGCTGCCGGCGTCGGCGCGCGCCGACTTCAGCGCCGACGACGGCTGTTATCTGCTGGCCACCGGCCCGTTCGAACAGTTCATGTTGCGGTTGAAGGTCGCCGCGACCGCCGGGGTGGTCCTGGCCTGCCCGGTGTGGCTGTATCAGATCTGGGCGTTCATCACCCCCGGCCTGTACGCGAAGGAACGCCGCTACGCGGTCGGGTTCGTGGTCTCCGGTGCGGTGCTGTTCGTCACCGGCGCGGTCCTGGCGTACCTGGTGGTCACCCACGCCCTGTCGTTCCTGCTCACCGTCGGCAACGACGTGCAGGTCACCGCGCTGTCCGGGTCCGAGTACTTCGGGTTCATGATCAACCTGCTGGTGATCTTCGGGGTGTCGTTCGAGATCCCGCTGGTGCTCGTCGCGCTCAACGCGGTCGGGGTCCTGTCGTACGCCAAGCTCGCGTCCTGGCGTCGCGGCCTGATCATGGCGATGTTCGTGTTCGCGGCGATCGCCACACCCGGTCAGGATCCGTTCTCGATGACCGCGCTGGCGCTCGCGTTGACGGTGCTGCTCGAGATCGCCATCCAGATCGCGCGGCTCAACGACAAGCGGCGGGCGCGACGCGACACCGAGGAGGGCCTCGCCGACCTCGACGACGAGGAGGCCTCCACGATCTCCGCGCCGACCCCGGTGGAGCGTCCCACGGCGACCGACTACTCCGACACGCTGTGAGCACCACGACCGGCCCCGGGGTGCCGTCACCGCGGTTCGCGGCGTTCACCGCGGCCCTGCCGTTTCCGCTCGACGAGTTCCAGCGGCGGGCGTGCGCGGCGCTCGACGACGACCGGTCGGTGCTGGTGTGCGCCCCCACCGGCGCCGGGAAGACCGTCGTCGGGGAGTTCGCGGTGCACCTGGCGGTGCAGGCCGGCAGCAAATGTTTCTACACCACCCCGATCAAGGCGCTGAGCAACCAGAAGTACGCGGATCTGTGCGCCCGGTACGGCACCGACACGGTCGGGTTGCTCACCGGTGACCAGTCGATCAACGCGGACGCCCCGGTGGTGGTGATGACCACCGAGGTGCTCCGCAACATGATCTACGCGTCGTCGACGGCGCTGATCGGGTTGAGTCACGTGGTGATGGACGAGGTGCATTTCCTCGCCGACCGGTTCCGCGGGGCGGTGTGGGAGGAGGTGATTCTGCACCTGCCGGAGGATGTGCGGTTGGTGAGCCTGTCCGCGACGGTCTCGAACGCCGAGGAGTTCGGGCAGTGGATGACGACGGTGCGGGGCGACACCACCGTCATCGTCGACGAGGTGCGGCCCATCCCGCTGCACCAGCACATGATGGTCGGGCCGCGCCTGTACGACCTGTTCGACACCGGCGGTGGGCGGGACCGGGGTGGGCGGACGCTGGTGAACCCCGAATTGCTCACGCAGGTGCGGCGCCGCAACTCCCTCGACGGCGGGTTCCGCGGGCGCGGCGGGTTCCGGCCGCTGCCGCGACCGGATGTCATCGCCCGCCTCGACGCCGCGGGGCTGCTGCCGGCGATCACCTTCGTGTTCTCCCGCGCCGGCTGCGACGCGGCGGTGACCCAGTGCCTGCGCGCCGGACTGCACCTGACCGACGACACCGAGGCCGCGCAGATCCGGCGGATCGTCGACGAGCACACCGCGGACCTGCCGCGCGCGGACCTCGAGGTTCTCGGGTACGCGGCGTGGCGCACCGCACTCGAACGCGGCATCGCGGCGCACCACGCGGGGATGCTGCCGGCGTTCCGGCACACCGTCGAGGACCTGTTCGTGCGGGGTCTGGTGCGGGCGGTGTTCGCCACCGAAACCCTCGCCTTGGGCATCAACATGCCCGCACGCACCGTGGTGCTCGAGAAGATGGTCAAGTACAACGGGGAGACCCACGCCGAACTCACCCCCGGCGAGTACACCCAGTTGACGGGCCGCGCCGGGCGACGCGGCATCGACGTCGAGGGGCACGCGGTGGTGCTGTGGCAGCCCGGGCTCGAACCGCAGGCGGTGGCCGGGCTCGCCTCGACCCGCACATTTCCGCTGCGCAGTTCGTTCCGGCCGTCGTACAACATGGCGGTCAACCTCATCGACGCGGTCGGGGTGACCCGATCCCGGCAACTGTTGGAGATGTCGTTCGCGCAGTTCCAGGCGGACCGGTCGGTGGTGGGGTTGCGGCGCGGCATCGAACGGCACGAACAGGAACTGGCGACGTTGCAGGATCGGCTCGGCGGCCCGGACAGCGACATCGTCGACTTCGTGCGGTTGCGGGCGGAGTTGACCGACGCGGAGCGGCGGCACGAGCGGACCCGACGTCAGGATCGGCGGTCCGCGGCGGTCGCGTCGCTGGTGGCGTTGCGGCGCGGGGACATCGTGGCGGTGCCGGCGGGGCGGCGCCGCGGGGTGGTGGTCGTCGTCGACGCCGACCCCGACACCACCGATCCCCGACCGCGGGTGGTGACCGTCGACGGCTGGGCGGGGCAGGTGTCGGCGGGGGACTTCCCGACCCCGGCGACGGTGCTGGGCCGGTTGCGGTTGCCGCGGCACGCCGATGCGCGCACCGGGCGGTCGCGCCGCGACATCGCGTCGGCGTTGCGGTCGAAGAACGTGGCGGCGCCGCGCCGCCCGAAGCACACCCGCACCGGCGGCGACACCCGGGAGATCGACCGGCTGCGCCGACAGTTGAAGACCCATCCGGCGCGTGCGCATCCGGACCTCGAGTCGCTGGCGCGGGTCGGGGAACGCTACGGGCGGCTGCTGCGGGACACCGAGGAGCAGCGGCGCCGCGCGTCCGCGGCCACCGATTCGCTGGCGCGCACGTTCGAGCGGATCGTGGCGTTGCTCACCGACCTCGGGTACCTGACCGCGGGGCACGATCCGGCGGTGACGGAGGCCGGGGAGCGGCTCGCCCGGATCTACACCGAGGCGGACCTGGTGGTCGCCGAATGTCTGCGCCGGCGGGTGTGGGCGGGACTGTCCCCGGCGGAACTCGCCGGGGTCGTCTCGACGGTGGTGTTCGAGTCCCGCGGCGACGAGATGTCGGAGGTGCGGGGCCCGACGGCGCCGCTGCGGCAGGCGATGGCCGAGACGGTGCGGGTGTGTGAGACGGTGCGCGGCGACGAGGTGCGGCACCGGTTGCCGGTGACGCGCCCCTCCGATCCGGGATTCGTCACGGCCGTGTACACGTGGGCGCAGACGGCGTCGCTGACGCAGGCGTTGGCGGCGGCGGACGCCGCGGGCAGTGACCTGTCGCCGGGGGATTTCGTGCGGTGGTGCCGGCAGGTGATCGATCTGCTCGATCAGGTGCGGGTGTGCGCCGACGACCCGGAGACCGCGCGGACCGCGCACCGTGCGGTCGCGGCGGTGCGCCGCGGGGTGGTTGCGGTCGATGCGACGGCCGGGTGAGCGGTGCGGGGCGGTGCCCGCTCCGCGGTACCGGTGTGGTTTGATACGGCCGATTCGATACGGCCGCTGCCGCATGGCTGACCTGTTGTGGGGGCGCGACGGTGTAACGACGTGAACGAAGGTGAGTGGAGGCGACGATGACCGATCCGAACGAGCCGAAGGACGCCGGAGGCGGCGAGCAGCAGCCCGCCGATCCGTGGGCGCCCCCGGCGGCGGCCCCGCCGTCCGAGGCCGCCGCGCCGGCACCGCAGTGGGGTCAGCAGCCGGCCGGTGAGTCCACGGCCGCCCCGCAACCGCAGTGGAGTGCACCGGCGTCCGGGGAGACACCGTCGGCGCCGCAGCAGTGGGGGCAGCCCGGCGGTGCGCAGTGGGGGCAGCAACCCGGTCAGGCCGCGTCGTGGGGTGCGCCGCCACCGCCGTCCGGGGGTGACGCCGCCGGGTGGGGGCAGCAGCAACCGTCGGCGGCCCCGTCGTGGGGCCAGCAGCAGCCGGCGCAACCGTCGGGGTGGGGTGCCGCCCCGCAGGGGCAGCAGCCCGGCGGTGCGCAGTGGGGGCAGCAACCCGGTCAGGCCGCGTCGTGGGGTGCGCCGCCACCGGGCCAGCAGCAGGTGCCCGGGCAGCAGGCTCCGGGGCAGCAGTGGGGGCAGCCCGGTCAGCCGGGGTGGGGTGCCGCCCCGCAGGGGCAGCAGCCCGGCGGTCCGCAGGCGGCGCCGCACTGGGGACAGCAACCGGCCGGAGCGGCCGGTTGGCAACAGCCGGGGACGTCGGGCGCGTCGGGTACGCCCGGTCCGAAGTCGAAGACCTCGCTGATCCTCGCCGGTGTCGGTGCCCTCGTCATCGTCGTGGTCGCGCTGCTGGGCCTCGTGCTGTTCGGGAACTTCGGGACGGCCACCCTCGAAGCCGGTGCCGCCGAGACCGGTGTCGCCAAGGTCCTCACCGAGTCGTACGGGGCGTCGCAGGTGGGGAACGTGTCGTGCCCCGAAGGTCAGGAAGTGGCGTCCGGTAACAGCTTCGACTGCACCGTCACCGTCGACGGTCAGCACCGCACGGTGACGTTGACGTTCACCGACGACAACGGCACCTACGAGGTCAGTCGCCCGCACTGACCCCACCCGCGCAGTTCGGCCGGTCCCGCCACCTGCGGGACCGGCCGAACTCGTCCGCGGGGCCGGCTGCCGTCACCGTCTCGAACCCGATCGTCGAGGCGGTGCGGACGCGTGACCACGCCACCGACGCGAGGCCCGGCTACCCCCGGGTTGCGAGCGCCGCGGTGAGCGCCCCC
>ERZ747221.532-NODE-532-length-44634-cov-6.186368_pt1 | contig 44634 bp, 32 predicted proteins | sample MGYA00374949_ERZ747221 | MGnify/ENA primary metagenome ERZ747221 (study PRJEB28779, sample SAMN05720172) | bioreactor metagenome | isolation source: Anaerobic biogas reactor | place: USA:Washington, USA | collected 2015-08-08 ... | reverse complement strand
CCGGCACCGAGCTGGCGTGGGACTTGGACCGAACTTTGGCGGTGGTGGCCGTGGCCCGCGGGACGCAGGCGCGCCTCGGCATCACCGAGCTGCACCTTACCACCGACATGAACGAGCAGGCCCCCGGGCCGGACTACATCGTGGAGTTCCTCCACAAGTTGCGGGAGCGGCGCCCCTCCGCCTACGACGCCCTGCTTTATGTAGAGCAGCCCACCGAGCGCGACCTGTCGGCCCACCGCTTCGACATGCGCCCGATCGCCGCCCTCAAGCCGGTCATCGCTGACGAGAGCCTCATGACCATCGCCGACTTCGACCTAGCCCTGGAGTTGGGCTGGAGCGGGGTGGCCCTGAAGACCTGCAAATGCCACTCGCACGCCGTTCTGTGCGTGGCCAAGGCGGAAGCAGCCGGCGCTCCCTACATGGTGCAGGACCTGACCAATACCGGCCTCGGCCTGATCCACTCCGTGGGCCTGGCGGCGCGCTCCAACACCATGATGGGCGTTGAGGCCAACTCGCGGCAATTCCGCCCGGCCTGGAACGCTCCCGAGGCTGAGGTCCACCCGCACACCTTCCAGCCGGTCAAAGGCCGGGTGAGCACGGAGACCTATGGTGCAGTTGGCCTGGGCTATCGCATCGAGGAGATCGGCCGGCCGGTCTTCCGATAGGCGAGGGCTTGGCCAGGGAGGTACCGAGGCACGGAGCGGGCCGGCGCAGCGCCTGCCGCCGGTCAGACCGAGGAGCGCCTGCGGCTAGGCTGGAGACAACCGGATCACGCCTTGACAGAATTCTCGGGGAGCGCTCGTGGAGACCAACTGTCGATTGTGTCTGATCTGCCTTGTTGTCGCCGCTATGCTCGGCTCGCTAGCCGCCTGCGGCTCCGGGACGCCGTCGGAGTCGGGCGCCACCGCCACGGCCCAGCCGACGGCAACTACGGCCCCCACGCCGACACCGCGGCCGACGCCCCCTCCCACTCCGGGCACCATCGATCCGGCGGTGCAGGGCCTGGACATGGTGCAGGCACTGGCCGCCGCGGGTGGCGATGCCGCCACGCTGCTTCTGGATGGAAAGCCGGAAGAAGTTGCCTACCTGGGCGTCGTCGTGCCGGCGGGAGGGGAAGCCGGTTCGCCCGGGGCAGCGGCTGCGGCAGCCAACGCCGAGTTCCTCTCCGGGCACTGGGTCTTCCTGGAGGGCGACGGCGATCGGGACGACTCCGGGAGGCGGCGGTTCTACGTTTGGCTCGCCGACGGCCGCCTGGTCAATGAAGAGCTTATCCGCGCCGGAGTCGCCCGCCTGGAGGATAACGGCCTCGACGTCGCCCACCGGGAGCGGCTGCTGGCCGCCCAAGCTACGGCAGTGGCGGACAAGGCGTCGCTGATCGAGATCAGCAGCATCCGGCTGGACGGGACGGGCAAGGCCCAGCCGGACGAGTACATCGAGTTCACTAACCCGGGCGAGTCGGGGCTGGACATGAGCGGCTGGCGGATTGAGGCCGGTCACGTCGAGCAGTTCTTCGTCTTCCCCACCGGGTTCGTGTTGACGCCCGGCCAGGCCTGTCGCCTCTACACCAACCAGGTACTAGACGACTCCTGTGGCGGCTGCACCTTCGGCCACAACAAGCCCATACTCAACAACGATGGCGACTGCGGCCAAGTGTACGACACCCTCGGGTTGCTGATCGTCGAGCGCTGCGTGGAGCGCGGAGAGAACTGACGGCTCTAGCCGCCGGTCCGCACCGCCGCACTTACGCTGCCGCCCGCGCCACCCAGCACCCTGACGGTGCACAGGTCGACCGCCCCGTCAGGTGCCGACACGAACCACTCCAGCGTCCGGCTGCCGGTCACGCCCTCCAGGTGGCCCACTTCGACGTGCCCTTGCGCGGAGAGCAGCCGTACCCCCTCGGCGGGGCAGAACTCCACCCGCGTCGGGCGCAGCCGGGCCAGCCCGCGTCCCCGGTCGCTCACGTGGGTGGGGAAGTGGCCCCGGTTCGCCACCCGGGCTCGCACCCGGTACACCGGCCCGCCCACCGACTCGGCGGTCACGTCCTCGAGCACGACGCGGGGGTGCAGGGCGGCATGTTCCAGGGTGAAGCGGTAGGTGGCCTCGGCGATGCGGGGTAGCTGCATCAGGCCCGGATTGTACATGAGCGGGCGCACCAGCCCGCCCACCTCCACCGGACCGAGCTGCGGATGCTCGCACGGCTGCCAGGGGGCGAATAGCGGGTAGTCAGGAGCGTTGGCGTCCCACCAGCGCAGCACCCGCCGCATGTGCTCCTCGCCCTCCTCGGCGGTGCGGGCGGCGAAGACCTCCTCCGTGCTCAGTCCGGCCGTGTTGAGCATGGTACCCAGCTCGAACTCGTAGACGAACAGGCCCAGGTGCTGGTAGCCGAAGTTGTGAAAGTGCCCGCGCAGGTTGATGTCGCGGCTGCGGCCATCGTGGTACTCGATCACCGGTACCACCGGGAAGCCCGTCTCCCGCGCCCCGATGAGGGCGATGTCCTGGCAGACCTGGTCGTCCTCCTGGTCCATGTCCGCCAGTGAGCCGGTGGAGGGCGGACGCAACACCGCCGCCGGGCCGGTGTGGTAGCCGAGGACGGCGAACAGGTTGCCGCCCCCGTGCATGAACTCGGCGATGGCGCGCATTTCCGGCTCGCTGAAGGGGAAGTCCCCCGCGCCCCACTGCTCCGGCTCCGGCCGCCAGTCATAGGACCAGTTGCGGTTCCAGTCGAACCCGCGGCCCTCGATGCGGATGCCGTCGCCGCCGTCCCACTCGTGGATGATGCCCTCGGGGAACTGGCGATAGTAGGGGCCCGGGCTGTCGGCGCGGCGGGGCACCAGCAGGCGCGGGTCCAGCGGATCGGCAACGAAGCGACCGTCCGGGTGCTGCTGGCGCATGGTGAGCAGGCGACCGTCCCCGTTCACGTCCTCCTGGTAGAGGGTGTTGGCCCGCCGCTCGGAGCGGTCGGTACGGCTGCGGATCTGTCCGCCGGTGGTGACGGCGAACTCGGCCCCGTCCGGGTTGATCCGGGGCACGATGTAGAAGGCCACTCGGCGAAGCAGATCGGAGGCGGGGTAGTCGAGCAAGAGGCGACGCGCGCTGTACAACGCCGTGTGGGTGCCGGCCAGCTCCGTAGCGTGGATGTTGCCGTGGATCAGGTAGGCGGGCTTGTCCTCGGGCGCGCCGGTGGAGAAGTCGGTGATGGTGAGCAGGTGCAGTTGGTGGCCGTCACGGGATGTGCCCAGGGAAGAGAGGCGGCAGAGGTCGGGCCGGGCGGCCGCCAGGGTCTCCACGAACTCGGTAACTTCGGCGTAGGTGAAGAAGTGATCGAAGCTCAGGGGCGGGAGCGGAACGTCTGCGGGCATGGTCGATCCCCCCAGGGAGTGCTTGCCCCGCAGGATAGCACGCCTGCTCGCGCCGGTGTAGGCCGCCAGCTACGATCCATCTTCTCCGGCTCGGCCGGCCCCGAGCGGGGCGGGGAGACTCAGGCGCGCCGCTTCGGCTCTACTCGCTGGTCAGGGCCTCGCTCTCCTCGCGCACGAACTGGCTCATGTAGAGGTCGTAGTAGGCACCGCCCGCCGCCAGCAACTCCTTGTGCGTGCCCCGCTCCACGATGCGTCCGTCCACCAGCACCAGCAGCAAGTCAGCGTTGCGGATGGTGCTCAGCCGGTGCGCCACCACGAAACTGGTGCGGCCACGGAGCAACTCCTCTAGGGCCTTCTGAATCAGTCGCTCCGTGCGCGTGTCCACACTGGAGGTGGCTTCGTCCAGTATGAGAATGCGCGGGTCGGCCAGGGCGGCGCGGGCGATGGCGAGCAGTTGCCGCTGTCCCTGGCTGAGGCCGGCGCCCCGCTCCCCCAGCACCGTCTCATAGCCTTGCGGCAGCCGCTCGATGAAGTCGTGCGCGTGGGCCAATCGGGCCGCCGCCGACACTTCCTCGTCCGTCGCTTCCAGTCGGCCGAAGCGGATGTTGTTCATCACCGTGTCGCTGAAGAGGAAGGTGTCCTGGAGGACGATGCCGATCTGCCGCCGTAGGCCGGCCATTTCGACGTCGCGCACGTCGTGCCCGTCAATGCGCACCACCCCGGCCGTCACGTCGTAGAAGCGGGGAATCAGGTTGAGAATGGTGGTCTTGCCCGCCCCGGTGGGCCCGACGATGGCCACCGTCTGCCCGGGCGCGGCGCGGAAGGACACGTCCTGCAGCACCAGTTCGCCGGGGACATAGGCGGCGCTGACCTCGTCGAACTCCACCTCTCCCACGATCTCAGGCATGGGCCGGGCGTCGGGCTTGTCCGTTATGTTAACATCCTCGTCCATCAGCCCGAAGATGCGCTCCGCACCGGCGACGGCGCTCTGGATGTTGGCCCACAGGCTGGCGATGCGTTGGATGGGCCCGTTGAAGCGCTGCACGTAGTTGATGAAGGTGATGATCAGACCCAAGGAGACGACGGCCCCGAAGAGAGGCTGCCCGCGCAGAAGTGCCAGGCCACCCACCACCGCCACGATGGCCACCGCCACGTAGCCGAGGGCCTCCAGCACCGGAGACAGCGCCGCGGTAAAGGAGACGGCCTTGATATTCGCGTCCCGGTTGGCGGCGTTCGTCTGCCGGAACTGCTCGAAGTTCTCGTCTTCGCGGCCGAACGCCTGCACCTCGCGGACACCGGAGATGGTCTCCTGCAGGTCGGCGTTGACGCGCCCGATCTCCACTCGCGAGCGGCGGAAGGCCTTGCGCGCCTGCCCCGAGAACCAGAGCGTCGCCACCACCATGAAGGGAATGACGGTCATGCTGAGCAGGGCGTAGGGCGCACTCAGGCGGAGCATGTTGTAGGCGATCCACACCATGAGCAGGGCCCCGCTGGCCACATCCACCAGGGCGAAGCTGATGGCCTGCTGGATAGTCTCCATGTCGTTGGTGATGCGGCTCATGAGGTCGCCGGCCTCATGCTTGGAGTAGAAACCCAGCGGCAGCCGGTTGAGGTGCTGGAAGAGCTCGATGCGCAGCCGCATCAGTACCCGCACGCCCGCCCAGCGCATCAGGTAGAACTGCAGCGCGCCGCTCAGCGCGCCGAGCACGTACAGACCGGTGATGACCAGGATGATGCGGCCGAACCCGGCCAATAGGTCGGACGTCGTCGCGTCCGACGCCACCACGGCGTAGGTGCAGTTGCCGCTCACCTCACTGGAACCGCCGTAACTGCCGCTGACGGCTGGGGCCAGGTAACAGTCGACCGCTTGGCCGATCAGCACGGGCGACTGCACTTGCGCCCATGTCCCGATAACGATGAAAGCGACGACGGCCAACAGGATGAGCCAATACCCCTTGAGGTAACCGAACAGACGGGTCAGCGTCGCGCCTACCTCGCGCGGCTTGTGGACCTCGCGCCCCATGCCGTGGTGCGGTCCTCCGAACATGGCCTACTCCTGCTGCCCGCAGAGCCGACCGGTGGTCGCCTCCGCGTGACCGAATGTGCTTGCGCCCGGCCGCCTACTCATCATTCTCACCACCGACGGTGGCGTCTTCCACCAACTGGGAGTGGTAGATCTCGGCATAGACCGGGCTGGTCTCCATCAGGTCCTCGTGCCGCCCCTGCGCCGCGATCCGGCCTTCCTCCAGAACCAGGATCAGGTCGGCGTTGCGGACCGTGCTGATGCGCTGAGCGATGACGAAGCTAGTCCGCCCCAGCATGAGCCGGTCCAGCGCCTGCTGGATGCGGTGCTCGGTGATGACGTCCACGCTGCTGGTGGAGTCGTCCAAAATGAGGACGCGCGGGTCCATGAGCAGGGCGCGGGCGATGGCGACGCGCTGCTTCTGGCCCCCGCTGAGAGTGGTACCGCGCTCGCCCACCGGCGTATCGTAGCCCTGCGGGAAGGCCATGATGAAGTCGTGCGCTGCCGCCGCCTCGGCCGCCGCTTCCACCTCTTCCTGGGTCGCGCCCGGCTTGCCGTAGGCGATGTTGTCCCGGATGGTGCCGCCAAAGAGGGTGGTGTCCTGCAGGACGATACCGATCTGGGCCCGCAGCGAGTCGAGGGTGACGTCTCGCACGTCGCGTCCGTCGACGAGCACGCGCCCGTCGGTGACATCGTAGAAGCGGGGAACCAGGTTGATGACGGAGCTCTTGCCGCTCCCCGTGGCCCCCAGCAGGGCGACCGTCTGGCCCGGCTCAGCCACGAAGCTGATGTCGCGCAGCACCGGTTCGCCGCCGCCGAAGTAGCGCAGCGAGACGTGATCGAACTCGACGCGACCCTCCACCGGCGGCAACTCGACGGCGCCGGCCCGGTCCTCCACGTCGCTCTTGGCGTCCAGAATCTCGAAGATACGGCTCGCCGAGGCCCACGCCTGCGCCAACTGGGTGATGATCATGCCCAGCATGCCCATGGGGAAGAAGACGTACATGAGGTAGAGGCTGAACTTCTGCCACTCGCCCAGCGTGAGCGTGCCGCCGATGATCTGTCGCCCGCCGAAGTACATCACCGCTGCCTGCCCCAGGTTGGCGATCAGGAAGGTGAGCGGAAACAGCACGGAGAAGATGGTGGAGATCTTGAGCTGCTGCCGCATCAGGTCCTCGGCGGCAACGTCGAACTTGGCCTGCTGTTGCGGCTCCCGCACGAAGGCCTTGATCACCCGGATGCCGGCCAGGCTCTCCTGGAGAATGGTATTGAGCCGCGACAGCCGCCGCTGCACCTCGGTGAAGAGGGGCTGGCTGATGCGCCCGAACACCGCGAACATGATGAAGGCTAGAGGCAGAATCGGCAGAACCACCAGCGTCAGGCGGGCATTGGTGAGGAGAAGTACCACCAGACTCCCCACCAGGAGCACAACCGCCTGTACCGTCATCAGCAGCCCCTGGCCGATGAACATGCGCACCTTCTCCACGTCGTCCGTGGCCCGAATCATCAACTGACCGGTCTGGGTGCGATCGTGGTAGCTGAAGGACAGGCCCTGGATCTTGGCGTAGAGGTCGTTGCGGAAGTCGAAGGCGATGCTCTGGGAGACGCTCTCGGCGAGGTAGCTCTGCGAGAAGGCGAACAGGCCGCGCATGGCGGCGAAGGCCACAATCAGCGCCCCCGCCCACAGCAGCGCCGTCTCCGCTCCCTCAAGGTGAGCCGTGAGCTGTTCCGGCGACCATCGCATCACCGCCAGGGCCTGGGCCTGCAGCGCCTCCGGCAAGGCGACCAGTTGTCGTGCCGTGGCACCGTTGGTGAAGGCGTCGATGATGTTTTGTACCAACTGCGGCACCATGAGTTGGGCGCCCGTAGCGGCAAAGAGGGCCAAATAGGCCAGCACCGCCAGGCGCGGGTAATGCCCCAAGTAGCGCAGGCCTCGCCTGAGCGTCCCCATATCGGGACGTTCGCGCATCGGTCCCACGGTCTGTGACTGCAAGTGGTCCTCCTGGCATGCTGGAAGCGCTCGGGGACAGGCAAAGGGCCGGCTCGCGGCATCGGCAGCGCTGCCGGGGCCTCATTCGCGGTCATGGCGGCAAGCGGTCGCCGCGCCGGCGAGGGCAGAGCAATACGCTAGGATAGTATGATACCTGAGCACTCGGGGCAATGATCGGGCTTAGGAGTCTTGGCAGAGCCGGGGGCGGGCAAAGTCCGAGGGGTGCGCGGTCAGTACGCACCCCTCGATGCGAGAGGAAGTGGGTGCTTCCGGAGGGTGTCTAGGGACACTGATCACATTGGCATTCTGGGACGTCCACTTCCGGGAAGTAGGTTCTGGCATCGGCCCCGTGGGACCAGACGGTGGAGTGGGTGACCACTCCGTCCACCTCGAGGCGGAAGTAGTACTTGTTCTGCGGATCGCGCGCCTCGCTCACGTCCACGTCGTTGAAGTCCCACACGGGATAGACGAGACTGCCCTCGGTAACCAGACGCTTGACGCCGGTGGTTACCGCCTCGCTCACGCCGTTGTTGAGTGAGCGGTACAGCATCACCTCGGGCTCCCAGCTCGCCGGCACGGAGATGTCGGTGCCCGGAGCGAACAGGTTGGCGCTGATGTTGACCTTGGTGGCCTCCACCACCGGCAAGTTGCCGTGCGGCCAGACGATCTGAATCACGGCGTCGACCTCGGTCGGGACTTGCCCCTGCGCGCTCCGCACCGGCGTCTGTTGCGGCCGGAAGGTGCGCGCGTCGGCGGCATGGGCCCAGACGTTGCTACGGAAGTCCAGTCCCTCTTCCGTCCCTAGGAAGAAGTACAGCTGGTTGTTGGGATTGCGGGCCCAACGAGTATCAACGTCGTTGAAGTGCCACGTGGAGGGCGACCAGTTGTAGCTTCGCTGCGTGATGCGTGCCACCATCTCGGCGGGCCGGTTGTTCTCTGCCACCCAGAGCTCTAGCGGCGGATCGAAGCGGCAGGGTACCGCACGCTTGGTGCCCGGCGGGGTGAAGAGGTAGGCGCCGATGTTAACCATGTCGGTGTCCGTCCCGGGCTGGCCCGAATGCGGCCACACCACCTCGATCAGCCCGTCGAACGCTTCCGGCGCGCCGGTGACGGCAAGGGGCTCGGCCAGAGGCTTGTCCAGCAGGCGGGCACCGTACATCTCGCCGGTGGCGTACTTCACTTGCGGCGCGTGCCGCCAGTCCTGCCACAGAACCAGGTCTTCAAAGACGGCCGGCTCGCGCTGCAGCCCGATGTGCCGGGTGACGGCAAACTCCACCTGCCTTTTCAGGTCATAGGCGTAGATATCGACGCCGGAGAGCCCGTCCAGGTTGCGCCCGTCCGCCCACACCACCAGGTCTCCCCAGATGGCGGGCGAGTCTTGGTCGGCCGCTTCGGTGCACACGGCCGTCTCTTCACCGGTGTCCAGGTTGAGAGCATAGATGTCGGTACCCGAGGTGGCCGTAGCCCGAGTGTCGACCCAGACCACCGTCTCCTCGTAGAGCACCGGGTTGTACTCCACCCAGGGGTTGGCGGAGACGGGAAAGACCTCGCCCTCGCTGAGGCGGTAGCCGTAGATGTCGCGCTGCTGCCCCGCCTCTTGCGCCTGCTCCCACACGACCAGGTCTCCCCAGACGCGCGGGTTGAGCTTGTATTCCGGGCCGACAGCCACCTCGTGCACTTGGTCCGACTCCAGGTCCAGGGCGCGGATCTCGATGCGAGAAGCGGCGGTCACGTATTCCATCCAGACCAGGGTCCCGGCCCGCAAGTCAACCACGGTGATCTGGTTCTCGCTGTCGACCACGGTGCGGCGGTCGCCCGTGTTGACGTTGTAGAGCTCCACCTGGCTGGGTCCGTAGCCGATGATCCAGGCGACGGTGTCCTCCCATAAGGCAAGCGAGCGCTGACCGCTGAAGTAGGTGCCCTCGAAGGTGATCTCGGCGCCACTCCTGACATTGCGCACCCGATAGGCCTTGCCGCCACCGAAGTCGTAGGGCTGATAGGCTACCCAGTCGCCGTAGATGTCGATACTGCCTGGGGTGGTGGCGCCGCCGGTGATGACGGCGAACTCCTCCGGCGTGTAGGGGCTGGCGGGCTCGGCGGCCAGGGCGACGGCAGGCAGGAGCCCGCCCACCAGTACGGCCACGGCGAGCACCAGGGACAGAGCGGTATGCGTGCGGGTCTTTCTGGCGTCCATGCCACCTATGTGTAGCAGGACTCGTGCCAGACGGGGCCGCGACTAGCCCCGCGCCGCCGCCTCGCCCGCCAGGTAGCCGGTGGTGAAGGCGGCCTGGAGGTTGTAGCCGCCCGTGTCGGCGTCCAGGTCCATCACCTCGCCGGCGAAGTGCAGCCCGGCCACCAGCCGCGAGGACAGGTCGCGCGGGTCTATCTCTCCCAAGGCGACGCCCCCGGCGGTGACGATGGCGCGGGAAAGGGGAAGTGGGCGCTCGATGCCGAAGCGCAGGCACTTGAGGCAGTCCAGCAGGCGTTCGCGCTCCGCCGCGGTGACCTGGTGGAGCGGCTTGTCCAGCGGCACCTCAGTAAGGGCGGCGAGCGGCTCGATCATCTTCTGCGGGAGCAACTCCCGCAGGAGGGCGCGGTAGGAGCGCTTGCCGTGCTCGGCCAGATCGCGCAGGAGGCGCTGACGCAGCTGCTCCTCCGTGAGGCCCGGCTTCAGGTCAATGGCGACGCTCACCGGTCCCCGCTCCCGGGCCTCGGCGACGGCCAGGCTCATCAGCAAGGTGATCGGCCCGCCGATGCCGAAGTGGGTGATCAGCATCTCGCCCAGGCGACTCTCGATCACCGGCGGACGGGGACGTTTGCCGCCCTCGCCCCGCCCGCCCACGTCGCGGTCGGGCAGCAGGCGCCGCTCCACCGCCTCCACCGGCAGCGAAAGGGCCGTCAGGCGCACGTTGCGCAAGCTAACACCCTGCATGCTCTTGGCCCGGTCCACCTCATACACAGCCAGGGGCACCAGGGCCGGGCGGAGGGGCACGATGGTGTGACCCAGGGCAGCCGCCATCTTGTAGCCGTCGCCGGTGGAGCCGGTGCCCGGCCAGGAAGCGCCGCCGGCGGCCAGGACCACGGCCTCGGCCCGGTGCAGCGTGCCCCCCTCGCGCACGCCGAGGACGCGACCCTGTGCCGCCTCGATGGCGGTGACGCGCGCCCCGGTAATCAGCCGCACGCCGCCATCCTCGCAGTGGCGCCACAGAGCGTGCACCACATCGTGGGCGTCGTCGGAAGCGGGGAACACGCGTCCGCCGCGCTCCTCCTTCGTCTCCACACCGTGGCAGCGGAAGAAGGCGATGGTCTCCTCGCGGAAGAAGCGGCGGAAGGGCCCGTGCAGGAAGCGGCCGTTGGCTCCGAACATGGCGATGAACTGGTCCAGCGGGCGGGTGTTGGTGAGGTTGCAGCGCGTCTTGCCGGAAACGAGGATCTTCTTGCCCGGCCCGTCGGTCTTCTCCAGCAGCAGGACGCGCGCGCCCATCTCGGCGGCGCGGCCGGCTGCCATCATCCCGGCCGCCCCCGCCCCGACCACAATCACCCGCCGCTCAGTCTGCATGGCGCCATTGTGGTGGGTGGGGAGAGGGTCACGCAAAGGGGATAGCCACAGAGTCACAGAGGCACAGAGGCCCCCCTTGTCCGCCTTCGCCTCCGTGTCTCGGTGTCTCTGTGGCCAACGTCGCCCCGCCATGAATGGCCGGGGCTACGAGTGAGCCAAGCCCGCCTTCGCGGGCTAAGGCAGCCGGCGCAGGCCGGCTTTGCTACCGCATAGCCCCGCGGCTTCAGCCCGGGGCGACTGCGCCGGGGAGATGCCCGTCCCCTCGGTGCTACCGTGCCAACCCCACCTGCGACACCCACCACGGTCCTCGAACCCCCCCGTCCCGTGTCACTCCGAGGTGCGCTGGGTGCTTGGAGCACTCGCCTGGGCCGAGAAACCTGCCGTGCGGGGGGGGGGTAGATTCCTCGCTGCGCTCGGAATGACAACTGGTCGGCTTGCGCGACGCGTCCTACCGTGGCACTCTGCCCGTCTTTGCCGTAGCCGCTCACTGACGAAGGAGACCGTCATGTACTGGGCTCTGGCCCGCCTCTCCTTCCAGCGCCAACTGGCGTACCGCACCGCCAATGTGGCCGGCTTGGTCACCAACCTTTTCTTCGGGGCCCTGCGCGCCTACGTGCTCATCGCCCTTTTCGGCGCGCGCGAGGCGGTGGCCGGCTACGACGTGCGCGCCGCCGTCACTTACACCGGCATCACTCAAGCGATGCTCTCCTTCCTGGCCGCCTTCGGCTGGTGGGAGATCATCCGCTCGGTTCGAACCGGTCAGGTGGCCACCGACCTGTCGCGACCGGTGGACTTCTTCTGGTACCACGCCGCCCAGGACTTCGGCCGCGCCCTGGCCCAACTGCTGCTGCGCGGTTTGCCGTTGATCGCCCTCTACGCCCTCGCCTACCGCATCGCCGTGCCGCCGACGCCGTTGCACTGGCTCGCCTTGCCCCTGTCTCTCGCCCTCGGCCTGCTGATCAGCTTCGCCTGGCGTTTCCTGGTCAACCTGACCGCCTTCTGGACGGTGGACGCCATGGGGATCGGCCGGGTAGCCTCCAACCTGGTGCTGTTCCTCTCCGGCTTCATCATGCCGCTGGCCTTCTTCCCCGATTGGGCCCAGGCGGGGTTGCGCTTCCTGCCCTTCGCCTCCATGGTGAACGCCCCGGTGGAGGTGTACCTGGGTGTGGTGCAGGGGCCGGCCCTGGTGCTGACCCTGCTGCTGCAGGCGCTCTGGGCCGTGGTGCTGGTGCTGCTCTCCCGCGTCGTGCTGGCGGCGGGCGTGCGCCGTCTCGTGGTCCAGGGGGGCTGAGAGATGAACACGCTGCGGCTCTACTCGGTACTCCTTGGCGCACGGCTGCGCTCCCAGATGCAGTACCGCGGCTCCTTCCTCCTGGACCTACTGGGCACGATGCTGGGCACCCTGACCTACTTCCTCGCCTTGGCGGCCGTCATCTCCCGCTTCGGCGGCATCGGCGGCTGGACGCTCTGGGAGGTCGCCTTCCTCTACGGCCTGGCCGAGACTTCCTTCGGCCTGATGGACCTAGTCTGGGGCGGCTACGACTACGACTTCTTCTCCCCCCGCATCCGTAGCGGCGAGTTCGACCAAATGCTGCTCCGGCCGCTCCCTCTGCCGCTCCAGATTCTCACCTCCGAGTTCGCGCTCAGGCGGCTGGGGCGTATCGCTCAGGGACTGGCGATCTTCGCCCTCAGCGCTCATCTGTCCGGGGTGGACTGGACGGCGGCCAAGCTGCTCTACCTGCCCGTGGTCATCGCCAGTTCAATGGCCTTCTTCGCCGCCCTCTACGTCGTCGGCTCCACCGTCTGCTTCTGGACCATCGAGCGGCTGGAGGTCTTCAACCTGCTCACCTACGGCGGGGCGGAGATGCTCTCCTATCCCATGCACATCTACCACCCCTGGCTGACCCGCTTCTTCACCTTTGTGGTGCCGGCCGCCATCCAGGTCTACTACCCGGCGCTCTACTTCCTGGGCAAACCCGACCTCACCGGCATGCCGGGCTTCATGTCCTTCCTGGCGCCCTTCACCGGCTTCGGGTGCCTGGCGCTGTCCTTCGCCTTCTGGCGCTTCGGCGTCCGGCATTATCAGAGCACGGGAACGTGAAACAAGAGCGCCACAGAGGCACAGAGACTCGGAGAAGAGAAGAATCAGGACCATTCTCTGTGACTTCGTGTCTCTGTAGCTATCACTGGAGGGCGACTTGATAGAAGTCCAAGACTTGCGCAAAGAGTTCCGCGTGATGCGCCACCGCGAAGGCGCCCTGGGAGCGGTGCGCAACCTGTTCAGCCGCGAGTATCGGCTGGTGCGGGCGGTGGACGGAATCGACTTCAGCATCGTCCGGGGCGAACTGGTGGGTTACCTGGGGCCCAACGGCGCCGGCAAGTCCACCACCATCAAGATGCTCACCGGTATCCTCGTCCCCACCTCCGGCGAGGTGGTGGTCAACGGCCGGGTGCCTTGGCGGGAGCGCCGCGCCCACGTGTCCCGCATCGGCGTCGTCTTCGGCCAGCGCAACGCGCTCTGGTGGGACCTGCCGGTGGTGGAGTCGTTCGACCTGCTGCGGCACATCTACCGCATCCCCGCCGACCGCTACCGCTCCAACCGGGCGCAGTTCGAGGAGATCCTGGGCCTAGGCGAGTTCCTGCACACGCCGGTGCGCTCGCTCTCGCTGGGTCAGATGATGCGCGCCAACTTGGCCGCCGCCTTCCTCCACGACCCCGACATCGTCTTTCTGGACGAACCTACCATCGGGCTGGACGTAGTGGCCAAGGAGCGCATCCGCTGCTTCATCCGGCGGGTGAACCAGGAGCGCGGCGTCACCGTCATCCTCACCACCCACGACCTCTCCGACGTGGAGCGGCTCTGTCGCCGCGTAATGATGATTGATCACGGCCGCCTCATCTACGACGGGCAACTGCAGGAGTTGCTGGCCCGGTTCGGCGGAGAGCGCGAGCTGGTGGTGGATCTGGCCGAGCCCGGCGACCAGGTCATCGTGGAGGGGGCGCGGGTAGTGTCGCAGGAGGGAGCACGCGTGACGCTCGCCTTCTACCCGGCCGAGGCGAGCGCCTCCGACCTCATCGCGCGCCTCGCCGCCCGCTACCGCCTCGCCGATCTCTCCGTGCGGGAGCCGCAGATCGAGGCGACGGTGCGGCGGATCTACGAGGAAGGGCTGCTCGACCAGGCGCGATCCGCCGAGGACACGGCGAGGGCCTAGCCGGAGGTGGCGTCCCCTGGCCGGACGTCGAAGACGTCAGCGACAAACCTAGGCGCCTTGTTGCGAACATCCGCAGTGCGTCCTATCCTCTCACGCACTTGCGGCCCGTCCATCGGTGCCGGCACAGACCCGCGCACCTGAGACGACATCATCCGGTGTTGCCGGCCTCGGGCGAGGCGTACGGGCAACACACTTAGGGAAGAAGTGGGGCCAAATGGCAGATAGATACTTGATCACTGGCGGGGCGGGATTCGTCGGCATCAATTTGGTCCGCTACCTGCTGGCGAAGGGATGCGACGTCACAATCCTTGACATATCGGACTTCGACTTCGCCGATGTCGTTGATCGCGTGCGTGCCCTCAAGGGCGACGTCCGCGACCTTGACGCCGTCCGCGGCGCCATGGCAGGCATCGACGTGGTGGTGCACACGGCCGCCGCGCTGCCGCTCTACAAGCCGGCCGATATCTTCTCCACCGAGGTCGAGGGTACGCGTTGCGTCCTCACGGCGGCACAGGAGGCCGGCGTCTCGCGGGTAGTACACGTCTCGTCCACGGCAGTCTACGGCGTGCCCGACCACCATCCCCTGCTGGAGACCGACCGCCTATTCGGGGTCGGCAATTACGGCGAAGCCAAGATACTGGCGGAGGGGGTCTGCGAGGAGTTCCGTGAGTCGGGCATGTGCTTGCCCATCTTGCGCCCGAAGTCGATGGTCGGGCCCGAACGGCTGGGCGTCTTCGCCCTGCTCTTCGAGTGGGCGAAGGAAGGGAAGAACTTCCCCATTCTCGGGCGGGGCGACAACCCCTATCAGTACCTAGATGTAGAGGACTTGTGTCAGGCGATCTGGCTGGCGGCCACTTTACCGCCCGATGTAGCCAACGACACCTTCAACATCGGGGCTAAGGAGTTCGGCACGCCGCGCAGCGACTTCCAGGCCGTGCTCGACTATGCCGGGCACGGAGCGCACGTCGTGCCGCTGCCGGAGAAGCCGGCCATCCTGGCGCTGCGAATTCTGGAGACGCTCAAGCTCTCGCCCCTCTACAAGTGGATCTACGAGACCATCGGCAAGGAGTCGTTCGTCTCCATCGAGAAAGCCGAGAAGCGCCTAGGCTTCGCCCCGGCGTACTCCAACCGCGCCGCACTGATCCGCAACTACCAGTGGTATCTGGACAACTACGATCAGCTTTCGCGCGCCAGCGGGATCACCCACCGCGCTCCCTGGGCTCAGGGACTGCTCCGCTTCGCCAAGGTCTTCTTCTAGAGGTCGGCTCGGAACTCGAGCCGGGCTCGGCCGGCTGCGAGGCGACCATGGGCCCAACTTCAGGCCAGGAAGACGGGAGGGAGCCGGAAGCGCTCCCTCCCAACTAGCGCTAGAGCAGGCTCTCGTAGCCCTCGGCCACCTTCTTGTAGCCGGCGACGATCTGCTCGATGACGCCGTCGGCCGGCTCGACGTAGGCGGGCAGGCGCATCAGCTGACCGCCCACCAGCGCCTCGGTCACCGGGAAGTCGCCCTTCTTGTAGCTGTACGTCCCCGGCAGGATGGGCCCCCGGCCGCCTCCGTACAGGTCGAACCCGCGCTGGATCAGGGGCCGCATGTGCTCGGGCTGGTCGCGGTAACGTGTCACGGGTACGCCCTCGGCCTGCAGCGCCTTCATGTACTTGTCCGATGACAGCCCGCCCAATTGCTCCGCAGCGTAGAACATGCGCAGCCCACCGTAGAAGCCGCCGTCCTGCGCCTTGGGGTAGGACTCGGGAAGGCGCACGCCGGGCACATCGCGCAGAGCATCGTACAACTGCTCGCGGTAATGCAGGCGCCGCTCGTTGCGGTACTCCACGCTGTCCATGGAGATGAGGCCCAGCGCCATGGTAAACGGGTGAGCGCGCCACTTCAGGCCCAGTCCCTGGTTGCCCAGCATGCGGTACTGCGGGTTGGTCAGTTCCTCGGCGATGCCGGTGCGGTGCAGGTGGCAGAAGATGAGGATGCGCTCGTAGTACTCGCGGTTGTTGGTGGTGTTGATGCCGCCCTCGCCCGCGGGAACCGGCTTCCCGAACGGATCCGCCCCTTGCATGCTGAAGCAGGCCACGTCCGCCAGCGCCCCCACCTTTACGCCGTCCCAGCCGGCGGGATGCGCGTGGGCCGCGTCGTGGACGATGGCGAGGCCGTACTTCTCCCGCAGGCGGAACAGCCCGTCCATGTCGCAGACGTAGCCGTTGAGGTGGATGGGCAGGATCGCCTTGGTCTTAGCGGTGATGCGCTTCTCCACGTCGGCCGGGTCGGTCAGGCCCGTTCGCGGGTCGACATCGCAGAAGACGGGGCGCGCGCCCAGGTGGATGACGCCGGTGTAGGAGCCGATGTAGCCCAGGTCGGGCACGATCACCTCGTCGCCCGGTCCCACGCCCACGGCGAACAGCCCGGCCATGATGGCGTTGGAGCCGTGGTCGGTGCTCAGGCAGTACTTCGCGCCCACGTAAGCGCCGAAGCGGTCCTCGAACTCCTTGCCTACGCCGGCGCCGGCGCCCGAGAGGTACTGCTGGTCAATGAGGTCGCAGATGGCCCGCTTCTGCTCCTCGACGGGCGGCTGCCACTGCTCGGCAGTGTCGGCGGTGACGGCCTTGGGGCCGCCGTGGATGGCGAGCTTGTCAGTCATGGGTACCTCCGGTGACAGATTATGCGCCCCTACAAGGGATAGGGTTCGGGGTTCTCCATGTCCAGGTCCCAGTGAGCGGGATTGTCCTCGATGTACCTGCGGATCCGCGCCAGATCCGCCTCATCGCGGACGATGTGCTCGTGGTAGTTGCGCTGCCACAGACGAGCCCCCGGGCTGTCCAGCACCTCGTTGGCTCGCTTGGTGCTCATCGCCTTGAACCCGGCGACGAGAGAGCCCAAGGACCGCGGCGGGCGGGTGTTGGCGGCTCGTACGCTTCCGCAAGGGTCGGGCCCCAGGGAGGGCGCACTGCTGTGCGCCCCTACGCTGTGCGCCCCTACGATACTGCCGATCGTAGGCGGCATCCACACGACGGCGTGAAGATGGTTGGGCATCAGCACGTAGGCGTCGAGGCGGACTCCGGGACGCACGGCCGGTGTGCGGAGCCACTCCTCCACTACGATGCGGCCGACAGGGCTCAGCCGGACCGCTCCGTCGTGAACGCATCCAAAGACACCCTCACGGTTCAGCGAACACAGGGTAAGGAAGTAGGCTCCGCAACCCGCATAGTCATATCCGCGTAGGCGGACGCTTCGCCGCCGCCGCCCTTCACTACCGTCCGCCACTCTCCCTGCCTCACCCGTAGGGGCGCACAGCAGTGCGCCCACGCCCGCCGCAACACCCACCTGCCCGCCTCACCCGTAGGGGCGCACAGCAGTGCGCCCACGCCCGCCGCAGCACCCGCCTGCCTGCCTCACCCGTAGGGGTGCGCAGCAGTGCGCCCGCGCCCGCCGCAACACCCGCCTGCCCGCCTCACCCGTAGGGGCGCACAGCAGTGCGCCCGTGCCAACCGTAGCAGTCTACCCCTAACGAGCGCCCAGGAGAAGGGGATCTGGCCCCTAACTTGCTGGCCTATGGCGTAGGACTCCTGGGTCCGGGAGCCTGCGGACCGGTCGCCCAGCACGGATGCGGAGTCCCGCCGTCTTACCACCGCCCTGCGAGTGAGGGTCTTGCCGGTGCCTAGGCCAGCATGTAGAATGCCGCCCAGCCCACCAACTAGCCGTCACCATTTTGGTACGCTCCACATTACTGACTGCTTCGCCTATGACGGTGCCCTAACTCCCGATTCCCAACAGCTGAGGTATCCATGACCAAGAGCTCCCCGTCTCCGGTTGTAGCCTTCCTGGAGGGCAAGCGCAGCGCCATGGCCCTCAACGCCCTGCTGGCAGTGGGGCTCATCGCTGCCATTCTGTTCCTGCCCCCGCTGTCCCTGTACAGCCGCCTAAGCAGCACCGGCTTCGCCGCCGTCGGCGAACAGGGCACCGCCCTACTCGATCCCGACGGTACGCAGGTGACCCTGCAGGCAGCCGCGAGCGGCGCCAGCGCCAAGCTGGTCTCCGTCCCCCGGCTGGACTTTCTGGAGGGCAAGACGGACGAGGCCTACTACGCCGCCGCCACCAACGTCCCCGGGCACCTGCGCCTCAAGAGCCCCATCTACCACCTGCAGGCCAAGAGTGACCTGCCGCGCGACCCCGGGGCCGGCGTGCAGCTGGCTACCTACACCGTGCCCATCCCCAACGAGTCCGAGCCTTTCGAGGCGCTCTCGCTCTACGAGTGGACCGGCAGCCAGTGGCGCTTCGTCCCGTCCCATGTGGTCGTCGAGGATGGCACCATCGAGACCACCATCGACTACGTCCCCGGCCCGCTTGCCGTCTTCCATCAGGAGCATGTGGTGCCCGCCGTCTCGGGCGACATCGACGCCGGCGCCGACGTAGCCACCATGGTCGCCGGGGTGTCCGAGGTCAACCCCGTGGGCCAGTACCTCCAGTGGGACGGCTCTCTCCTCGGGAGCATCCCTGCCGAAACGGCCCAGCTCAACCCCGGCGCCCGCATCGTCCCCGTCATCCGCAACTGGGGGCCGGACGGTGTGGTCCGTTGCGACTGCTCCGACAACATTATCGCCATCCCCGAGCTGCGCCAGGCCCACCTGGATGCGCTCGTGCAGGCGGCCGTTGACAACGACTGGGCCGGCATCGAGCTCGAGTACAGGCAAGTCAATCCTGACCTGCGCGTTCAGTTCAACGACATGATCGCGGAGTTGTCTCGCCGGCTGCATCTTGAGGGCAAGACCCTCGGCATCCGTGTCGAGGCCCCGGTGCAGATCGCCGACGACCGCTGGGCCACCGGCGCCTTTGACTATCGCGTCCTGGGCGGCCTCGCCGATCGTCTCGTCATTCCCGCTCCCACCGACACCGCCGCCTACCAGCCCGATGGCTCCCTCAGCAAGCTGTTGGGGTGGGCCACCGGCGAGGTGGAGCGCTATCGCCTCTACGTCGGTATGCCGGCCCTCAGCCGGGAGCAGATTCAGAACTACGTCCTCTACCGCCCCTACAATGAGATCCTTTCCGCCTTCGGCACCGTCGTCGTGGACGGCGAGCCGCAGGTGGCCCCCGACGAGTCGCTCAAGGTGCGCCTCAGCGGCATGACGGAGTGGTCCGGCCTCAAGTACGACGAGACCACCCACACCTACTGGTTCACCTACAAGGACCCCGGCGATGTCGAGCACCTGGTACAGCTCGAAGATCCGGGCAGCCTCGCTTACAAGCTGGCCCTGGTCAGCAACCACCGTCTGCGAGGCGTCGCCATCACCGGCGGCGGGCAGCATCCGGGGACGTGGCAAGTGCTGGCCGACTATCAGAACCTTGTCGTCAGCGACCCGCGGGAACCGGTCGTCTTGGCCCTGGACATGGAAGGCGGCCAGACGAGCGAACTCGGCGGCGGCACCGGTACCTGGGAAGTGAAGGCCCCGGCGAAGGAAGGTGAGTACGCCCTCCAGGCCGCCCTTTCCATCGGCTCTTACCAAACGCGCGCCGAGCAGCGTACCGAGCTGCAGGTAGTGGCACCCACCCCGACGGCCGAGCCGACGCAGACTCCGACTCCGGAACCCACTCCCACCGAGCCGCCCACGCCCGAACCCGTACCCACCAACACTCCCGCGCCCGAGGCTGCGGGCCAGGGCGAGCCCGAGGCCGCGCCCGAGGCCGCGCCCGAGCCTACCGCTACGCCGGCGCCGGTGGTAGTGGCACCCGCTCCCAGCGGTGGCGGCGGCTTCGGCTATGGCGTCCAGGCACACATGATCCACAACGGTCAGGCCCCCCAGGTCATGGCCATGACTCAAGGCATGGGCTTCAACTGGGTCAAGCAGCAAGTAGAATGGAAGTTGTTCGAGCCCAGCAAGGGCGACTACCAGTGGGGCGCCATTGACGAGGTCGTGAACGCCGCCAACGCCGCCGGCATCAACATTATGCTGAGCGTCGTCAAAGCCCCCGCCTGGGCCCGTCCTGGCGGCGCCGACTTGAGCGTCGAGGGGCCGCCCGCCAACCCGCAGGACTTCGCCGACTTCCTGGGTGCCATGGCCGCCCACTACGCCGGTCGCGTCCAGGCCTACGAGGTCTGGAACGAGCAGAACCTGCACTACGAGTGGGGCAACGAGGAGATCAGCCCCGCCCGCTACATGGACCTGCTCCGGCCGGCCTACGCCGCCATCAAGGCCAATGATCCCAACGCCAAGGTAATCAGCGGCGCCCTTACGCCCACCGGTGCTCCCGCGCCCTGGGCCATGGACGACTTCGCTTACCTGGAAGGCATGTACCAGAACGGTCTGGCCCGCTACGCTGACGGCATCGGCGCCCATCCGAGCGGCTACAACGTCAGCCCGGACGTCACCTGGCAGGGCGCTTGCGAGTTCATCACCGCCCGTCAGGCTGGGTTCGCCGGCCCGTGCACCAGCCCGCACCACTCCTGGAGCTTCCGCTCGACGATGGAGGGCTACCGCAACATCATGGTCACCTACGGTGATGCCGGTAAGAAGATCTGGCCGACCGAGTTCGGCTGGGCCTCCTCACCTTCGCCCGTGGGCGGCTACGAGTACGCTGCCGACAACAGCCTGCAAGACCAGGCCGACTGGACCGTGCGCGCCTATCAGATGGGCCGCAACTGGGGCTGGGTCGGTCCCATGTTCCTGTGGAACCTCAACTTCAAGGTGGTGGCCGGCGGCTCCGAGCAGGCGCAGTGGGGCATCGTGGACGGCGGCTGGGGTCCCCTGCCGGCCTACAGCGCCCTGGCCGGCATGCCCAAGTAAGGACGTGATGCACGGCGCGTTGCCACCCCGGCCGCGCGCCTTTACCCTTGGGGGCGACGCTTGTCGCCCCCAAAGTGCTGTAATGCAAACTAGCGTTGGCTGAGGAGTAGCGGTGGAGCACGGTAACGACGGCAACGAACGCCGACCGATGCCGGCCTGGTTGTACTGGTGGCTGGGTGTTTGGACGGTCGCAATCCTTCTCGCGGTAGGGTACTTCGGCTACTACATCTTCTCCGAGGGGCCGGGCGCGGCCATGGGTCGCGAGGGGCCGGTCCTGACCCGGGCCGCCAGCCACGACGGAGACCTCTTCCCCAGCCTCTCCCCCGTCAGCTCTTCACCCACGCCTACCGAGGTACCGCCTTCACCCGCCCCCATCGTTGCCACCACCATCGCGGAGACCAGCACACCGGCCGCCACCGCTCCCCCGATCGTGGACGAGGGCATCCGCGGCCTGCCCATGGCCTCCCCTTCCTACGGCATGCAGGCCTTCCTCTGGTGGCGCCCCGAGACCGCTCACCGCGACCTCGGCATGATCCAGGACGCCGGCTTCTCCTGGGTCAAACAGAACTTCGGCTGGCGCGACATCGAGGCCACCAAGGGCCAGTTCGACTGGTCCATCACCGACCGCATCATGGACCAGATTGATGAGTTCGGCCTCAACGTCCTCGTCCGCCTCGATCACCAGCCTGCCTGGGCCGGAGGCGGCTTCCCCCTCACCGGCCCTCCCGATGACCTCCAGGACTTCGCCGACTTCGTCTCCGCCGTCGCCCAGCGCTACCGCGGCCGCGTCGACGCCTACCAGATCTGGAACGAACCCAACCTCGCCCGCGAGTGGGGCGGCCAATCCCCCGACCCCGTTCGCTATGCCGAGATGCTCAAGCTCGCCTACGCCGCCATCAAGGCCGCCGACCCCGGCGCCATCGTTATCACCGCCGGCCTCACCCCCACCGGCACCCAACCTCCCGAGGCCATGCCCGACGACGCCTACCTGCGCGCCCTCTACGACGCCGGCATCCAGGGCCACTACGATATGCTCGGCCTCCACGCCGCCGGCTTCAAGGCCCCTCCCGAGATGGACCCCGCCGAGGTCGCCGCCGATGAGGCCTACGGGGGCGAGCGCTTCTTCTGCTTCCGCCACGTCGAGGACATGCGCCGGATCATGCTCGAGTACGGCGACGCCGACACCCAAGTCGCTATCCTCGAGTTCGGCTGGACCAGCGACCCCCGACCGCAGTCCCCTTACCACTGGCACGCGGTGGACGAGTTCACCAAGGCCGACTACCTCGTCCGCGCCTACCGGTACGCCCGCGATAACTGGTCCCCCTGGATCGGCCTCATGAGCCTCATTTACCTCGGCGATCCCGACTGGACCCCCGCCGACGAGCAGTGGTGGTGGTGCATCAATAACCCTGACATCGGCTCGCCCCGCGCGGCCTACATCGAGCTCACGAATATGGAAAAGTAGGGGACGGCCCCCGCGCCGTCCCGCCGGCCCGGCCGACCTACATCGAACTCGCGTATATGGGTAGGGGACGCCCCCCGTGCCGTCCCGTTGGTCCGGTGGTGTAGCCTTGGGGGCAACCTAACCCCCCGGCCCCCTTCCCTGAGAAGGAAGGGGGAGGTCCGGAAGGGCTGCTTCTGCGGACAGGCCAACTCCGGTTCCCCCTTCCCGCCCAGGCGAGGGCGGCAGTGGTTTCGCTCCGCGAAACCACATGGGGGGCTAGGTAAGGCGCCCTATTGACGTAGGGGCAGGACCGCTAGCCACAGTACTCTGTGGGGCTTGTGCCTGCCCGCTGGCGAGAGGTACTTGTGGCAGAGCTTGACATTGAGATCAGAGAGCTGACCAAGACCTACCTGGTCCATCGCCGCGAGGCCGGGCTCAAGGCCGCCGTCACCAGCTTGTTCCGCCGCCGCCAGGAGGAAGTGCACGCCGTCGAGCGCGTCACGTTCTCGGTCTCTCCCGGCGAGGTGGTCGGCTTCCTCGGCCCCAACGGCGCCGGCAAGACCACCACCCTCAAGATGCTCTCCGGCCTGCTGCACCCCACCGCGGGCGAGGCGCGCGTCCTCGGCCACGTCCCCTTCCGCCGAGAGCGCGACCTCCTCCAGCGCATCACTCTGGTCATGGGCCAGCGCCAGCAATTGGTGTGGGACATCCCCGCCATAGACTCGTACGACCTCAACCGGGCGGTGTACCGCATCCCGACCGACCAGTACCGCCGCACCTTGGCCGAGATCAGCGACCTGCTCGAACTGGGCGGCCTGCTCAACAAGCCGGTGCGCAACCTCTCCCTAGGCGAGCGCATGAAGGTGGAGATCGGCGCCGCCCTGCTGCACCGCCCCCAGGTCCTCTTCCTGGACGAGCCCACCATCGGCCTCGACGTTACCATGCAGCGGCGCATCCGCTCCTTCATCGCCGAGTACAACCGCCGCCATGGGGCCACCGTCCTGCTCACCAGCCACAACATGGCCGACGTGGCGGCCCTCAGCCGCCGGGTGATCGTCATCCACCGCGGCCGCCTCCTCTTCGACGGCGCTCTCGATCACCTGGTGGCTCGCTTCTCCAGCCACAAGACCATCGTGGTGCAACTGCGCGAGGCGGTGGCGGATCCGTCGCGCTACGGTGAAGTCACCGCCGTCGAGGACGGCCGCGTGCACCTGCGCGTCCCCAAGTCAGAGACGGCGCGGGTGACGGCGCAGCTGCTGGCCGAGTTGCCGGTGGAGGACCTGACGGTGGAGGACCCACCCCTCGAGGACGTCATCGAGCGCGTCTTCGCGCAACCGGGGGACTGATGGGCTTGCTCGGCCTCTACCAAGCCCAGTTCCGCACCACGGCAGCCACCCACCTGCAGTACCGGGTGGAGTCTCTCATCTGGCTCTTCGGCGGCATCGTCGAGCCGACGGTGTACCTGGTGGTCTGGTCCACCGTGGCCGAGTCCAGCGGCGGCCGGCTGGGGACGTACACCAGTGGCGGGTTCGCCGCCTACTTCGCCGTGATGATGCTGGTGGAGCACCTCACCTTCAGCTGGATTATGCACGAGTACGAGTACCGCGTGCGCATGGGCCGTCTCTCGTTCGTGCTCCTGCGCCCGGTCCATCCCATCCACGCCGATATCGTGGACAACCTCACCTACAAGCTCATGAGCCTGATCTTCCTGCTGCCGGTGGCGGCCTTTCTTATGTGGGCCTTCCACGCCGAGTTCGCCCCGCCGCTGTGGGCTGTCCTCGCCTTCGTCCCCGCCCTCGCACTGGCCTTCCTGCTCCGCTTCCTCATGGAGTGGACCCTGGCCATGGCCGCCTTTTGGACCACCCGCGTCAGTGCCCTCAACCAAACCTACTACGTGGCGGTGCTCTTCTTCTCCGGGCAGATCGCCCCGCTCTCCCTGCTCCCCGGTCCCCTGGCCGACATCGCCTCCGTGCTGCCCTTCCGCTGGTTCGTGTCTTTCCCGGTGGAACTGGTGCTTGGGCGCCTAACGCCGGCCGAAACGGCAGCCGGCTACCTGGCGCAGGCGGCCTGGCTGGCCGCCGCCCTCGTGCTGGTGCGACGGGTATGGCGGGCGGGCGTGAAGCGCTACACGGCGGTGGGCGGGTGATGCGCTACCTGCGTCTGGCAGCGGTCTACCTCCGCCTGGGGGTGTTCAACGAACTGGAGTACCGGGGCAACCTGGTGGTGCAGGTGTTCCAGTCGTTGCTGGGGCTGGGAACGGCGCTGGGGGGCCTGGCGGTGGTCTTCTCCTACACCGACAATCTGGGCGGATGGGCACCGGCCGAGTTGCTCGGCCTCCTGGGGGTCTACTTCGTGGTGGGTGGGGTCATCAACCTGGTCATCCAGCCCAGCATGCAGCGGCTGATGGAGGACGTGCGCGAGGGCACGCTGGACTTCTCCCTCATCAAGCCCGCCGACGCCCAGTTCCTGGTGAGCGTGCGGCAGTTCCAGCTCTGGCGGGGGGTGGATCTGCTCATCGGGCTGGGGCTGCTGGGAATTGCGCTGAGGGACCTGGGCGCCACCTTGGGGCCGGCCTCGGCCCTCGCTTTCCTGGTTGCCCTCGCGGCGGGCGGGGTCATCGTCTACTCGTTCTGGATGATGCTTTCCACCCTCACCTTCTGGGTGGTGCGGGCGGAGAACATCCTGGTGATCTTCCAGAGCCTCTACCAGGCCGGGCGTTGGCCGCTGAGCATCTACCCCTCCTGGCTCCGCTACGGCCTCACCTTCGTGGTGCCGGTCGCCTTCGCCACCAGCGTCCCGATGGAGGCCCTCAGCGGCCGGCTCTCGCCTGCCGCCCTGGCCGGGGCGGTGGTGCTGGCCGCCCTGCTCCTGTGGCTCTGCCGCCGCTTCTGGCTCCGCGGTCTCAAGCACTACTCCGGCGCGTCGGCCTAGCCGGCTCCTGACGCGACACCCCATCGTCCGCTCAGCGGCGCGGGCATGAGACAGCATCCCCGCGCTTGCATACCTCTCCCAATCTGCTGCCTACACCTTTGGCGATCGGTTGACGTGGCCGATTCCTTAACCTACTATCTGACATCCCACTGAACACGCTTCGCTGCTGGGAATGCCGTACGCATTATAGGAGGTGGTCGTCATGCCGACGCTGTCTCGACTGCCGCGCATTCTCCTGGTAGCAGCCATCATCGCGTCCATGTCGTATCCGGCTGCTCCCGTCCTGGCCCAGGATCCCGCCAAGCTGTCGGGCCAGGCCAGCGGTGTGATCATGTTTCTCCCGGTGGTGAAGAACGAACTGGGCCCCAGCGCCGCCGTCCGCGACGCCTACAACACACTGGTCGAGTTTGCCGCTCTGAAGCAGATGTACATGATCAGCGTGGTACGTGCCTTCACCCTGCACTACACCACCCCTTTCCTGGAGGCTAAGCCCACCTGGTGGCAGGTGAACGAGATGTTCGGCAGGCAGTCGGACCTGTGGTCTCGACAGGCCGAGGTGCAGAACGCCCTCGCCACCATCGAGGCCAGCCAGACCCAGGGCACCATGTCCAGCGGCCTCTCGTCCCAAGGGATCGGTTCGGCGATGAAGGGCTTCTGGGACTATCTCAGCGGGTCGGCCAAGCGATCGCGGGACCGAGTACTGACGGTGGCCTCCAACTACACTGATGCCCAGCGGCAGCAGCTCTACGATAGCCTCCGAATAGGCCACCGGGAAATGGCGCCGGACTCCGCCACCTTCTGGCAGAGGTTCCAGGCCGGCGACTTCGATAACCAGGCGGCGCAGATATTCAACGATCTCTACCATGACCCGGACCTCGACTTCGGGCTGGATGCCCAGGACAGGGACCTCACCATCCAGAACATCGTCCAGCGCGAAGGCGCGGAAGGAGTGTCCAAAGGCGCTGAGCTGATGGTGGAAGTGGTCAAGACGGCGACCCCTCTGGGTGAGGGGATGGACCTGGTCGAGGAGGCGGCCGAGTATGCCGAGAATATCGACCAGGCGCTCACTGATCCGAAGGAGTTCATCAAGGACGAGATCGAGGACGCCATCGCCGGCAAGCTCGCCGGGTTTGTTGACGTTGACGGTCTGGTGGACGCAGGGACGCTGAGCGAGACGGCGGCTGAGGCCATCAAGGTACTCACGGACGTGTGTCTGGGCTCCGACGACCCGAACGACTGGTTCCGCGACGCCATCGACTGGGGCATCGGGAAAGTGCTTGACGCCAACGAGACAGGGGAGAAGACGGACATAGCGGTGGCGGAGGCGACCGACGTCCCCGGCCTCGTCCAGGTGATGATCTCCGTCATTCAGTCGGTCAACCTGGCCGGCGATCCGGAGATCACTATCGGGCTGCCGGAGGGCGGCTGGCAGGTCAATGTGGTAAACCCGAAGGGACAGACTGACTCGGTCGAGGTGAAGATCACCGAGAACGTCAGCACCCTCATCGTCACCAACACCGACCCGGAGGCCGGCCACGTGGGAGAACAGCTCTCCCTCTCGGTCTGGATAAGCCCCTCCAACCCGGGCGTCTACGTCGACGTCACCGTCTACGCCAAGGTGGCCCCGGCGACCGCCGGCGTAGCGCTCGATTTCTCCGTCGTAGGGACCGACGGCTACGCAAACAGCTACGCCGAGTTCACGAACGCGGAAGGCATAGCCACCTTCTACGTCCCGGGCGCTGAGCAGAAGGGAGTGGTGGACACCATCACCGTGACCATCCGCAACAGTGGCCTTACCCGACGTTTCACCTACAGCTTCGCCTAGCCGGGGGCGGCCCTAGAGCCCGGACCTGAGTATGCCGCTGGGTCCATCGTCGGCGCGGCCGGAAAACCCCGGGGGCGCCTTGCGGCGCCCCCGGTGGGGCCATCTATGCGCGGACATGGTGGCGGAGTCGGGCCTACTCCTGGTCGCCCAGGCGCAGCGCCTGGCCAAGCTGCCGGCGCGCCACCCCGTAGAGGAGCGCCGCCACTGCCGCGCCCAGCAGCACGGCAAACACCACCGAGAACTGGCCGATCTCCCGCCAGGCTATCTCGGCGATGAAGGGCGGCACCGGCAAAGACGGGTCTTCCGTCAACTGGAAGTAGGGTACGTACAGAACCGACGCCGCGATGCCCAGCAGCGAGCCCCCGCCCACGCCGTACAGGATCACGGTAACGAACTCCAGCGTCACCACGGTGAGCAGCTGGTTCAGGCTGAAGCCGATGGCTCGCAGCACGGCGAAGCGCTGCAGTCTCGAGGAGAGAGAGGCCGAGATATACATCAGCAGGCCGAGGATGGAGAGCCCCGCCGAGGCCAGGAAACCGATGGACAGCATGCCGAAGATGCCGACGCGCTCCAGCCGAGCGGTGTCGTCGGTGATCATCCCCCGCAGGTCCCTGACCTGAGTGATGGATACCCCGAGGCCGCGAGCCTCGTCGGTCAGTCGCTTGGTATCCATTCCCGGTGCAGTGCGCAGCCAGATCCCGTGCGTCAGCGTCATGCCCGCCTGCTCGAAGATGTACTCCAGGTTTGCGATGACGGCCGGCTGCTCCAGCGCGTAGACGGTGGGGAAGTAGTCGTAGACGCCGGCGATGGTGAACTCCATCCGTCGCCGCTCGTAGTCCACCGACACGTCCAGGCTGATCTTGTCGCCCGCCTGCAGACCCGTCTGCCCCAGGGCCTGGCGCGGTACAATCACGCCGTCTTGAACCAGGGCCAACCGGTTCATCATCTCGCCCAAAGACTCGTCGGCGTAGTCGCCGCGCCAGTAGACCAGACGCTGGAAGTCGGCCCGATCGACGCCGAGCAGGCGGATCTTGGTGCTGCGCGAGGCGTTGGGCGGCTTGAAGTCGGCCGGGTAGTCGCCCACTCGCGCCGCGTCTTCGACACCCCGGACCTGCAGGTAGTCCGTCACGGGGAGCAAGTGCGCCCCCGACGATTCCTCCGTCACGATCTTGAAGCTGAAGTCGGCGCCGACGCGATACTGGAGCCGCTCCACGAACCAGCGATTGGCGCTCTGGGCCATGGAAGCCTGGAAGGCTCCCACACCCAGGCACAGCACCACCAGGAACAGCGCGTTGGCGTACTGGCCGCCCTCACGTCCCAGATTGCGGAAACCCAAGTAGCCGGGTACGGAGAACAGCCGCGCCGCGGCAAAGTCGGCCGCGCGCATCAGCAGGGGGAAGACGCTGGCCACGAGCAGGGCGGCCGCGAAGAAGAAGAGCGTCGGCGCCAGGAAGATGAGCGGATCCTGCAGGGGGCTGCCCGAGGGCTCCCAGGAGAGCATGCCCAGCGTGCCGCGAAGGTCCAGTTGGCGGTAGGCGTAAACGGTGGCGCCCACTAGCGGCACGACCAGCGTCAGGCGCAGCCAGGGTGGCGAAACGGTGGGTCGAGAACGGGAGCGATTGTAGTCCACCACGCTTTGCCGCGCCGCGCCCAGCGCCGGCAGCAGCCGGGTCAGCATACTCATGCCCAGAGCCGCCAGGAAGAACTTGACGTCCATGCCCATCAGGCCCGTTTGGGGCAAGTCTCGCGAGCCGAAGGACAAGAAGTCGTTGGCCAGCCCGGCCAACCGGGAGAGCCCATAGCCGGTGAGAAGGCTGAGAGGAATGCCGATGATCGCCAGGATGAGCGACTCGGCGAGGCTGATACCCAGGATGTGGAAGCCGGTGGCCCCGCGGCTGGAAAGAAGCGCCGCCTCACCCTTCTGGTAGCGCACGGCGATGGACGAGATCAGGCCCAGGAAGAAAAACAGCAGCCCCAGCACCGGCAAGCTCATGCCGTAGAGCATGGTGGAGAGCATGCCCTTGCGCTTGGCTGCCTGCCGTAAGGGATCGATGGGGGACAGGTCCAGGCCGGCGCGCGGCAGCCTCTCACCCGAGAGGCGACGCACCTGCTCCAGGCCGTGGGCGTAGTCCTCGACCCTGTCCAACTCCATCCGGTTGTCGTCCAGGACGTAGTACCAGAAGTTGAAGCCGGTGCCCTCGTAGACGCGCGGCTCGACGAAGCGAATGTAGCCTTCGCGCGTCGTGAGGAAGTGGTCCTGCAGCGTCTTGGTGGGGTCGCCGTACCAGAAGCCCTCCGAGCCTTCCTTGGGCTCCCAAACGCCGGCAATTCGCACCGGGATGGGCTCCTGCTCCCCGGCAGCGAAGTAACTCAGGCGGTGCTGGTCCCCCACGTTGAGGCCCAGCTTGGCCGCCAGCGGTGCCTGCACCCACACTTCCAGGTAAGGCGAGTCCTCCGCCGTCTCGAAGGGGGCGCCGGCGACCACCTCGAGGTTCTGCTCTGCCCCCTCGATGAAGGCGACGCTGAAGAAGGTGACCGAACCGCCGGTGCTGCTGCCCACGCCTTCGGCGTCGCTGGTGCCCGGCTTGAACAGCAGGCCCGGGCTCTCCACTTGGGTGTAGCTGTAGGTGATGGGGAGGCCGACCTCGCGGCGGGTTAGGTCCGCCAGCCAGAGGCCGTTGGTCTCCACCTCGGACACCTTCATCGGCCAGCCGGTGCTGGGGAGGGTATAGTAGCGGAGGGTGAACAGAGGACGGTCGTTGACGGAAGCGAAGTCCGTCAGTTCCTGGCGCAACACCAGCCGGCTCACCAACTCAGAGAAGACCGGGATGGAGACGACCAGGCCCACCGACAGGCTGATCCCGATGAGGCTGAGGATCGTCAGGCCCAAGCGGTTGCGAAGTCGGTTGGCTGCGAGCTTGAGGGTGAGCGCGAAGTAGGCGAGGAAACGGGACAAAGAACTGCCTCCAATGCGGGAAACGCAGGCTAACCCACTGCGCGCGGCCCGGCTGCAGCGCTCAGCAGCAACAATGGTCGGTGCGGGGCGGCCAGCCACCATCGGCTAGAGTACAGGTCCAGTCTACTACAGTGCTGATTTGACCGGCAAAGCACCCGCCGCCGCGGACGCTCCGCTGCCCCCGTAGTCCGATGGCCTTGGCTGCCGCAGCATCATCGCCAGGGCGTTGCTCCCGGCGCATCGTCCTCAGGGCACGACCGCCTGCGTGTCATCCTGAGGCGCTTCGCGCCGAAGGATCTCCGCTCTTCCGGAGCGCGTAGACTCCTCGCTTCGCTCGGAATGACAGCCCGGGCATGGGGAGGGCGGAACTGCAGCGGGCGCGCAGAAGGGCGGAGTGCAGGGCGCGGTTGCGTGCGCTTGCCGGCCAAGTAGACTGCATGCGGGAGGGAGCGATGCAGACCAGAATGTTCCGCCCGGCACCGCCGCAACCCACCGGCCGGGAGCCCCTGGCCGCGCGCATGCGGCCGCGCTCGCTCGACGAGTACGTGGGGCAAGAGGAGATCATCGGGCCGGGCCGCATCCTGCGTCAGGCCATTGAGAGCGATCGCCTTTCCTCCATCATCCTCTGGGGCCCACCCGGCGTAGGCAAGACCACCCTGGCCGTCATCATCGCCAACGCCACCCAGTCGCACTTCACCTCGCTGAGCGCCGTCACCTCCGGTGTGGCCGACATCCGCCGAGTGGTCCAGGAAGCCAAGCGACGCCTAGAGACCTACGGCGAGCGCACCATTCTCCTGGTGGACGAGATCCACCGCTTCAACAAGGCGCAGCAGGACGCACTCCTCCCGCACGTAGAAGACGGCACCGTCGTGCTCATCGGCGCCACCACCGAGAACCCCTACTTTGAGGTGATCGGCCCCCTGGTGTCGCGCAGCCGCGTCTTTCAGCTACAGCCGCTCACCGAGGACGACCTCATCTCCCTCATGCGCCGCGCCCTGGCCGACGCCGAGCACGGCCTCGGCCGCATCCCCCTAGACGTGAGCGACGACGCCCTGGCCCACATCGCTCGCCTGGCCGGGGGCGACGCCCGTGTGGCCCTCAACGCCCTGGAGTCAGCCGCCACCGCCACTCCCGCCGGCCGCGCCGGCAAGGTCGTCATCGATCTAGCGGTGGCGGAGCAGGCCATGCAGCGGCGCGCCCTCCTCTATGACAAGGACGGCGACGCCCACTACGACACCATCAGCGCCTTCATCAAGAGCATGCGCGGTTCCGATCCCGACGCCGCCCTCTATTGGCTGGCCAAGATGATCTATGCCGGCGAGGACCCCCGCTTCATCGTCCGCCGCATGATCATCTTCGCCTCCGAGGACGTGGGGCTGGCCGACCCCCAGGCGCTGCAGATCGCCGTCGCTGCCGCCCGGGCGCTGGAATGGGTGGGGCTGCCCGAGGCACAGTACACCCTGGCCCATGCCGCCCTCTACCTCGCCACCGCCCCCAAGTCCAACTCCGCCGGCGGCTACTGGACCGCCCTCGCCGACGTGGAGCGCGAGGGCAAGGTGCAGGTTCCCCGGCACCTGCAGGACGCCAGCCGGGACGGCGCCGCCCTCGGCCACGGCGAGGGCTACCAGTACCCGCACAGCTTCGAGGGCCACTGGGTCAAGCAGCAGTACCTGCCGGACGCCCTTCAGGGGAGGCAGTACTATGAGCCCGGCTCCCTGGGAGCCGAGGCCGAGGTCGCCGAGCGGTTGCGGCGCCTGCGTGAGGAACCACCGGCGGGGGAAGACTAGATCCCCCCAAGCCATCGTGCAGGGATCGTACCCTTTCCGTCGAGCGGGCGGTCCGCCAGCAGGGTATCCTCAACTCAGCGTCGGATGCTTGCAGTGGCATCTTCTTCCTCCTTCGGGACGAGGGACTCCAGCGTGGGGTCCCTCGTCTTGTTGCTTGAGCCACGCATTTGGCACAGCGAGGGCGCGAAGACTCGACGAACCTCTTCCACATGGCGCGAGGGGCTTTCCGCCCCCTTCCTCCTCAGGGAAGGGGTTGGGGGTTAGGTCCTTCGCCCACCCCACCGGGGTTGTCCCACACCCGCTCCCGCCGTATCATGACCGGCAACTGCCCGCAGAGGAGACAGGCGATGAAGCTCGATGGACGGGTGGCCATTGTCACCGGCGCCGGCCGGGGCATCGGCCGTGCCACCGCGGAGATGTACGCCCGCGAGGGCGCCCGGGTGGTGCTCGCGGCCCGCAGCACCGATGAGATCAACGAAGGCGTCGCTGCCGTTGAGCAGGCTGGCGGCCAGGCCATCGGCGTGCCCACCGACGTGCGCGACAAGGCCCAGGTCGAGCGCCTGGTGGCCGCCACGCTCGATCGCTTCGGCCGGGTGGACGTGCTCTTCAACAATGCCGGCGTCGCCCGCCACGCCTATGTGCTCGACACCAGCGAAGAAGACTGGGACCTGACCTTCGACGTCAACGTGAAGGGCGTCTTCCTCTGCTGCCAGGCGGTGCTGCCGCACATGATCGCTCGCCGCTCGGGCAAGATCATCAATGTCTCCTCCGGCGCCGGTCTACGCGGCTCAGCCTGGAAGGCCGCCTACAGCGCCTCCAAGTTCGCCGTCATCGGCTTCGCCGAGTCCCTGGCGGCGGAAGTGGGCCAGTACGGCATCAGCGTCAACACCATATGCCCGGGGCCGGTGGCCACCGCCATGCGCGCCCGCAGCTACCCCTTCGAGAAGCCGGAGCTGCTGCCCCAGCCGGACGAGGTGGCCAAACTGGCCCTCTTCCTGGCCTCCGACGATTCGCGCACCATCCAGAACGGCGTCATCCGCGTGGGCGTGGGACCCGAGCCCATCCCCACCGACGAGCGTCAGACCGAAGACGGGCTCCCCCCGATGCAGGGGCCTTACACCGATACCGGACACGAGCGCTGACACCAACCGGGGTATAGAAAGGGTTACGCATGGACATCACTCTCGCCGAAGCCCGAAGCCTGGCCCAGCGGCCGCTCAAGCTCACCGCCAACCGCGTCTGGCGCATCTACCAGGGCGGAGCGCTCATCCACGAACTGCGCGGCGAGCCCAACCCCCAGGACGGCAGCTTCCCCGAGGACTGGACCACCTCCGACACGCAGGCGCTCAACGAGGGCCGCGAGCACATCGTCGAGGGCCTGAGCCGGGTCCAGCTCGCCGACGGCCGGACCGTCCCTCTGCGCGACCTGCTCCAGGCAGCGCCGGAGCCGTACCTGGGCCGCGAGCACGTCCGCCGCTACGGCAGCAAGCTCGCCCTGCTCGTCAAGCTGCTGGACTCGGCCGAGCGGCTGCAGATCCAGGCGCACCCGACGCCGGAGTTCTCCCGGCGGCACCTCAACGACACCTTCGGCAAGACAGAGTCCTGGCTGGTACTGGGCACCCGCCCCATCGCCGGAGTCGAGCCCTACATCCTCCTCGGCTTCCGCGAGCCAGTGGACAAGCCCACTCTGGGCGACCTGATCGCCCGCCAGGACGTCGCCGGCATGGAGCAGATGCTCAACCGGGTGCCCGCTCGCCCCGGTCAGCTCTACATCCTGCGTGCCGGCGTCCCCCACGCCATCGGCCCCGGCGTCTTCATGGTGGAGGTGCAGGAGCCGACCGACTGGGTAGTGAGCGCCGAGTTCCAGGTGGGGCAGGTCGTGCTGAGCGAGAAGGCCGCCCTCATGGGACTGGACCTGGACACGGCTCTGGACGTCTTCGAGTACGACGGCGCCGTCGGCACCGAGGCGGTGGCCGCCGCCAGCCTAGCCCGCCGCCCCCTCAGCGACGCCGAGACGGTCGTCGTCGGCAGCGAGGACACGCCCTGCTTCCGCGCCCATGAACTGCGCGTCCGCGGCGACCTACCCGATCGGCACCGGGGCGAGGTCTACTCCGGCATTGTGGTGCAGGGTAGCGGCGAGATGGTCGGTCCCGCCGACTCGCTATCGCTCCAGCAGGGCGACTCGTTCTTCGTACCTGCCGGCTCCCAGCACGAGGGGTACCGCTCCGACGACGGTATGAAGGTCATCCTGAGCTTCCCGCCAACCCCGGCAGCCCGCTAAGCCGCCGCTAGAGAGGAGAGACTGCCCAGTGGCCCGGCCACAGCAATCCCCTGAGGAACGCCGTCGCGATGCTCTGCGCCTGACCAACGAGGCCGCCGACCTGCTCGGCCGCGGCGAGGCGGAGAAGGCCGCTCGCCTGCTGGAGAGGGCGGCGGAAGTGCTGCCCGACCACCCGGGCGTGCTGCTCAACCTGGGCGGCGCCTACGTGCTCCTGGGCCGCTTCACCGAGGCGGAGCGCATCCTCACCCGAGCCGCGGAGGTATCCCCCGACGACCCCATGGTGTGGTCCAACTTAGGGGCGGCCGTCTTGCGTGTCCCGGTTCTGAGCAACGACGAGTGCCAGCGGCGAGCCATCGAGGCCTTCCGCAAGGCTCTGGAGCTGGACCGGCGCGCGCCCAACGTCGCCTACCACCTCGGCCTAGTCCACAAGCTGCGAAAGGAGTGGCACGAGGCGGCGCGCTGCTTCGATATGGCCCTGGAAGCCAACCCGCAGGACCACGACGCGCGCGCCCTACGGGACCGCATGCTGGAGCAGGCGGCCGCCGGCAATGGCGGTGACGACGAGCCCGCTCCGCCCACCGAGCCGGGCTCCTGAGTTGATCATTCCGCGACCGGAGCCCGGCTCCGGCGTCATCGTCCTCTCCGACAACCTGCCCGCCCTGCAGGCGCTCCCGGCCGAGTCCGTCCGGCTGATCTACATCGACCCGCCCTTCAACACCGGCTCCCGGCGCACGCTCACCCGCCTGCGAACCGTCAGCGACCCTGAGAACGGCGATCGGGTGGGTTACCAGGGCAGACGCTACCACACCGTGCGCCTGGGCTCGCTCTCCTTCGAGGACGTGTTCGACGACTTCCTCGCCTTTCTCGAGCCCCGGCTCCTCGAGGCGCGTCGCCTGCTCACGCCCGACGGCTCCCTCTTCGTGCACTTGGACTACCGCGAGGTGCACTACTGCCGCGTACTTCTGGACGCCATCTTCGGGCGGCAGTCCCTCATCAACGAGATCATCTGGGCCTACGACTACGGTGCCCGCTCCCGGCGGCGCTGGTCGCCTAAGCACGACAACATCCTCTGGTACGCCCGCGACCCGAAGGGCTACGTCTTTCGCTACGACGCCATCGACCGCATCCCCTACCGGGCGCCCGGCTTGGTGGGACCGGAGAAGGCCCGCCGCGGCAAGACGCCCACCGATACCTGGTGGCAGACCATCGTCAGCCCCGGCGGGAGCGAGCGCACCGGCTACCCCACTCAGAAGCCTATTGCCCTGCTGGAGCGCATCGTCCGCGTCCACTCCGACCCGGACGACGTGGTGCTGGACTTCTTCGCCGGCAGCGGTACCGCCGGCGAGGCGGCTGCGCGACATGGGCGCCGGTTCCTGCTGGTGGACAGCAACCCGGAGGCGGTGCACACCATGGAGCAGAGGCTCGCCGCCTGGCACCCGGCGGTGATCAACCGGTCGTAACCGCTTCCCTGGCGCCGAGCGCCTGTGCCATTCCGGGCGCCCCACCGCGCCTTCTGCATCATTCGAGGCGCCTCCTCCGTCATTCCGAGCGAGTTCACGGCTTCGCTGTGAACGAAGCGAGGACTCTACCCCCCGATCCAACAGCCGCTTCCTCGCCAGGCCTCGGCATGACACGGGCCGGGGCACGACCGCTACCCTCGAGCGCCCTGGAAGCGCGCCGGCGGCGCTCTTCCGGCCGCAGTGGTAAGAAAGGCCACCATGGTCTATAGTGTGGCAGCAGATCAGGCCAGCCCGTGTATTTGACGCTGACCATCAAGGGGGAGGTAAGAAGATGAGCTCGAGCCGCCGTCTAGTAGGGGTCGCCTCAGAGACCTACGTCTACGCCGAGATAGACCCCGAGGATCTCCAGAAGAGCGCCTCCAACATCATGCAGAGACTGGCGGGGTTTCGCAGCTACACCTATCTGCATCCCTTCCAGGATGTAGACCCGGCGGACGCCCCCGAGGACATCCGCCAGAAGCATGAAGGCGGAACCCTGACGCGCCAGTTCCCCACCGACGAGGAGCTTCGGGAGGAAGAGGGCGACGAAGATCCCATCGATCTGCGCTTCGGCGAGGGCGCGCCGGCCACCGCGGGGATGGCGCTGTGCCGCCTATACTCCACCACGTACGTCTCGCTGGATGTTCCCGCCGAGGAAGTGGAGAAGTCGTGGCTCACCCTGCGCGGGCTGCTGCCCACGCCCTATGCCGTCTCCGTGGCGCAGCCCGACGTCGAGGTCCTACCCCAGAACAACGCACCTGAGGACGTCCAACTCTGGGTCCTCTACGGTGGAGTGGACCGGGTGGTGGTGCCCCTCTGGCCCGAGGAGTACATCGAGGAGCCCGAGCGGGTCATGGCCTGGAAGGACTACCCCGGCCGCGCCGACACCTCGCAGCCGCTGAGCGGCCCCTACATCAAGGTGGTGGCAGTCCACCCCGAGCACACCCGTGGGATGCTCTGCCGCATGTGGCATCAGCGCCGCGACGAGACTTCCGGCATCGGTACCGTCCACGGCAAGTACCCGGTGGACGTGGCCGTCTCCGTGCCCACCGAGAAGCGCACCCCGCACATCCACTCGTTCTCGTCCGTGGAAGCGCGGGATTGGCGGCCCGGCCTGGTGTTCTACACGAAGACCGATGAGGACGGTTGCCCTCTGTCCTACCTGGGTGACCGCCTGGAGCAGTACGCCGTTCCCAAGCAATGGGTGTCGGAGAAGGTCTGGCGTGGCTGGCTGGAGAAGAAGCAGAGTTAGCCCAGGCCACAGCCGCCGCTACCTCCCGCCCGCCACCGCCCGTCGCACCACGCCGGAGGGGCATCGCTAGTGGCGGGGGGCAACGGCTCGGCGGCCCTGGAGCGAATCGCCCTCGTGGCGCCCTACGACTACGCCTACCGGGGCGGTGTCAACACGCACATCAACAGCCTGGCGCGCACGTACGAGGAGTTCGGCCTCTACGTACGCGTCATCGCTGCCTGCTCCGAGACGGACAACCCGCCGGAACTGCTGATCAACGCTTCCGCCAGCACCCTCCCCTTCCAGTACAGCGGCAGCACCGCCTACGTCAGCCTCTCGGCTCGCGCCTACGGCCGCATCCGGGACGTGCTCAAGCGGGAAGCCTTCGACGTGGTGCACCTTCACGAACCGCTGACGCCGGCAATTCCCTTCCTGGCCCTGCTCCACTCCCAGGTGCTAAACGTGGGGACCTTTCACTCCTATCGCGACTCCCGCTTCAGCCTCTACCAGGCAGCCCGCGCCCTGAAGCCGCTCATGGACAAGCTCGACGGCCGGGTGGCGGTAAGCCCTGCCGCCAAGGAGTACGTGTCGCGCTACTTCCCGGGCGACTACGTCGTGATCCCCAACGGTATCAACTACGAGTACCTTTCCGCCCCCGGTGTTCCGCCCATCCAGCGCTTCTCCGACGGCCGCCCCTCCATCCTGTTCGTGGGCCGGCTCGACAAGCGCAAGGGGTTCAAGTACCTGATGGAAGCCTTCGAGACCGTCAAGCGCGCCGTGCCCGAGGTGCGCCTCATCGCCGTGGGCGGGTTCACCGCCGAGGAAGCGAAGGAGTTCGCGGAGTTCGCCGCCGAGCATCGCCTGCCCGACGTGCACCTGGTGGGGCGCGTCTCCGATGATGACCTCCGCTCGTTCTACCACACCTGCGACGTGGTGTGCGTACCCTCGACCGGCTTCGAGTCCTTCGGTTACATCCTCATCGAGGGTATGGCAGCCGGGAAGCCGGTGGTCGCGTCCGACATCGCCGGGTACCGCTTCGTCCTGCAGCACGAACGGCAAGGACTGCTAGTGCCGCCGAAAAGCCCGTCCGCCATCGCCGAATCTCTCATCCGCCTGTTGCGCCATCCGGGCGAGCGACGGGCCATGGGCCGGGCCGGCCGCCAGCGCGCCGCCGAGTTCGCTTGGACCCGCGTGGCCCGCACCCTGCTCGACTACTATGAAGAGCTCAATCACCGGCAACGAAAGCGAGAACCCGCATGGTATCTGACCGACTGAGACGCATCTTTGCCCCCTTGCTGGCTAAGGTCGCCGGGGTGCTCGACGCCCTGGGCCTGACACCCAACGCCCTGACCATCATCGGCCTGGTCCTCAACCTGGCCGTGGCCGCCGTCCTCGCCACCGGCCACCTGCGCGTGGGCGGGGCGCTGGTCCTGGTCGCCAGCCTCTTCGACGGACTGGACGGCGCGTTGGCGCGTCATACCGGCAAGGTGAGCAAGTTCGGCGCTTTCTTCGACTCCACCCTCGACCGCTACGCCGAGGCCGCCCTCTTCACCGGACTGGTGTGGTACTTCACCACCATCGGCGCCCGCACGGAAGCGGTGTTAGCGGTAGTGGCCCTCTTCGGCAGCCTGGCCGTCTCCTACACCCGGGCGCGCGCCGAGGGCCTGGGACTCGCCTGCAGCGTCGGCATCCTCACGCGGGCGGAACGGATCGTCGTTCTCAGCGTCGGCTTGGTGGCCGGGCTACCCCTCATCACCCTTTGGGTCCTGGCCATCCTCACCCACGTCACCGCGATCCAGCGCATGGTGCACGTCTACCGCCTGACCTCGGGGGAGCAGTAGGGGCACACAGCCGTGCGCCCACCATGTGACCCCGCACAGGACGGGTTGCCGGCCCCTTCCCTGGCAGATATCTCCCTGATCTAGCACGCTTTCGGCGGCTTCTGGTTCGCGGTCCGGCGGCGTCACTTAGCGGGGAGTGGATGTCCCTCGAAGAAGTCCCATATGACTTGGGTCGCATCGATGTCCTGAGTAGTGTAGCCGGTCAGGAAGGCTGGGAGGGGTTCGCCGCCGGGCCAGGAATGTCCCCCACCGGCGACGGTGTAGAAGACGACATCCGCTTCGCAGCCCGTGTACCGAATGCGGGTCACCTCTCCGGTCTGAGCCAACTGGTCATAGCCTGGGTCACATCCGTTCCGCTGCGCCAGGGTGTCCACCCACTCCGGGATGTTGGGGAAGGGGACGTTGAAGGATCGGCTCGGGCCCCCTCCGTAGGGAACGATGGGGTCATCGGTGCCGTGGAAGACGACGGCGGGCACCGGATCACGGCTGCACTGCTCCCAGGGGTAGAGGTAAGCGCCGGACACCAGGCCCACAGCGGCAATGCGCTGCGAGAGGGCACAGGAGAGAAGGAAGGACATGCCGCCCCCGTTTGACAGCCCGTTGGCATAGATGCGGGTGGGGTCGATGTTGTACTCACCCTCCAGCTTGGTGATCAGCTCGGAGATGAAGATGACTTCCGACAGAGGGTCATCGCCACCGGATGAGCCGCTGCCCGCCGCCCAACGACGGGGAAAGCCGGTCCCCGAGGGGTACACGACAATGAAGCCGTACCGGTCGGCGAGGTCATTCCAGCCACTGAGGCGCATCTGGTGGGCGGGCCACTGGGCGAAGCCGTGGATGGTGATCACCAGGGGGGTGGGTGTGCTTGGGTCGTAGCTGTCGGGGACGTACAGCAAGTAGGAGCGCTCCCGGCCGGACGATACCAGGGTGCCGTTGGTCTGGTCCTGCAGCCGGAACGTCACGGCCGCCGCGAGAACGAGCGCGACCAGTAGCCCGAGTGCCACCAGCATCAACCGAGCAACTCGCCTTCTCATACGCTACTCCGCCCTAAGTCTGACCTCACAGCCAATCTAGCCTAGCGCCACCGTTGGCCCCGGCAAGACACAAGGGCGAGAGAGCCGACAGTTGCGGCTTCCCCGCCCTCGCTGAGGGGCATTGGGCCAGGCCCGGTGCCGGGCATTATCTCCACGACTCATGTCGCGGCCATCCGGCTCCCCGGACTACCTCTTCTTCAGGATCTCCTTGATCTCGCGCACCTCGGTCAGCAACTGCGCTACGGAGTCGTCGCCGCTCGCCGCCGTCGCCACGGGCGGCACGCCCTCGGTGGTGGTGGCGCCGCTCACGGCCCGATAGCGCCGCAGTTGCTCCCGCACCAGGGTGTGCACGAAGTCGTAGTCCTTCAGCCCCACTAGACGGGCCTCCGCGGCCGACTGGCCGGAGTAGCCGGCCGTCTCCACTCGCAGAGTCCCGATCCCCAGCACCCGGTCAACCGGGCCGCGCGAGAGGTGCAGGTTGGTAACGGTTCGGTAGGGCACCACCTTCACCGAGCGAGTGATGATTCCCTTGTGCACCACGATCTCGTCATCCCTGAGCTCGTAACTGATGGAGCGGTAGTAGAGCGGGTAGAGCAGGAAGCAGGGCACCATCCAGAGAGCGTTGGCGACCAGGAAGATGAAGACGTACGTCCAGCCGAACTCGGGCACCAGCCCCAGAAGCACCCAGGGCAGGATGAAGAGGATGAAAATGATGACCGTCCAGATGTAGAGGCTGGCCAGATAGTCTTTGTCAGGCCGAATGACGGTAGGATTCTCGTTTGCCATGATGGCCTCCTCTCCTACAGCTAGTAGGCGAACAGCGGCGCCACCGACTCCCCAGCCAGGTTGCGGCGAATGGCCTCGCCGAACACCGGCGCCACCGAGAGAATGCGCATGTTAGGCAGCCGCTTCTCCGGCGGAATGGGCACGGTGTTGGTGACCACGATCTCCGAGATCTGCGGGATGGAGCGTAGCCGCTCAATGGCGGCACCACTGAAAAGCCCGTGCGTCGCACAGACGTAGAACTCCTCCGCCCCCTCGCTGATGAGCATCTTGATGATCTCCACCATGGATCCGGCGGTGGCGATTTCGTCGTCATAGATGATGCAGCGCTTGCCCGGCACCGAGCCGATGAGCCCGTGCACTTCCACCCGATCGTCCGCCACCCGTTCCTTGTTGCCCGCCACCAGCGGCAACCCGAGAGCACGGGCGAACTTGCTCGCTCGCTTGGCATTGCCGATGTCGGGCGTGACCACGCAAGTGTCGGCGAGGTCCTTGTCCTGGAAGTACTGGACGAAAGTAGCCTGAGACGAGAGGTGATCCATGGGCACGCTGAAGAAGCCGTGCACCTGGGGCGAGTGCAAGGTCATGGTCATGACGTGGTTGGCCCCCGCCGTCACCAGCAGGTCGGCCACCAGCCGTGCCCCGATGGAGATGCGCGGCTCGTCCTTCTTGTCCGAGCGGGCATAGGAGTAGTAAGGGATGACGGCGTTGATCCGGTGCGCGGAGGTGCTGCGCGCCGCGTCCAGCAGGAGCAGGAGTTCCATGAGGTGCTCCTGCGTCGGCGGCGAGAGCGTCTGCACGATGAAGACCTCGCCCTCGCGAACGCTCTCCAGCAACTGCACGTAAAGGTTGTCATTGCTGAAGCGCACAATGCGGCTGGGACTGCACTCCAGCCCCAGGTAACCGGCTATCTCCTGCGCTAACTCCGGATGCGACGAGCCGCAGAAGATGCGCGGGCGCCGCTTGCCATTACTCTGCACTGCCTCTTGCCTCCCACTCCGCCAGGGCCTGTCGGTATTCCTCTTCCGTGAGGACGACCCCGCCTTTCACCGACTGAGACTCAAGCTGCTTCTGCTTGGAGAAGACCATCTCCACTTCGATGGGAGCGTAGCAGCGCCCGCTCCCGATGACGGTCTTGCGTGCCGAGTAGTAGTCCGGGTAATCGGACCCACCCCCCGACGAGTCGCGCCATTCCGGGCTAAGGTCATTGGCCAGGTCCACGCGCAGAGCGAGAGGCTCGCCGCAGCGCTGACAGCGCAAGTACACCGTATGAGAGCGGCTGCCACCCGCCCCGGCACCGCCGGAGAAGAGCCTCCGCAGCGAGTCGAGGATTCCCATCTGCTGCCTCCGCCAAACTAGAGGAACCGCTGGACGTAGTAGAGAGCGCCGGCCGCGTCGAGACCCCAGAGCCCGGCCAGGGGCAGTCCGAGGGCGGGCGGGACCCGCCGCGTGAGCCAGGCCCAGGCGATCACCCCGGCGGCGGCCGCCAAGAGCAAAGCCACTACGAGACCGGGGATGTCGCCCTGCAGCAGTCCCGTGAGTGCCGCCACCGCAGCCAACCCCGCCAACCCGGCGGCCACCGGCAGCGGCCGGCGGCTGGCCGTCTCCCACCCCAAGACCGTCGCCGCACCCCACACCGGCAGGGCCGAGAACAGGTAGCGGCCCTGGAACTGCACGTACTTCATGTTATACCACAGCACCCCCAGGAACGAGAACAGGCCCCAGGCGGCCAACAGCACCACCCGGACTCGGTCGTTCCCGGAAGCGCGACCGTAGCTGCGCGCCGCCGCCAGAGCCAGGCCCAAGAACGTGATCGCCGTCGCGACCGCAAGAGCCAGATACACGGGCTCGTGCATGGGCACGCCCATCCAGCCGAACACGCCCCAGAAGCTGCGGAACCCAGTGCGGATTCCGTCCGCCAGGTGCGCCGCTAGGCCAACCTGGCTCAGCCGCTCGGCGGTGGTCAGCTGCCCGCTCACCACCGCGTCGTGGCGGGCCAAGCCGAGGGGATCGTTGATCCCATAGACAGCCAGGTTCCGGCCCACCCAAGGGAGCCAGACCACCGCCGCCGGTGCCCCCACCCGGACCGCGTCGCCCAGCAGCCGACCCCGCCGTCCGCCGCTACGCACGTGCCGGACCAGTAGGGCGACGGCAACCAAGGGCAGGGCGATGTAGGCGGTGGTCTTGGTAAGCAGGCAGAGCCCCAGCACAACGCCGAGCGCCGGCTCCGCCCCGCGTCGTCGCACTCGAAGCTGGAATGCCAGGCGCGCAGCGAGAATGACGGCGGCGATGACGAGTGACTCTGCCAGGAGGTCGTTGTTCACGGCGGCGGAGACGGCGGTGTGCATGGGCAGGAAGGCCGAGAACGCCACCAGGGCGATCGCTCGGCCGGGGCGCGCCGGCCACAGCACCCGGCCCAGCCGGTAGGTCAGCACGAGGGCCGCGGCCCCGATGAGAACGGTGAAGAGCCGGAGCGTCCACACCTGCACCTCGACGCTCGCCCCGCGCACCGCTCCCATGACCGGCGTCGCCAGCAGGTAGTACAGCGGCGGCTGGTGGCCCTCGTAGCGGACACCGGAGACGTCGGCCTCCGGTGGCCAGTGGGCCGCCTTCAGCTCTTCCAGGTTGGCAGCCGGGTAGTCGCCTGCCTGGAGTACCGGCAGCGCTTCCTGCTCCGCCAGGTGGCGCACATAGTTGAAGTGGGCCGGCTCGTCGGGGGCCTGCCACAGCGGCGTGATCAGCGCATAGGCGAGGCCTGCCGCCAGATAGGCGACCAGCACCAGCCCGAGAACGATGTGCCTTGCCCGCACGGCTGCCACCTCCCCGGCGATGATACACCGGCGGGCCGGCTCTGGCCACGACCGACGCCGGCGACCCCTCGCGGCGCTCAGGGTGACGCAGGCGGGCCGCACGGTTGTGCGCCTGACCGGACGCCGCCCCGGGCTGAAGCCGCGGGGCTATGAACAAGCGAAGCCCGCCCTGCGGCGGGCTGCATGAGAGCCGGCGTAGGCCGGCTTTGCCAACCCGTAGCGCCGCGGCTTCAGCCCGGCGCCAACCAAGGCGGGCTCGGGGAGCCGGCGAAGCGGACACGGCAGAGCCGTGCCTAGCAGCGGACACGGCAGAGACGTGCCTAGCAGCGGACACGGCAGAGCCGGCGTAGGCCGGCTTTGCCAACCCGTAGCGCCGCGGCTTCAGCCCGGCGCCAACCACGGCGGGCTGCATGAGAGCCGGCGTAGGCCGGCTTTGCCAACCCGTAGCGCCGTGGCTTCAGCCCGGCGCCAACCAAGGCGGGCTGCCTGGGAGCCGGCGTAGGCCGGCTTTGCCAACTCGTAGCGCCGCGGCCTCAGCCCGGCGCCAACCACGGCGGGGCTCCCAGTACGGCTCGGACTCCCCCCGCTTTGCGCCGCCCCGCCCGCCCCGCTAGCATGTCGCCGGGCCCACCGGCCCCGGGGGTGAGCGTGCGGGTCCTCTTCGTCCTCAAGCAGATAGACTACGAGCCGCAGGGCATCCTGCACCTCAGCAGCGCCCTCAAGGCGGCCGGACACGAGGTCGCCCTCACCGTAGCGGCCCAGGAGGACCCCGTCCGCTTCGCCCTCGACTACCGCCCCGACGTACTGGGCTACAGCGTCACCACCGGCTCCCAGGGATACTACCTGGACCTCAACCGGCGCCTGCGCGCCCGGGTGGACGCCCTCTCCGTCTTTGGCGGGCCCCACCCCACCTACTTCCCGGAGATGATCGAGGCCGAGGGCGTAGACGCCATCTGCCTGGGCGAGGGGGAAGAGGCGTTAGTGGAGTTGGTGAACGCACTGGCCGCCTGTGCGCCCATCACCGGCATCCGCAACTGGTGGGTGAAAGACACCGAAGGCACCATCCACCGCAACCCCATCCGCCCGCCCACGCCCGACCTGGATAGCCTGCCGCCCCCCGATCACCGCCTGGTGTTCGACAAGGACTCCTTCACCCGCAAGAGCGGCCTCAAGCACTTCATCACCGGGCGCGGCTGCCCCTACAACTGTGCCTACTGCTACAACCAAGCTTACCAGGAACTCTACCGGGGCAAGGGCAACGTGGTGCGGCGCCGCAGCGTGGACAA
>ERZ747221.523-NODE-523-length-44813-cov-3.964749_pt1 | contig 44813 bp, 27 predicted proteins | sample MGYA00374949_ERZ747221 | MGnify/ENA primary metagenome ERZ747221 (study PRJEB28779, sample SAMN05720172) | bioreactor metagenome | isolation source: Anaerobic biogas reactor | place: USA:Washington, USA | collected 2015-08-08 ... | reverse complement strand
CCGCCCGGGATGCGATCGAGCCGCTGCTGGCCTCGGACGACGTCGCCGACGTGATCGGCGCCCAGGTCGTCGCCCGGATGGGGGCGCACGACCTCGACCGCGGAGTCCGCGGCAGCGGAGAGCGGTTCGTCCCCTGCTTCTTCGACCCGCGCCACCCCACCTGGACGGCCGCCGCGTCCTGGCGGCTGGGCGACGGCGAGGTGGAGGTGCCGTGCTGTACGACGTGCGCCGCGACCGTGGCAGAGGGTGGGACACCGAAGCACCTGCGCCTGGGGTCGCGTCGCGGCACGGTGCCGTACTGGGAGCGTGACGGCGTGTGGTCGCGCACCGGCTTCGGATCCGTCACCGACAACCTGGCGCGCGACGTTCTCGCCGACCGGGCGGGGGAGCGATGAGGCGTTCGGCAGGCTGGGTGATCGGTGGCGTCGTCGGCATCGTCGCGGCACGTGTTCTCGACGCCGCTCCCGACATCATGTCCCTGCCGCGCAGCCTGACCGACCGCCTGCTCGTCTCGGCCGGGCACGACCCCGGCGATGTGATCGGCGAGCTGAGCGGGCGCGCTGGCAGCATCGGCAGCATGGAGCTCCTCAATAGCAGCACCCAGCGCATCACGGCGGAGGTCCCGCTGGCCCGCATGTTCGGCTTTACCACCGAGCTGCGCTCGCGCACCCAGGGCCGCGGCACCTCGGCCATGGAGTTCGACCACTACGCCAAGGTCCCCGAGGCCACGGCGCTCGAGCTCGTCAAAAAGCGCTCCAAGAGCTAGGCCGCCTTGCATCCAGCATAGACCAGAGGCTTGTGTCCTGTGTGGCACAAGCCTCTGGCTTGTTTCCTCTTGGCACGCAAGCCGGAGGCTTGCGCCACGCCGCTGCCCCATTCGCCCCCTCCACGCGATCCGAGTACAATCCTCCTGAACGAGCCAGTAGAGGCATGGCGATGATTGGCCGGCCTTAGCCCGGCCTCGGCGTTTCACCTTGCAAGGAGGAGATCACATGGACAAGAAGCAGCGCGTGCGAGCCGCCCTGCGCGGCGAACCGGTGGACCAGATCCCGGCGAGCTTTTGGTTCCACTTTCCCCCCGAACGGGCCAGCGGCGCGGCCATGGCCGAGGCCCACCTGGCGTATTACCGACAGGCCGATCCCGATTTCCTCAAAGTGATGAATGACAACGGCTATCCCCCGCCGGAGGGCGGAACGCTCGCGACTCCCGCCGACTGGCGCAAGCTGCGGCTCCCGGCGCCGAGCGCCCCGGCGTTCCAGCGCCAGCTCGATGGCCTCAAGCGCATCATCGATGCCGTGGGAGGGGAGACCCTCATCATCACCACCATCTTTAACCCCTACTCGGTGGGCAGCAACCTGAGCGACCGGCAGCTCACGGCCCACATGGCGCTGGATCCCGACTCGGTCGGCGCCGGCTTGGCCGTCATCGCCCAGGGGCAAGCGCGCTTCGCCCTGGCCTGCCTCGAGGCCGGCGCCGACGGCATCTATTTCAGCGCCCAGGGCGGCGAGGCCGATCGCTTTAGCCTGGAGCTCTTCCGGCGCCACATCAAGGCCAGCGACGTCCAGGTTCTGCAAGCGGTGCGCGACCGGGCCGAGTTCAACCTCTTGCACATCTGCGCCCACGGCGTCCGCCTGGAGGAATACTCCAGCTATCCCGCGCACGCCGTCAACTGGAGCACCCAGTGGGAAAACCTCTCGCTCTCGGAGGGCTGGAAGCTCTTCGATATGGCCCTGGTGGGCGGGATGGACCAACGCGGGCCGCTGGTGGATGGCACAGCCGCGCAGATCGCCGCCGAGGCCGCGGCCGCCGTCGCCGAGGTGGGACGCCGGCGGTTCATCCTCGGGGCGGGGTGTACCCTGCCCAGCGACATCAACGTCAACAAGATCGGCCTCGCCATCCAGGCCGCGCATCGGCTCTAGCCCTTGGGGCGAGGGGGGCCTGACGGGCTCTTTTCAGGGCTTGTGCAGAGTCACTCCGCGACTCCTGGAGGTCGAGGCTTCAGCCGGATATCGGCGCAACTGACCCGGCTTGAGCCTCGACCTCCACGAGTCCGAGCGTCATTTCGGTAGCCTTCAAGGACTTGGCACAAGCCCTGGATTTTTCTTTGCCCCCTTCCCAAATGCGCGCAATTGGTGTACAATTATCCTGTGCGAGGTCTGTTCGGGTGCGCGCTACTTGCGCAAGGGGACCGACATGGTAGATATCACCCTCTCGAGACGGGATTTCTTGCGAATGGCCGGCCTGGCTGCGCTGGGCCTGGGCGCGGCGAGCTGCGGCCACCTCGGCGCCCCGGCCAAGTCCGGCACTGCTGAGCAAGCCCAGCTCGTCTACCAGGACTGGCGCACCGAGTGGTTTCCGCCCCTGGCGCAAAAGCTTCTCGCCAAGTTCCACGAGCTGAACCCCGATATCCGCGTCTTTTACACACCTGACCCCGAGAACCTGGAAGACAAGATGCTCAGCGACATGCAGGCGGGCACCGCCTCCGATGTCTTTCAGGGGTGCTGCACCTTCTTTCCCGTCTGGGCGCAGAAGGGCTATACCCTCGACTTGCGCCCCTACGTCGCCGCCGACCTGGACCGCGAGACGATCCGCGATTGGGATCCCGCGCAATATAACGCCTTCTTCGCCGCTGACGGGCGGCAATACGGCCTGCCCAAGTACCATGGCGCCCTGGCTCTCTTCTATAACAAGGATCACTTTGACCGCTTCAAGGTGGACTATCCCGATCAGAGCTGGGATTATGACGACTATGCCGCCGCCATGAAGCGCCTGACCCATGACCTAGATGGCGACGGCAAGCTCGACCTGTGGGGCAGCATGATGGACATCTCCTGGGACCGCATTCAGGTGCACGTCAACGCCTGGGGCGGCCACCTGGTGGATCCGCAGAACTCGGCCCGCTCGCTGATGGCCGAGCCCGCGGCGCTGGAGGCGGTGGAGTGGATTCGCGCCCGCATCTGGGATGACCACACCATGGCCTGCGCGCTCGACGTGCGGAACATGACCATCACCCAGGCCTTCACCGCCGGGCGGCTCGCCATGGTGGAGGATGGTTCCTGGTCGCTGCGGAGCATCCTGGACAGCGCCACGTTCCGCCTCGGCCTGGCTCCCCTGCCGCGGGGTCCGGCCCGTCGCGCTACCCTGGCCACCACCGACGGTTTCGGCATCTATGCCGGAACCAGGTACCCCGACGCCGCCTGGCGCCTGCTCAAGTTCTTGGTTTCCCCTTACGCCGGCAGCTTGATGGCGCAGGCCCACTTTCTGCAGCCCGCCCGGGCCTCCCTGCTCGAAGACTGGGCCGGCTTTGTCCGCAGCGAGTTCCCGGCCCAAACGGAGGGGCTCGACCTGGCCGCCTTTGCGCATGGGCACCTCCAGGACTATTCCGTCATCTCGGAGACTTTTGCCAATATGGACGAGGCGCAGGAGCTAGCCGATGCCGCCTGGCAGAGGATACTAACCCTGGGCCAGGCCCCCACGGCGCTGATCGAGACGGTCAGCCAGCAGATCGAACAGGCTCAGCCCCAGGGATAGGAGAGACCACGTGCTGCCACGGATCCGCTGGCACAGCCTGCGTACCAAGATCGTCGCTTGGTCCTTTATCCCCGCGACGATCGTTCTGTCCACTGTGGCGCTTGTCGCCTTTTACGCCTATCAACAGGTGACCGAGGACCTGGTCATCCAGCGGAACCGCGAGCTGGCCCGCCTCACCGCCAGCCAACTGGCCACCGAGCTAGACGAGTACTCCCGCTCCCTTTCGGCCCTGGCGCGCACCGCCGACCTGGCCAGTCATGACCCCGCGACCCAAGGCGCCGCCTTGGCTCAGGCCGAGAACCTGCTCGCCGTTTATGACGGCGGCCTGCTGATTCTGGACGAGCACGGCCTCGTGGTCGCCGCCGTGCCCGAGCGCCCAGACGCCGTGGGGCAGGATTGGTCGGATCGCGCCTATTTCCGCCAGATGGTGCGGGCGCCCGACTCGGTCCTCTCCGACGTTCTGACCGATGGACCCCGCGGCGCCCCCGTCATTCTGATGGCGGTCCCGATCACCGGCGGGGAGGGTGAAACCCTGGGCGCCGTCGCCGGTATGTTTCGCCTGGGCGCATCCGCCGTCAGTTCTTTCTATGGCAGCATCGTCAAGCTGCGCCTTGGCGGCGATGGCAACGCCTATCTGGTGGACAGCCTCGGCAACCTGATCTACCACACCGACACCCGCCGCATCGGGGAGAACGTGGCGGCCGATCCCATCGTCACTCGAGCCCTGCGGGGACAGGTGGAGGCGTTCCGCACGCGCAGCGCCGCCGGCTCGCAGATCGTCGCCTCCTTTGCGCCGGTGCCCGGAACCACCTGGGCGCTCGTCAGCGAGACCGGTTGGGAGACGTTGCTCCGCCCCAGCCGCCGCTATAGCCGCTTTCTGCTGGCCTTGCTCGCCCTCGGCGTGATCCTGCCCGCGCTGGTAGTGGCCGTCGGCGTCCGGCGCATCACGCAGCCCATCAGCGACCTCATCCTCGCCGCCCGGCACGTAGCCGCGGGCAACCTGGGCCACACCGTCGACGCCAACACCGGCGATGAGGTGGAGGAGCTGGTCACCCAGTTCAACCTGATGTCCACCGAGTTGCGAGAATCCTATACGGCCCTGCGCGAGCGCGAGGAGCGGCTGGAGCTGGTGCTGCGCGCCACCAACGATGGCATCTGGGACTGGAATCTGCGCACCGACGAGTGCTACTTTTCTCAGCGTTGGAAGAGCATGTTGGGGTATGCCGATGACGAAATCCCAAATCGCGTGGGCGAATGGCGCCGGCTGATGCACCCCGACGACGTAGCCCACGCCGAGGCCACGGTGGCCGCTTACATACAGGGCCAGGAGCCCGAATACCGCATCGAGCACCGCCTTTTGCACAAGGATGGGAGCTATCGTTGGATCCTATCGCGAGGCGTCGCCCTCCGTGACGCTGGGGGCCGCCCCTATCGGCTGGTCGGCTCCCATACCGATATCACCGAGCGCAAGAAGGCCGATCAGGCCCTGCAAGAGCGGCTTGACTTTGAGCGGATCATCGCCAGCATCTCGACCCAGTTCGTCAACCTGGCCCCGGAAGAGATAGACAACGGCATCCAGCGCGCACTGCGCGCCATGGGCGAGTTCGCCGACGTGGACCACACCTGCGTCTTTATGTACACGGACAACATGACGCGCATGAGCTGCTCGCACGAATGGTGCGCGCCTGGGGTGGCGCCACGCATCGCGCGGTTGCAGGCGCTGCCCCTTTCCAGCCTGCCCTGGCTGGTCAAAAAGATCGAGAATCTGGAGGTCATCCACATCCCTCGCATGGACGATTTGCCGCCAGAGGCGGTGGCCGAGCGAGACCTCTTTGACCGACAAGGGGTGAACTCGATGATCGGCATCCCCATGGCCTATCGCGGCCAGGCCGCGGGGTTCTTGGGCTTATCGGCCACCAGGTCCGAGCGCGCCTGGTCTCAGCAGACCATCGCCCTGTTCAGCATCGTTGGCGAGATCTTTGTCAACGCCCTGGAGCACAAGCGCGCCGGGGAGGCGCTGCGGAGCGCCTATCAGATGCTGGAGCGACGCGTGGACGAGCGCACCCACGAGCTTTCCACATTGCTGGAGGTCTCGAACAATGTCGCTTCCATGCTCAAGCTGGACCCCCTACTGGGGCTCGTCCTGGATAGCCTGCGGGAGGTCATCCCGTTCAGTGGCGCGTCCATCATGACTCTGGAGGAAAGCCAGCTCAAGATGGCGGCCTATCGCGGCCCGCTCACCCAGCAGCAGGCGCTGCAACTGCGCTTCTCCCTGACCCAGTTCCAGGTCAACCATGAGGTCATCCGCCGCAAGGCCCCGGTGGTCATCGCCGATACCCAGGGGCTGGATCGTGACGCGGCGCTCTTTCGCGAGTCGGCGGGCGACGAGTTGTTCACCACGTATGCCTATATTCGCTCCTGGATCGGAGCCCCGCTGGTGGTCAAGGACCGGGTGATCGGCATGCTGACCCTGGACCACAGCGAGGCGGCTTACTACACCCAGCGCCATGCCGAGATCGCCATGGCCTTTGCCAACCAAGTCGCCGTAGCCATCGAGAACGCGCGGCTCTTCGAGGCGGAGGAGCGCCGCGTGGAGCAGTTCCGCGTCATCTCGGAGGTCGGGCAGCGCATCACCACGATCCTCAGCGTGGATGAGCTACTCTGGCAAGTCTCCCGCGTGATCAAGGAGACCTTGCATTATTACCTGGTGGGGATCGCCCTGATCGAGGGCGACGAGCTGGCCTTTCGGGCAGGGGCGGGCGCAGTATGGGAGGACCCCACGTTTGACCCGCCGCGCCTGCAGGTCGGCAAGGAAGGCATCACCGGCTGGGTAGCGGCCACCGGCGACCCGCTGCTTGTCCCCGATATCAGCCAGGAGCCTCGCTACTATGGGCTGACCCTTAGCAGCGAGATACGGTCCGAGATCGCCGTGCCCCTCAAGGTCAAGGACACCGTCATCGGCGTGCTCCACGCCCAGAGCGACCGCCTCGAAGCCTTTGACGCGAGCGACCTCACGGTGCTGCAGTCGCTGGCCCAACAGGCCGCCATCGCCATCGAGAACGCGCGGCTCTACGAGCAAGCCCAACAGGTTGCCACGCTGGAGGAGCGGCAACGGCTGGCCCGCGAGCTTCACGACTCGGTGACCCAGTCGCTATACGCACTCACCCTCTATGGCGAGGCCGCCGGTCGCACGCTGGCCTCTGGCGACCACCAACGCGCTGCGGAGCATCTGACCGTGATGCGAGACACCGCCCAGGAGGCCCTGCGCGAGATGCGGCTGCTCATCTTTGAGCTGCGCCCCGTTGCCCTGGAGCAAGAGGGGCTGGCGGCGGCGCTGCGCGCCCGGCTGGAAGCGGTGGAGGGGCGCGCGGGGCTGCACATCCAGATGGATGCCAGCGGCGACCTGGCGCTCCCCATGCCGCTGCAAACCGAGCTATACCGGATCGCCCAGGAGACGCTCAACAACACGCTCAAGCACGCCAAGGCGCAATCGGTCCGGCTCAACCTGGCCCGCGACGGGGCGCTCGTGACCCTGGAGGTGGTGGATGACGGCATCGGCTTTGACCTGCAGGCCCCGCGGCGCGGCCTGGGCCTGAAAGGCATCGCCGAGCGCGCCCGGCTCCTGAACGGCTCCATGGAGCTGAATTCCCAGCCCGGCCAGGGCACCCGGATTCGCGTCACCATTCCCCTGGCGGGATAAGGCGTGGCGCAACCCTCTGGGTTGCGAGCCCCAAGGCCACAAGTCTCCGGCTTGTGCCACCTCCGGCACGGCTGACTGGCGAGCCCCGAGGACACGAGCCGGAGGCTTGTGCCGCGTCTTGGGCCACGGGCGGATAGCGCGGGCGGCCCATTCGTTGTACAATGCCCAGAGTCACCTCAGCCTGCCACAACGACCAAGGAGAGGGCCGTGAGAAGAACGCGCTGGTATCACTATATCACCCTCAACCTCCCCTGGTTCGGGCTGACCATGGTCTCCGGCAGCATGACCCCCCTGATCCTCCCCTTTCTCGTGCAGCAGTTCGTGCCTGCCGCGTCCAAGAATAGCTTCTATGGCGATCTTCGCTTCTACGGCTTGATGGTCGCCCTCCTGGTGCAGCCCGTGGCGGGCTTGCTCTCCGATCGCTCCACATCTCGCTGGGGCCGGCGCCGGCCCTTCATCCTGGTCGGCGCGCTGCTGGCCGCCCTGCTCCTGGGCGGGATCGGGCTGGCCGCCGGGTATTGGCCGCTCTTTGCCCTCTCGCTGCTGCTCCAGGCGGCCGCCAACGTCACCCATGGCGCCCTGCAGGGTGTCATCCCCGATCTGGTGCCCCACCAATGGCGCGGCACCGCCTCCGGCATCAAGGCGCTGATGGAGGTGCTCCCCCTGGTGGTCATCGCGCTCACCGTCGCCAGGCTGCTGGACACTGGCAGGCTGTGGACGGCGCTGCTGGTCATCGGCGGCGCCCTGCTGAGCGCCGTCTTGGTGATGGTAGCCACCACCCGCGAGGAGCCGCTGCCCGCGCCGCCGAACCTCCCCATCAAGGAATCGGTCCTCCGTGTAGGCGCGTTGGCCATCGCCTTTCTGCTCATCGTCAGGGGCTTTCGCGCGGCTTTGCTTTGGCTCGGGAGCCAGGTGGCGGGCGATCCGGACGTGGTGGTCCTGGCGATGGGCGGCGCGGGACTGCTGGCCACAGTCGGGGCCATCGTCTTGGGGGTATGGTACAGTGTCCGCATGGGCATCGGTCCAGCGATCAGGAAGCGGCCCGCCTTCACCTGGTGGGTGGTGAACCGGCTGCTCTTCCTGGCCGCCATCGGCATCATCCAGGGCTTCTCCCTCTATTATGTCCAGGACGTGCTGGAGGCGCCCAACGCCGCCAGCGTCACCGGCCAACTCATGACCATGGTGGGGCTCTGCACCGTCGTCTCGGCCGTGGTGAGCGGGCCCCTGGCCGACCTGCTGGGGCGCAAGGCGCTGCTGGCCGCCGCCGGGGCGCTGGCCGCCCTGGGGACGGTCGCGCTGCTGGCCTCCAGCACCTTGCCGATGGTCTATCTGTCAAGCAGCGTGGTAGGGCTGGGCGCGGGGACGTTCATGGCCACCAACTGGGCCCTGGGCACCGACCTGGTCCCCGTCGCCGAGTCCGGCCGCTTTCTCGGCGTCTCTAACCTGGCCGGCGCAGGCGCGGGATCGGTGGCGGCAGGCATCGGCGGGCCCCTGGCCGACCTGCTGAATGCCCAGCGGGCGGATGCGGGCTACCTGGCCGTCTTTGGCATCGCCGCGGCTTGTTTTCTGCTCTCCATCCTGGTTTTGCCGAGAATCCCAGAAAGCTATAAACTGAGCGTATCAGCCAAGTGACGAGTTGAGAGGAGGCAACACATGGATATCGGCCAACTTTTCCGGCGCGCCTGGGAGATCACCTGGAAGCACAAGATCCTCTGGGTCTTTGGGCTGCTCATCGCCCTCGCCTCCGGGGCCGGAGGCGGGAGCGGCAGCGGCTATAGCCTGGATGGCAGCGAGGTCCGCATGCCCCACGGCGCGGTCCTGGCGCTGCTCATCATCCTGGCTCTCCTGGTGCTGGTGGCCCTCATCGTGCTAGCAACGATTGCCCAGGGCGCGCTGATCGACGGCGCGCGCCAGGCTCGCGAAAAGGACGAGGTCAAAGGCAGCGAAGCCTGGCGCTGGGGGACGGTGCGCTTCTGGCCCTTGTTGGGCATAGGCGCGCTCATGTTCGTGGTGGTCCTGATCCTGATCATCCCCCTGATCGCCATGGTGCTCTTGGCCGTGCTGCCGGTGAGCCGCGGCGTGGGCGCCGGCGAGGGCGGGGTCTTTGCGGCCATCTGCGGTACGGCCCTCTGCTGCGTGCCGCTGGTCCCCCTCAGCATCGCCATCAGCCTGATCGCCACGTATGCCAGCCGCGCCTGCGTGCTGGACGGGCTCGGCGTCTTGGCGTCCATCGCCAAAGGCTGGCAGGTACTGAAGGAAAAGCTGGGTCCCACGCTGCTGATCGGGGTGCTCCTCTTTGCCATCCAGATGGTCATCGGCGGGTTCATTGGCAGCGGGCTGGCCGCGGTGATCATGCCCGCCGGGTTCATCGAGGCGACCAGGAGCTCGCGGGCTGCCCTGATCCCCCTGTGCTGCTTGGGGCTCTTGGGCGGGTTGCTCGCGCTGGCCATCAACATGGTGCTCCAGACCTTCACCTCCACCACCTGGACCCTGGCGTACTTGGGATGGAACGAGGAGAAGGCGGCCCTGGCCGAGCCCATCGAGCCGGTGGAGCCCGTCGCGACGGCGGAGATACCGTCCACCGCCGAGCAGCCGTAAACAGAACCTCCAAAGGTCTTGGCGCATGGGATGCCCCAAGACCTTTGGAGCCTTGGCCTTACTTGCTCGCGTACGTGCCCAGGATCTCGCCGAAATAGATGCGGTGAAAGTCGCCCTGGGGATAGCTTCCCGAGACGATCTCGGGCGCCAGGTGGGGCGGGATCACATCGTTGTGGTGGACCACCTTGCACTCGTACACCAGCGGGCAGGCGTCGATGGTCACGCCGCGGACCTTTTGCGCCGGCGAGGTGGCCATCCCCAGCGCGGCGAACTTGTCCACATCGCGCCCGCTCTTGGTGCCGCAAAAACTGGTCCAGGCGCGCAGCTCGGGCGTGGGCACATTCACGGTGAACGCGCCTGTCTCCTCCATGAACCCATAGGTGTGCCGTGAAGGCCGCACCATCACCACAAAGATCGGCCTGCCCCAGATGATGCCCACCGTGCCCCAGCCGATGGTCATCACGTTCGAAGCGCCGCTGGGTTTCGTGGCCGCCAGCAAGATGCCCCCCGACCGCAACATGCTCAGCGTCCGCTCTAGTTCGTAGGTGTAAGCTACCTCTTGGCGTTCCATGCTCCCTCACTTTCGTTTTCGGGCTCGCGGCAGGGCCTCAGTATAGCAGGCGATGGCCCGCTCGGCAAGTGCGCGCCGCCGCCCCGATTTGACAAACCCCTCCTCACGCCGCATAATGAGCGCGTGTCACGACAGAAGCAGACCAAGGGAGGGTGAATATTATGTCTATGCAACAGGATTTCGCCAACGACTATGGGCGCAACGTGGCCTCGCTCAAGGCGCTGGTCAAGGGGCTCTCGCACAACGAGACGATCGTGCAGCCGCCTTTCAACGCGAACTGCATGAACTGGGTGTTGGGGCACATTGTCGGCAGCCGCGATGGGGTGCTGGCGCTCTTGGGGGAAAAGCCACTGATGAGCTCCGAGCACGCCAAGCGCTATGGCTACGGCTCCGCCCCCGTCTGTGAGGACGGGCCCGATCTGCTCACGCTCGACGCGGCGATGGCGCTGTTGGAGCGCTCGCAGGAGCGGCTGGCCGCGGCGCTGCAGCGCGCCACCCAGGCCGACCTGGACAAGGCGACCAAGAGCTTTCTCGGCGACACCACGGTGGGCAACATGGTCCTGGTCATGTTCGGGCATGAGTGCTTCCACGTCGGCCAGGTCGAGATGCTGCGCGAGCTGGCGCTGAAAAAGTAGGCGTCCCTGTCGCAACACGAGCTGGCGCGCCCCATGCGATGCGCACGGGGCGCGCTTTTGTGCGCCGCCTGTGGTGCGCGCATTTGCCACGCCGTTTGGTTTCGTATATAATCTTCGCCATTCGTGCGAGGCTGGAAGAAGAAGGAGTTGCTGTGGGCAAGATGAGCTGGTCTGGTCGCATCATGAGCGTGGTCGCGTTCGTAGCGCTGCTCCTGACGGCAGGGCGAGGCGCGGCGATAGCGCAGGGCAACCTGCTGCAAAATGGCGGGTTCGAGCCGCCGTGGGCGGCCATCCCCGGCAAGGAGAACTGCCTGGTGGCGGCGCCCTGGACCGCCTGGTGGATCCAAGGCTCCGAGTGGGAGACCAGCCAGGGGTACAAGCTGGCCCCCGAGTTCAAGCTCGCCAACCGGGGCGATTACCCGGGCAACCGCGTGCGCTCCGGCGACCTGTCCCAGCAGTGGTTCCACAGCTTTGGCAACTTTGAGGCCGGCGTCTGGCAGCAGGTGGGAGGCATCCCCGTAGGCGCCAAGCTGCGCTTCGAGCTCTGGGGCATGTCCTGGTCCTGCGACAACGAGTCCAAGGGCAACTGCGGCGGCGCCACCTCCGGCGACCCCTCGCCCATGCGTTTTCGCATCGGCATCCACCCCACCGGCGGCGTGGACCCCCACGATCCGGCCATCGTCTGGTCGGCGGAGCAAAACGCCTACGACGTCTGGACCCCCTTCGCCGTGGAGGCCGTGGCCAAGTCCGGCACGGTGTCGGTGATCGTCTATTCCTATCCCGAGTACCGCAGCCAGGACAACAACATCTATTTGGACGACGCCAGCCTGGTGATCGTGGCGCCGCCGCCAACCAACACGCCGCGCCCGACCAATACGCCCGCGCCGACGAACACCCCCGCGCCGACCGACACGCCTGCGCCGACCGACACACCGACGGTGGTCCCCACGGATACGCCGACGAACACCCCCGTCGCCACCAGTACGCCGTTGCCAACAAACACGCCGACGAACACCAACACCCCCATCCCGACGGACACGCCGACCTCGACCTATACGCCGACCGTCACCCACACGCCCACCTCCACCAACACGCCTATCCCGACCTGGACGCCGCTGCCCACGCGCACGCCGACGCCGGAGCCGATGGCGGCGGTGAAGCAGGCGCTGGCTGCCGGCGGAGTGGGACTGTGGGTCGCTCTGGGGGCAGTACTAGTCGCCGCGTTTGCGCTGGGCCAGGCGGTGCGCCTGCGGCGGAAGGGCTAAAGTGAAGCGCAGGCCGGCCCGCCGGACCACCGCGAGGTCCGGGGCGACGCTCTGGGCCGTGGCCGCCATCACCTTGGCAGCGCTGGCGGCCCGCCTCTATACGCTGGACGTGCCGGTGCTGCGTTGGGATGAGGGCTGGAGCCTGGCACATGCCAGCCTGCCCTGGAACGAGCTGTGGCAGGTGGCCACGGAGGAGTGGCATCCGCCGCTCTACGTGGCCCTGCTCAAGCTCTGGCTGGTCACGGGCAAGACGGTTTTCGGCATCCGCTACCTCTCGGCCCTCTTGGGCGCGCTGGCCGTCCCGCTGAGCTATGCGGTCGGGCGGGCCTGGTCTGGCCGCAGAAGGGCCGGAGCGCTGGCGGCAGGGTTGGCCGCCTTTTGGCCGCTCCTGGTCTATTACGGCCAGGTGACGCGCATGTACGCCTTGGCCGTGCTCCCCGTGTTGCTGGCCGCCTGGTTCGCCCTGCGACTGCGCCGCCAGCCCCGCGCCCTCTGGGGCCTGCTCCTCAGCTCGCTGGTCGCCCTCTACACCTTTTACTACTCCCTGTGGGCCCTCTTGGGCATCTGGCTCTATGCCGCGCTCGTGATCGGCCCGCGGCGGTGGCCGCGGCTGCTCGCGGCGGGGCTGGCGCTGGGGGCAGGCTTTGCTCCGTGGCTCTGGGCGGCGCGCGGGAGCCTGGCCTACCGCTTCGCTAACAGTGGCGAGCTCGGCTGGGAGATGGTCCGCGGCGCGCTGGACTACGTTCGGCCGACGCTGGTGGGGCTCGCCTTCGCCTATGGGCGGGAGCGGTTGGTGGCGGGGGCGCTGGGGGGTGTCTTGTTAGCCGGCCTCGTCCTGCGGCCGCCGCGCCGGGGCGAATGGGCCAAGCTGGCCTTGCCGCTGGCCGTGGTCGGAATCAGCGTGGCGGGGATCGCCCTGGGGGCGCAGTCGTCGCGTTGGTTCGCCGCGCGGCACATCGTCCCCGCCAGCGCCTTCCTCTGCCTGCTGCTGGGCTGGGCGCTGGACCGGGCCACCCGGCGCTGGCCGGCCCGGCTGGTCGTCTTTCTGGCGGCGCTGGCCTTCGCCTATTGGCCCATTAGCGCCGACATGGTGTACCAAAAGATGCTGGAGGTGGTGGACCCCTTCGATCCCGCCGCCGAGCATCGCTACCTGAGCGGGCGCGCCGCGCCGGGCGACCTGGTCTACTTTAACATGCTCGCCAAGGCGGGGTGGTACGAGAACCTGCGCGGCCCCGGCGACCCGGCCTGGTCCTATGCCATGCGCTGGGACCCCATCATCGAGCCGATGGACCAGATCGCCGCGCGGATCACCGCCAGCGCTGAGCAACACAACCGGCTCTGGTTCGTCCTCTATCACGGCACGCTGGGGTCCAACGCCGACCTGAAGGACTGGCTGGACGCTCACCTCTACCCGGCCTGGGGCGAATGGCAGGGGGAGAACCTCTACCTGGCCTATGGCGCGCCTGCCGCGGCGGGCTGGGCCGCCCGCGAGGGGGAGGCTTTCTTCAGCAACGGCCTCTGCCTGGCGGCGGCGGCATGGACCGTCCAGGCGCAAGGCGACCTCTGCGCGGCGTCGCTGACCTGGGCGACCCAATCGCGGCTACAGCGCGACTACAAGGTGACGGTGCAAGCGCTGGACGAGGCGGGTCGGCTGGTGGCGCAGCACGACGACCTCCCCGGCGGGCCGACCAGCCGCTGGGAGCCCGGCCAGAAGGTGGCCGACCGGCACGCCCTTTTCCTCCCCGCCGACTCCCCCGCGCGGCTCCGGCTGGTGGTCGGAATGTACGATCCGGACACTGGCGAGCGGCTGCGAACCCCCGACGGCGCGGACGCGCTGGAGCTGGGTGTGTGCGCGTCGCCTTAGGCGGCGCGCGGCAGTTGCGTTCCTGCCAAGATCGTGATATCCTGTGAAGAGACCGAGTGCGTTGCGGAAAGGAGAGCTCTATGGTTCTCTATCCGGTCTTGCCTCTCGCGCGTCGGCTATCCAGGTGGTTGCTCCTCATCTGCGCCCTGCTGTTGGCGCTTTCCCCCTCCCCGGCCCAAGCCGCCGGAAGCTATCCCTACTATGGCATCGGGAACCCCAGCCTCATCGAAGTCTATGTGTCGCCGACCGGGAACGACGGCGCCAGCGGGTCCAGCCGCTCCGCCCCGCTGCGCACCATCGGCGCCGCCTGGGAGCGCATCCCGACCGGGCCGCTCACCGGCTCGGGCTACCGCATCAACCTGCTGCCCGGCGTCTATCCCTGCGAAGGCGACTGCCTCAACTATTTCGCCGACCGGGCCGGGACCTGGAACTGCCCCATCATCCTGCGCGCCGCCGATGGTCCCGGCACGGTCACGCTGCTGGGCGGCCTCAACCTCAACAACGTCAGCTACCTCTACCTGATGGACCTCAAGCTCTGGGCAGGCCAGGAAGCGGGCGCGGCCTTTGGCAACAATGTGTTGCATATCGAAGGGGGCGACCACATCTTGCTCCGGCGGCTGACCCTGCGGGGGCCGCTGAGCTGCCTCGATGATAGCTGCAACGACATGCAGGAGGTGCTCAAGGTCAACCAGTCGCGCCACGTGTACGTGGAGCAGAGCGACCTGGCCGGCACCTACCAGAGCGTCCTCGATTTCTTTTCCGTCCAGCATGGGCATCTCCTGGACAACCAGATCCACCATGGTGGGGGGCGCTGCGCCTACCTCAAGGGCGGCTCGGCCTATTTCCTGGTGGCGGGAAATGAGCTCGATCACTGCGGCGAAGCGGGCTTCCAGGCCGGAGAGGGCTCGAACCTGGCTTTCATGCGCCCGCCATGGCTGCACTATGAGGCCTATGACATCAAGGTGGTCAACAACGTCGTTCACGATATCTATGGCGCGGGGCTGAGCGTTTCCGGGGGCTATAACATCCTGATGGCCTACAACACCCTCTATCGCGTCGGGCTGGACGACCCCGGCGGGCGCAACTGGTCGCTGGCGCAATGCGTGCACGGCTGGCGCGGCTGCGTGCCTGCCGACGAGTACGGCGGCGACGACGGCACCCGGGCTCGCTGCGCCTCGCTGCTGAACCAGGGAGGGTGGGGAACCTCCGCCCTGGGCGATGACAACGGGGGCGACTGGATCCCCAATCGCAACATCTATATCTATAACAATGTCTTTTTCAACCCGGCGGGAACCGGGACGCATTATGTCCAGTTCGTCGTCAACGGCTCCATCACCCCGCCCGCGCAGGCGCGCAACCTGCCCAGCCCCAGCCGCACCGATGATAACCTGGTGATCCGGGGGAATGTGATCTGGAACCGGACGCTGGAAGGCAGCGAATTGGTGGGCGACAACAACGGTTCGGGCAACATCGGCTGCCTCGCCAGCAACCCCGCCTGCAATCCGACGCAGTTGCGCGCGCAGAACCGGATCAATACCCTCCAGCCGCAGTTGCGCGACCCCGCGCACGGCGATTTCCGGCCGACGGCGGGCGGCAATCTGTTCGCCGTTGCCGCCGTCTCGATTCCCGCTTTCACCTGGAGCGATGCCCCCACGCCGCCGCCGGTTCCCGCGGGCGCGCTGGGCAACGCCGTGCTGCGCGATCGCGACGGCGCGCCGCGGAGCGCTGGCGGGCCTCCGGGAGCCTACGGCGGGGCCGCGGTGCGGATTTCCAGCTTGCCGCTGGTCCTGAAGAACCGGGCGAGATAGCCTGCCTCGCGAGAGCGCCGCGCATCCTCCCTGTGGGCGAGCAAGAAACCGCCGAGGTCTCGGGAGGCCTCGGCGGTTCTTGGTATTGGACGATCTCGGCGGCTACTTGGCGCGGGCGGCGCTCACGACCTCGCGCACGGCGTCGATGACCAGTTGCGGCTCGTCGAACTGGATAAAGTGGCCGCTCTTGTTGGCCAGCACCTGCTTGGCCTGCGGCATCAGCTTGAGCCAATCGGCGTGCAACTCAAGCCAGACCGTGCGCCCGAGCTTTTCCACCTTGGGAGCTGTCTCTGGGATGGGACCATTCTGCACCAGCGAAACGACCGGCACGTTCGTCGGGAAGCCGACGTTGCGCATCATCGCCTCGTTCTGGCCCCAGACCCCGAACTCGAGCTGGATGCCCTTGGGCGTGGTGGCGATGAAGGCGGCGGTCTCGGCGTCACTCTGCGCCACCTCCTCAGGCGTTAGCAGGGCATTGACCCTGGCGTTCATCTCTTCGTGGCTGCCATCCACAAAGACCAGTCCAGCAACCTCGTCCGGCCAGAGGGCAGCGAACAGGCGGATGGTCATGCCGCCCATGGAGTGGCCGACCAGGACATAGGGCGGGGCGATCTTGGCCTTGACCAGCATGGCGTGCAGCTCCTCGGCGACCTGGCCCACGTTACGCGGCTCGGGGCCGGGGTCGGAGAGGCCCAGATAGGCACGGTCGTACATCACGGTGCGCCCCATCTTGATGATCTCGGGAGAGACGGCGGCCCAGGTCTCGTAGGGCTGGCCCAGCCCTGCCTCCAGCACGATGGTGGGGCCGCCCTGGCCAGCGATCACAGCGTGCAGCTTGCGCCCGCCGATGTCCACCCAGTGTCCCTGGCGCAGGGTGTAGCCGACCTCCATCCCCTCGATATAGTTATAAACCTGCACCACATAGCGCCCGGCCTGATTCGAGCTAAAGGCTGCCGCGCGCTCGCCAGCGTTCTCGGTGGGCTGACCGACCGCCACCAGCGCGCCTGAGGGGCTATAGATGTTCATGCCCACCGCGTCCCCGATGGAGGGATCCGCCGGCCAGTAGGTCAGCTTGACCGTGGTGTCAAAGCCATCCCCCGTATAGTCCACCGCGTGCAAGCTGATCCCGCCGCCGGCGTTGCCCACCAGCGCCCCCGAGACCGTCCCCGGGAAGGGAGCGGGGCCGCTCGTCTCGACCGCAGCGGCAGGGGCAGCCGGGGCGACGGCAGGCACCGCCGGGGCGGCAGAAGCGGCCGGAGCCGCCGCGATCCCCCTGGCGGTCAGACCGTAGGAGACGTTGACGGTCTCGTTATAGTTGTACACCTGCACCGTGAGCGCACCCGGGTCGGCGGCGGCATAGCTGAACTCGAGCTGGGGCAGCCCATCGGCATTGGGCTCGCCTTTGCCCTGGAAGCCATCCGTGCCATAGACGCTAAAGCCGAACGCCGTGGCGACGAGGGCATCGCCGGGCCTGAACCAGAGTTCGACCTCTAACTTGGCGTCGCCTCCCGGATAGGCGATGTCATAGAGGGCAAACGCCCCGCCCGGATCGCCCTGCAAGGTGCCGCGCACCTCCCTCTCGTTGGCAAGCTGGACCGATTGTGCGCCCGCAGCCGCGCCGGTCAGGCTGCCGGCCAGCAAGGCCAGGATCGCCAACACCAGAAAGCTCTTCCGAACCAGTGCCCCGTACATGGTAACCTCCTGAGCGCCTTCATGGCGCCGCTAGCCCCCATAGACCAGGGGGCAGTTCCTCAGGGCCCCCGCGGATAGGCCGCACCACTGCACCGTCCCCCCCACCGATCCGAGCGAGGCGCCCTGCCCCTAGTGTCCATTCTATGCAGCGAGCGTAGCAGAATCGCAAGGAAAACGTAAACTGGAGGCCAGTTTCGGCCCAGAGCGGACTGGCCGGGTCGATTGGTGCGCGGTTCAGCGAGGGCACGTAGCGCGATAAGGCGTCTCATCGCCCACGTAGCGCGCCCACTCCTCCACGGTCAGCTCGCGCGTCGCGCGGGCGCAAGCCGGCGCCACTATAGCGACCCCGCGCACAGAGAACGCACCATGTGCGCAGTGGGCGAAAATGCGGTATAATAGGGCTGAGCACATCTCCCATCACACCCCTTCGCGAGGCGACGAACTGGCGGTTCCCACGACGCGGGCCAGGCCCGGAGGAGGAGACCGATGGCGCGGCTGCGGTTGGCCCTGTTGGGGCCATTCCAGGCTTTTCTGGACGAGGCCCTCGTGACGGACCTCGCCTCGGACAAGGTGCGGGCGCTCCTGGCCTATCTGGCCGTGGAATCCGACCGCGCCCATTCCCGCGACGCGCTGGCGGCGCTGCTGTGGCCGGATGCTCCCGACGCCGCGGCGCGGGCCAACCTCCGCAATTCCCTCTCTAACCTCCGCGCGGCCATCGCGGACCAAGCCGCCGAGCCCCCCTTCCTGCTGATCGATCGTGATTCGCTCCAGTTCAACCGCGCCAGCGACCACGAGCTGGACGTAGCGTCGTTCTGGCGCGCCTCCGAGGGAGTCTCTCTGCCCGAGTTGGAGGAAGCGCTGGCGCTGTACCGGGGCGACCTGCTGGAGGGGCTGGGGGTGCGGGATAGCCCGGCCTTTGAGGATTGGCTGATCTTGGCGCGCGAGCGGCTGCGCGAACGGCTGCTGCGGGCGCTGGGGCGAGCGGCGGCGCTGCACGAGCAGGCCGGCGACCTGGAGCTGGCCACGGAGCGGGCGCGGCGCTGGGCTGAGCTGGCCCCGTTGGACGAGGAGGCGCAGCGCGCGCTGATGCGGCTGCTGGCGCGGAACGGGCAGCGAGCGGCGGCGCTGGCGCAATACGAGGCCTGCCGCCAGGCGCTGCGGGACGAGTTGGGCGTGGAGCCGGAGGAGGCCACCGCGGCGCTGGCAGAGCGGATTCGCCGCGGCGAGCTGCTCGCGCCGCGACGCCCGCAGAACCTGCCGATCTCGCTCTTTCCCTTCGTGGGACGCGCGGACGAGCTGGCCCGACTGGCGGCCTGCCTGCGCGATCCTGGCTGCCGGCTGCTCACGGTGGTGGGGCCGGGCGGCGTGGGCAAGACGCGGCTGGCCGCCGAGGCAGCCCAGGCCCTGAGCGACGCCTTCGAGGAAGGGGTCTGTTTCGCCCCGCTGGCATCGGTGGCCGCGGCGGAGGGGCTGGCCCCCGCCATCGGGCAGGCGCTGGGGCTGGCCTTCTACCCCGGCGCCGGGGTGCCGCCCAAGGAGCAATTGTTGGGTTACCTGCGCGAAAGGCAGCTGCTGCTGGTGCTGGATAGTTGCGAGCACCTGCCGGAGAGCGCGGCGCTGGCCGCCGAGATTCTCGCGGCGGCGCCGGGAGTCAAGGTGCTGGCAACCTCGCGGGCGCGGCTTAATGTGGCCGGGGAGCAACTCCTCCCACTGGCGGGGCTGCCGTGCGAGCCTGTCGCCTCGACGGAATGCCCGGCGGGCGAGCTGTTTCAGGCCGCGGCGCAACGGGCGAGGCCCGGGTATGCGGTGAGCGCGGCGGACGCCCCGGCGGTGGCAGCGATCTGCCAGCGGGTGGAGGGGCTGCCGCTGGCGATCCTGCTGGCGGCGTCGTGGATGCCGGTGCTGGAGCCGGGCGAGATCGCCGCGCAACTGGAGCCGGACTCGGGGCGGGGCATCGACTTTCTCGCCGCCGATTGGCAGGGGGTGCCCGAGCGCGAGCGCAGCATGCGCGCGACGCTGGACGGCTCGTGGGAGCTGCTCTCGGAGCGGGAGCGAGGCATCCTCGCCGGGCTGGCCGTCTTTCGCGGCGGGTTCACGGCGGCGGCGGCGGAGGCGGTGACCGGCGCGACACTACGAGACCTGGCGCGGCTGGTGGACCACTCGCTGGTGCTGCGGCGGGCCTCGGGGCGCTACGACCTCCACGACCTGCTGCGCGAATACGCCGCGGTCAAGCTGGCGGCGGCGCCCGATGGCGGGGCGGGGGCGCGAGAGCGACATGCCGACCACTACCGGCGGGCGACGGCCGGCTGGGAGACCGAGATCACCCGCCTTGGGCGCGAGAAGCAGGCGCTGGCCGAGATGGAGGCCGAGTGGGCGAACGTCTGTCAGGCCTGGGGCTGGGCGGTCGAGGGCGCGCGCTGGAGGTGGCTGAACGCATTCGACAGGGCAGTCTCCGGCTATGCCTGGTACGGATCGCAGTACCAGGCCGTGCAGCCGCTCTTTGCCGCCGCGGAGGCGCGGCTGCGCGAGGCGCTGCGCGACCCAGCCACCGAGCGGGTGGCGGCCCTGCTGGCGCTGGGCAGGATCCGGTCAGGGCAGGGCTTTCTGGGCCTGGTCCCGGGCCACCAAGCCCAGGTGGAGGCGCTGCGCGAGAGCCTGGCGCTGCTGGAGCAGGCGGAGCGGGCTGGGGAGCCCGTGTCCCTCTGGGAGCGGAGCAACACCCTGCGACGGCTGGGCGCCAGGTTGTTCAACGATGAGGAGGCCGAGGAGAGCGCCCGCTGCTGCGCCCAGGCCGCCGAGTTGGCCCGGGCCACCGGGGATGGCTACCTCCTGGGGGGCGCGCTCCACGTGGGCGGCCGCGCGCTCATCACCCTGGGCCGCTTCGAGGAGGCGGAGCGCTGGCTGCGCGAGACGCTGGCGCTGCGGCTCCCGCTAGGCAGCGTCACCGCGCTCCTGGAGAACTATCAGAGCCTGGTCTGGGTGGCCGCCCAACAGGGGCGCTTCGGGGAGGCGGATCGCTGGATCGAGGAGGCGATCGCGCTGGCGCAACGCGACTCGCTGGAAACCCTCTCGCCGATGGCCCGGCGGGACCTGGCGGGCGCGGCCTATCTCCAGGGACGCTTCGAGCTCGCGGAGCGGCTCTGGGGAGACCAGGCCGCCTTCTTTCGCGAGCGAGGGCTTCGAGGGGTGCTGGCCGGGGTTCTGCTCTCGCTGGGGCTGGCCGGACTGATGACAGGGCGCTACGCGGACGCGAGAACCCGCTTCGAGGAGGCGCTGCGGCTCGTCCAGGAGAGCGGCAATGGCGACCTGCTTCCCTCTTGCTGGTGCAACTTGGGCCTGCTGGCCCTGGGGGAGGGCGACGGGGCCCAAGCCGGGCGCTGGCTGGAGCGGTTGCGCGGAGAGCCCGATCCGCAGCATCTGGCCTGCTTCCTCCGCGCGCCGGTGGCCATCGCGGCGGGGCAGTGGGAGGAGGCGCGGCGCGCCGTCAGCGAGGCCCTGGCCCATCGCTCGCCCATGGAGGCGCTGCCGCTGGCGGCGCTGTATCTGGCGGCGCAGGGACAGGCGGAGCGCGCGGTCGAGCTATATGCCCTGGCGCGCACGAGCCCCTGCGTCGCCCGGTCGCGCTGGCACGAGGAGGTCTTCGGCCAGCGGATCGCCCAGGCCGCGGCGAACCTGCCGCCGGAGGCCATCCGCGCCGCGCAGGAGCGGGGTCGGGCCCGCGATTGGCTGGTGACGGTCGAGGAGTTGCGCGCCGAGCGGGCGGAAGGAGAGTGAAAAGCCAAGCCCCCGAGGTCTAGTGGACCTCGGGGGCTTGTTCGTTGATCAATTCCTCGCGACACCCAGCGCGAGCTTGAACTCGTCGATGTCCTGCGCCTGGGCAAAGGCCCCCTCCGGCGTGGGGCCCTCCACCAGCCGGGTCGCCAGCGTCTCCTGGCGAATCACCTCGCCCCAGCTCGCAAAGACGCGGGCCAGCTCCCGATCGGCGTCATACCACACCGTGATGGTGTCCTCGATACGGAAACCGGCGTCCTTGCGCATGGTCTGGATCCGCCGCACCACCTCGCGGGCGAACCCCTCCTGCACCAGCTCGTCGGTCAGCGCGGTCGAGATGGCCACGGTGTAGCCGCCCTCCTCGGCGACGGCATAGCCCTCCTTGGGCCGGCTCCAGACGTCCACCTCTTCCGGCGCCAGCGTCACGGCCTCTCCCTCCACGGTCAGGGTGAGGCTCTCCCCCGCGTGGAAGCGCGCCGCCAGCGCCCTGGCGTCCATGGCCGCGACGGCGGCCTTTATCTTGGGATAGAGCGCCTTGTACTTGCGGCCCACCTCGCGCGGCTTGGGGCTCACCTCATAGTTGACCAGCTCTTGCTCCGCACCGGCAAAGCCCAGCGCCTTCACATTCAGCTCGCCGGTGATCTGATCCACCAGCCCTTGCAGGCTGGCTCGCTCCTCGGCGGTGCGGGTCACCACCAGCGCCTCGGCCAGCGGCTGCCGCACCTTGATGGCGGCCTGGCTGCGGGCGCTGTGCCCCAGGCTCACCAGGTGCATCACCAGCCGTGTGTCGGCCATGAGCTTCTGATCCACCAACGCCGGGTCCGCGACCGGAAAGTCGCAGAGGTGCACGCTCTCGGGCGCCTTTGGGTTGGCCTGGCGCACCAGGTTTTGGTAGAGCTCCTCCGCCAGGAAGGGCGTGAAGGGCGCCAGCAGCTTGGCGATGGTCACCAGGCACTCGTAGAGCGTCAGGTAGGCGGCCACCTTGTCGGCGTCCTCCTCGCTCTTCCAGAAGCGGCGCCGCGACCGGCGCACGTACCAGTTGCTCAGGTCGTCCACCAGTTGCTGGATGCGCCGCGCGGGCCCGGTCATGTCGTATCCGGCGAGCCCCTCGTCCACCTCGGCCACGGTGCTGTTCAGCTCGGCCAGCGCCCAGCGGTCCAGCGCGGAGCGCTCCGCCGCCGGCAGATCGTGCTCCAACGGGTTGAAGTGATCGATATTGGCATAGGTGACGAAGAAGGCATAGGTGTTCCACAGGGTCAGCATGAACTGGCGCACCGATTCGCCCACCAGCTCGGTCGAAAAGCGCCGCGGCAGGTCGGGCGAGGAGGCGGTGTAGAAATACCAGCGCATGGCGTCGGCGCCATGGGCGTTGATGACGTCCCAAGGACGGACGATGTTGCCCTTGGACTTGCTCATCTTTTGCCCTTCGCCATCCAGCACGTGGCCAAAGCCGATGCAGTTCAAGTAGCACGGCTCGTTAAAGAGCAGCGTCGAGATGGCGTGCAGCGAATAGAACCAGCCGCGGGTCTGGTCGATCCCCTCGCAGATGAACTCGGCGGGGAACTGGTCGCGGAAGCGCTCCTCCCCCTCGAAGGGATAGTGCCACTGCGCCACCGGCATGGAGCCGCTATCGAACCAGCAGTCGATCACCTCCGGCACGCGCTGCATGGTCTCGCCGCACTCGGGACAGGGATAGGTCACGTCGTCGATGTAGGGACGGTGCAGGTCCAGCGGGTCGGGCAGCTTGTCCGGCCCGGCCTTTTCCATCAGCTCGGCGACGCTGCCCAGGCACTCCATGTGCCCGCACCCCTCGCAGCGCCAGACCGGCAGGGGCGTGCCCCAGTAGCGGTCGCGGCCCAGCGCCCAGTCCACGTTGTTGGCGAGCCAGTCGCCAAAGCGCCCGTCCTTGATGTGCGCCGGGTACCATTCGATCTTTTCGTTGTTGGCGAGCAGGTCCTGCTTCACCTTGGAAGTCTCGATGTACCAGGTGGCCCGGGCGTAATACAGGAGCGGCGTGTTGCAGCGCCAGCAGAACGGGTACGAGTGCGTGTGCGTCGCCACCCGGTAGAGCAGGCCGCGCCCCTCCAGATCCTCGGTGATGAGCGGATCGGCGTCCTTGACCCACATCTCGCGCCAGGGCGTGACCGCCTCGATGAAGCGGCCTTGCAGGTCCACCGTCTGCAGCACGGGCAGGTCGTTCTCCTTGCCCACCTCCATATCGTCCGCGCCAAAGGCGGGGGCGATGTGGACGATGCCGGTGCCATCGGCGGTGGTGACGTAATCGGCGGCCACCACGTAAGCGTGGTCTTGCTCCGCCGGCAGGAAGGTATAGAGCGGGTGATAGTGGGTGCCCACCAAGTCCTTGGCGCGCAGCTCTTTCAGCACGGTGTATTCGCCGTGCAGCGCATGCGGCAGCAGGTCCTTGGCGAGGATCAGCTTGTCCTCGCCCTGTTGCACCAGGGCGTAGGTCACCTGCGGGTTCACGGCCAGCGCCACGTTGCCGGGCAGCGTCCAGGGCGTGGTGGTCCAGGCCAGGAAATAGGTCCCCGGCTGGTCGCGCAGCGGGAACTTGACATAGATGGACGGCTCGGTCACGTCGTCATAGCCCTGCGCCACCTCGTGGCTGGAGAGGGGCGTGCCGCAGCGCGCGCAATACGGCACCACCTTGTAGCCCTGGTAGATCAGGTCCTTCTCCCAGATCTGCTTCAGGATCCACCAGACCGACTCGATATAGCCGTTGGTCATGGTCATGTACGGATCGTCCATGTCGATCCAGAAGCCGATGCGGTCGCTGAGCCGCTGCCACTCGCGGACGTAGCGGAGCACGCTCTCACGGCAGAGGGCGTTAAAGGCGGCGATGCCGTAATCCTCGATGGCCTGCTTGCCCTTGCCGGTAAAGCCCAGCTCCTTTTCCACCTCGATCTCGACCGGCAGGCCGTGGCAGTCCCAGCCGCCCTTGCGCAGCACCAGCTTGCCCTTCATGGTGTGGTAGCGCGGCAGGGTGTCCTTGTAGACCCGTCCCAGGACGTGGTGGACGCCGGGGAGGCCGTTGGCGGTGGGCGGCCCCTCGTAAAAGACATAGCGCGGCGCGTCCTGGCGCTGGGCCAGGCTCTTGCGAAAGATCTCCTGGTCCTGCCAGAACTGGAGCACGCGCTCTTCCAGCTTGGTAAAGTTGACCTTGCTATTGACCTCGTGAAAAGCCATCTCGTTCCCCCTCTGGGCTCATCTCATACCGGAACCACGAAACACACGAACCACGCGACCAAGGAAAGGCCAGCTCACCTTCCGTGCTTTCGTGGTGGATACCCATCAATCCCCTAACATCGCGACCACTTCCGAGCTGGACAGCTCCCGGAAGCGAAAGGCGCCAAACTGGCGCAGCAGCGCCAGGGCCTGGTCGCGGCGGCCCTGCAGCCGGGCGTTGCTGGACTTCCACAGCCCCATCACCTGCTGGACCACCAGCCGGGAGGCGCCGCGAATCTCGACGGAGAGCTGGCCGAGCGCCTCGCCGCGGGCGGCGGCGTCGGCGGCCAGCCGCTCCAACCCGGCCAGCAGCGCATCGTATTCGCCCTCGCTGTGGCTCGCCGCGCCCGCCAGCGGCAGCCGATGAAGCCGCGGCGCAGGGTCGGCCCGGGCCCACAGGGAAAAGCGGGCGAGGCCGCTCTCGGCGTCGCTATGGTAGGTCAGGACGCAATCGGGCTCGACGGCGGGGCTGGGGCGCATCGCCTCGCGGGCGGCCTCCGGGCCCTGGTCCAGCTTGGCCAGGGCGCGCATCAGCCGCTCCTTTTCCGCCTTGTCCAGGGTACCGACCGCTTGGACAATCTGCTCCACGGTATAGATCATGGGATCACTCTCCTGACGCGTGGGCTTGAACGATGCGCGTTCTCAGCCCTCGATCACGATACGCAGCCGCTTGTTGATGCGTCCCTTGCTTTCGTGGCCCACCACGCGGATATGCCCGACCTCGCGGGTGTTGGCCACATGCGTGCCGCCATCGGCCTGGAGATCCAATCCCTTGATCTCGACGATACGAACCTCGCGAATCCCTTCCGGCAACAGGTTGATTTTGGTGCGGATCAGGTCCGGGATCTGAAACGCCTCCTCGCGCGGGAGGATGCCGACGCGGATGGGCCGCGCCGCCTGCACCTCCGCGTTCACCAGCGCCTCCACCCGCTCGGCGAAATCGGCGCTCATCTGCTCCAGCTCGAAATCCATGCGCGCCGCCAGCGGCTCCATGTTGCCGCCGGTGACCTGCGCGCCGAAATCCCGCCAGATGACGCCGCAGAGGATATGCAGCGCCGTGTGGGTGCGCATGTGCTGGTAGCGCCGCGCCCAGTCCAGCGCGCCGGTAACCTGGTCGCCGACGGCGGGCAACTGGCCGCCCTCCAGCTCGTGCCAGACCTCGCCGCCCTGGCGAGCGGTCTTGACCACACGCCAGGTGGCCCCGCCTGCCGCCGCGCGCAGCGTCCCCGCGTCGCAGGGCTGGCCGCCGCCGCCCGAATAGAAGGCGGTGCGGTCCAGCGCCGCCATCTGTCCCTGCACGGCGGTCACCGTCGCGGGAAACTCGCGCAGATAGCTATCGGTCATGTATAGTAGGTCGGTCACGGCGCCTCTCCTGGAAACAAAAAAGCCCTCGTCCACCCTGGGACGAGAGCCTGACATACAACTCCCGTGGTACCACCCAAATTGGCGCATAGCGCCCGCTCATGAGGTACGCACTCATACCTCCGTGGGGGATAACGGCCCACGACGCCGGCCAAGCCTACTGGGGGAACACCCTTTTGGGTTGGCAACTCCGGAAGGATTTTCGGCGGATTCGCTGCGCCCGGTTCGCACCTTTCCCAGGCTCTCTGAGCAACGGCAGCCGCCTACTCGTTTCCATCATCGTCTTTGGACGATATTATGCCACCGTTTGGCCGCTTTGTCAAGCCCAGCAGCACACGAAATCCTGGGCAGCACCGCCATTTGACAGCTCTATCCAGGCCACCTATCATGGGCTGGTACAGCCGCCCATGCCGGAGGAGCCATGTCCATCTCGCCCGACCCAGTTCCCGCGTCGTTCAAGAGCCGCCTCGTCCAGGTGGTGCTTCTCTTCGCCAAGCTTGGCGCCATCGGCTTTGGCGGCCCCGCCGTCACCATCGCCATGATGCAAGATGAGGTGGTCGTCCGGCGCAAGTGGCTCAGCCAAGAGCAGTTCCTGGATCTCGTCGGCACCACCAACCTGATCCCCGGCCCCAACGCCACCGAGATCGCCATCCACGTTGGCTACCTGCGGGCCGGTTGGCCGGGACTGCTGCTGAGCGGCATCGGTTTCATCGTCCCGGCGGCGCTGATCACCGGGGCCATCGCCTGGGCCTACGCCCGTTACGGCGCCCTGCCCCAGTTGGCCCCCTTCTTGCAGGGCATCAAGCCCGCCGTGCTGGCCGTGATCGTCGCCGCCCTTTGGCGGATGGGCAAGGCCGCGGCCAAGAGCTGGAAGCTGGTCGCCCTCGGCGCGGCGGTGGCCGTGGCGTCGCTGGCGGGGGTCAACGAGATCCTCGCGCTCTTTGCCGGGGGAATCCTCGGCATGTTCTGGCTCCAAGCCGACCGCCTTCGGGCGCTCCTCCGCCGCCCGCCGGGGATGGGGCTACTGGGACTGGCGGCGCCGCTGTGGCCGCTCGCCCAGGTGGCCTGGCCCGCTGTCGCTGCCAGCGCCGCAGCCGTCGCGGCCAGCGCCGAGGTCTCGCTCTGGGACCTGTGGCTCTTTTTCCTCAAGATTGGCTCGGTGATGTACGGCAGCGGCTATGTGCTGGTGGCGTTTCTGCAGGGCGGGCTGGTGGAGGAGCTGGGCTGGCTCTCCCAGCAGCAACTGCTGGACGCCATCGCCGCGGGCCAGCTCACGCCCGGCCCCTTGCTCTCCACGGCCACCTTTGTCGGCTACCTCTTGCGCGGCCTGCCGGGGGCCGCCCTGGCCACCATCGCCGTCTTTTTGCCGTCCTTTGTGTTCGTCGCGGCGCTCAGCCGCATCCTCCCGCGTTTTCGTCGCTCCCCCTGGGCCGCGGCCTTTCTCGACGCCATCAACATCTGCTCCATCGGGCTGATGGCCGCCGTGTCCATCGAGCTGGGCCTGGCCACCCTATCGAGCTGGCCTGCCGTGGGGATCGCCTTGCTCGCGGCAGTCGCCGCCCTGCGCTGGAAGGTCGGCAGCGCCTGGCTGGTGCTGGGGGGCGCCATCGCCGGCTGGCTGGCCTACGGGCTCTTCTAGCTGGCCGCGCCCTACTCCTGCGCGGCCTCGAACAACAGCAACTGCGAGGTGAGCGCTGCGTCCAGCCTGACGGGCAGCCCGCGCAGGGCCAGCTCGCTCCCCGCTGCGCGGAACGTCTGCCCCTCGTTATCCAAAGTGACCTGGTACTGCCGCGCGAGGTCCAGGCCGCGGGGGCGGAAGAGGTACTCCCCCTCCCCGCTGCCGAGCTTGAAGATGCCGGCATAGCCGCGCTGCCGATCCGCCGTGCCATATTCCAGCACGCACCACTCGGCGGGGGCGAACAGCCCGATATCCGGCGTGTGGTGATACACCACCGGATGGCTGGCCAGGACCGCGCGGCAGAAGCCCTTGTGCAACGCGATGTAGCGCCGCGTCCGCCGGTAAAACTCGGTGGAGCGGTCAGCGTCTTGCGCGCCAAAGCCCACAAAGATGGGCGCCGCAAAGAGCGTGACGCGCAGGTGCGTGTCGGCATCGGCGAGTTGGTGCGCTTGCGTCCCCATCCAGTTGACGTGGTTATGGTAGTAGCACAGCGCCTCCGGCGGGATGAACAGGGTCATGGCATTGATGGCGCGGATGCTGTACGGCATCACGCTCCAGTCCGACACGGCGGCATAGTGAAAGCGCGCCAGCATCCCCAGGTCGTTGCGCCCGCCGCCACCGCCGCAGTTCTCCAGGCACACCTCCGGGAACTCGCGGCGCACCCGGTCGAAGGTGCGATGGATCGTCTCACCATGCCGCCAGAACTCGCTCTCGGCAAAGGAATCGCGCCGCGACTGGCCGCCCTCCCCCACCGAGACGTTATAGTCCAGCTTGTAGAAATCCAGCCGGTGCTCGCGGATCAGGCGCAGCACCGTCTCCTCCAGGAAGGCGGCGGCCGCGGGGTTCGCCAGGTCCAGCGTCTCGGCGCAGGGGCGCCCATCGTCGGTGCGCAACGTCCATTCCGGATGTTCCTGATGGAGCCGGGACCGATCCGAGACCGCCTCCGCCTCGTGCCAGAGGCCAAAGAGCAGCCCTTGGCGATGCGCGTGCTCGCGGATGCCCGCCAGCCCGCCGGGGAGCCAGCTACCCTCTTGCCAGTCGCCTCGCAGAGCCGGCCACTCCCCGAACTGGGCGCCATACCAGCCCGCGTCCACCATGAAGGCCTCGACCCCCATCTCGGCGGCGATGTCGACCTCGCGCAGGATCCACTCGCCAGGCTCCTCGACGACCCGTCCGGCAACGGTGAACATCTCTTTGCCCGCGGGCCGCGGCGGCACGACGCTGGCGCGCATGTGCTGGTGCCACGCGGCCACCGCCTGATCCATGCTGCCGTGCAGCGGCCCCAGATGCACCTCCGGGCTCCGCACGGTCTCGCCCGGCGCGATCACGCGCAGCGGCGCGGGCGCCAGCGGACCGAGGCGAAAGGAGAGCAGCGCGTCGGGGCGATGGCCGAACTCGGCGTAAAAGTTGCCGCCCCAGGCCAGGCCCATCCAGAACATCTCGCCGGTGGCCTGGTTGCGGACGATGTAGTAGGGCGAGCCCCAGGACCGGCCAAAGGACCTCCGCTCGATGCGGAACTGCTCCGGCGGCAGCGGCTGCCAGGCCCAATCGCCCTCGTGGCCCCACTCCTCGCTGGCCAGGTATCCCAGCGCGAACTTGGCCTGGGCGCGGGCGTCGAAGGTCGGGTTGGCGTGGCTGTGGTGGCGTTGCCGCTCCGTGTTGGTGTTCCAGAGGATCCCCGCCCAGGGCGCGACGCTGGACAGGGCAGCGGGCGCCCCGCCATTGTTGGTGATCTCGAGATAGCGAACCAGAATCGGCGAGCCGTCGAGGCGCGTCACCACCCGCACCGTCACCGGGCGGACCTGGTGGCAGAGCTCCACCACCGCCTCGGTCGTGCCGGGGCGTTCCCCGGGCCGACGGGAGCCGCCCGCCCACTCCCAGCGGTTGTGCAGCGACTGACCGTCCATCTCGAGCGCAAAGGAGTGCAGCGGGTGCTGAAGGGAGCTCACCTCGGGCAGGCCGGCGGTGACGTTCTCGCGCTGCGCCTGCCCGCTGGCCGACCAGTACAGGCCGATCCACCGGCCATGGTCCAGCGCCTCCTCATGGACGGCACCGTCGCTGACATAGCGCGCCGCCTGGCGCGCGCCACTCCGGTGAAACGAGATCTCGGTATTCGCAGGCACGCGTTTCCCTCCTGCCCCCGCCGCGGCGGCGCAGGCGCATCAACTGGTGCGCGACTCGGCGCCCGCTACTGGCCGCCCAGCGCTGCCTTGAGCCGCGCCGCCACGATCCGCTCCTCGCCCGGGCGCAGCGTTTGCGGGTTGATGAATACGCCATCGGTCCCCGCGGGCGCCAGCGCCACCGCCGGGTCGCCCTCCGCCAGGCGGCGCAGCAGCTCGTCGCGGGTCAGCCCGAGGCCGGCTTCGTCCAGCGTCAGCTCGGCGCGCGGCATCGGCTGCCCCGCCTCGCTGGGGAAATTCCGCCGCGCCGACACCCCAGGCGTCCCGGCGAACTCGGCCAGCAGCCAAGCCACCTGGTCCTCATAGCGCCGCAGCAGCCCGGCGTGGTCCAGCCCCAGGTACCACTTGACCGCCGTCATCAGCCCGACGATCTCTTCCTTGCCCGCCTTCATGGGCCGGCCGATGAAAGCGCGCGGGCAGGCGTTAAAGGCGCAGGCGTCGATCAGGTCGCGCCGTCCCAGGATCAGGCCGCTGGCCTGGGGGCCGCAGAGCCCCTTGCCGCCGCTGAAAAGCACCAGGTCGGCGCCCATCTGGGTAAAGCGCCAGAGGTTCTCCACCGGCGGGATTTGCGCCGCCGCGTCGATCACCAGCGGGATGCCCCGCCTCTTGGCGATGGCGATCTGCTGCTCCAGCGGGACCTGCTTGGCCATGCGGGTGGCGTTGTAGAAGCAGAAAATCGCCGCGGTGCGCTCGCCGATGGCCGCCTCCAGGTCGGCGGCGGTGGCGCCCTCATCGGTCCCGATCTCGACCAGCTTGCCGCCGGCCTGGCGGATGGCGAAATCGTAGCCCACCCGCCCGGCCTTCTGCACGATCACCTCGTTGGCCATCCCATCGCTGAAGGGGAGCCGGGCCCGCTTGTCGGGATCCAGGCCCGTCAGGCAGGCCGCGGTGCTCAGCACCAGCCCGGCCGCCGCCCCGCACGAGATGTAGGCCGCCTCGTTGTGGGTCCACTCGGCGATGCGCCGCCCCACCTTGTCCTGGAGCTCATCGATCTCGACGAAATGCCCCGCCGCCTCGGCCATGGCCCCCAGCACCTCGGGCGGCATCAGCGAGCCGCCCAGCCGGGTCAGCGTCGCATAGCCGTTGATCACCTTTTTCACGCCCAGCTCGTCATAGATATCCACGCTTCTCCTTTCAACCAAGACCTGACAGGTCCTTGGCAAGGCTCCCCCCGGCGCGCTTCTCGCCACTCGCGAGGCGCCCGCTCGCGCATCATCTCACTGGGACCTGTCAGGTCGCGCCTACCACGCCCCGGCGTAGCGGACCGAGTGGGGCTCGGCTTGCCGCTTGTGCCAGGCATAGAGCAGCTCGTTGATCTGCCGGATGTGCAAATAGTCGTGGGCAACCCAGGAAACCATCACGTCGCCCGCGCTGAGGGTGATGACCTCGGATGGGCCGAAAGCCACCTGCTGCGCGGCTGCCCAATCCGGCGCCTCCAGCGACCTCAGCCATTCCAGCGATGCCGCCCGCTCGTCGAGAAAGCCCTCTAGCGCCTGGCGGCAATCCCGCGTGGGCGGATGCCGCTCCACCGCGAGCTTGCCCCGGAGGATGGGCGGCTCGTGCCACAGCTCGCGCAGGTGCCGCCGAAAGTCGGTGCTTTCCTCGCTATAGAGGTGCCGCATGACCTCTTTCAGCGACCAGCTCTTGGGGTCAGGCTGCCACTCCGCTTGCACCTCCGCGACGGCCTCCACCAGGACGCGGATCGCCTCCGCGCTCGCAGCCAGTTGCCGGATGGTCCCCTCCAAGTCGATCATATGGTGCTCCTCCGGATTGGTACACGGGTTTACACGGATCGAACGGATCAGGAACTTCCATCTTCCTAATCTGCGTTCATCGGTGAAATCTGTGTGCTATTCCTGCTTTTTCAGCGCCTTCTGGTAGAGCGCCGTGCCATAGAACTCGTACGAGGCGGCCTTGTCCGGCACGTCCAGTAGGTGGACGGTGAACCGCGCGGGCACGCCGTTCTCCGGCAGGCGATCGCGAAAGTAGCCGCTATACGCCTCCGCATAGGCCTTGCGCAGCCGATCCTGCTCCGCCGCGTAGCCCAGCGGGTCCACCAGCGGGTTGGGCGTCTTGGGCTGGCAGCCAAAGGCATGTATCTCCAGGAAATCCACGTCCCGCAGCGAGCCGCAAATGCCCGCGTCCTGCAGCCACTTTTCCCAACAGGCAAAGACCAGCGGGATTTCGCGGTGCGGGTCCATGGTCACCACCTCGTCCAGGCCCAGCACGTTTTTGGCCGAGTAGCCGCCGGTGAGCCCCGCGAAATAGATCTTGAGGTCGCCATCGGGCTGCTCCTCCGTCACCAGCGACGAGAGCGTGGGGTGCTCCCCCACATAGTAGTAGGTCACCTTGCCGCGCTTTTTCACGTTGAACGCCATGCTCGCCTCCCTCTGTTATACACCCTGCTCGCCTTCGGCAAACAGCCCCGGGTCCTCGCCGACGATGTTCGAGATCACCCGGAACGGCGGGTCCGCCCGCAAGGCCGCCGGGTCGCAAGGCGCGAACTCGGCCCCCTGCGCCGCGTAGACCCGCAGCTTGCCCAGATCGCTCTCGCCTAGGCCCGCCGCCGTCGCCACCTGCAAATAGATGAGCTTTTGCGGGTCAAAGCCCATCAGGTAGCTGGCGACGCTATCCACCGCCACCACGTTGACGCCGGCAATGACCCACCCCAGGGCGCGGTTGCGCCCCCGCTGAAAGCCCGTCCCCTCGCGCCCGACCACCCCCTCCACCACGTTGAGGGTCGGGCGGATCACCTGCGCCGTATCGGCCAGCCGCCGGGCTAGGCCCTCCTGCCAGCGCTCGTGCAGCTCGCGGGTCAACCACTCCCCCCGCGGCCTAGGGTCGGACCGCGCCTCCTCCGGCAGCTCTTTCCAAGCCTGGCCGCAATAGTGCCGGTCGAAGACGTTGACCAGGCCCATCAGGTTTTTGAGGCAGAGGGTGGTGATGCCCAGGTTGTGGGTCTTGAGCTTGGGCACGTTGAGCAGCACCGCGCCCGGCTGGACGGCGAGGCGGCTGACGTTCAGCACGGGATGGGCCAGGGGACGCGGCACGGGCCGCTTGACGCAAGTGTAGGTGGTGGGCGAATAGAGCTTGACGCCCATGGCAGGGGCCATGGTGTCATAGCCGGTCCCGCGCCAATGCCGCGGGTCATTATCGTCGGTGTCGCGGGGGTCCTCGGCGATGGTGATGCGGCTAGCCCGCGCCCCATGCCCCACCAGGTGCTCGATCATCCCCTGGACAAAGCCGGGATGGACGCCGATGCCGCAATCGGGGTCCTGGAACCGCTCACCGGCGGTGACGTTGGGCTTGATCACCACCCGCTCGCCGTCCAGCTCGAGCTGGAGGGCGGCCAGCGCCTCGCGCGCGGCGCGCTGAAACTGGGCCCAGGGGACGGCGGCTCCGGCTCCGGCGGGAAGCAGGTTGTGGATCACCAGCACCGCGGCAGGGTCCTGGAGGAGAGGATGCATCTTCATGGTCTGGCGCTCCCGATGGGGACAGGATGATGGTGCTGGCGTGGATTGTAGCCGAGGCGGGCGGGGAGGCAAGTTGGCGGCGCCAGCTTGCCTCCGCATCGCCTAGTGCAGCGCCACCGTCCCCAGCAGCTCCAGGCTCTCGGTGGTATAGAGGTCACGTGGGGTCACGAAATCCGCCGCGGCGCGGAAGAGGTACGCATAGGCCGCGCTCCGCGCCTCCGCCGGGTCCGGCGCTGCCGCGAGCGCCCCCGCCGGCGACGGCCCCGCCGTGGCGTCATAGAGCGCCACGGCGAAGCGGTCCATCGCCGCGCGCAGCTCCTCCAGGCTCACCGTCTGGCGCGCCGCCGCTGACTCGCCCATCTCTACCTCTTGCAGGTAGGCCTTGAGCTGCCGGCTGAGCGTCCGCTGGCTGGGCGGCTTGGCCGCCGGGGCCGCCAGAGCCATCGGCGCAGCCGAGGCCAGCGGAGCCTCCAGCCAGGCCCCGCTGGCCGCAGTGCCCAGCAGCGCCGCCAAGCTCTCCGGGTGAACGCCACGTCCATCCGATATCGCCGGCGCCATGGGCGCAGCGGCGAGCGCCGCGGGCGCCTCCTTCGGCAAGGGCAGCATCCCCGGTATCTTGATGGCATAGGCCGCGGGGTCCGGCGCGTCCACCTCGTCGTAGACGCGGTAGACGAACTCGGAGCAGATCATCGGTTCCTTGCCCGCGCGGAAGAGGGCGCTCAGCTCGGCAGCCGCGGCGTCCAGCAGGGTGCGCAGCAGCCTCCGCAGCACTGGCGTGATCTTGATCTTGCGGGTGGTGCTCAACAGCGCGAGGATGACGATCTGCTCAAAACCGTAGCGGTTGCCCTGGTCCAGGTAGCGCCGGGCCACCCGGAGCACCGGCGATAGGTCCGCCGGGGCGTGGGCGAGGCGATAGGCCTTCACCCACTCGTTGCCGTGAAAACTGGCGTGGTAGTCGTTCTCCACCAGCCCATGGGCCACCGCCTCGCCGATCTTGCCCCCTCCCAAGTAGAGGGAGGCATGGCTCACCGGCGAGCCATCGAACAACTGGATCCCCCGGCTGACGAACGATGTCCCGCGATGCAGCAGGATGTCCCCCGGGCGCAACGCATCGATCCCGATCGTGCCGCTCATGGCGCACCTCCTCTGGCGCATTCAGGGCCTCGGACACCTCGGCGGGACCATAGCCGCCCTGGCAACGAAGAGAGGTGAAGAGCGGCTGGCGAGCCGCCTACCGATTCCATTATAGCACGGTTGGGCCGGCTTGTGGCAAGGAATATCGCTGGCGCGGGGCAACCTACCTATCCCCAGCCGCCGCGACCCACGGCAGATGGCTGCGCCAGCGGGGCGCGACGGCCACCTCCGCTCGCGCGGCCTCCATCAGAATGTCGGGGGCATCCCACCCTTTGGCGTCCATGAGCGGCTGGAAGGCGCGGCGGAAGCGCAGCTCGGCAGCCACCTTCACGACGCCCCCATCCGGGGCGGCAAAGGTGTAGGTGGAGACGTCGGCTTGCCGGGCGGGGATGCGGTTATCGGTGGCGATGAGCGCCTGCTTCCAGTAGCTCACCACCGGCGACTCGCCACTCTGGACGTCGCGGAGCACCTTGGCAAAGGCCTGGCCGGGCAGCCCGGCCTCGGCGCCGCCCCAGACGGGGACCGTGGGGCCGCCCCGCTGGGCCAGAGCGCGCCCCTGGGCATCCGTGGCCGAGACGGTGAGGATCAGGTGCCGCCCCGGAAAGTCGGTGGGGACATGGTGTCCCGCCTGGGTGTTGGTGATGGTCACCGTGACCCGGACCAGCCCCCCCAGCGACTCGGCGCTGACCGTCATGGCCACGGAGTTCTGCAACAGCTCGGCGCTGGCGGCGCCCAGGTCCAGATGCGAGGGGATGGTCTCAGGCGAGCGCTCCACGCCGCCGACCTCGGGCAGGGCAAAGAGGGTCTCGCCGGTGGGCGGCATGTGGCAGTCCTGGCAGGTGACGCCCTCGGCGGCGTAGGGGCTGGCCAGCCACTCGTCGTACGACTCGTAGATCGGCGTGCCCCAGAAGGAGAATTGGTGGCAAGGCGCGCAGTAACGGCTCTCCGAGATCAGGGGGAGGTAGGTATCCGGGTCGTGGACGTCGTCATACGGCCCGAAAAAGATATCGTCGCCCGCTGGGGGGCGGAGCAGGCGCAGCCCCTGGGCGCCCGGCACGTTGGGATAGACTGAGCCGGTGGCCGGGTCCAGGTAGACGCCGCCGATCTTGTGGCAAAAGTCGCAATGGATCCCCGCCGTGATCACGTCGCGCACATCGTTCATGTTCGTGGTCAGGTAGCCATCCGCCGCGGCGGCGGGGGCGTGGCAACTGGCGCAGTTGCCCGCCGTGCCGGGGAAATCGAGCTGGTAGCCCGGCGCGACGGGCTCGACGCCCGCCACATCCGTTCCGTTATAGAGGCTGTAGAGGCGTGGGTTGCTCACGGCCGAGCCGTGCGCATTGGTGATCCACTGCGAGATGATCATGGGGTGGCAGTTGCCGCAGGCCCCCTCCGAGCTCCCCGCCAGGGGCGAGGGCCAGGCATAGTCGGGGTTGTCCACGGTGTGGTAGGGGCGCAGGGTGAGGGTGATCCCCGCCGCCGGGGGCGTGACCTTCGCGCTGGCGACGTAATAGCCGTCGGCCCAGGCGGTTAGCTCCACCTCGCGGCCCTCAACGAGCCCTGCCAGCACGAAGCGGCCCGCGGCATCGGCCAGGGTCGCGTTCTCGGTGGCGCGCACGCACACCCTGGCCCCGCCTAGCGGGCCGGCGGCATCCACCACCGTCCCGCTGGCGCTGGCCGCGCCCTGCGCCCTGGCGCTCAACTGCCAGGCGCAGAGCAGGAACGACGCAGCCAGCAGCAGCGTCAGCAGCGCCGCGCCCAGGCGGCGGATCAACAGGCTCTCTCGCGATTCCGGATGGATGGGCATCTCTTGAGCAACGGGCCCCTACTGGATCACCTCGTACACCACCAGGTAGCGGCTCCGGGGCCCCTTCTGGCGCAGCACCAGGGCGTCAAAGTACTTGTCCGGGTGCTCCGTGATCTCGAAGGGGACGCGCCAGCCCGGCGAGCGGAAGGTGATCACCTCGGCGCAGGGGGTCAGGATGGTGGCGCGCACCTTTTGCCCGCCCTGGTCCCAGATCGCCGTCCAGCCGCCCGCCATCGCGCCGCCGGTCATGAAATCCAGCAGCGGATAGTACGAGTCCTTCTGATAGAGCGTCTCTACCCGCGGGCGCAGGTTCGGCCCGGCGAGGGTCAGGCTCTTAGGCGGCGTCACCACGCTGGCGACATAGTCGTGGGTCTCCCCGCCCTCCACGTCCATGATGTCGATGAGGATCGGCAGGCCGTCGGCCTTTTCCAGCAGCGTCACCGCGCGGCGCAGCCACCCGCCCCCTTGCAGCGGGACCTCCATGGCCGCGTAGCGGTCCGGCCCCTCGCCGCGAAAGCCGAGCAAGGCGCTGGGCCCGGCCCAATGGGTGTTGTCCTCGTCGATGACCACCGTCTGGTGGCTGGCCGTGGCCTTAGCCCAGCGGTTCCCCGGGTGGTCCCAGATGTAGCCGATGTCGGGGAATATCTCGCGCCCGCCGGCGTAGAGTTGCAGGTTCAGCGGGCAGGCGTGGCGATGGATCCGGCAGGTGTCCTCGCCCATCATGTAGAGCTGGGTGGCGCGCTCGCCCTCGCCAAAGCCCAGGCAGGCCAGATGCCGGCCCTCGTAGTAGTGGTTCTGCGCCGGGCGGGAGGTCTTGCGCGGCGGCAGCGCGCTCAGGTCAGCGTTCAGCATGGCGAATTCGGAGGGGGTCGGCTGCGAGGTGGGGATATCCAGCCCGCAGCGCACCGCGGCCACATCCGAGACGATCCGCGAATAGTTCCAGCCAAAGGTGGTGTCGTCCAGCAGCGGCGCGCGGCCCGTCGGGGCGACCAGCTCGGACATGCAACGCAAGGCGGCATGATAGAGCCCGTCCGCGTAGAGGTCCTGCGTGCCGCGCAGCATCTCGGGCAGCTTCCAGAGGTCCTGGCCGATGGGCATATGCCCATAGCCGGGGGTCTCTTTCATGGAGCCGTCGGGGTGGAACTGCCCCTGCACGATGCGATGAAAGCCGTCCAGCCCCGCCTCGATCTCGGCGGGCTCGTCGTACATCAGCCCAAAGGCCACCCGCGCGGCGCGCACCGACCCGGCCTTGTTGGTGATATACTCGTAGGCGCGGATGTCGAGGTACAGCTCGAGCAAAAAGTCCCGCTCGATCCGCAGTCGCGACTCGGGGGAGATCGCCAGCTTGATCAGGTCGTAATCCTGCAGTAGCCGCAGCGCGCGGATGCTCGTCTCGCAGAGCTCCCGGCCGATGCGGCTGGAGCCCCACAGCCCCGTCGCCACGCGGGTGACGCGGGTGGTGGTCTTTTCGTGGCCCCAACCGTAGCGCCCATCATAGACGGTGATCACGGCGTTGCGCTTGAACACCGTGGGCAGGACGTCGGCGTTGTCCACGGCATAGCCGGGGTCAGCGTCCGCCACGTCCTGGAAGTAGCTCTGCAGGAGGTAGCGAGGATAGACCGCGGCAAAACGGGTCAGGATGCGCTCGGCCGCCTGCACATAGGCCGCCTTGCCGGTGAGGGCGTAGGCCAGCGAGAGCGCGTCCGCCGCGTCCAGCGCCCACAAGATCTTCATCGCGCGGATATTGCCCGCAAAGCTGACGTGTATCGGCTGGTCCACGTGCCGCTGGGCCTTTTCGCCCAGGCGCCAGTCGGCGCTCTCCTGCTCGGCTTTCAGGACGTGAAAGGTGTAGCGCATCCCCAGGCGCGGCAGCTCGAGCACGCCGTTTTCCGGGTACTGCGCGTTGGGATAGACGCAGCCGCAATAGGGGCAGGTGACCGTGTCCGGGTCGCGCCAGTCCCACTTCCAAAAGTAGCGGTTGATCCCCTCGGGGGACTTGTCGCCGATACAATTGGGGCAAAAGTTGCCGCCCGGGTTCCAGGGGCCCTGATCCGGGATAAAAGTCTCGAAAAAGTCAGCGGGCAGCGCCGCCACCGTCTCGGCCAACTCCAGCACGGCGTCGTAATAGCGGCGGGCGTCCTCGTTGCGCTGGGCGTTGGCGCGCAGCATCTCCAGTTGCTCCGCGCGGACCAGCAGCTTGGGCTCGGCGGTGGCCCGGCCGGCATAACGCGCCTTCCACTCCTCGCGCCAGGCCCGCCGCTCCGCCTCCTCCGGCGTCGGATAGGGGACCACGGGGCCGCCGCTCGACGTCCCGCCGGCGTCCAGCCCCATCCATTGGCGGAAAACGACCATCTCCTGGGCAGTCAGTTGGTTCACCGGCTTGTCCGGCAGGGGGATGAATTGTCGTACCTCGCTCATCTCGGCTCCTCTCGTGAGTATAGGTTCCGGCGGCAGCGCACTAGGCTCTCGCGTCCAAGACCTTCCCATCGCGGCCAACCAGCCGCACCGCGCCCGTCCAGGTGGACTCTTGCAGATACGGCTCGCCGCGATAGACCTCGTGGACGACCACGAAGCGGCTCAGCGGGCCGCTCCCGCGCAACGCCAGCGTGTCGAAATACTTGTCCGGCTGCGCGGTGATCTCGAACTGGCTGCGCCAGCCGGGCGAGCGATAGCGAATCAGCTCGGCGCAGGGGGTCAGCACCGTGGCGCGCACCCGCTGCTCGCCCTGGTCCCAGGTCGCCGACCAGCCGCCCGCCACCGCCCCGGCGGTCTGAAAGTCCAACAGCGGGTACTCGGAAGAGCCCCGGTAGAGGGCCTCCCGCGGGCGCCAGGCCAGCCCGCTCAGTTCGAGGCTGCCCGCCGGCGCGGCGACGCGCATCTGGTAGTCGTGCGTGCTGCCGCCCTCGGCCTCCATGATGTCCACCACCACCGGCAGGCCATCGGGCTTGAGCAGCAGCCAGACCCGGCGGCGCAACACGCCGCCGCCCACCAGGGGCGCCTCCATGGCGGCGTAGCGGTCCGGCCCCTCGCCGCGGAAGCCGAGCAGCGCGCTGGGCCCCGCAGGCTTGGCGTCGGCCTCGTCCACCACCACCGTCTGGTGGCTGGCCGTGGCCTTGACCCACTTGTTCCCCGGGTGGTCGCAGATGTAGCCCAGGTCGGGCCAGACCTCCAGCCCCCCGGCGTAGAGCTGCAGGTTCAGCGGGCAGGCGTGGCGATGGCCGTGCAGGCCGTCCTCGCCCATCAGGTAAAGCTGCGCCCGTTCGCGCCCTTCGCCATAGCCCAGGCAGGCCAGATGCCGCCCCTCAAAGTAGCGGTTGACCGCCACATTGGGCGCGGGGACGGGCTCGGTCAGGTCGGTATTGAACAGCGCAAAGGTCGTCGGCCCGGGCTCCAGCGAGGTGATGGCGATCCCGCAGCGCGCCGCCGCGATGTCGGCCAAGAGCCGCGAGGTGCTCCAGCCGAGAAAGCTGTCGTCCAGCGTCGGCTGCGTCCCCAGCGGCGTGGTGATCTCGCGGTGGCCGAGCATGGCCGCGCGATACAGCCCCTCGCCATAGAGGTCGCGCCGCCCGCGCAGCAGCTCAGGCACTTTCCACAACTCCTCGCGGATCGGCTTGTGCCCATAGATCGGCGTCTCTTTCATCGAGCCGTCGGGGTGGTATTGCGATTCCAGCAGCTTGGTCCAGCCCTCCAGCCCGGCATCGATCTCGGCCTCGTCGTCATAGACCAGCCCAAAGGCCACCCGCGAGGTGCGCGCGGGGCCGGCCTTGTTGGTAATCAGGGTATAGGCGCGCACGTCCAAGTAATGCTCGAGCAGGAAATCCTGCTCGATGCGCCGCCGCGTCTCCGGGGCGATGGTCGGCTTGACCAGGTCATAGCCCTGCAGCAGGCTGAGGAAGGTCATGCCGTTGGTGCTCAGCTCGTTGCTGATCCGGCTGGAGCCCCATAGCCCCGTGGCCACCCGGGTGACGCGCGTGGTCGTCTTTTCGTGGCCATAGCCGTAGCGCCCGTCATAGACCCCGATGCAGGCGTTGCGCTTGAACACGGTCGGCAGGGTGTCGGCATTGTCCACCGCGTAACCAGGGTCGGCGTCCACGACGTCCTGAAAGTAGCTTTGCAGCGGGTAGCGGCCATAGACCGCGGCCAGGCGCAGCAGGATGCGCTCGACGACCTGGGCATAGGCGGCCTCGCCGGTGAGGGCGTAGGCCAGGCCCAGCTTTTCCGGCAGCGACAGCGCCCAGATCAGCTTCATGGCGCGGATGTTGCCGCTGAAGGACATGTGGATCGGCTGGCCCACAAAGCGCTCGGCGCGCTCGCCCAGCCGCCAGTCGGCGGTCTCGTGCTCGGCGCGGGTGATGTGAAAGGTGTAGCGCAGCCCCAGCCGGGGGAGCTCCAGCGCGCCGTCCTCCGGATAGTCGGCGTTAGGGAAAACCGTGCCGCAATACGGGCAGGTGAGCCTGTCGGGTTCCCGCCAATCCCACTGCCAAAAGTAGCGGTTGATCCCCTCCGGGGATTTGTCGCGGATGCAGTGCGGGCAAAAGTTGCCGCCCGGGTTCCAGGGGCCCATCTCGGGGATGAAGTGGTCAAAGAAGTCGGCGGCCAGCGCCAGGGTGTCGTCCAGGTAGCGGCGAGCCGCCTCGTTCCGCCCCGCGTTGCGCCGCAGCGTCTCCAACTGCTCCTGGCGGATCAGCAGGCGCGGCTCCAGCGCGCCCTGGCCGGCGTAGCGCGCCTTCCAGGCCTCGCGCTGGCGGCGGCTCTCCGCCTCCTCCGGCGTGGGGTAAGGGACCACCTCGCCCCCCGGCTCATAGCCCATCCAGCGGCGAAAGACGGCCATCTCCTCGGCGGTCAGTTGGTGCACCGGCTTGTCCGGCAGCGGGATCAGCGGCCTGGTCTCTGGCGTCATCATCTGTCTCCTGTGGTGTGGTCGGTCACTCGGCGCAGGCCGATGGCGCCCTCACAACTGCGACGCTCGGCCGGGGCGTCCACCGGCGTGCCGGTCAGGGCCACCTCCAGCACCAGGCGAGCGCCCGCGGGCGCGGCCGGCGCCTGAATGCGCTTCTCGTACCAGCGATCGTACCTGCCGATGTGGGCGGTGATATCCGGCGACTCGGCCAGCACGTTGGCGCGCTCGCCGGCCCCGCCCACGGCCAGCACGCGCACCGCGGCCACATCCACGCCCCAGGCGCTGGCGGCAAAGTCAAAGCACGCCTGATAGGCGCCGCCTTCGGGCGCGACCAGCCCCGCCAGGTCAAAGTGCAGCACCGCCTGAGGCGAGTGGCGGAAATCGTCGCCCTTCCACTCGCCGATCTTGACCAGGCGCGACTCGGGCCGTGGGTCGGCCCAGCCCAGCTCGGCCGCCCGCGCGCGGGCCCCGTCCGCCTGCCGCAAAAAGAGGTAGGCCGTGTCCAGCAGCCGGCTGGCGACCTTTTCGCCGCTCCGCGCGGCGACCCGCTCGCCCCATGCCACGATGCTCCGGCGCCAGGTGACCGCGCAGCGGTCCAGTTGCTCCAGCCAGGGCAACGCGGCCGCGTCCCCGGCCTCCAGAAGCGTTGCGAGCTGCTGCAGCGCCTGAAAGCCCTCCAGCCCGGCCAGCGTCACCTCGGACTCGGCGACCGCGTCCGCCGCGGCCGCGGCTGCGGCGTCCAGTTGGCGGGCCAGCTCCAGCGCCTGCCGCGCCTGGGTCAGCGCCTCCGCCAGCACGGCGGGCTCCAGCAGGCCAAACCCCTCAAAGAGCTTGGCGAACTTGGCCGCGCCGCCCGTGGACAAGCCGCCGTCATAGATCCCCCGGATGGTGACGCGGCTTTCCGCCAGCAGCCACCCCGCCTGCCCGGCCAGCAGCGCCCAGCGCGCGTACAGCTCGGGGTCGGAGAGCCCCTGGCTCACGGCATAGGCCCGCGCGAAATCCTCCGGCGAGCGGCCGTGGGCGTTCCAGGTCCACTCCGCCAGCGCCATGACGTTGAACTCGTGGTGGCGGTTCGAGGGCACAGCGTAGCCGATGACGTTGCGCAGCCCCTTATCGGCGAACTCGACGCCGCGGAACTGCATGAACTGCGGCGCCGTCCAGGGGAGCACCGTGCGAAAGACGTGGGTGATCTGAGGATAGACGCCCAGCCAGCGGCCGGAGCGCGCGAATTCCTCCATCAGCGGGTAGATCATCGGCTGGCGCGACGAGTCGTAGGTCCGCCGCCCGTCATAGTAGCTGACGCCGACGTCCGGCGGCGTGGCGGCCAGCACCTTGTCATTCACCTTGTAGGAGCCCTGGGTGGTCAGCAGGCGCAGCCCCAGCTCCGGGTGGCGCTCCTGCACGCGGCGATAGGCCGCCACGATGCAGGCCACCTCCAGCCCGTAAGGCTCCTGGCCGATGCAGCGCTCGCAAAAGCAGGGCGACGTTTCCTCGGAGAGCCAGACCATCACATCGGTGACGCCCTCGATCTCGGCGGCGGCCTCCAGCCAGCCCGCGACCAACTCATGGGTGGCCGGGCTGGACATGCACAGGCCGGGGACATAGTCGCTGGGCAGGGGCTTGCTCGGGTCGGGGGTGCTGGTGACGTCGGAGCGCTTCATCAGCCCCGCGAATTCGGCGATCAGCTCCAGGTGCAGGATGATCGGCACCACCTTGACGCCCAGCTCGGCGCCCTGGCGAAACAGATCGCGGCTCATGCGCAGCTCTGGGCGGCCCTGCGCGTCCACTCCGGCGCCGCTCATCGCCTCCAGCGTGTTCAGTTTCCACTGCGCCGTCCAGGCCATGTCGCCCTCGGAGCCGCCGCCCCACTCCCCGCGCTCCTCCACGTCGGGCCAGTCCTCGATCTCGACCAGGGGCAGCTCCAGCGCGCTCTCCGGCCCAACCTTGGGAGCCCGCACCAATTGCGCCAGCGTCCGCGCCGCGTAGAGCAGCCCGACGGGGGCGTTGGCGGCCAGCTCGAGTCCCTTCCCCTCGCCCAGCGGCCGGATCGTATAGGCCTGCGCGGCCCGGGGGCCGGTGATGTGCGGGCAGACGGGGTCGCTCGGATCGGCCAGGCGCAGACGGATGAGAAAGCGCTCGTCGGCGGGCTCGGCCAGGGCAAAGGCGCGCAGCAGGCCCACCGCCGTCTTGAGCGCCGGCTGGCGGAAGGGGCAGGCCTCGAACCCCTCGGAATAGAGGCCAACCTCGCCGGCGCGCATCCGCGCGCTGCCGTGGACCTGCAGGCGTTGGGGCAACGGGATCACGCGATCAGACCAGTTCATCAGACCTCCTCAGCGCGTCGGGCGCGCCATCGTTCGAGACTTGCCGTTGGTCAGCACCGCGCCCCATGATAGCGCATCCGGCCCGGATCGCAAATCGGCCGCGCGAGGGGGATAGACACAGCGAGGCCTCCTGGCTCGCCCTTGGCTATCGCCTTGGGCGTGGCTCAGGAGGCCTCTTGCTGGCCAACTAGCTCTTGTCTATGGGTCCGGGCAGGAGCGCGTCTCCGGTCCTAGATCACGTGCGCTTCCGGGTTCTCCCAGTAATAGGTCTCGGTGTTGAGCAGGTGCTCGTCCATGACCGCGCTCTCGTGAGGCAAGCCCGCCCGATAGCCCTTGAAGCCGTTCTTGACGACAATGATCGCCGGCGTCAGGCCGATATAGGCGGGGAAAGGCAACTCCTCGTACCAGATGTCGAGGATCTTGAGGAAGCCCTCGGTCTGCACCTTGCTGTCCGTCGCCTGTGAGACCTCTTCATCCCAGATATTCCAGAGGTCCCAGATCCAGTGGCCCGCCGGGGGCTCCACCGCGTTGGGCGCGTCCTTGCCTTCCCGGTAAAAGATCTCCCAGCCACGGCTCCAGGGACGGTCCTCCTGGCGGCCGATCCAGACGTCGGGCGACATCAGCGGCAACACGCCGCCGCTCGCGCCGTACCAGGCCGCCTCGATGTCGTTGGCGCGGTAGTGCTGGGTATAGAGCGAGCGCTCGGCATAGTTGTAGGTGGCCTTCAGGCCGATGTCGGCAAAGTACTTGCAGACCACCAGGATCGCATCCTCGTCAAGGGAGCCGGTTGCGGCGGTGCCCTCGATGATAAAGCTCACCGGGCCGCTGCCATCTTTCCACAGCCGAAAGCCCTCGGCGTCCTTCTTGTCGTACCCAGCCTCATCCAGCAATTGGCTGGCCTTGGCCGGGTCGTATTCGAGATAGGCCTTGCTCAGCTTGTCATAGTACTGCGGCGACCCGGGGATGGGGCTATACTGCCGCGACTCGCACACGCCGTCGTACAGCAGGTCGTTGATCACGTCGCGGTCCACCGCATAGGAAAGGGCCATGCGCACCTTGCGCTCCGCAAAGAGCTCGGCCACCTTCTGGTTCTTGGAGGTCATATTGCCCTTCATGCAGACGTGGCCGCTGGTGGGGTTCACGTACACCTTGTAGTCGCCCTTGGCCTCGTTCTCTTTGTAGAGGGTCCAGTCGGCGAAGCCCAGGCTGCGCGCCTGAAAGTCGATCTCGCCGTTGATTACCCGCATGGCCCGCACATCCGCGGAGGAGACCAGGCGGTGCGA
>ERZ747221.512-NODE-512-length-45361-cov-4.771442_pt1 | contig 45361 bp, 32 predicted proteins | sample MGYA00374949_ERZ747221 | MGnify/ENA primary metagenome ERZ747221 (study PRJEB28779, sample SAMN05720172) | bioreactor metagenome | isolation source: Anaerobic biogas reactor | place: USA:Washington, USA | collected 2015-08-08 ... | reverse complement strand
CGCTCGACACCGCACGCCGCGGCGGAGGCCCCACCTTCGTGGAGCTGCTCACCTACCGCGCCGGTCCTCACAGCACCTCCGACGATCCCACGCGCTACCGCGATCCGGACGAGGTCTCCCGCTGGGCGGCGCGCGACCCCATCACCCGGCTCCGCAAGCACCTCGAGCGCGAAGACGCCTGGGACATCGACCGGGAAGCGGCCCTCCTCGCGCGCGTCGACGCCGAGCTCAAGGAGGCCATCGCGCGCGCCGAGAAGAAGCCGCGGCCGTCCGTCGCTTCGCTCTTCGACGATGTCTACGCCGAACCCACCGAGGCGCTCCTCGCGCAGAAGCGTGAGGCCCTCGCGCTCGACGAAGGAGGCGAGGGATGAGCGAGCTCACGATGGTCGAGGCGCTCCGGAGCGGCATGCGCGAGGCGATGCGCGCGGATGTGAGCGTCGTCCTCCTCGGCGAGGACGTGGGCCGCGTCGGCGGTGTCTTCCGCGTGAGCGACGGGCTCCGCGACGAGTTCGGGCCGGCGCGCGTCATCGACACGCCGCTCTCCGAGGGCGGCATCGTGGGCACGGCGATCGGGAGCGTGCCGGGAGCGATCGGGGCGCCCTCGTGGTCGGGATTGGCGGGGTAGATGACCACGTCCGCCCCGAGCCATTGCCCGCCCGGACCGTTGAGAACCAGGCCGATCCAGTCGATGCGGCTGACCTGGTACTCGGACCCGGCAGGCACGAACAGATCGTCGCCGGTCCACGATGCGGTAACCATCGTGTTGCGCTCAGACGTATTTGCGGAGACGCCGTCGTACGGCATCATCCACGAACCGTCGCCGGGCTTGGAGAGATAGTTGTCCTGCAGCAGGATCGCATCCGCACTGGCCGCTGCAACACAGCACAGCAACGCAGATATGCAAATCAACCGCATGGTCGGCTCCTTCATCCTCGCAGCGCGAGAACGCGCATGTTAGACTCGCGGTGAGCGCACCGCCACGTGTCGTTTCGCCCCTTGCAGCCGCGTCGGTCGCTACGGCTGCCACATGGAGCAGGGTCAACGACAGCGTCGGTCTTCATTGGGTTTTAGGCGCGAAGGAGGGACGATTTCCAGTCAAGCGGCGGCCGCGACGCGAATTCCGTTTCTTTGCAAAACAAAAATGAGCGGTTCCGATCTGGTCCCAAAACGGCTATGATGAACGGACCCAGCAGCGCGTCGGTGCGGCCGGGCCTGGGCGGCTAGCTCAGTCGGCTAGAGCGTCTCGTTTACACCGAGAAGGTCAGGGGTTCGAGTCCCTTGCCGCCCAGTAGACCCCCCTGGAAATGCATTGCTAGCCAGTGCTTCCCACGTTGTTTTCGTCAGGCGCGGTTTTTACCGGACATAGGTCGTCGCGCGGCAAGGCGGGCGCGATTCGGCGGCGATGGGCTGCGCAGGGTTCTGCATTGCTTGCCGCGACGCCGGTTGATCGCGCGCGGGAAATCTGACGGGAGCACTTGGGCGCTTCGCCAAGCTCAGTTGCGGGGAGTGCTCGATACACGCCAGTATGCAGCACTGCTGGACTGTGGCCGCCATTTGCATTTTTCGCGACGCACTGAGGTTCCGATAACGTTTTTGCCAAAATCCCAGGCGTGTGCGCCCCATAACCGTCGCCAGAACCTTTCAGAGAATCGATATAAGGACCTTATAGTGTGGTTGCGCGTGCCTTTGCTGGCGCTGCGGGCGCGGCAGGGTTGTAGGGTTTGAAGGGCGTGAAGGGTGAGAAGGGCGAGCGGGCGCTGCGCGCTCGGCTCAGTGGATCGGGTTGCCCTCGCTTGCGCTTCGGGCTCGGATCAGGCGCGCTCGGATCGGGAAGACGCCAGAGACGGGGCGGGGTACTGCGCGGATGTGGAGGCTTTTGGCGGCAATCCGGGGCGGCACGCCCCGGCTCTGCTCTGCAGTGCTGTGTTACGGACCATGGCCTGAGCCGCCGTATTACGGCTCACGGCCTGAGCCGCTATATTACGGCTCATGGCCTGGAAATTGCGCATTTTGACAATCGGCGCGGTAGGTGCAGCCTTTCTCCAATTCGCTTGCCGCCATGACGACCGCGATCGCCAGAATTGTCCGCCACCGGATGCCGGGCGGCCGGTTATCAAGACGCAGGAGGAACTGGCCAGCGAACGGGCCGCGCAAATAGACGCGGGGGAAGTGGCGCCGACCACGTCTCCCGCTCCACTGCTGGCTGAGGCCAAGCCTGCCCCGACGCGGCGGGCGCCGGCCCCGCTGATCCGGCCGGCGCCGGGCGCTATCGAGGCCGAGGTGCTGCTGGTCAATGATGACGTGATTACCGTGGCGGAGGTGCTGTACCCGCTCCGGGAACGGATCGCCGAGCTGCGCGCGGTGCAGACGCCCGAGGGTTTCGTGGACAGCCTCAATAGCCTGCTGCGTACACGCACGCAGCAGGCGGTCGGAGCGCTGCTCATCCACAAAAAGGCCCTGGCCGGTTTGGAGGAGCACCAGAAGAAGATTGTCGAGGAGGGCGTAGAGCGCCGCTATCGCGAGACGATAGACCACGAATTCGGGGGTAGCGCGGCACGTTTCGAACGGCGCCTCGCGGACGGCGGTCTGACCGCCCAACAGTACCGCACGCTCCTGGAACGGGATCTGGTGGCGCACGAATACGTGCGCGAGCAGTTAATGCCGATGGTAAGCATCTCGCGAAACGAGATTCTGAATTACTACCGCCTCAATCGCGCCCGCTACGCCACTGAAGAGAGTCGCGAACTGGCGATGATCGAGGCCCCCTTCGACGCATTCCTGCCGCCGGACGCGAGTTGGGACCGGGCCCTCGAGACGGTCCGGGCGCAGGCCCGCTTGAAAGCCGCGCGGCACATTCGCAGCGCGGCCGAGGCGCTGGCGGGGCGGCCGTTCGAGGACGTGGCGCGCGAATACTCGCGCGGGGTGCATGCGACCCACGGCGGGGTGTGGGGCGAGATCACGCGGCCGTTGCAGCCGCCTTACGACGGGCTGAGTAAACTCATATTCGATTTTGAGGAGGGGCAGGTCAGCGAGCCGATCGAGACGCAGCAGGGCTGGTACGTCGTGCGCTGCAACAAGATTACGCCGGCGCGAAACCCGGCGTTCACGGACGTCCAAGACGAGATCCGCGAGATTTTGACGGAGGAGAAGTTTCAGAGGCTGGCGATGGATTACATGAACAAGCTGGCGTCGCAGGCGACGATGTCGTCCTTGGAGGTCTTTCTGAACGCCGCAGCGCGCCGGGCGATTCATGACGAGGCTCGGTCGAGACCAGAAAACTGAAAAGCAGGGAACCGGGGACCAGTTTGTTTGCTGCCGTCAATGCCTGGAGCTTGCCGCAAGATCTGCCGCCGGCGGAGCAGGTGGCGGCGGTGGCCCGCGCGGGGTTTGGCGGAATCGAGTTGGTGCTCGGCGAAAATGGGCCGCTTTCGTTTGATACGGCTCTGGCCGAGTTTCAAAGTCTGGCGGATCAAGCCGCGTCGCTCGGCGTGAGCATCACCAGCCTGGCTACTGATTTCTTCTGGCGGGTCAATTACGGGGCCGCGGAGCAGGCCGAGCGGGCGCGAGCCATGGATATGACCGTGCGGATGCTGGATCGTGCGGCCGCGGCGCGGGCGGGGGCGATACTGGTCGTGCCAGCGGTGGTCGGGCGGGCTGATGAGCCGCGGCGCCGGGTGGCGTACGCGGACGCGCTGAACCGGACATACGAAGCATTGCTGACGCTGCGGTTTGACGCCGAAGATCGGGGCGTGGTGATCGCGATTGAGAATGTCTGGAATCGCTTTTTGGTATCTCCGCTGGAGGTGGTCGAGTTGATTGATCGCGTCAACTCGCCATGTGTTGCGGCCTATCTGGACGTCGGCAACGTACTGGCGTACGGGTATCCGGAGGACTGGATCGAGCTGCTGGGAAGGCGACTGGCGCGCGTACACGTGAAAGACTATGATTTGCGACGGCCCGGCGCGGCGGGTTTTTGCCCGCTTGGCGAAGGCAGTGTCGAGTGGCCGGCGGTTATTGCGGCGCTGCGCAAGGTCGCCTATGCCGGCCCGCTAACGTACGAAGGTCCCGGCGAGTTGGCGGACATTGCGGCCCGGTTGAGCAGGATTCTGGCAGACAACTGCGATTTGGCCGAGGAGAAGACGTGACGACGGACCTGTCGGTGCTCAAAGATACAGTGACTGTCGCGGATGGCGGGTGGTCCACTCAGCTTTGGGAACGCGGGGTACCGATGGGCGAATTGCCGGAAATGGCCAACCTGACACATCCAGAAGTGGTAGTCAGGCTGGGGCGAGAGTACGTGGAGGCCGGGGCGCGATTCATCACCACGAACACTTTTGCGGCGAACCGGTACGCCATTGCCCGGCGTGGAGTCAAAACGACGGTGGCGGAGCTGAACCAGGCCGGCGCCCGGCTGGCCCGCCAGGCAGTTGAGGGCAGCGAAGCGCTCGTAGCCGGCTCAATTGGTCCGAGCGGGAAAATTCTGGTGGTACACGAGGCGACTGAAGCCGAGCTGACGATCGTCTTTGACGAGCAGGCGCGAGCCCTGGCCGAAGGCGGCGTGGACGTGATAGTGCTCGAGACGTTCTCGGAGCTGGCCGAAATTCTTGTCGCATTGCGGGCGGCCCAAGCCACCGGTCTGCCGGTAATTGCCAGCCTGTCCTTTGATTCCGGCCCACAACGTACGCGGACGATCATGGGGGCGGCGGCGGAGGACTGCGCGGTAGCGCTGGAAGAAGCCGGCGCGGCGGTGGTCGGGTGCAACTGCGGCGGGGGCGCGGCGAATGTCTTGCCGGCTGTCGTGGCCCTGCGCGGGGCGACCAAGCTGCCGCTGTGGGTCAAGCCGAACGCGGGTCTGCCGGATCTGGAGGACGGGCGCCCGGTGTACCGGCAGCCGCCGGACGAGTTTGCGGCCGTAGTGCCGACACTGATTGAGGCCGGGGCGAACATTATCGGGGGCTGCTGCGGAACGGGGCCGGAGCACATCCGGCGGGTGGCGGCGATCGTGGAGAATCGCAAACGCCCGCGCCGGCGCGATGAGTAGCGCCGTTCATAGTCCGTACAGCGACCGGTACTTGCGCTTGAGATACTCGATGTAGGGCTGGGGAGAGAGGGGCTGGCCGGTGACCAGTTCGACCAGCTCGGGGGCGCGGTAGCGTTTCCCGTGGCGGTGAATATTCGCGCGTAGCCAATCCAGCAAGGTGCGCAAGTCGCCGCGGGCGATGCGCTCGTCAAGGTCGGGAATGGCCTGGTTCGCCGCGGCGAAAAACTGGGCGGCGTAAAGGTTGCCCAGCGTGTACGTCGGGAAATATCCCCAAAGACCGGCGCTCCAGTGCACATCCTGGAGGCAACCCTCAGCGTCGCTGGGCGGCGTGATGCCCAGCAGTTGCCGCAACCCCTCATTCCAGGCCTCGGGAAGATCTTTGACCGCCAGACTGCCCGATAGCATTTGCCGTTCGAGGTCGAAGCGCAACATGACGTGCAAGCCGTAGGTGACCTCGTCCGCGTCCACACGTATGAACGAGGGCTGCACCGCGTTGATTGCGAACAGCCAATCCTCCAGGGACACGTCGCGCCAGGCGGAGAATTCGGCCTGGAATTTGGGATAGAAGTACTGCCAGAAGGGGCGGCTGCGCCCGACCATGTTTTCCCAGAGCCGCGACTGGGATTCGTGAATGCCGAGGGAAACAACATCGCCCAACGGCGTGCCGGTATGTGCCGGGTCCAGGCCCTGTTCGTACAGGCCGTGGCCGGTTTCGTGCATTACACTAAAAAGCGAGACCGCCGGGGCACGTTCCTCGTAGCGTGTAGTCATACGCACATCGCCGGGGCAGAGGCCGGCGCAGAAGGGGTGCATGGAGACGTCCATGCGGCCGGCATTGAAATCGAACCCCATGGCGGCGGCGACGGTGTGGTTAAAGGCGGTTTGTTTCTCGATGGGGGCCGGCATTTGCAAAAGCGCCGTGTTGGGTTGGCGGCGGGCGCTGGTAATGGCGGATACCAACGGCACGAGTTCGCGCTTTAGGCTTTCGAAGAGCTGCTGGATATCGGCGGCCCGGGCATCGGGTTCATATTGATCTATCAGGGCGTCGTACGGTTCGGTTTGCCAGCCCAGGTGCTCGGCGACCTGACGCTCCAGGTCCAGCAGATGCTCCAGATGCGGGGCGAGATGCGCGAAATCAGATTGCGCCCGTGCGACTTTCCATGCTTCCACCGCCAGGGCCGTAGCGCTGGCGATCTGCTGAACCAGCGCCGTCGGCACTTTGGCGGCACGGTCGCGATCGCGGCGAATTTCCCGCAGGTTGGTCGCGACTGCCGGATCGGAACGATCGCTCTGGACTTCTGCCTGCTGGAGCAGCTCGGCCAGTTCAGGGCTGACCAATTTCTGGTGAGCTACGGCAGCCACAACGCCGATCTGGGTGGACCGATAGCCGGCGCCTTGTGGCGGCATGAAGGTTTGCAGGTCGCATTCGAGCAGTTGTACTACGGATCGCACGGCGTGAACTTCTTTATAGCGCTCGAGCAGTTGTTCGTAAGCAGACGGCATGTTCGTTCTCCAACAACGACCCCGCACGTAACGGCCTCGGACACATGCGAATTTCTACGCGGAACACGTGAGCAGGTCGAGACCAGGCAGTGGAACGCCCGATATGCCGGAAGGACCGCACACCGCGCCGGAAGACGCCGGCGCGTGGCGGATAGGTCGCGTAAGTGTTTGTGGCGACTGCACTTAAGTTACTATTGCGTAGTTGGGGGGGTTCAAGTGTATAATGCCTCTTGTTCCGCCGGCCTTTTGGGTTGGCGTCGCTCAAAGCGGCGCTCGTGGAGCGCCGCGGGCCGGATAGTCGTCGGCGAGCGAGGGAGAGATTGCGCCGAGCTCTGCGGCACACCAAAAGGCTCGCCGGGTTGGGGGAGGAGGACAGCGGCTAACCAGACGTCCTACTGTGTGAGGCACTGACCGATTTCTTTTTTCTTCCTGAATGAGGCACAGCATAAGGAGAGTGGCATGCTAAACCGACATTTGATCGGATTGGCGGTAGTTGTGGGCTGCCTGGTCCCCCTGGCCGGGGCGGCTGATTTGGTTCTCGATTACACGTTTGCACCACCCACCGTGTCGCAGGTCAACATCGCCGGTGTGGTGTACGACCGTATCAGCCTGCCGGATGCGCCGAACGGCGGACAGCCAGGCCAGCCGGCTCTGCCCGTCGGCAGCGCCAGAATACTTATTCCCTACGGGGAAGAGGTAACCGGCGTTGAAGTTTCCGGGGAAAGAGTATTGGTCGGCAAAGGCTATCGCATCGAGCCGGTCGGAAAACCGTTCCCGCTGTCGGCTGGTCCGACCGAAGATAACATTCCGCGACCCAACGAGCAGGTCTACGCCGCGGCCACGCCGTTCCCTGCGCAGCGGTTTCAACGGGCCGGGACTTACGGCTTCCGCGGATACGAAATCCTGTATCTGCGATTGGAGCCGACGGAGTACATCCCGGCAACGGGCGAACTGTACTATTACCCGCAACTGCAGGTGAGGGTGCGAACAACGCCCGCCGGCCGGACTAATTCGCTTTTCCGCGGGTTGACCGAAGATGCCCGCGAGGTGGCCAAGAAAGTGGACAACCCCGCCGCGGTAACAAGCTATGCGGCCACGCGCGGCTCGCAAAATTATGATCTGCTAATCGTTACGACCCCGGCCCTGGAAAGCGCATTTGTGCCGCTGCAAGAGGCGCACAATCTGGACGGCACGATCACGCAGATACATACGCTGCCCGCCGGAACCACCGCGGAAGCGATCCGCAACCATATCAGGGAGTGCTACCTGAGCGACGGCATCCGCTTCGCGCTGATCGGCGGGGATCACAATGACCTGCCGGCCCCGCTGCTGCCGGTGACCGCCGAATTCTATTCCGCCAACATGCCGAGTGATTTCTACTTCGGCTGCTTCGACGGCGGGTGGACGCCTTCCAACCCCGATCTGGTGGCCGAGGTCTACATCGGCCGCTGCCCCGCCGACAACGCCGCCGAGGTGGGCAACTTTGTGAACAAGACGATCGCCTACCTGACCGAGCAGCACCAGCATCTTGATCGAGATTTGCAGGCGGGCGAGTACCTGGGCTTCGGAGGAGTGTCCGAATACGCCACGGGCTGCATGGAACAGCTCATCGACGGCGGGACCTTCGACGGGTATACCACCGTGGGAATTCCGTCATCGATATTCACGATCGAAACGGTGTACGACGCACCGGGCTACTCTTGGCCGAAGAGCGAACTGACTAATCGGATGAACGCCGGCCTGCACTGGGTCAATCACCTCGGGCACGGCAGCTCGTCTTCGGGACTGAAGATGAACATCAGTGACGTGCAGGCCCTGACGAACACTGATTACTTCTTCATATTCACGCAGGCCTGTGATTGCGGCTCGTTCGACACCGGTGATTGCATTGCGGAGTATTTCACCGCCAAGACCGCGCACGGGGCATTTGCGGTGGTCATGAATGCCCGCTATGGCTGGGGCGAGTTCGCCAGCACCGACGGACCGTCGCAGCGCTTCCATCGTTACTTTTGGGACGGCGTTTTCAACCAGGAGGTCGAGGAAAAGTATTACTACGGCCCGGCGAACCAGTATGCCAAGGAAATGAACATCCCGCGCATCAGCGAGGAGTGCATGCGCTGGTGTTACTACGAAACGAACCTGCTGGGCGACCCGAGTCTGGTGATCAAGGGTGCTGAGCGGGAGCTGAAGATCAAGCTGCCGGCGGCGCTGCCGACGCTCGTGGACCCGGGCGTTCCGACGACCATAACGGTGCAAATCGATCCGGGCGGAGAGGAATATGTGCCGGGCACAGCGGTGCTGAATTGCCGCGTGGACCGCGGTGTTTTTCAGGCCGTCCCGCTGGTGGAACTTGGCGACGAAATTTACGAGGCGACGCTGCCCGCCACGCCTTGTGGGTCAACCCTGGAGTATTATTTCAGCGCCATTGGCACCGAAACCGGCGTGGTTAATCTGCCGAGCCTTGCCCCAGCCGACATGTTCCGAACCTATGTGGCCACCTACGTCAACATTATGAGCGATAATTTTGAGACGGATCAGGGCTGGACCGTCTCGAACGACCCCAGCCTTACAGGAGGTGCGTGGGAGCGGGCCGTTCCGCTGACGCCGACCCCGCAAGGCGCTCCCAATGCCGACTTCGATGGCTCCGGGATGTGCTTCGTAACCGGCAATGTTGACTCGGAAAACGGTGACGTCGATTTCGGACCGACGGAGCTCATTTCGCCGCCCTTGAATCTGGTCGGGCGGACCAACCCGATGATCCAGTATGCCCGCTGGGTCTACTGCGATGATGCCTTGCCGCCCGCCACGGACTACCTCATTGTGCAGCTCTCCGCGGACGGCGGCGTCCAATGGGTTACCGCGGAGCGGGTGACGGGAGACGGCAGATGGATCCAGAGCGAAATTCGGGTTCGCGACTTCGTGCCGCTGACCGATACGGTGCGAGTCAAATTCTCCATCAAGGATAGCCCGAATAACTCGTTCACCGAGTGCGGCGTGGACGGGCTGCTGGTTTACGATCTGTATTGCCCCGCCAGCGCAGGCGAGCCAGGTGATCTGAATTGTGACGGCGTCGTGAACGTGTTCGACATCGATCCGTTCGTGCTGGCGCTGACGGATCAAGGGGCGTATGCGACCGCCCACCCGGACTGCGACTACATGCAGGCAGACCTTAATGGCGACGGCTCGGTAAATGTGTTCGATATCGATCCGTTTGTCGAGCGCCTGACGCGTTAGCTCAAGAAAAACGGAGCCACGGCGGGATCCGGGCTGCCTACGCCCGTGTCCCGCCGGCGGTTTCCGCTTTCTGTGCCAATGCACTCCGCAGGCGGGCCGCGGCAGCCGGCCCAAACCCACCGTGGCGCGACCTAAGTTTTGTTGGGCACTGCACTTAGGTTTTTTATTGCTTTTCGCGGGGTGGTTGTGTGTATAATGGGGCCGTTCTCGTGAGCAGCCGGTCTTGGGCCGGCCGGTGGCGCCCGCGCGGGCGCTGCAAATCAGCAGTAGTCTTGGGGGGCGAGGGAGAGATTGCCCCGAGGTCGGCGGCACGTGAAACGCTGGCCGGCCTGGGGAGAAGGAGTGCAGGCTGATCTGATCTTCACCGAGTGAGGCACTAACGGGATATCTTTTTTTCATTGCTAAAAGGACAAAACGATAAGGAGAGCGAAATGTTTACCCGATACGTGATCGGATTGGTTATCAGCATGGGTTGCCTCGCCCCAATGGCCAGTGCGACCGACATGGTTGTTGATTACACATTTGCTCGGCCCACCATGACACAGGTCAACATCGCCGGCGCACTGTACGACCGAATAAACATGCCGAACGCACCGAGCGGCGGCCTGGTCGGCGAGCCGCGTTTGCCGGTGGGCGGCGCGAAGATCCTGATCCCCTATGGGGAAGAGGTAGTCGGCGTCGAGGTCAGCGGAGACCGCGTGCTGATTGGCAGCGGCTATGTCATTGAACCGGTCGGGAAACCCTACCCGCTGTCAACCAGCCCCAAGGACGAGAACGTACCGCGCCCGAACCAGCAGATTTACAGCTCCACCACGCCGTTCCCGGCGCAGCGTTTCCAACAGGTCGGCACACACGGTTTCCGCGGATACGAGATCCTGTATCTGCGATTGGAGCCGACCGAGTACATTCCGGCCACGGGCGAACTGTATTATTACCCGCATCTGCAGGTCAGGGTGCGAACAGCGTCCACCGGCCGGACCAATTCGCTGTTCCGCGGGTTGACGCAGGATGCCCGCGAGGTCGCCCAAAAAGTGGACAACCCCGCCGCAGTAACGACCTATGCGGCCACGCGCGACTCGCGAAACTACGATCTGCTCATCGTTACGACCCCGGCCTTGGAAAGCGCATTTGTGCCGCTGCAAGAAGCGCACAATCTGGACGGCACGATCACGCAGATACATACGCTGCCCGCCGGAACCACCGCGGAGGCAATCCGCAACCATATCATGGAGTGCTACCAGAGCGACGGCATCCGCTTCGCGCTGATCGGCGGGGACCACAATGACCTGCCGGCCCCGCTACTGCCGGTAACCGCCAGCATTTATTCCGCCAACATGCCGAGTGACTTCTACTTTGGCTGCTTCGACGGCGGGTGGACGCCTTCCAACCCCGATCTGGTGGCCGAGGTCTACATCGGCCGCTGCCCCGCCGACAACGCCGCCGAGGTGGGCAACTTTGTGAACAAGACGATCGCCTACCTGACCGAGCAGCACCAGCATCTTGATCGAGATTTGCAGGCGGGCGAGTACCTGGGCTTCGGAGGAGTGTCCGAATACGCCACGGGCTGCATGGAACAGCTCATCGACGGCGGGACCTTCGACGGGTATACCACCGTGGGAATTCCGTCATCGATATTCACGATCGAAACGGTGTACGACGCACCGGGCTACTCTTGGCCGAAGAGCGAACTGACTAATCGGATGAACGCCGGCCTGCACTGGGTCAATCACCTCGGGCACGGCAGCTCGTCTTCGGGACTGAAGATGAACATCAGTGACGTGCAGGCCCTGACGAACACTGATTACTTCTTCATATTCACGCAGGCCTGTGATTGCGGCTCGTTCGACACCGGTGATTGCATTGCGGAGTACTTCACCGCCAAGACCGCGCACGGGGCATTTGCGGTGGTCATGAATGCCCGCTATGGCTGGGGCGAGTACTCCAGCACCGACGGACCGTCGCAGCGCTTCCACCGTTACTTCTGGGACGGGGTCTTCGACGAGACGGTGGAGGACATGTACTACTACGGGGCCGCGAACCAGTATGCCAAGGAAATGAACATCCCGCGCATCGGCGAGGAGTGCATGCGCTGGTGTTACTACGAAACGAACCTGCTGGGCGATCCGAGCCTGGTGGTCCTCGGCGCCAATCGGCCGCTCAAAATCAAGCTCCAGGGCACGCTCCCGGGCATCATCCCGCCCGGTGAGCCTACGACGATCACGGTGATGTTGGATCCCGGCGACGAAGCTTATGTGCCCAATACGGCTGCGCTGAACTACCGGGTCAACGGCGGCACATTCGAATCCGTACCGCTGATGCAAATCGACGGCGAGTTGTATCAGGGCACGCTGCCGCCGACGGCCTGTGATTCGACGCTCGAGTACTATTTCAGTGCGGACGGAACCGATAGCGGTACGGTGTACCTGCCGGCGCTGGCCCCGGTGGATATGTTCTTGTCCTACGTGGCGACGTACGTCAGCTTCCTCAACGACGATTTCGAAACGGACCTGGGTTGGACCGTCACGAACGACGCAAGTTTGACAAGCGGCACGTGGGAGCGGGGCATTCCGCTGGCGACCGCCCCTGAGGACCATAACCCGCCGGACGCCGATTTCGACGGCTCCGGCATGTGCTATCTCACCGAAAGAAGGTACAGTTGCGACGTGGACCTCGGCCCGACGATTCTGACCTCGCCGGTCTTCGACTTCTCCAATTCGACCAACCCCATGATCCGCTACGCCCGCTGGATTTATTGCGATGATGCCCGTCCCGAGGACGAATGGTACCATCCCGAACACTTCGACTATCTGGACGTGCAGCTCTCAGACGACGGCGGCCACACTTGGGTGCCGGTCGAGCACGAGGTCAGCATTGGCGGATGGGTCCAGCGAGAAATCCGCGTCAGGGACTATGTAGCCCTTTCCGGGCAGGTTCAGATACGCTTCTCGGTCGAAGACCAATTCAATAACTCGGTTACCGAAGCGGCCGTGGACGGGGTCGTGATTTATGACCTGTACTGCGAACGGCAACCCTGGCAACTGGGCGACCTGAATTGCGACGGCGCGATTAACGTTTTCGACATCGACCCGTTCGTGTTGGCGCTGACGGATGCGGCCGGTTATGCGGCGGCATACCCGAGCTGCGATGCCACGCTGGGCGACATCAACGACGACGGCTCGGTCAACGTGTTTGACATAGATCCGTTCGTCGCTCTGCTGACGCAGTGACTTAGTCGGGCGAACCGTTTTTTCGGCGCCCGGCTGATTTTGGGTGCGGAGCATCGGGAATGCCCCTTCCCGATGCTTCGCTCCTCCGGCGGAGCAGCGGGAGACCTTCCCGTTGCTCCGCCGCCTCTTTGTTCTGGGTCACGGCTCCAGGGCACGCAGGTCTGGATGCTGGATGCCGTCGATATGAATGGGACGCAGAAACGCAATGCGCCACCCGTCCGCAGTGCGCTTGAAGGTCAGTTCCCAGCGCGAACGCACCCAGCCGCCCATAAAATCGCCGCGCAAGTCGGCCTGGTACGCCGCTTCGACTGTAAATTGGTCTGGTTGGCTGTCGCGAACCTCGAGTTGGCTGCAGTACAGGCTGGAAATTCGTATACGCCCATATTGGCGGGCCACGAAGTCAAGAAACTGGCCCTTGTCCATCCGGCCCATTTGGAAATCGTCCGCCAGCGCCGCCGAAAGGCCGCTGGTTTGGGCGGTCAAGAGATCGCGCTCGATCGTTCGTAAAAGATGCGCTGCGTGCTCCCGGTGCGTTACAACGAAGCCTTGTACGGCCAGCAAGATTATTGAAACCGCCAAACCGGCCAGCAGCGGCCGCCCCCGTCCAGTCCGCCGCCACATCACCAGTAGGGCAAAATTGGCCGTGAATAGCGCAGCCGCAAGGGCGAGTGTGGATTCGAAGAGGAACCAGCTCAACCAGGCCATGCCATGCTCCCGGACTCTGCGGACACGCTCGGGTTGGCAAGGTAACCGCGACGGAGGGCGCCGGCCAGCGCGGTGGCGCTGACATCCGGTTGCCGGCCGGCGGGGCTTGCACTATCGTCGCATTATGAATGTGAGCGGGAAATTCATAGTCGTTGATGGGCCGGACGGCGCGGGCAAGGGCACCCAAATCGTCAACCTGGCGCGCTGGATCGAGAGTGAGGGCGGGAATTGCCTGCGCACTCGCGATCCGGGTGGGACCGCCGTCGGCGATCGCATCCGGCACGTCCTGCTCGACTACGATCTGAGCGACATGGATGCCACTTGCGAAGCGCTGCTGTTCATGGCCTCTCGCGCCCAGCTTGTCGCGGAAGTGGTGCGGCCGGCGCTGGCGGCGGGCCGGACGGTTATCTGTGATCGCTTCATTTCCGCCACTTGCGCGTACCAGGTGGCGGCGGGCCTGCCGCGCGAAAAGGTGCTGGAACTTGGGCGGATGGCCGTGGGTCAGACCTGGCCGGATTTGACGATCGTGCTCGATCTGCCGCCGGAGGTCGGATTCGAACGCATCGGGCGCAAGCCGGGCCAGACCGGGCGCAGGGGCGGCGGCGGACAGGTTAGCTTGTTTGAGGGCACCTCGCCCGACGCGATGGAGCGGCGGCCGATGGAGTTTCATCGGCGTGTGCGGGCATTGTTTCGCGAGTTGCCGCAGGTATATCCGGCGCCCGTGGTGTTAGTGGATGCGGCCGGCAGTGAGGAGGCCGTCTTCGCTGCTATTCAGGAGGCCATACAGCGTGCGTTTGTCTGACGTACAGCACCAGCCGCGCGCGATTTCGATTTTGCGCCGTTCGCTGAGCAGCGGGCGCACGCATCACGCATATCTGTTCGAGGGGCCGGAGGGGGTGGGCAAGCAAATGGCGGCCAAGGCGCTCGCGGCCCGGCTGCTGTGTTTGTCGCCGGACATTCCGGCGGACGCCGACGCGTGCGGGACTTGCGCCTCGTGCCGGCTGCTGGCGCGCGGCAATCATCCGGATTTTCACCTGATCGAGCGGCGCCTGCACAAACTGCACCCGGACCGCACCATCCGGGCCGGCAAGGGGCTGTTCCTGGTCGTCGACGTAATTCGTACGTTCTTGATTGAGCCGGCCGGCACGAAGCCCGCAGTCAGCTCGCGCCGTGTGTTCCTGGTGGATGAGGCGGAGCGTATGAACGAGGGGGCCCAGAACGCGTTGCTCAAGACGTTGGAAGAGCCGCCCGGGCAAACGTGCCTGATCCTGGTTACTTCTTCGGCCGAGCGGTTGCTGCCGACGATTCGCTCGCGCTGTCAGCGCGTGGCGTTCGGGCTGCTGCCGCCGGAGTTCGTGGCACGGCAGTTGGGCCAGCGGCTGAACCTGCCGGCGGCAGACGCCGAAGCGCTGGCGCGGCTGGCCGGCGGACGGCTGGGGGCGGCGCTGCGCTGGCACCGGGCCGGGCTGTTGGATGCCGCGCAAGAGGCAGCCCAGAGTATCGCACGCTTGGAGCGCGGCGGCGTTACCCGGTTCAGCCAGGAGTTGATTGAGGCTGGCACTGCACTGGCGACCCGGCTGGCGCAGGCGGATTCGCAGCAGGAGCATCACGTCGAGGGTGAGGACGCGGAGGATTCCGGGGCGAGCGAGGGCGGCGGGGAGGAAATGATAGATGAAGAAGCCGTTGCGTTTTCGGGGCGCCGCGGCGCATCCGCTCTGGGGACCAGTGAGCTGCGCGACGCGCTGAAGCTGGTGCTGATGCTGGTCGCGGCCGTCTACCGGGATGCCTTGCTATTGAACGTTGGCGGACCAGCGGCGCTGCACCTGGCAGCGCAGCGGCCGCTGACAGAGTCCATTTCGCAACGGACATCCGCGGCTCACCTGGATACCTGCATTCGTGCTGTGGCCCACGCCGAGCGCATGTTGGATCGCAATGTTACGCCGGCGCTAGTGGGCGAATTTCTCGGTGCGGCACTGGTTGGGGCCGCGCCGGTGCCGATAGTGGACTAGGATGGCGAGCGGTTTACTGGTTCGGTTTTCTGGACGAGTGTGCGTTATTAATGGTCGCGCGCTCTTGACGAACCGCCGGTAATTCGATTCGCTATGCCGTTGTCACGATTGTCGAATCGTGTCTCGTGTCTGAGGTTTCTGTTTCTTGGAGGTAAGCGCCATGGCAACTAAGAAAGCCGCAAAGAAAGCTCCGAAGAAGAAGACCGCCAAGAAGCCGGCCGCGAAGAAAACGCGCGCCGGTTGCGGTAGCCGCTGCGCTAAGTAAGCGGCGGACGCAATCTTCTCACAAGCTGGGCGCTGGCGGTTTAAAGCCGTCAGCGCCCAGCGGTGTTTTTGGGGGCGCGGCGGAACAGGCTTAAGGTGCATTCAGCAGTCTGCACGACACCTTCACCTATAATCTCGCGGATTTTGCTGTGGAGGGCCTGTCATGGATCGCCGCGAGTTTCTCCGCAATGCGAGTTGGACCGCCGGATTAGCCGGATCGGCTGGTTACCTGGCAGCGCTTGCGCCCACGCGGCAGCTTCAGGAACTGGGCGGGAGGCCGGCAGTACAAGGCGCTGACGCGCCTGGCGCGACTCGCAGCGGCGACATGATTTATCGCATGCTGGGGCGGACCGGCGAGCGCGTCTCGGCGATCGGCCTGGGCGGCGCGCACCTCGTGAACAGGCTAAGTACAGATGAGACCGTTCACATCGTCCGCAGCGCGCTCGATCGCGGCATGAATTTCTTGGACAACTCCCAGGGTTATAGCGACGGGGAAAGCGAAGTGCGGGTGGGGAAAGCGCTGCGCGACGGGTATCGTCAGCGGGCGTTCCTGATGACCAAGTGTGACGGACGAACGCGGGCCGCCGCCGCAAAGCAGATCGATGAGTCGCTGCGGCGACTGCAGACCGATCACGTCGATCTGCTGCAGTTGCACGAGGTGATTCGCCTGGAGGACCCAGATCGGGCGTTTGCCGAGGGCGGCGCGATGGAGGCGTTGCAGGCGGCGCGGCAGGCCGGCAAGACGCGTTACATCGGCTTCACGGGGCATAAAGACCCGGTAGTCCAGTTGCGCATGCTATCGATCGCGCAACAGCACGGGATCATTTTTGACGCAGTGCAGATACCGTTGAACGTGCTGGATGCACATTTCCGCAGCTTCGGGACGGAGGTGCTGCCGATTCTGGTGCGCGACGGCATCGGCGTGTTGGGTATGAAGCCCTTGAGTGCGGGCGAAATTCCGCGCAGTGGCCTGGCCTCGGCCATCCAGTGTCTGCACTACGCCCTGACGTTGCCGACGTCGGTAGTCATCACCGGCTGCGAGAACATGCGCGACCTGGATCAGGCGTTCGAAGCGGCGCGCACCTTCCGGCCGATGAATCCGGAAGAAATCGCGAGCCTGCTGGCCCGCACACGGACGGCGGCGCTGACGGGGAAACTCGAGCAGTTCAAGACTACCGACAGGTTCGACAGTACGGCCCACAACCCGCAGTGGTTGGGATAGGGAAAGTGATAGAGTGATAAGGTGATAGAGTGATAAAGGGACAACGTCGCGCTTACCCCTTTATCACTCTATCACTTTATCACTTTATCACCCTGCTACGCGTAGCTGTGCAGGCCGACGATGTAGTAGTTCACCACGAACCAGTTGAAGAGCATCATTGCGCAGCCGGCGATTGAGAGCCAGGCGGTCCACAAACCTTTGTTCCGCACCACGTAGCGCACGTGCAACAGCACGGCGTAAATGAGCCAGGTGTTCAGGGCGAAGGTTTCCTTGGGGTCCCAGCCCCACGGCCGGCCCCAGGAGAAGTCGGCCCACACCGCGCCTAACACCACGCCGCCTACGAAGAGCAGAATGAAGGCCATGTTCAAGACGATCAGATGGCTCCAGTCAGTGTTGTGGAGCCAGCCGGGCAGCGGGCGCCCCAGACCGATATCGCTCGGCGTTGCGCCGGCCAGAATCGGAGCAGGCAGCGCGGCGCCGGTGACCCGCACTTCGCGTTGTGGCAGGGCGACGCCGCCGCGGGCCCGCGCCTCACGCGCAGCAGTCAGCGGTTCGGCGTATCGCATGCGATAGTAGTAGTAGCCGAGCAGGTAGATGACGGCGATCACCGCGCCGATGAAGATCAAGGCGTACGCCAGCACGATCATCACCGTATGCAGGCGCAACATAATGTTGTCGAGAATGCCCATCATCGACGTAATCGCCCCACCGCCGGGCAGGACGAAGCTCGCAACCGTCAGCGCGGAAAAGCCGGCCGCGTTTCCAGCAATCAGGAAAACACCGGTGCGATAGAACAGTTCTGCAACCAGGGCGATGGCAATGCCGCCCCAGGCCGCCGCCGTGATCGCCTCGAACATGTTGGCCACCGGAATGCGGCCAAGGACGTACCAGCGCAGGCCGACCATGTAGGCGTGCCAGACCAGTCCCAACACCATCAGCAGTAGCGCGATGCGGCGCGGGGTCGGCCAACGCGTCACGAAGGCGATGACGGCGAAGACGGCGCCCACCAGGTAAGCCAGTGGGCCGAGGAACGCGCGCGAGAAGATGGTGTTGCTGGTGAACGTCTCGTAGTAGTGGGCTTCGGCCCGGCGCTGTGCCTCTGGTGGATAAACGCCGGACGCGGCCAGCGTCGGGAGGACCTCGGTTAGATTAGCCAACGCCGTTTGGACCGCCGGGGCGTCGGCCCGTTGCCACGCCTCCTGGAGGCGGAGCCAGGGCTCGAGGGCCCGTGCGGCCTCGGTGGGGCTGATGCCGAACGCCGGCGGGCCGAAGCGCCGCGCCAGCTCTTCCGCGCTGAGGCGCTGCCCCTCCGGCAGTGCCAGGGCGGCATTGGTGCGCAGTTCGTCCGGGGTGAACCAGGCGGCTTCGCGCGCCGCGTTCGGGCGCGGCACGATGAGCATCATGTCTTTCAGGTCGCGGGCCGTGGCTTGCGCATCAAGAATGCGGTTGAGGGCACGGGTTTTCGTGTTGATCGGCAGCAGTTCGCGGATGCGTTTTTGCACGGCCGGGGCACGCAGTTCGCGCGGCGTGAGGTAGCCGGATTGCCGGACGCGCAGGCGTTCGACCTCTGCCATGTGCTCGGTCAGGTCGATCCGCAGGTCGCGTTCGCGGACTCTGACGAGCGGCACATCGTCGTACTGTTCGCCGTTGAACAGCAATTCAAACAGTGACGCGCATGGGCTTAGGCTGGGTAAGTGCCCCGTGCCGTACATGGCGCTCACGCGCTCACGGGCGAAGGCTTCAAGCGTTTTGTAGCGCCCCGCGTCCTGCACGACAATCAGCTTGGCGAGCCGCCAATCGATTTGGCGGTCGAGCGCGACGGCGCTTTGAGAAGCGGCGAAGGGCTCCGCGGCCTCGGTGGTCGAGGCCAAGAACGGGAAGGCCAGCAGCATCAGCAGCGGGGCAACACGCGGGGCGTTGGCCGTCAGCGGTGCACTCCGGGTCGCCGGCTCCCGGCTCTGCTCCCCTCTCGATCCCTCCATCCCTTGATCCCTCGATCCCTCATCCCCCCAAGCGCGCCGCCGCTGCTTGATGATCGGCTTGATGTAAAACGCATGAACGCAGCCCAACGTCGTGAGCACCGAGCCGAGCGCCATGAGCAGCATGCCGCGGCGGTTACCCACACCCAGCCCGGTGAAAGTCCAGCCATCACCGGCCGCATTGGCCTGGAACAGAGTCCAGGGGGCGATGGAGTAAGTCTGGTTGGTAAACACCGCGGCGGGCGTCGGCGCTGCCTGGCCGCGCTGCACGAGAAAGTCGCTGCGCCAGCTTTCGACCATCCGCCCACCCGGCATGTGTTTCACGCTCAGTTTGACGGGGATGAGACTCGCGCCGAGATCATGCTCCAGGCGCGAGTAGAGCAAATCGTAGCTCTTGCCGTCGGGCAGCAGCACGGTCTGCTTGGGCGGCGCCCCAATCACCGCCGCGGCGTTGGCGTCTACGCGCGGGTACACCGCGAAGTAGCACCAGCGCGACTCGCTCCAACCTTCGTAGGCGCCGCGACCCGTCAGCTTCAGACGAATCGCCGACGGCTCGCGCTCCCGGTTCGGCCGCCGCAACTGAAGCGGCTGAATCACCGGTTTGGCCGCCGTGCCGGCGACGTAAGGCACATAGCCGGTCACCTCGACGTCGAACGGCAGCCCGGCGGTGCCCAGCTTGATCGGCATGCGCCAGCTTTCGAACCATCCGGTCGGGATTTTGAGGCCGGCAAGGTTAAGGTGCGGACTGGTGCGTTTGCTGGGGACGGGGCGGCCCAGTACGTCGTGCAGCTCGCCCTCCTCGGGGGTGTAGCGCTCGCGATGCAGCGGCAGCCCGGGGATCGGCGTGAACTGCAGCTCCTCGCCGGTAGGGCCAAAGTACAGCGCCGCGACTTCCTTGTCATAGAACTTGGTCTGCGGCGCAAAAATTCGCAGTTGCAATGCCAGCCCACCGCCGACAGGCGTCGCGCTTCTGTCCGCCATACCGAGCGCTACGGTTACGGGCGGTGCATCGCCAATGCTGGCCTTTACTGTGGCGTTCGCCACGGGCACGTTCGCCGCCGGCTGTGTGTCGAGCACCTCGAAACGGACCAGGCCGCCCAAGACTGGAACGATCTCTTCCCAAGTCTGCCCCTTCTCCGCCAGGAAAGCGACGTCCAGCCTTTTACCCTCGACCGTACACAATTCGACGCGCGGCGACATCAGCAACACGTCGCCCTCGACTTTGTATGCGAAGTAGCGAAATGCGCCGACGGTCAGCAGCACAAGGCCGGCGTGCGCCATGAGCGCGCCGGCGCTCATCCAACTGAACTTGATGCGCGTGAGCGTCGAGACGAGCAGCGAAATCAGGAAGAAAACGACTAAAGCTACAAAGAACCAATGCTCGAAAACCTGCATCTCGGTCATCTCGAGCGCGCCGCGCACCGGCGCCAAACCCGAGCCGATCGAAGCGTAGAGCAGAATGAGCACCAGACTGGCGATGCCGGTCCACGTGCTGCCGAGAAACGCCACGATACCGCTGCGCGGCCGGCGACTTTGAGCAAGGCCGATTTCTTCGGTCATGCGGATGCTTCCAATTTTTGCGAGCAGAGCGGCCCTACGCCCTTGCCCGAATTATACAGGGCGGCGGGCTCTTCGGGCGAGGTCAGCCGCGGCGCTGCTGCCAAAGTCCGCGACCTCGCGCATACGCAAACCTCACGACCGCACGAAATCCGCCACTGCGCATCGCAGGTTGCTCGCAGTCTGGGCCAACGCCGCTTCGTGTGACAAGCCGCGAGGACTGATAATCTGGATCGCGGCCGTGCCGAGCCGTCTGGCGAGTTGCTCCAGCGTCTCTCCCGCTCGCAGAACTGCGGCCCCGACGAATACGGCCGTCGGAACGCCGGCTTCTGCTGCGCAGCGGGTCACCCCGGCCACGACCTTGCCGCCGAACGTCTGCTCGTCCAGCCGGCCTTCGCCGGTGAGGCACCAATCGCAGCCGGACAGCTTATTGCGAAGATCAACAGCCTCCGCCAGGAGGTCGAAACCCGCCGCCAGCCGCGCTCTCAGCGTGCAGAACAGCCCGGCTGGCAACCCGCCGGCCGCACCCGCGCCTGGGACGTCAGCGACCTCGCGCCCGGTCGCCTCTTTGAGCACACCGGCCCACGACTCAAGCCCGGCCGCAAGCTCCTGAACTTCGTCAGGCGAAGCCCCTTTCTGCGGACCGAAAACGGGCGCAGCGCCGCGCGGTCCGAGCAGGGGGTTATCCACGTCGCACAAAATCTGCAGATCAATAACTGGCGGATTGGGCGGGACTGGCGGATTGGCCGGCGGTTCCAAGCGCGCGATGCGCCGCAAATCCGCGCCTGTAAGCGGCGGCGACAGCTCACGCCCGCCGGCATCGAGCAATCGCCAGCCGAGGGCCTGAAGGCAGCCGGCGCCGCCGTCGACCGTCGCCGAGCCGCCCACGCACAGGAATACCCGGCGCGCCCCGCTTTCCGTGGCCGCTTTTATGAGCTGCCCCGTCCCGTGCGAACTGGTGCGCAACGCCCCTCGTTCGGCAGGCGAAAGACGCCATAGACCCGACGCCTCGGCCATTTCAATCACGGCCGTCGTGCGGTCCGCGGTCAACCACCAGCGGGCCGTACATTCGCGGCCTAGAGCGTCGAGCACGGTTTCACGTTGTTCGATCGCGTTCAGCGCCTGGGCCAGCAGCGGCCCGGTGCCCTCGCCGCCATCGCCCATGGGGCAGGTAATTATCTCGGCGTGCGGCAGGACCTCGCGAATTCCGGCCGCCATCGCCTGACAGACCCCCGCGGCATCGAGCGCGTCTTTGAACTTGTCCGGCGCGAGAAGGAATCTCACGAAACTTCCTGATCGATCGGTGCCTCCAGCCGGCGCGTGCGGCGCGGGCCGTGCATATAGCCGCGGCGTGACGGCGCCTGAAGGAACTCAGCCAGACGGCGCCCCGGGGCGGTCTGCACGGTTTCAACAACTTGGGCGATGGCGGCCGGAAAGGTCAGGCCTGAGCGGAACAGAATGCGGTAGCAGCGCTTTATTTCGTCGCGCTCCTCGCGCGTGAACCCGGCCCGGCGCATGCCGACCACGTTTATGCCGTAGATTTGCTCGTAGACCACGCTCATAAACGGCGGGACGTCGTGTGGCACGCGGGCCACGCCGCCAACCATCACCAGTTCGCCGATGCGCGAGAACTGATGCGCCACGGCGTTACCGCTCATAAACACACCGTTGCCGACTTCGACATGCCCGGCCAGCAGGGCGCCGTTGGCCATTTTGACCTCATCACCCACCACGCTGTTGTGGCCGACGTGCGCGGTGGCCATGATCAAGCAGCGGCACCCGACGATAGTGGAACTGCCGGGGGCGACACCGCGATGGATTTGGGCGTGCTCCCGGATGACGGTTTCATCGCCGATCAGGGTATATGTCACGCCGCCCCGGTATTTCAGATCCTGTGGCGCATGACCGACGACGGCGAACGGATGTATCCGGCAACCTCGGCCGATGGTTGTTCCTTCGCCGACGAAGGCATGTGCTTCGATGCGCGTGCCGGCGCCGATACGCACGTCGCCCTCAATGATTGCGTACGGGCCGATTTCGGCCTCCGGGTGAATTTCGGCCCTGCGATCTACAACTGCGGTCGGATGGATCGCCATTGGATTGCTACCTCGCCTGTTGTCCAGTACGTGTCGCGTCAGCTCTTACGGACCCGATCTACTCGGGTTCGGAATCAATGATCGCGATGCGTGCGGTGGCCCTGTCCAGGAGGCGCTTCATCTCACGCACCGCTTCGCGCATACCAACGAAAATTGCGCGGGCCACAATGCTGTGCCCAATGTTGAATTCCTCAAAGCCGCCCAGTTCGGCCACCGGACCGATGTTACGGTAAGTCAGCCCGTGGCCGCCATGAACCGTCAGGCCGTGGTCAAGCCCGGATTCGATCCCTTGCATCAGCCTCTGGAGCGCCTGCGTGCGGGCGCGTTCGGTTTTGGCATTGGCGTAGTCGGCCGTCCACAGCTCGATGGCCTGGAAACCGCACTCGGCCGCGGCGGCGATTTGCTCCGGGCGCGGTTCGATGAAGGCGCTGGTGATGATGCCCGCGTCTATCAGGCGCTTGACGACGGGCTTGATGCGGCGGCGCTCGCGGACCACGTCCAGGCCGCCTTCGGTGGTCAGCTCGGCCCGGTGCTCGGGCACCAAGGTGCACTGATCGGCCTTTAAGCGCAGCGCGACCTTCACGATGCCGGGGTCGATCGACATCTCCATATTGAGCTTGGTGGCCACCGTCGCTTTCAGCAATTCGGCATCGCGATCGTTGATGTGCCGCCGGTCCTCACGCAGGTGAAACGTAATGCATTCAGCCCCGCCCAGCTCCGCCTCCACGGCCGCCCAGATTGGGTCCGGCTCGTCCGTGCGGCGGGCCTGCCGCACGGTGGCAACATGGTCGATATTCACGCCCAACTTGTTCATGCAGCCTCCAATATATAGCCGGGTATCGTACGGAAATGCCCCGCCGGGTGCCAATGCCGGATGCCCAAGCTTCAGCTTCACGACAGCGCTGGGTGCCATACCCGAGCCGCGTAGCGGCGCGGGCATGCGCGTGGCCGGTAACTTCGCACGCCGACGGGGGGCATGCCCGTCGTTAAGGAGGGCACGCGGGTCGTTAACGAGGGCATGCCAGGCGTTAACGAGGGCATGCCGGCGGTTAACGAAAGCATGTTGGTTTTTACGAGGGCATGCCCGCGCTTACAGCTTGGGCATGGCACCCAACGCGCGATTGCTGTAAGTGACTGGAGGCACGCCACTTGCGCGCGACTGTTTTTGTATCGCTCAAGTGAAAAAAGGTCTTCATGCAACGCCGGCGGCACGTTATACTGACATAGACAGTTGGCTTGGTATCTGACCTAGATAGTCGGCTTGGTATCTGACGTGGGCAATTGGCCGGTTATCCGGCGTGAGCGACGGCGGGGCTCGCTGTCCCGTCTTCCGATTCTCGGCAGCAACGTCTCGTGCCATAAGACGAGCACAGTCCAGTTTTCAAAGGAGGAAGGATCATGAATTTTCGAGTGAAAGTCCTGATCACGTGTATTGCGGTTTTGCTTGTGGGCAACGCGTTCGCCCCAGCCGCACATGCCGATAGCGTGCTCTACACCCCGAGCAACGCGGATAATCCGTCGTTCCGCAGCGCACTGGCGGCCCTAGTCGGCGGACCAGTTGATTACTTCGATTCCAGAGTGGCCGTGCCCACACTGGATGAGCTACTGCAGTACGACTGCGTCTTCACCTGGGTGAATTACCCTTATGCGGACGACGGGGAAATGGGCAATGTGCTGGCGGATTACGTGGATGCGGGGGGAAAGGTCATTTTGGGACAGTGGACCTGGTCTGGATTGTATGGATCGCCGGCTACCGGTCCTAGTCGAATTCTGCGGCCGGAGTACTGCCCCATCGCGAGCGTGTCTACCGGCTTTGGATCGGGCACTTACGCCGGAGATGGCTCCGACTGCGTGCATGTCGCAGTGGGTAGCTACCAGACCGACTACCTAGACCTAATTGGCGCCCTCAATCTCGGCGCACAGAGCGACGGCACCTTCGAACCCAGCGGGACGCCCGCGGTGGTCTGGCGCCCCGACCGCCGCGTGTACTACAGCCCAGGCAATACCGGCGGCGCGTACGGCACGGGCGATTGGGTGCAATTGACGGCCAACATGGTCACGTGTCGGCCCGCGCCCGTCACCGGCGACCTGAACTGCGACGGCGCCGTCAATGTGTTCGACATCGACCCGTTCGTGCTGGCACTGACCGACCAGGCGGCTTATGCCGCGCAGTTTTCGTACTGCGATTACATGCTCGCGGACTGCAACGGCGACGGATCAGTGAATGTGTTTGACATCGATCCGTTCGTTGCGCTGCTGGTCGGCGCGCCCTGACGGCCGGCACCGCCCGGCTTCTGCCCGAAAAAAAATGCCGCGCCGCCCGGCACGCCGCGCTCGGTCCTCTGGTTGCAAGCCGGGCGGTCAGCCGATATACGGAAGTGGGCCGAAGCCGTTGAAGCAAAAAGTCAGAATTGTCCCTGGGCCCCAGTTGCGCCAGGCGGCGGAGGTAGCCCAAATGGCCAGACAGCCGGAAGATGTAAAAGCTTGCGAGGTTTGCGGGGCGAGCATCTACCCCGAGCACGTCAAGAAGGGCTTGGCGGACTATCTGGCCGGCCGCCTGCTATGCAGCCACTGCCTGCGCGAGAAAAAGCAGATCGCCATGGTGAACCCGGGCGCGGTGTTCCGTGACGAGCAGGCCCAACCGGATGAGGATGAACCGATCGCGCTGGCGGGCGAAGATGAGTATGAAATTTCCTCGCCTTCGCCCGCCGCGAGCGGAAGCGGCTCCCTTCGCGGAGGGAGCGCCGCGGGACTGAGTGGCGGCAGCACCTTCGGGGGTGCGGCGCTGGAGCGCCTTTTCAAGCGCGACCTGCTCAAAGGCCCCAACGCTACCCGCTGCCGCACGTTTCACTGCAAGCTCAACGACTCCTCCTTCGCGCGGCTGAACGAGGTGATTAACGACTGGGTCGACGCCAATGAGGACGTCGAGATCAAGTTTGCCACCAGTTGTATCGGCGGGCTGGAAGCCAAACACTCAACCGACCCGCACCTGATCATCACGGTGTTCTATTGAACCGCGGGGACGCATGAAGCTGCTGCGTTTTCTCGACCAGCAAGGGCGAATCTGCCTGGGGGAGCCGGCAGGACCCCGGCTGGCGCGCCCGCTGATTTCCGCGCCGGGCGATCCGGCCGTCTTCGCGCCTCACCCCGTTACGATTCAAACCTACCTGCCGCCGGTCGAGCCGCCCAACATCTTCGCGATTGGCCGCAATTACCGCGAACACGTGGCGGAAACCGGGGCGCGCCTGCCCGAAGCCCCGCTGATCTTCGAGAAGCCGACGACTGCCCTGACCGGCCACGAGACGGACATCATGCTGCCCGAAGCGGCTCCGAACGAGGTCGATTTCGAGGCCGAGTTGGCTATCGTGATCGGCCGCATTGCCCGGCGCGTGCCGCGCGAGAAGGCCTTGGACCACGTATTCGGCTACACCTGCGCAAACGATGTCTCGGCCCGCGATTGCCAGCGCCTCGATAGACAATGGACACGCGCCAAGGGGTTTGACACGTTTTGCCCGCTCGGGCCGTGGCTGGTGACGGCGGATGAACTCCAGCCCGACCACTTGGCTATCCGTAGCCGGCTTAACGGACAGCTCATGCAGGAATCGAGCACCAGCCGGATGATTTTCTCATGTGCTGATCTGATCAGTTACCTGTCGCACCAGTTCACGCTGCTACCAAATACGGTTATATTGACGGGCACGCCCGAGGGGGTGGGCTTCGCTCGCCGACCGCCGGTCTTCTTGCGTGCGGGCGATCGGATTGAGGTTGAGATCGAAGGGATTGGCACGCTGAGCAACGTGGTTCGCGGGTCCGGCGCAATCACGGCGTAAAAGGGTTTTCACGCGCTTCTCTCTGTGCTAAACTCTTGTGTGGGTCTGGGTGGCGGAAGGTTAAATTCGCCAGTAGCTCAGGCGTGGGGCAAGGCTTTTCAGTGCTCGGCAAGGCCGGACCAGGTGCGACCCGCTGCGGCGGGCTTGCGCTAGAGCGCCCGGCAAAGCCTCGCCAATCAGTTATCGGCGTTTCGGGCGGTCCGCCTTTTGTTGGCCAAACTGCCGCCCGGGAGAGTCTGTCGTGGAAAAAGACAACGGAATAGTGCAGGGCGTACTCGAACTAGACGCCCAGGGAGCCGGCTTCCTCCGCAACGTCAAGCTGAACCTGGCGGCCCGTCCCGACGATCCCTACGTCTCGGGCGACGCCATCCGGAAGTTTCACCTGCGGGGCGCGGAGCTGCTCGCGGGCCCGATCCAGCCCACGCAGAAAGCCAACCGGCGCTTCAAGCTCTCCCGCATCGACACCATCGAAGGTGTAGAAGTCGCCAAGTGGGAGCAGCCCAAGCCGCTGGCAGACACCACCGCCATCGATCCCACTGAGCCGTTGCATTTCGACACTCCCGGCGGACCGCCCACCATGCGCGTCATGGATCTCTTCACACCCATCGGCAAAGGGCAGCGCGGCCTGATCGTCGCCCCGCCCCGGACCGGTAAGACGATCCTCCTTCAGCACATGGCGCATGGCTTGGCCGTCAATCACCCCGAGGTCTACATGATCGTGCTGCTGGTCGATGAGCGGCCCGAGGAAGTGACGGAAATGCGTCGCACCGTGCACGGCGACGTGATCGCCTCCAGCAACGATCAGAATATTCAGTCGCACGTACGCGTCGCGCGGCTGGTGATTGAGCGCGCTCGGCGCATGGCCGAGGCTGGGCAGCACATTGTCGTACTGCTCGACTCGATAACCCGGCTGGCCCGCGCCTTCAACGCCTTCGTCGGAACCAGCGGGCGCACCATGACCGGCGGCCTGGATATTCGCGCGTTGCAGGAGCCCAAGCAGATTTTCGGGGCGGCTCGCAATATCGAGGGCGGCGGGTCGCTCACCATCATCGCCACAGCCCTGGTGCAGACCGGCAGCCGGGCGGACGAGTTCATCTTCCAGGAGTTCAAGGGCACCGGCAACATGGAAGTCGTGCTCAGTCGCGACCTGGCCAACCTGCGCATCTGGCCGGCCATGGATCTGCACCAATCCGGCACGCGCAAGGAAGAGAAGCTGCTGGATCCGGACACGCTCAAGAAGATGTACATGCTGCGCCGGCAACTGCACGACCTGCCGCCGGACAAGCAGATGCTCACGCTGCTTGAGCGCATGAAATCGTATAACCACCTCTCCGAGTTCTTAGCCAGCCTGCGGACGCCGACGTAGCGTAATTGGTCGCCGCCAATAGTTGCTTCGGGTAAGGGTCACCCTTCTGTCACGCGCAGCGCGGTTCGGGCGGCATGGTAACCGCACAGGCCGTGTACGCCGCCGCCGGGTGGGGTGCTCGCGGAACAAATGAACAGGCGCGGGTTGCCGGTGGCGTAGGGATTGCGACGGAGCACGGGACGGAAAAGCACTTGGGACAACTCGGCAGCGCCGCCGTTGATGTCGCCGCCGACGTAGTTGGGGTTGTAGTCTTGGAGCTGAGCAGCGTTCAGCGTGTGGCGGGCGAGGACGCAGTCGCGAAAGCCGGGGGCGAAGCGCTCGAGTTGCGCTTCAATTGCGGCCGTCATGTCGGTGGTTGAGCCGGAGGGTACGTGGCAATAGGCCCAGGCCGTGTGCCGACCGGGCGGGGCGCGCGTTTCGTCGAACAGACTGGGCTGAACGACCAGGGTGAAGGGGCGGCGCGGTGCTTCGCCGCGCCAGACGGCGCGTTCGCCAGCCGCGATTTCGTCGAGCGTTCCGCCCACGTGGACGGTTCCGGCTTGGCGGCAGGCGGGGTCAGTCCACGGGATGGGCGCCGAGAGAGCCCAGTCGACTTTGAATACGCCCGGGCCGTAGCGGTATCGCGCAAGTTGACGCCGATAGTGCGGCGGCAGGTGATCGCCGGCGATGTTGATTAGCTGGCGCGGCGTCACGTCCAAGAGCACGGCTCGCGCAGCCGGCAATTCGTCCACATGTCGCACCCGGCGGTCAGTCACAATCCGGCCCCCTAGCGAACGGAAATGCTCGGCCAAGGCGTCGCTCAGCCGCTGTGAACCGCCGCGGACGATCGGCCAGCCGACGGCGTGCGCGGCCGCGGCCAGGACGAGCCCAAAAGCGGCCGAACCCGCCCGCTCCAACGGCAACATGGAATGAGCGGCCAAGCCGGGGAACAGCGCACGAGCCGCATCGGTTTGGAAGGTGTTGCGCGCCAAGTCGGTAGCGGAGCACAGGGCGCGCGTTCCGAACGCCGCGAGGGAAGGTAGATGCATCACCTTTCGCAGCGCTCGCCAGTGGAGCGGTGCCAGGATGTCGGTCCGCAACTGGGGCCACCCGGCGACCAGAGGGCCCAGAAGACGCCTGTACGCGGCCCGGTCGCGCCCCAGCGCCGCGGAGGTGGCTTCGACCGAGCGCTGCAACACCACGGAGGGCGCTCCTTCGAGCGGATGGGCCAGCGCATATCCCGGCTGAATCCATTCGACGCCGTAAGCCGCCAGCGGCAGACTCTCAAAGAAGGGCGAGCCGATGGCCAGCGGGTAAACGGCCGAGCAGACGTCGTGCGTGAAGCCCGGCAGCGTGAGTTCAGCCGAGCGCACGCCGCCGCCGACGGTGGCTGCGGCCTCAAAGAGCGTGACGCGTTGGCCGGCGCAGGCCAGCGTGATGGCCGCGGCCAGCCCGTTGGGGCCGGCGCCGACGACGATGTAATCCGCTGCCGCGCCCTGGTCCATGTAGGATTGTCGCGCGCAGACGTGAAAATTCTGCGGAGGCGCCGCGGCTCGGCGCCGGCGATTTAGCCGCCGGATTGGGCGTAGCGTTCAACGGCCCGCCCAATGCGTTGGGCGAGCGCATCGTACCCGGCAATGGCCGCAAGCTGCTGTGCGGTTTGCGCTACCGAAATGGCCTCCTCGGCGCGGCCCAAGTGGTAATACGCGGCGCTCAAGGTCAGCATGAATTGCGGCTCTTTGTACTGTGTGCGCTGGCAGAGGCGTTCCATGAGGCGGGCCGCTTCGCCGGGGTCGTAGGACTGGGTGCCGGTCTGCAATAGCGTCGTGGCGAGGGCGTCCGTCAACTGCGGCTGCCGGGGCGTCAGCGCCAATCCCTCGCGTAGAACCTTGGCAGCTTGCCAGCACAGCTTCTGCGTCCGCTTAATCGCAGCCAGGGCCAAGCGCGGTGCGACGACCGTGGGCTGGTCCTTTATTGCCGCGGTCAGCACTGCGACCGCCTCGTCCATGCGCTGCGAGGCAATCGCGGCTCGCGCCAGGCCGTCGCACACGTGAGGGTCGGACGGGGCCACTTCCGCCAAATCCGTGAATACTTCCAGAGCATCGCCGGAGTCGCCGCCACCCAACAGCGCCAGGCCCAGGCCGGTCTGGGCGTCAAATGACTCGGGGTAAGCGGTCAGCACGCGGCGAAAGAGGTCTGCGGCCTCGTCCGCGTTTCCGCGTTGCGACTCGACCTGCGCGAGCGACAATAGCAGGGCGGTATTGTTGGGGGCGATTTCCAAGCCGCGGCGGGCGATGGCGGCGGCTTGCTCCAGGTCGCCCATGTCATTCAGCAGGTCAGCCAGGTATTGGTAGGCTGGGTGGAAATCGGGCCGGTTTTGGATGATGTCCTGAAGAGTATTGACCGCGTCCTGGAAAGGAATGTGTCCCCCCAGCGCGCCGGACGCGGCGAACTGCATTCTCTGCAATAGCGGCAACAGGACGGTTGGATCGGGTCGTGGCCGGTCTGCGAAATCATCCGGGGCCCGCGTGCCAACGTACCCGAGGGACCGCAATTTCGCGATCTCGACGTCGTCCAGCTCCTCCATGGGCGCCGGCGCGCCGGGGCGACTTAACTCTTCGCCGAAAAAGTCGCTGACGCGCTGCTGCATGCGGGCCGCGGTCTCAGGCTGAGTGGCGACGAGGTTTCGCGATTCAGGAGGATCAGCCGGCAAGTCGAAAAGCTGCGGATTAGGGCTGAAGATGTACTTCTGCTGATTGACGTACACAGCAAAGAGGGCCGCCCAGCCCTGCTCGACCAGCGAGTACAACGATTCACAGTAGACGGGGCCGGTGGGCTTGACCCTGGTCAGGTCAACACCGTCGGCCTCCGGCGGCGGCAGGCCCAGCAGGGCAAGCGCGGTCGGCATCACATCGGTCAGTGAAACCAGGCCGGGAACGTGGACGCCGCCGCCCAGGCGCTGCCCGCACGCCATGATCAGAGGCACGTGCACCGTCGGGTTGTAAAGCAGGTAGCCGTGAGCCGCCTCGCCGTGCTCGTTCAGGCTTTCGCCATGATCGCCAGCGGCGATGACCAACGTGTTGTCGCCCAAGCCAAGCTGCTGCAGGGCGTCGAGCAGGCGGCCAAGTTGTGCGTCCATGAACGCGATTTCGCCGGCGTAGGGGTTTTGGGGGTATTGTTGGGCATAAGGCGGCGGCGGATCGTACGGCATATGCGGATCGAAGTAATGCACCCAGAGGAAAAAGGCACCACCGCAATGCGCGCGCAGCCACGCGACGGCACGGTCAGTGGTGCGGTCGGCTCTTCGTTCTGCCTCGTAACCCTGCGGAACAGGAGTGGCGTCGCTGAAATCGTCGTGGTAACTGTCAAAGCCCTCATCGAGGCCGTAGCGCGAACCTAAAACCATCGCGGAGACTATCGCGCCGGTGGCGTAGCCGGCGTTCTTCAGTTCACGCGCCAGCGTCTTGTGGGTGTCTTCCAGCCGGTAAAACCCGTTGGTACGTGCCGCGTGGTGGTGCGGGTAAAGGCCGGTCAGGAGCGAGGCGTGGGCCGGCAGCGTGATCGGGGCGGGCGTGATGGCCTGCGAGAATAGCACCCCGCGTCGGGCCAGTTCGTCCAGCGCCGGTGTTTGCACCGAACCGCCATAGCAGCCCAGGTAATCCGCGCGAGTGGTGTCCAACGTGATTAACAGGACGTTGGAGCCGGCGAGGGCGCCCGGTACGGCAGGGAAACGCGATTCACACCGCAGCTTTGTGTCAACCTGCAGGCGCCACAAGCCGCCGGGCGCTCCGCTGCGCGTGGCGAACCATGCTGCCATAATGCCGCAGGCGGCCAAAACGATGATGATCGTCGCAATCCCCCGGCGCGACGCGCGCGTTTTCCCGTTGCGCACGGCTGACCGTGCGCGTCGCGGTGTGGTGTGCTTCATGCCTCTCACTCCTTGCCCGCGGCCGCCTGGGTGCCTAGTCCAGGCCCGGTTTCACCGGTGGAGCACGGGCCCGCTCCCGCGTGCGATGGTCGGGGCACCGGGAGCGGTTGCGCTCATTATATCGAATCGGCATGGGATAACCAAGACTTTTGTCGCCCACATCTGCTCTGTGACAGCCCGCTCCTGTTCCAGTTATCGGCTCGCGCCCCAGAGGGCGAATGCTGCGTAACCCTCGCACCCACGCTTTCACCCTGCTCATCACAATATTCCGGGCGACGCGGCCTAACCTGGGAAGAAACGGGCTCGAAGCAGTTGGGATTACATTTGTGTAGTGTACGCGTTCAAGGCACACAATACTTCATTTCACGCATTCTTCCTGTCTGTAGCCCCAGTCTCCATATTACAGAGTAATCATCTGGCCATTACCAATTTGTTGATTTGACGCCCAGTGCTTGACGCTGAACCGCTGGTGCTCCTACAAGTCCAGAGGTGGGAGTGCATTCTGTCCGGTGCGCCCGACCGCACACTCGCGCGCTGCCGGACCGTCGCCGACCCAACGGTTCGCCAGCCCTCTATTGCACGGCCGCGGTATGGGAAAGGAGCCGCAATGAACGCGCGACGAATGCTCAGGCTTGCAACGCTATTGACGGGCCCTCTACTCTGCCTGAGTGGATTGACGACATCTGTGCAGGCGTATGTCGGCGATGCAGGTACGGGCTTATTGGCGCTTGACTGCGAATACGTGTATGCCTGCGCGCAGTGCACGCCGGACCCCCACATCTGCATACCCGACGAGGGGTTCGCAGCCGCCGACATCAACATCAGCGCCGCTCCGGAACACGCCGTGGTGACCGCGGTCCGCGTCAAACTCAAGATTCAAGACGCCGGTGAGCATTGCGATGGTTCCGGCAGCGCCATGTACTGCTCGGATATTCGCATACAGCTCAACTCCAACCAGCACATGCTCGGCCAGGGCTGGGCGCTGTGGGATGCCAATCCCGGCCGCACGGACGGCGGCTGGGACGACGACGTGGAGAACGATCAGGACATCGAGCTGGACCGCATTTGCGAGTCGTTTTTCGACGGCGAGCCCGTAAATCAGGGCTGGTATCTGGACGTGTGGGATGAGAGTTTCGGCGATATGGCGGAGCTGGCACAGCTCGAAGTCTGGATCTGCTACGTCGTTCCTCCGGACTTGTTCGACGGAGGCGAGACAACCAGTGCTTTTAGTCCGGTGGCGGCCTGTCCCGGCGCAGAGCTGGACGTGCATTGCACTATCCGAAATGCCGGAACTGTGCCTTCGGGGCAGTTTGAAGTCGATTTCTACGCCTCGCAGGACTCTGAGATCAGCGCGGCCGACCATTTCATCGGAAGCACGATTATGAGCATCGGCGGGGAACAAAGCGCAGCCTGCGATTGGTTCGGCCCCCTTCCTGACGACCTGCCGGCCGGCCAGTACTGGATTGGCTGGATTATCGATGCGCGTGACGATGTGGCGGAGTCGGACGAGACCAACAACATCGCTCGCAAGCGTGGTTACAAGCTCACGGTGAATTCAATCTCTCAGGCGCCCACGCAGATCAGCGTCGAACCGAGTTCCGTCTGCCCCGGCGACCGTGCTACTCTGACCGTCGGAAAGGGCGCGCTCGGCAGCAACGCGGACTGGGTGTGGTATTCGCGGGGCTGCGGTGACGGTTACCTGGCCGAAGGCGCCGCATTGGAAGTATTCCCGCGGGCCACCAGCACGTACTACGTCCGCGGCGAGGGAGACTGCGGCACAACCGACTGCGGCGCCGTAACGGTGACTGTGGCGGACGCGACCGCCTGGTATGCCGACGTCGACGGAGACGGGTATGGCGACCCTGAATCCGTCCCCGATTACAGTTGCGCGCCCATCCCCGGAAAGGTCGACAACAACGGCGACTGTGACGACACCCGGGCCGACTGGAATCCTGACGCCCCGGAAGTTCGCGACGGCCTCGATAACAACTGTAACGGGCAGATAGACGAAGACGTGTACGGCCCGCCGCCCATCTGGCATCGCGATGCGGACGGCGACGGCTATGGCGTGCCAAGCGATGGAATCGCGGCGTGGCAACAGCCGCCGGGTTACGTTCTGAACGCCGCCGACTGCGACGACACAGCTCCAGGCGCTAATCCTGGTCAGGTCATCGATTGCGCCGACGGCGTGGACAATGACTGCGACGGCCTTATAGACGAGGACGAGAGTCTCGACCCGGCCTGCCGTACTCAACCGGGCACGGACGATCTGGATGGCGACGGAATCGCGGACGCCGAGGACAATTGCCCCGAAACAAGCAATCCCGACCAGGCTGACAGCAACGGCGACGGAATTGGCGACGCCTGCGACCCGTTTAATGCCTGCGGAGCACAACTGCTCTGCGGCCAAGGCATGCTCTCCGTACTGCCGCTAATTTTCCTGAGCCTCTGCGTTATGAAGATTCGGTTACCCCGGCCGAGCCGGCGCCGCTAGACCAGCTACTGCCGAACGCCATCGCAAACCGCATTTAACGCACGACCCGGCCGCAGTGCGGTCGGGTCGCATTTGAATGGCAGGATTCCGGATCAGGCCTTGGTGACGCGCAGCACTTCCTGAGGCGTCGTCAACCCGCGGCGGCAGAGGTCCCAGCCGGCCTCGCGCATCAGCACCAGACCCTCTTCGCGGGCCGCTTTCAGAATTTGCGACGCCGACTGGCGCTTAATGACCATCTCGCGCAGGTTGTCGCTCATGACCAGAAGCTCGAACAACGCCCGCCGCCCGGCATAGCCGGTGTTGTGGCACTCGCGGCAGCCGGCCCCTTTGTACAGCTTATCCTTGGGCCCCAGCTCAAAATCGGGCGGCAGCTCGCGAGCGTGCGACGGCCTCCACTCCTGCTTGCACTCTTTGCAGATGGTGCGCACCAGGCGCTGCGCTAGAACCGCCTCAATCGAGCTGGAAACAAGGAAGGGCTCGACGCCCATATCCAGCAAACGCGTGGTCGCCGTAACCGCATCGTTCGTGTGCAGCGTGCTGAACACCAGGTGGCCCGTCAGCGAGGCGTTAATTGCGACTTCGGCCGTCTCCAAGTCACGAATTTCGCCGACCAGGATCACGTCTGGGTCGTGCCGCAGGAAGCTGCGCAGCGCGCGGGCGAACGTCAGGCCGATCTTGGGCAGCGTCTGCGTCTGGTTAATGCCCTCCAGGTAGTACTCAACCGGGTCTTCGATCGTCAAAATCTTCAACTCGGGGCTGACGATCCGCTTGAGCGCCGCGTACAGCGTCGTCGTCTTACCCGAGCCGGTCGGCCCGGTAACCAGAATAATGCCGTGTGGCCGCTGGATGCACTCCGTGAACGATTCCAGAACTTGCCCGTCCATGCCCAGCGTTTCAAGGTCGAGGCGGACGGCGGAGCGGTCGAGGATACGCAGCACGATGCCTTCGCCGAAGGCCATCGGAATCACGCTCACGCGCAAATCGATCTCACGCCCGTGGGCCTTGATCTTGAAGCCGCCATCCTGCGGCAGGCGGCGCTCGGCGATGTTCAGGTTCGAGAGGATTTTGATGCGGCTGATGATCGCGTTTTGGAAGCGGCGGATTTCCGGCGGCACATTGGCGACGTGCAGCACGCCGTCGACGCGATAGCGGACCGCGAAATCGTTCTCAAACGGCTCAAAGTGGATATCGCTGCAGCGCTGATCGATGGCTTCGAGGAGAATCTCGTTGACCAGTTTGACGACCGAGGCCTCCTGGGCCATCTGCACGTCGAGGTCGGCCGATTCGATCTTGTGCTCGTCAACGACCTCCAGCTCGCCGCGCTCCTGGACCAGCGTCGTGAGCACTTCGCCGCCGACGCCGTAGAAGGATTTAATGAGCTTGTGAATGACGGTGCTGGAGGCGAGGACGGGCTCGATGGGCGTGTTGATGCAGGTCCGGAGCTCATCCAACGCGTAAACGTTGTACGGATCAGAGGTTGCGACGCGGATGCCCCTTCCGTTGCGCGATATCGGAATGATGCCGTACTTATGGACCAGACGGCTGGGCACGGCCTTCAGGAGCTCGCGGTCGACGTCGGCCTCGTCCGGCTCGACGATGGGAATGTCGAGTTCTTCGCTGAGGACCCTCAGGATGTCGCGTTCCCGGACTAGTCCGGTCCGGACCAAGTGCTGATCCAGGCGTTCTGAAGCGGACGAACGCTCCGCGACGGCTTCTTGAAGCTGTTCGCGGGTAATCAGGCCTTTCGCGACCAGGGCTTCGCCTAGGGGCATTTGTGTAACCTCGGTGCTATCAAGAGGTTGCGTGCAGCCAGCGCATGCGCAGGCGCAATTCACGCCCGGTGTTATACCACGAAAGCTCGGCCTGATTGCAGTCGTACGGTAAATTCATCTGCGATCTACAAACGGCACCCGCAAAGTGCTATTCGCCGCATTAAGCAAAAACGGCGAGAAAATGGCGGCGGCGGAACGTGCAGGTCCGGTATCTTGCTGGTCTAATACCAGGGGCGTGCGACGAGCCATAACGTCCGGTATGCGGACCGCTGAGAGGATGACGATGAACCGACGTGGGGTACGCCTGCTATTTCTGACCTTCGTCGTGCCCGGATTGGCTGTGGCCGTCGGCTGTGATCGAACGACTCCCGCGGGCGGAACGGGAACTTCTAAGGCTTCGCAGCCGCCTGCCCCTCCCGCGACGCAGCCGGCGCCGAGCGATCTAGGCGCAATCCAGAAAATGGTGGCAGAGTCCGGGCCGCCTTCCGGCAGCAGCGCACTTCCCATGTTGCCACCGGGGCATCCGCCTGTGCCCGGTATGTCGGTGCCGCCGGCGACTTTGGGGGTGAACTTACCGGCCGGTCATCCGCCTTTGAATGCGGCGGCGGCGAGCATGCCGTCGGCAGGCGACATGAAACCGGGAGTTCCGCTGAAGTGGGACGAGCCGCTCGACTGGAAGCCGGCTCGGCCAGCCAGCACGTTCCGCTTGGCGCAGTACGAAATCCCTGGGGCGGAGGGCGAGGGGCCGGGCGAGGTGGCGGTGTTCCACTTCACGGGCAGCGGCGGGACGGTGGCGGACAACATCGCCCGTTGGGTCGGGCAGTTCTCCGACGCTGACGGCAAGCCGCTCGATCCCGCCGTAGCGACGCAGGAAACATTCGAGGCAAGCGGGCTGAAGGTGCATTTCGTCGAAGTGAGCGGCTACATGATGGTCAGCAGGACCATGGGCGGCACGGGCGAGCGCAGCCCCAGCCAATACCGCCTGCTCGGCGGCATCGTTGAAATGCCGGACGGCAATTGGTTCTTCAAAGGGACCGGCCCGGACAAAACCATGGCCGCGGCGCGCGAGGCGTTCTTACGGTTGCTCAGGTCGGTGCAAGCAGGCGAGGCAAGCGTCAAAACGCCATGAGCGCCGATGCACGCGTGCGGATTTGCAGCCTCGTCGGATTAGTTTTGCTGCTTCGGGCTGCTGTGGGCGCGGCAGCGGAGGGCGAGCGTCAGCCGCGCTTCGAACGTCTTGAAAACGGCCTCCGCCTCGGGGTAGTCGAAGAGCGCGGGTCGCCATTGGCCAGCGTGCAACTCTGGTTCGAGGTCGGCTCGGCCGCTGATCCCGCGGATTCGCTGGGTCTGTGCGACGTAACGCGACGCGTGCTGGCGGCCCGCGGCGAGGCGAGCGAGCGCCTGACTGCCGCCGGCGGACGCGTCGAAAGCCGGACGCTCAAGGACGCCTGCTATTTCGCCACGCTGCTACCGAACGATCGCGTGCAGTTAGCGCTGGAAGCAGAAGCCGCGCGAATGAAGCGCTTGTCGGCCTCAGCGGAGGCTGTGGCGGCTGCGGTGGCAACCATGCAGCGCGAGTCCGCGGCCGCGGGCGGTCCGGGCAATGGCGCAGCGCGGCAGGTGGCCGGCGAGTTGTTCGAGGGTCACCCGTACGGCCGGCCGGCCTTTGCCGAGGACTCGCTACCGCGACTGACTGCGGACGCGGTCAATGATTTTGCAAGGCGCTGGTTCATTCCGGGGAACGCGCTGGTGCTGGTGGTCGGCGATGTTGATGCGGAAGCGACGCTCGCTCGCATGCGCGAGCTGTTCGAGCCGCTGGAATGGCGGCAGCCGCCGCACGTGCGTGAAGCGCCGCTGCCTGAGCCCGGCGCGGCGAGCCCAGCTACGCAAGATTCCCCGGCCGGCGATGTGACGATCGCGTGGCTGACGCCGCCGGCCCGCGACTTGAAAAATGCGGCCATCGATGTGCTGATGCACCGTTTGTGTAATCCGGTGGATGGTCCGCTGGCGCGCCGGCTGGCGGAGATGGGTTATGCACCGCCGCGCTGGCGGCGCGAGCAATGGCGCAGCGCCGGTATGCTGGTTCTCGAAACGGCGGGATCAGCAGAGGCGCGCGCCGCAGTAACGGAAGAGATTGAGCGGGCGGTTAAGGGTGTTCCGAACGAGATCGAACTTAACCGGGCGCGGGCCCTGGCGAGACGGGGCAGGTTATGGAGCCGGGCGGACTTCGGCAGGCGTGCTTTGCAGCTCGGTTGGTGGGACATAGTTGCGGGAGATCTGCTGCTGGATGACTTCGAACGTGCTGCGATCCGGCGGCTCCCGGTTCGCGATGTTCAGGCTGCGGCCGCGGGACTGCTGCACGCGCGGCAGGTCGTCGTTTCTCACCGGGAAGCAGCCGATCGAGACCAGCCGTGGCGGGCGGGTAGTGCCGGGCCAACTGCGGCCCAATGGGAAGCGGCGCTTCAGGCGTTTGAGACGCCCCGTTCAATCGAAGGATTCGACGTAGAAGTAAAGGAACTCCGCCCAGGATTGCGCGTCGTGCTGAAGCGCGTCCCGGGCCAGGAGCAAACCGTAATTGGCACGAAGATCACGGCCACGGCCATGCAAGCGCAGGCCATGAGTGCTTTGATGGCGGTCGGTTCGGAGTTGCACACCGTCGACGAAATCCGCGATTACCTGACCTATCGCGCGAGCGAAATATATCCCTTTGTGAATCGCCGCACAGCCGGTGCGGAGGCCCGGCCTTCGGTGCAGGCCGGACTACTCGCCTTCGGGCCGTCTGAGTATGCTCCCCAACTCATCGAACTTCAGGCGGAATTGCTCCGCCGGCCGCAAACATCGCCACAGGCTTGCGCGCGGGCGGCCCAATTGCGACAAAAATATGCCGAGTCGCTTCGGCTCGCGATCGAGGCCGGTGAAGTTGCGGCCTACGTGCCGGATGGGTTCATTGGCCTGACCGAGTTTTCGCCCGCCTACCCGGAGACGGCCGAGGCAATACGCAAGGCTCTCACAGCACTCCAGAACATCGATGAAGTCGAGATCATCGCCATCGGTGATTTCTCGCGCGAGGACCTCCTGAGCGCGGTTGAAGCCGCGTGGCCTGCGGCCGGCGGAACGTCGGCTACTCAGCAGGCTGAGCAGCGCTGCGGAGGCGCCGCTTCCGCCGACGGTCACGAGCTTTGCGCCACGCGTGGCTGAGCGCCGCCATGCTGACCTGCGGAAGATGTGGCAGGAAACCCGGAAGGAAGCTTAAGGCATCGTTTCGCAATGCCTTCAGAGTGACGCGGGCAATCTGCCCGGGCGTGTAGAACTGGTGGTATATCCGGCGGCGCAGGGCACCGAGCTCTTTAACCGAGCACTGGTCAGAGTAGATCTTGCCGTTGGGGGCTATGTGGTAGCCGGGGCTGCTCGCCACCAGCTCGTCCAGACCCGAATACGGGCTGGAGCGCAAAACCGAGAGGGCGATCGTGTCGAGACCCAGCTCGCGCGCGAACGGTGCGATCCGCAGCATGTCCTCGCGGCTCTCGCCAATACAGCCGACGATGAAGTAGCCGTGCAAAAACATGCGGCTGTGGCGCAGCACTTCAAAATACTTGCGGATCCGCGCCACGTCGAAGCCCTTGCGCATGGACCGCAAGGTCTTGTCGTGAGCCGATTCAACGCCCAGCATAAGCATGGAGAAGCCGGCCTGTTCCATCTTGCGCAATACGTCCGGGCGCCGGGCGATCTCCAGGCGCGCGTTCACGAAGTAGCGCTTGCGAATGCCGCGCGCCAGGACCAAGTCACAGATGCGCTCAACTCGCTCCAGGTCATGCGTGAACAGGTCGTCCACGAACCCGATCAGGCGCGCCTGTATTCTCCCCAGCTCATCGACCACGGACTCTGGCGAGCGCGCCGACCAGCGGCGCATCTCACCCCACGGATTGCGGTTGAACGAACAGAAGGCGCAGTGGTTGGGACAGCCGCGCGACGTTGCGATGGAGTCGACCGCGATGCCAGCGCGAGCGCCCTTGATGGTAACGACGTAATCCTGGCGGCGAGCCTCCCGATCCGGATAGAGATCGTCGCGCACTTGCCCCAGACTGCGATTGGGATTGTGAACAATAAGGCCGTTTTGGCGAAAGCTCAGCCCGGCGATCTGATTTAAGGGGACCCCGCGGCACACTTCGTCCAGCGCATCTTCGCCATCGCCGCGAATAACCAGGTCGACGTTCGGAAAATCCGCCAGCCACCGGCCCGGGTTTTCCGTGGCGTGCCGGCCGCCGATCACCGTGAGAATTCCGGGCGGCACGGAACGAATCTCCTCTTCCAGGAATTCGCGATCTCGATCCCAGTTGATGGAGAAGCACACCAGATCCGTCTGTGGCCGCAGGTAACTTAGCGTGCGGTTGGGCACCACGCGCAAATCAATGAGGTCCAGTGAGCGCGCGTACTGTTGCACGACGGCCGCTATGAGCTCCAATCCCAGCGGCGGAAAGAAACCCGCCTCGTTGAGTTCCCGCCGATACGGATAGACGCACAGTGCGTGCTGGAAGGTTCTGGGATTCGCGGCGGTCGCGGACTGGCAGGCCTGCGGGAGGAGACCAACGCCCATGGCTGAGTTCACGCAATTGACCGCGATGCCGCCGGCACCCCCTGGAGCAGTCTTGAGACCAGCCATTTAACCTCCGTCACCATCGCGCTGGTCAGCTGGCATGTACCGGAGGAATGTCGCCCGGTGCATTGTCCAGCGGCGCAAGTGCTATCGTAACACGGGAGGCCGACGTCTGCAGCGTTGCCGGAGGGCGCTTAACAGGAAAGTTATCAGTCGTCGGTGCGCGCGTGGTCATCGGCCACTGCATAACGCTCGGCTTACAGTGCGCCACCTCATCCGCGGCCGAAAGTGATCGGTCGTCGCCGCGATTGTCGAACATTGAACCTCCGGTACTCGCGAGCAGACGTGCCGACAATATAATTTCCGCTTCGCGCTTGCAGCCGCACGCGCCTGGAGGCAGTCATGATCGACCTCAAGCTGATACGTGAAAACCCGGACCTGGTGAAGAAAGCCGTCCGCGACAAGAACATGCACGTCGACATCGACCAGATCATCGCCGTCGATGCGCGCCGCCGGGCGCTCGAAACCGAGTTCAACACGCTGCGGCATCAGCAGAACACCACCGGGGAGCGGATCGCCAAGGCGCCGAAAGAGGAAAAGGCCGCCCTCAGCAACGAGATGCGTGAGATCAAGGCCCGCCTCAAGGAGATCGACGCCGAGCGCGAAAAAGTCGATGCCGAACTGAACGAGCTGATGTTGCTCGTGCCGCAAATCCCGCATCCGGCCGCGCCCATCGGCCCGGATGAAAGCGGCAACGTCGAGGTCCGGCGCGTCGGCGCGCCGAAGGCAAAAGAGGCATTCGAGCCGAAATTTCGCGATCACGTGGAGTTGGGCGAGCAGCTTGGGCTATTTGATATCGACCGTGGCGTGAAGATCGCCGGCTCGCGAAATTACGTTTTAACAGGCCTGGGCGCGATGCTGCACGAAGCCGTGCTGCGGCTGGCGTGGGACGTGATGCTGGCCGGCCGCTTCGACAAGCCGGGCGCGCCGGATGTCAAGCTGCAATTCAAGCCGCTCACTGTGCCGGTACTCGTAAATGATAGCTTGATGTATGGCACGGGCTTCTTCCCGCTGCACCGCGAGGAAGTTTACCTGTGCGAGCGCGACGGGCAGAGCCTGGTAGGCACGGCTGAGGTGCCGGTCACGGGGCTGCACTCGGACGAGATTCTGGACCAGGCGGAGCTGCCAAAGCTGTATTTCGCGCGCAGCACCTGCTTCCGGCGCGAGGCAGGCGCCGGCGGCAAGGACACGCGCGGGCTGTATCGCATTCACTACTTCGACAAGGTCGAGCAGGTTGTCGTCTGCCAAGCCGACGCGGACGAATCGGCCTACTGGCATGATGTCATCATTTCCAATTCGGAAAGGGTACTACAGGCACTGGAGCTGCCGTACCGCGTCGTCGAGGTCTGCACGGGCGACATGGGACAGGGCAAAGTCCGGATGTACGACATCGAAACCTGGATGCCCAGCCGCGACGGCTACGCCGAGACGCACTCGGCCAGCCGCTTCCATGATTTCCAGGCCCGCCGGCTGAACATCAGGTATCGCAGAGCCGACACGGGCAAGCCGGAGTTCTGCCACACACTCAACAATACGGTGATCGCCTCGCCGCGAATTTTGATTCCAATTATGGAGATGTATCAAACTCCGCAAGGCGGCGTCCGGATACCCGAGCGCTTGCGCCCGTATCTCAACGGGGTTGAAGTGATCGGCCCGGGTTAATTCCCCGCGGGCCTTGAGCAGAAGCGCAGAGCATGAGTGCCGAATCGGGAAGCGGCACAGTCGCCCAGCGCCGGCAATGTCTATAGGTTACCACAAGCACTTAAAAACGCTGAATTGCCAACAGTCAATCTCGCTACCTCTTGACTTCGATATTACGCCGGCTATCAACAAGTGCAGCAGCTCACAGCGCTGCCTGCTCCGGGCTTGAAACGCTAGTCAGCGATGTGCAACTGTAGCTTGTAATACACATAGCAAGCATGAACGAGGCCGCGCAAGCGCTGAAGCCCCGGAAACGTTCAGGCTTCACCGTAATAGCGCGTCCGGTTTGGATTTGCGGAACAGCTAATTCCTTGACAGGAGCGGGCCGGTCCTGACGCGTCGCGTGGCGGGTCGGGCGGCACTTTCCAGAGCAAGGCAGGGAAAGGAGCGATATTCATGACACAGCGCATTCTCTTGATCGCGGTAGTGACGTGCTATTGTGGCGGCGTGACCGGGCCCGCCGTAGCGGAGCTTGTTACCTTGAGCAGCGGCAACTCCGTGGCGCGAATCGATACCGGTTCCGCGCTCGGACTGTACTCATGGACCGTCGACGGCGTGGAACACCTGAGTGCTCAGCAACTCTGGTTCCGGATCGGCGACAACGAGGAGAATCCTATCAGCTCGGCCGAACCGGTTGGGTTTACTACAAATGGTCAATCGGCGACGGTGCAGTTCGCTCAGGGACTGTTTGATGTGGATTTGAACTACGCGCTCGTGGGCGGCGCGCTGGGCAGCGGCCAGTCTCAGCTTGCGCACATCATCACCCTTACGAATGTGGCGGACGTACCGCTGGACTTGCACCTGTTTCAATATGTTGATCTGGACGTTGACGGGGAGTTTGACTTCAATTCCGTGTCCTTCCTGAGCAACGATTTGGCGCGCCAAATTGGCCCCAGCGGGAGCATCGCTACCGTGGCGGTGAGCGACCTGCTCTCCAGTCACCGCCAGGTGGCCTTCTACCCGGAGCTGCTCGATGCGCTGAGCGATTTGAGCCCGACGACGCTCTCCGACTTTACCGGCCCGCTTGCGGGCGACCTGACTTTCGCGTTCCAGTGGGATTTGACTCTCGGCGTGGGAGAGGTGGCCTCGCTGACCCTTAACGAGAACCTTATTCCCGAGCCGGCCTCACTGGTATGTCTGGCATTGTGCGCCGCAATACTGCTGCAACGACGAATTAGAGGTTGTGTGCCGTAAGGCATGTGCGAGCCACTGCTCGCGGAGGATAGCGTGAGACGCAGAGCTAAGTACTCAGCCTCCGGTGTCGATTACAGAACCTGTTGCACCGTGGAGCTGCTGCTCTTAATCACAGTGGTAGTGGGGCCTGGCGCCCTGCCGGCCCAGGCCCAACCGCCGGCTCCGGCTGAACCAGCTCTGCCCCCGCCCTCGCTGAAGACCGTCATCGTGCCCGAACCGCCGAACCTGCACCTTTATGTGCGGAATCGTCAGGCGGCTATTCAGTTGGGCAAAGCCCTATTCTGGGATATGCAGGTCGGCAGTGACGGAGTTACGGCCTGCGCCAGTTGCCACTTCCACGCCGGGGCAGATAACCGGATCAAGAACGCACTCTCGCCGGGAATACGCGCCGGCGACGAGACGTTCCAAGTAGCCGGTCCGAACTACACCCTGCACTTTACCGATTTCCCGCTGCGTGCCCTCTCGGACCCCGAGGACCGTGACTCGCCACCGCTGTGGGAGAGCAACGATATCGTCTCATCCTTGGGTCAGTTCCTGACCGATTTCATCCAGACGCGCGTGGGGTTTCCCCTGGATTTGGGCAGCGAGGTCGCGGACCCGATCTTTCACGTCGGCGCCGTCAACACGCGGCAAGTGTTATTCAGAAATACGCCGACGGTCATTAATGCAGTCTTCAACGCTGCTAATTTCTGGGACGGGCGGGCCAGTCACTTCTTCAACGGCGTAAGTTTCTCAGGCCCCTGGACCCGAACTCAGGAGTTTTCGTAAATATCGAGGGCGTCCTCGGCAAGCAGCCCCTGCTGATTTCGCATGCCAGCCTGGCCTCGCAGGCGGTAGCGCCCCCGCTAGCCTCCACGGAAATGTCGTTCGCTGGACGGAGCTGGCCGCAAATCGGACGCAAAATGCTGAACCTGCGTCCGCTAGACAAGCAGATGGTCCACCCGCGCGACAGCGTGCTGGGACCGTTATCCCGGGCGCGACTGGCGCGCCCGCTGGACAGTAAAGTTTCAGCATCCGACGACACTGTGCCGGAGACTTCCGGCTCCCCGGTGAGTCTTGGGGGCGTGCCGCTCGCAGGCCAGCGCGGACTCTTTACAACGTACGAAGCCTTGATCCGTGACGCGTTTCAACCGCAATACTGGAATTCCGACCTCATAATAGAATACCAGCCGGACGGTGGCTCGAGCGTAATACCTCGTCCGGCGGGAATGTTGGCCGGCAACCAATTCACCCAAATGGAGGCCAACTTCTCGTTCTTCTTCGGACTGGCAATCCAGACCTACGAGTCCACACTGGTGGCGGATGATACGCCTTTCGATCGGTACCTGGACGGTGACCCGGACGCGCTGACGGCGGAACAACTGGCTGGCTTCGATATTTTCCTCGACCGCGGGCGCTGCGCACAGTGCCATACCGGACCCGAATTGACCGAAGCCGCCCTGCGCGGCATCGAGCTGATGTTCATGGCCAGTCCCGGCCGCGCCTTCTACGACATCGGTTTCATTAACATTGGCGTACGACCGACGGCCGAGGATATCGGGCAGGGCGGCACTGCGCCCTTCATCAATCCCGTGACTGGGCAACCTTATCCACTGTCGCTGACGCG
>ERZ747221.509-NODE-509-length-45469-cov-4.493787_pt1 | contig 45469 bp, 43 predicted proteins | sample MGYA00374949_ERZ747221 | MGnify/ENA primary metagenome ERZ747221 (study PRJEB28779, sample SAMN05720172) | bioreactor metagenome | isolation source: Anaerobic biogas reactor | place: USA:Washington, USA | collected 2015-08-08 ... | reverse complement strand
CGTTATTTGTTCTGTTTTTTCCTGCAGACCGGACAGTAAACAAAGAATTTTAATTCGTGGTCTACTACCTCAAAACCCTGTGTTTCCAATTGCCCTTCCAGCGAGCATAAGAGGTCATCCTCCAATTCGGCAATCTTGCCGCAAGCCAAACAAACAATATGGTGATGATGGTGTTCATTATGGTCATCATTGATCTCATAACGATATTTATCATCATTGAACATACTCTTGTAGAGTATATCGATAGCGGCTAGCTTTTCCAGGGTCCGGTATACGGTGGCAATACCAATGTTGGGTTGCTTTTTCCGGGCCTGAGCCAGTACTTCTTCCGCGCTGAGGTGCCGGCCCTGATTGTCCATCATTACTTCCAAAATGGCTGTTCTCTGTCCGGTTAACCGGTAATCATTTTCTTTTAATTTTTTATTGATGCTTTTACCAAACACTAGCCTCACTCCAATAACATTGATAATCATTATCATCTTTATTTTAAGGCCTGCTCATGAGTTTGGCAAGCAGATAAACCTGCATTTTAATAAAAAAGTGCGGAAATCAATAATGACTCTACTGCAAAAACCACTTTTGTTGCATAAGGCTTGCATAAATATACAAAGCGAGCGCTGGCGAAGCATGTATGCAGCACCCTGCGGGTCTCCTGATGTATCCTAACGGATACTATTAAGGTTGCACCCGGCGAAAGCGAGCGGTATATTTATTAAGCCAATGAATATTAATAACTTTTTTGTGGAGTCAATAATAAATTTGACGCAAAAGGACGAAGCTTTGGTGCCAGGTCTATGCCAGGTCTATGACTTGCGATGGTCTTTAATCTGAGCCTGCTGGCGCAAGTCCTCCATATACTGGCTGAAAAGAGTATTTTCCTTTTCTTTTTCCAACTGCATCCGTATCTGGTTCTTTACTTCGTCAAAAGATTTGGTAGTGGTTGGTTGGAGCTGACCGGCCTTAATAATGTGGTAGCCGAAATCGCTTTTTACCGGCTCCTGGGTAATTTCTCCGGCTTTGAGTTTTAAAGCCGCGGTTTTGAATTCGGGCACATAATTACTGTTCTCGTTTACAACTCCGAGATAACCCCCCTGGGCCTTGCTGGCACAACTGGAATGTTCCTGGGCCAGCTGGGCAAAGTCGGCTCCTTGCTGCAATTGGGTTAACAATTCTCTCGCTTCCTTATCCGTTGCTACCAGTATATGGGATATCTGCATGCCGGCTGCTTCCTGGAAGCTGGCTATATTTTCCTGGTAGTATTGCTGTAGTTCCTCTTCCTCTATGGTAATTGAAGCGTTTATCTTTTTTTGGAGTTGATTGACCAGCAACTGCATCCGGGCTTCCTCACGGAGTTCTTTTTCATTGAGATTGTTTTCCTGTAAAAACTTCTGGTAAGCATCTTTTCCTTCTGCCGCCAGGTTGGCTTTAAAGCTATCAATAGCTACATCAATTTCTTTTTCCTTAATCTTTATACCTCGTTTTTCGGCATCTTGTCGCAGCAGAGCCTGCATAACCAGACTATCAAAGGCTTGTTCCTGTAATCGTTTCTTCATCTCTGAGTCGATTTTGCCGCTGCTGTCGGCTTTGTCTCCGGACTGGGCGGGATTCTGAACTTCGTATGCCTGTTTAAGGTTCTGGCAGGCTTTATCATATTGCTCCTGGGTAATTATTTCGCTGTTTACTTCGGCTATGCTCGGGGAAGCTTTCTTATCATTACAACCTGGCAATAATAACAATAAGCCCAGTATCACCAGCAATGCCAGCTTAGTTTTTTTCATAATAACTTATCCTCCTTCAGACCATTTCAGGCTTATTATAGCATAAGAAAATACTATTAATGCTATTTACAATCAACTTTGGTGCAGGAAATAGAAGGCCATTCTGTAAAACAAATATGATTGCTGCTAATAAGATAATCGGGGTTAGACGCAGAAGGGCAGAGTTGTCAATAACCCCGTCCCCTTGTCATTAAGGCACCGGTAGGGCATACGACCGCGCATTCCCCACAGCAATTGCATGCGCTGTTTTCCAAGTCAATCCCCCATTCCCATTCGGGCATGACTACAGTTTCAAAGCCCCGGTTTACTAAACCCAGGGCGGTAATCCCCATTACTTCGTCGCAGATGCGCACGCAGAGACCGCAGAGTATGCATTTGTCCGTATCCCAATCAAGAAAGGGATGATGATATTCACTGGAATGATGGTGTATTTCACCGGCCAGGCGTTGAGGTTTTACTTCATATTTTCCGGCATAGTTCAGAAGCTTGCACTTAGAAAAGGCATTGCAACCGCATTCCAGGCAGCGCCCGGCTTCCTGGAGCGCTTCCTCCGGGGTGAAAGCGGCTTTTACTTCAGCAAAACTACGCAACCGCCTTTCCGGGCTGATAGCAGGAGGTTCAATTCGCGCTTCTTTTTCTATTCCGGCCAGGTCTTCTGCCCGAACTTCCCTGCTCATCCGGTAGGGGGAATGATTATCCGGCAGCTTTTCTCCCTGCAGGTAGGCGTTCATAGCCTGGGCGGCTTTGCGTCCCTGGGCTATGGCTTCAATGGCGATACCGGGCCCGGTAACCCCATCTCCGCCGGCAAATACCCCTTCCATGCTGCTCATAAAAGAAAGGGGATCGCTGGCTATGGTATTCCAGCGGCTGAGCTCCAGCTTTTCCAAACCGCCAAGGTCAACCTGCTGGCCGATGGCGGCGATGACGGTATCAACAGCGATTATTTCCTCTTCTCCGGTAGGCTCCGGCCGCCTGCGCCCGGAAGCATCCGCTTGGCCCAGCTGCATCTTCTGCATTCTGATAGCGGCTACCCGCCCGTCTTCCTCTATTATTTCCTCGGGAGCCAGGAGGAATTTGAAGATTATGCCTTCTTCCTCGGCTTCGACTATTTCACTTTCATCAGCGGGCATTTCCGCCCGGCTGCGCCGATATAGCACCATTACCTCAGCAGCACCCAGTCTTATTGCGGTTCGGGCTGCATCCATGGCAGTATTGCCGCCGCCAATAATTGCTATCCTTTCACCCATAAATACCGGTTCTCGTAAAGCAACCGCACGCAAAAATTCAATTCCGCCCAGTACTCCCCTTGTTTCCTCGCCGGCACAGCCGATTTTTGAGGATACCCAGGCTCCAATACCCAGAAAAACTGCATCATAGTTCTCCCGCAGCTGCTCCAGGAAAATGTCTTGCCCCAGCCGGGTGTTGAAAGAAAATTTTACTCCCAGTCGGGCTACCAGTTCTGTTTCCTGCTCCAGCAGTTTTTTGGGCAAGCGGTAGTCAGGAATTCCATAACGCAGCATACCTCCCGCCGCAGGCATGGCTTCAAAAACCTCTATCTGGTGGCCTTCCCGGGCCAGGAAATAGGCTACGGTTAAACCGGCTGGTCCTGCCCCTACTACGGCTACTCTCTTTCCTGAAGGGGTTTTGACTTCCGCTATGCCGGAACCCGGCCCGCTTTCATCATCATTTTCCTGCTTAGGCTCCTCTAAATAATAACGGCCTACAAAAGCCTTGAGGGCAGCAATGGATACCGGTTCCTCCACCAGGCTCCGGCGGCAGGCGCTTTCGCAGGGATGAGGACATATCAAACCTATGCTGGCCGGAAGAGGATAGTATTCTTTTAAAACGGCCATAGCTTCCTTAAACTGCCCATTGGCAATCAAGCCTATATAAGCCTGGCAATCGGTATCCGCTGGGCAGGCCTCCCTGCAGGGGGCACAACAATCCCCACGGTGGTCGGATAAAAGCATCTCCAGGGTAAGTTTGCGGGATTGTCTTACCCGGGGGCTTTCCGTTTGCACTTGCATTCCCTCCTGTACCTCGGTGGCACAAGAGCGTAAAAGTTTTTTACTGCCGGCTACTTCCACCACACAAATCCCACAAGAGGCAAAAGGCTTTACCCGCTCATCGTAGCAAAGGGTAGGTATTTCTATACCGTTCTCCCAGGCTGCCTGTAAAATAGTCTGACCGGCAGCAACCTTGATTTCCCTGTCATTTATCGTAAGCGTAATCATGGACTTGAATCACCTCTTCCATCCAGCTGTTTTAACTGGCAAAAAGTATTAATATTCACTAGCTTGTATAAATATACCGCTCGCAGCTTCCTTAATAGCGACCGGAGGGAGCATCAGGAGTACCGACAGGGTGCAACCTAGCGACCGCAGGGTACATTAGAAGTGCCCGAAGGGCGCTTCGCATGGGCAACAGCTGCTTGTCTCATGACTTCAGGAGTATGCACAACAAACGAAGTTTGGCAATGACATCAGCATTACATAACTTAACAACTTAAGTGCCTGGCACCCTAACCGCAGCAAAACGCTCGGGGCAAATGTCCAGGCAGGCACCGCATTTGCTGCAGTTCTCCTGCTCAATATAATAAGGCTGGTTGTTTTCTCCGCCTTTTATACAATCCGCCGGGCAGGCATAGACACAAAGGCCACAGCCCATGCATCTATCCGGATCTATAATATATTGTAATAATTCCTGGCATTGTTTGGCCGGGCACTTCTTCTCCCGGATATGGGCTTCATATTCATCACGGAAATAGCGGATAGTGGTAAGCACGGGATTGGGCGCACTCTGCCCCAGCCCGCAGAGGGAATTTTCGCTTATATGGGCGGATAATTCCTCCAAGAGTTCAATATCTCCTTCCTGTCCCTCACCCTGGCAAATCCGCTCCAGGATTTCCAGCATCCGTTTGGTGCCTATACGGCATTGAACACACTTGCCGCAGGATTCCTTCTGGGTAAAGTCCAGGAAGAATCGAGCCAAATCAACCATACAGCTACTTTCATCGAGCACCACCATTCCGCCTGAACCCATAATGGCACCGGTATTACTCAGGGATTGATAATCCACCGGGATGTCCAACAGTTCTGCCGGAATGCAGCCGCCGGATGGCCCTCCCATCTGTACGGCCTTAATTCTTCGACCGGTTTTTACTCCTCCTCCAATACCATAAATTATTTCACGCAAGGTGGTTCCCATGGGTACTTCTACCAGACCACCTCTTTCTATCTTACCAGCCAGGGCAAAAACCTTGGTACCTTTGCTCTCTCTACTACCTAGAGCGGCAAAGGCTTCCCCCCCATTCCGGATTATCCAGGGAACATTGGCCAGTGTCTCCACATTATTTATGCTGCTGGGATATCCCCATAAACCGTTTTCTGAAGGATAGGGCGGCTTCAAGCGGGGCATGCCCCGTTCTCCTTCCAGGGAGGCTATGAGGGCAGTCTCTTCCCCGCAAACAAAAGCTCCGGCACCTTGTTGTATACTTATGTCGAAAGAAAAATCAGAACCGAGAATCCTCTGCCCCAGCAGCCCTTTTTGCCGGGCCTGGGCAATAGCTATCTCCAGCCGTTTCACCGCCAGGGGGTATTCCGCCCGGCAATATATGATTCCCTGCTCCGCCCCAATGGCGTAAGCGGCTATTATCATACCCTCCAATACCGCGTGGGGATCGCCTTCCAATATGCTGCGATCCATAAAGGCACCAGGGTCGCCTTCATCGGCATTGCATATAATATAGCGGTAAAGACCACCGGCTTCTCGAGTTGCTTTCCATTTCAGCCCGGTGAGAAACCCCGCTCCTCCCCGTCCTCGCAAAGCCGAGACTTCGATCTCTTCTATTACTTCTTCTGGGCTCATTTTTGCAAGCACCTTTTGCAAGGCGCTGTAACCGTCCTGCCGGCGGTAATCGTCTATAGATTCCGGGTCTATCCGGCCACAGTTCCTAAGTACTATCCGCAGCTGTTGCTGCAGGAATTCAGCCGGCTCATCGCTGCTGGACACCAGGTATGCTTCCAGTGGGCCGCACCCGGCCAGGTGGGCTTCCAGTATTTCCACACTGCGCCCGGCATCTACTGCTCCATATGTAAATACCCGCCCATCATCCTCTATCCAGTCCAGCAAAGGCTCATGATGACAGAGGCCTATACAGCCGCTTTTCTGTATTTCCAGTTTTATTCCCCGGCTTTCCATCTCCTTCTGCAATGCTTCCAGTACCTGCAAGCCGCCGGCGGCTATACCACAACTCCCCAGACCCAATCTCACTTTCATTTGGTCTCACCTCCGACCAAAGATGATGATTCCGCAGCCTTTATCTTGCGAATTATGGCAATAGCTTTTTCCGCGCTAAGCGGACCGTAGGCCTGCCCGTTTATCATCATTACCGGAGCCAGGCTGCAACAACCCAGACATGCGGCACTTTCCAGGCTGAACAATCCGTCCGGGGTAGTTTCACCCCGCTTTATTTTCAATTCCTGACAGAGAGTGCTTTCAATTCGCTCGGAACCATTGACATGGCAGGCGGTTCCCTGGCAGAACATAATTTGGTATTTGCCTGCCGGCTGAAGCCGGAACTGGGTATAGAAGGTGGCAATCCCGTAAACCTTTGCTGGCTTTATTCCGAGTTCCCGGGCAATGCATTTTAATACGCTCAGGGGCAGGTAGCCGTATATATCCTGGGCTTGTTGCAAAATCGCAATCAAGCTGCCTTTTTCGTGTCGTTTTTCCTCGATTATTTTCAGCACCGGGCTCAGGTCAAGCTGGGCATCAAGAAAGCTCTTTTCCTCCGCTCGCTTATTTTTACTATAGAAATGCACCAGACGACCTCCTTTATTACACAGATAATATTATAGCATTTTGAACTGTAGACTCTAATGCTCCTCTACAGGGCCAGGAGCTGCAGCAATTATTCCCATCGCTTGCAAAGCCCCCTTTAAGCATCAGAAGAAACTGCAAAACAGTTTCAACACAGCGCTGCAACGAGGCAGGGATTAGAACCCGCCGCCTGTTTTGTTAATAGGAACCCGATTGATTAAAAAAGCGGGATAGATTTTGCCTCGTTATAATTCTTAAGCTTATTAATCGTTTTGTAAATACTCCCGGCCAGGATATTCTGTATACTTGCAAATAAAGACCCCTGTTTCCGCCGGGTGCGAAAGCAGGGGATGGATCTCATGGTATTAGACGGCGCCGGAGCAATCAAAAGGAAAAAGGCTATGCCTCCAGGCCGCTTTCAATAGCCTTGTTGATAATTTCCTGTATATCATTAAACATCTGCACAAAAGCGGTTTCAGCACGAAAGAATTCGGCTATTTCTTTAATCTGGTTAATGTGAGCAAATTCCAGGCTGAGTTCCTGTACTGTTTCCTTCGGTATATCATTTCCTAAAATCTGCGCCCGGTTAAACTCGGCTTGCCGCTGTCGCAGTTCCAGTAACTTGGATGTCCACTCCGGGTTTTTTTCCACTTCCTTTTTGGCCTGGCAATAGTTCAGATAGGGTTCACTCTTGGTGATGGCCCGGGCTAATTCGTGGGCTTTGTCATAGCTGTTCACATTACTCATAACTATAATCACTCCTAACTTAAGACTTTTTCTGCTTTATCTTACTATTCTATCTAATAACTCCCTCAAAGACGCCTATCAGGAAAATACCATAGAATACTCCCATTAACAACAGAGTTCCCGCTGTAATATGTTTTTTCCGCAGCAATTCGATATATAAAATGGCGGCTGCTGCCAGGGCAAGAAGAGCGGATAAAAAAGCTCCCCCGGAAAGCTGCCAATCAGTAAGGAATATTCCCAGGGCTGGTATAAGTGAGCTTTGAAAAACCATGGCTCCGGTTATATTGCCCAGGGCCAGGCTGTCCTTCTCCCGCGATATCCAGATAACGCTGTTGAATTTCTCCGGCAACTCGGTGGCAATTGGGGTTATAATCAAAGCCAGTACAAAAGCCGGAACCTGATACATGACCGCGACTTCTTTAACCGCTCCGACAAACATATCAGCCCCTATGATGATTAAGAGCAGGGCGAATAAAACCTGGCCAATTACCAGGGATAAGCGGGGTGATTTCTCTTTGCGCGCAAAATAGCAAGGTGGCAATTCATAACTGGAGTCCAAATCTCTTTCCTCACTGATCATTACATAAACATAGAGAAAATAGGATAAGACCATGAAGCCGGCAATTATTAACTGCCAATGACGCAAGTACGGGGGCATGGTTCCGGTTATTATGGCAGCAGCGAAGACGATAATAAAAAAGCTCAAGTCACGGGTCATGCTGGAATAATCCGCCTGTACCTTGTTTCCTTTAATTCTGCGCCGGCTAAAAAAAACTACCGCCAAACCGGTAACAAACATGGCCAGGGTGGAAAGCATCAAAGGCGCTCCCAATATGGCTCCTATTCCTATATCATGGCCCTCTTTGCCGTGACTGAAAACTATGGCTATTACGGGAATCAGAGTCTCCGGGAGGGCGGTGCCTACTGCCGCCAGCACGCTACCCACTGCTCCTTCGGAGAGATTCAGTTTCTCTCCCAGCCATTCTACACCGTTAACGAAAACTTCAGCTCCCAGTAAAATAATACCCAGGCTCAAAATCAATATTCCAATACTGCTCATGATTCACTCCTACTTGCATTTTTGATATCACTGCAAAAAGTAAAAATATTATGCTTTAAATGAGTTTTGCATTAGAGTCATTTTTCATTTAGTATCAAATTTTTACCAGCTGCCTCCTGCGGCCGGAAAATGTGACCAGCTGCCTGTAACCCACCCCTTGGGCCAGGCCGGTTGCTTCCTCCAGGCCTTCTCCCAATTGCGAGGGGTGGTGGGCATCAGAACCCAGCGTTATGGGTATGTTAAGAGCCAGCATCAGTTCCAGGATTTGCCGTGACGGGTATATTTCCCCTACCGCTTTACGCAAACCACTACTGTTTATCTCTACTACCATTCCTGCCGCTTTAATACTATTTAAAACCGGTTCAACATAGGCTAGAATAGATTTCTTAACCGGCCGGTGCCCCCAGATTTTTATTAAATCCAGATGCCCCACTACATCAAAAAGGCGCGAATTTACCGCCTGGTTTACCAAACTAAAATAATCAGCATAGATATCATCGATGTCCTGGGTGGCAAACTGAGCTTTAAAATCGGGATGGTCGAAACCCCACCCATCGATAAAATGAACCGAGCCAATTATGTAATCATAATCAATATTCGAGTTGACCAGCATTTGCTGGATTTCCTTTTCCCGTCCGGGATGATAATCGACCTCCAGTCCCATTCTTATTTTAAGCTCCGGGAAATCTTCCTGAAGCCTTTTAAGCTTGTCCGGTTTAATCCGGGGCAGGTATTCATCATGTTCGCTAAATCCGATTTCCGCTAGTCTTTTCCGGCGAGCATTTTCCGCAAAAAGTCGGAGCCAGGATTCGCTATAATCGTATTCTCCGTGGGCCAATGCATGAATATGATAATCAAGCAACATTTCCCGTCCTCCGCTAGAATTCCTTAATGAGTTCCTCAGTAATTCATTTAAACACTATGTACTGCAAAAATCAAGAAATACCGCTGGAAATATGCCTATCTCTCCGGGAATATGTTAAAACAAAGCTCAAGCGTAGAAAGTCCGGTAAAAAGGAATTGCATTAAGTTAATGCATATACTACAATTTTAGCTGTCAAGGGAAGTAAAGAAGGAGGGTTATTTCATAAATGGCAGATATAATCCCATTTAAAGGACTCCGTTATAATCCCGAAAAAATCAGCAATCTGGCTTCGGTAGTCACCCCACCGTATGATATTATAGATGAATCGGCTCAAGCCCGATATTATGCGGAAAATCCCGCCAATGTAATCCGCCTGGAGCTGGGGCTCATGTTTCCTCAAGATAGCAGCTCCAATAACCGCTATACCAGAGCAGCCCAATACCTGGAAAAATGGCAGGAGGACCAAACCCTGCTGGCGGAGGATAAAGCCGCCCTGTATCTCTACCAACAAGAATTTAATTTCCGGGGGGAAAAGGTCGTAAGAACCGGCTTTGTTTGTGGCCTTAAACTGGAACCTTATGAAAATGGCAATATACTGCCCCATGAGGAAACCCTGTCCAAACCAAAGGCAGACCGCTTGCAATTAATGAGGGCCACCAATTCCAATTTCAGTTCCATTTTTGGGCTATACTCAGATGAGCAAAAAGAAGCAGAGAAGCTTCTGTTCGCGGAAGTCAAAGAGCAGGCTCCCGATATCAATATAATCGATGAGGCTGGTGAGACTCATAAAATATGGGTGATAAAAAATGAAGAGCTAATTGAACGGATCGTGGCTTTGCTTGCTGATCGCCCGGTTTATATCGCTGATGGTCACCACCGCTATGAAACTGCTCTGGAATACTACCATGAAATGAAGGAACAAGGGTTTCAAGGCTATGATTATGTAATGGCTACCCTGGTCAATGTTTTTGATGAAGGGCTGGTGGTTCTTCCTACTCACCGGCTGGTAGGGAATATCCCGAGCTTCAAATTGGACGCTTTTATAAATCGCCTGGCCGATTTATTTGCAATAGAGTTATATAAAGACAAGAATATCGGTGCTTTCATGCAAGAACTGGAAAGCAAAGCTAAAGAGCACAAAGTTTTTGGCCTGTACAGCGGCAAAGATCTCTATTTTTTGGAGCTTAATAATCCTGAACAGGCCAGTGATTTGCTTCCCGATAACAAGTCAGCTGCCTGGGAAAATCTGGACGTTGCGCTGCTGGATAACATTATTCTGGATCAACTGTTGGGTATTAACGAGCAAAAACGCCGCAGTCAGGAAAACCTGGCTTACACTCGCAGTGAAGAGTGGTTAATGGAACAGGTTGACAACCGCAATTACCAACTGGGCTTTCTTCTCAACCCTACCCGGGTAGAAGAAATAATTGCCGTAGCCCAGGCTCGGGACAAGATGCCCCAGAAATCAACCTATTTTTACCCTAAATTAATTACCGGGCTTATAATAAATAATCTAAGCATAAATTGAGGGACAAGGGGACGGCTCTGGCAGGCAAAAGAACCGTCCCTTTGTGTGTGCCCTGTTATATGTAGCAGGATAGCCCGCCATCGATCATAAGAATATTGCCGGTGAGCCATTTAGAATCATCTGAGGCATAAAACAGGATGCTCCCGGTCATATCTTCGGGATAAGCCAACCTTTTCATAGGAAACATTTTGGTCAATTTATCCATCTTCCCTTTGGACTCTATGCGGCTCAATTCGTCTTCCATCATGGGGGTGATTATATGGGACGGGCAAAGGCAGTTGACCCGTATCTCCGGTCCCAGCTCGGCAGCCAGGGCCCGGGTAAGCTGTACCACTCCACCTTTCATGGCACAATAAGCACTGCTGCTCTTCCCCCCCAGTACTCCCAATATAGAAGCTATATTTATTATGCTTCCTCCGCCGCCTTCCAGCATCAAGGGTAACATTAGCTGGGAAACCGCAAAAACGCTACGCAGGTCAACCTGGTAAATCCGATCGAAATCCTCCAGGCTGGTTTTCATAAAAGGTTTGAACAAGGCCGAACCGGCATTGTTTACCAGGATATCCAGACGACCATAAGTCTCCCGCACTTCATCCCGGGCCTTTTCAATATCCTCGATTTTAGTAACATCAGAAGGAATAGCCAGTCCTTCCCCTCCTCTTTCCTTGACTATGTCCACGGTTTCATTCAATGGTTCGGGCCGCCGCCCCATGACTACCACCCGGGCTCCCTCAGCGGCCAGAGCAATAGCTGCTGCTCTTCCAATACCGGTACCTCCTCCGGTAATTACAGCTACTTTCCCTTTCAGCTTCATCTCTTCTCCCCCTTTCCCTGCCTAGCCTTTGTTCTTGTTGCTTTCCAAAAAGGCTTGCATCCGGCTGCACATGGCCTCGCTACCCACAAAATTGCGGAAAGTCCAGAGCTGGGTGCGAATGGCGGACTGTACTTCCATTCCCGGTACCCGGTTGGTCTGCTCCTTGTTGGCTTTCAAGGCTTCTCGTTCAAAAGCGGCAATGCGCTGGGCCAGTTTTTTGGCTTCCTCCAAATAGCTCTCCCGGGGATAGACATAATTGGCCAGGCCCATTTCCCTGGCTTCCTCGGCCCCATATATCCGTCCGGTCATGGTAACTTCCTTGGCCCGACCCATACCGATAATTTTCCACAGGGGATCGCTTAAGGGCGTTAAAGCCCAGCGTATTTCCGGCTGCCCGACTTTGGCCGTTTCCGACATTACCCGGATGTCGGCCATAACCATCAAGTCGAAGCCGGCAGCCAGGGCGGGACCGCTGACCGCGGCAATGACCGGCAGGGGGAACTTGAGTATGTTCAAAAAGGATTCTTCGATTATCTTCAGGCCTGCGCTTTTGTTCTCTCCCAGACTCATCACGCTGGGCATGTCGAAACCGGCGGAAAAGGCTTTCTCTACCCCGGTTAGCACTACGGCATTAATCTCTTCGTCTTTTTCCATCTCCTCAAAGACATGGGCCAGTTCTTTCAGCAATTCCATGGTCAGGGCATTCATGAATTCCGGGCGGTTAATCTGAACTATTCCGATCTTGTTTTCTTTGCTAAAAATGATATCCTGATATTCCACTTTTTCTACCCCCTTATTTTTCTCTAATTCTTTAATAATTCTGAGAAATTATTGAAATTCCTCTTAAGCATCGAAAGAAACTGCTTAAGTAGTCTCAGCACACAGCTGCAACGAGGCGGGGGATTAAGAACCCACCGCCTGTTTTGTAAATAGGAACCCGACCGCTTAGCGGGGGACATATTTCACCTCGTTATAAATATTAATATGCTGCTATCAAAAGGCTATTTGGCAGCAGGGTCAAAATTCAAATTATTGAGATAGAGGGACTGGAAATCGGGGTATAGGGCGAGTTCAACATAATGCACTTGTTCCTTTATTTCGCGGGCTTCCCGCTGTTTATCCGGGGATAATAATGCCGCAATAGCCCCGGCAGTGGCAGCATTACCAATATTCCTTATTGTCTCCGTTTTTATCGGGGGAATCATGCCTATATCAATCGCATTATGGGGATTCAGGTAATTGCCAAAAGCCCCGGCCAGGTAAACCTTTTCCAGCTTCTTATACTCTAATCCCGCCTCTTTCATCAATACATCAATAGCTGTCCTTAAGGCTGCCTTGGCCAGCTGCACCTGCCTTATATCCTCCTGGTTGAAAACTACCGGAGCTCCTCGGAAGGATTCGTTTTCTTCTACCAGGATTATTTCTGCTCCCCTTTCCCCCTGGCGCACTCTCAGTTTCTCCCCAGCCAGCTCAGTGATTATTCCGTTACTATCTATGTAAGCTCCCTGGCGCAGGCTGGCTATTATATCAATAATAGCTGAACCACATAGCCCCCGGGCCGGGCTATCGCCAATAAGATTGTATTCCAGGCCCCCTTCTGGGTTAAGGCATATCTTGTCGATGGCGCCATCTCCAGCAATCATTCCACTGCTTATTCCACCACCTTCAAAGGCAGGACCGGCAGCAGCTGAAGCTGCCCATAGTTTACCCCGGTTTCCCACTACAACTTCACCGTTGGTACCGATATCGACCAGCAAAAAACGACTGCTCCGCCAGTCGGGCAGGCTTAAGACAGCAGCCACGGTATCTGCGCCCACAAAGCCCCCCACTTGAGGAAGGAGCAGGATTTCCGCCTCCGGGTTTACCGGAAGCCCCAGACCGGCTGCCGGATAAGTGAATTCATCGCAAAAAATACCGGCATATGGTGCCTGGGCAAATCCTGCCGGATTTAACCCGAGAAAAAAGTGCAACATGACCGGGTTGCCCACCAATACCAGGTAGTATATATGCTCCGGTGAAGCTCCGGTCTCTTCCAGCATTTCCTCAATCATACTGGAGAGGTTATTCAGCAATATCTGTTGCAATCGCTCCAAACCATCCGGATTTTCCAGACAGTGAAGCACACGGGATAGTATGTCAGCGCCGTATACCCTCTGCATGTTGGGTTTGGTGGAAATGGCCAAATGCTGCCCGTCCTCCAGATTTAACATGACGGCAAAAAGGCTGGTGCTGCCTATATCCAGGGCCAGGCCACAGGCTTTTTCTCTTTTACGCCCGATATATTTTACTGCCTGCTCCTTAAATACCAGGGCTTGTAGTTCCAAGGCCGGTCGCCCAATACGGTCGATTTGTGCCAGCTGGTTTAAATTGTCAACGGTCAATTCCAACTTTAAGCCGGGCAGGGCCCGCGCCAGGCGCGTAAGGAGAGGAACCGGAGAATCCTTCTCCATTCCTGGAATCAGTACCTGGCGATTCTTCACCGGAGCGGAAAAAGCTACCGGGGGATAATCGCTCTTTAGCCAGGCTTGATCCTGTATAGCCAGAGCCAGAGGATCCAGATAAACCGTTAAGGGCCCTTTAACCCGGCAAAAGCAAGCCAAGCGGGTGCCGGTTCTTAATTCTTCCGGAAGGAGATACTGCCGTTCGCTATCGCTGATTTCATCAATCTCTCCTTCCAGCTTAACCTTGCACTGCCCGCAATTCCCTTTGCCGCCACAGGCCCCTGGGGAGACCATTCCGCTCGTCATTATGCTATCCCAGAGGTTTTTACCTGCCAGGGTCCAAAACTCCATAGGCGGCCTGTCAGGGCTTTTTAATGTGATTTTTGTCCTTTCCGCCATCTGTCAGACACCCACCGTCCATAAGAATTGCTATCACACTTTGATAAGTGAGGAGTAAGGGGTAAGGGGTTATCGGTCGTGGTCCTTTACCCTGTCAGGCACTACTGATGCTCCCTGCGGTCGCTATTAGGGTTGTTGCGCCTGATTCGGAACGACACGGGGTCGTTCCCTACATACCCTGCGGTCGCTATTAAGGGAGCACCCTATCGGGCACTACTGATGCTCCCTGCGGTCGCTATTAAGGGAGCTGAGCGGTATATTTATACAAGCCAATGAATATTAATAACTTTTTATAGTGGAGTCATACTTAAATAAAAGAAAAAGGCGGCCCTCAGCCGCCCATCCATCCTTTTATTATTCCGCTTTAGTCTCCGTCATCAAGGCATAAGCGAAAATGAAAACCCATACCAAAGACGCTAATAATGCGGTGGTAGCTCCGCTCCAATCACCACTTTCGTGGACCATTGCATTACCTCTGGCATATAATACATTAAACACTACCAGACCCAAACCAGTAATAATGAATACCCATTTCTTTACTCCGGCTGATAGCTGTTTACTTTTTGCCCAACTACAAAATTTCAAGAAAATATAGATTGAAACTACTACTATGGCAAGTACTACCAGGGGATTCGCCCAAATTCCGTGTCCTGCGCCCGCTGATCCAAATATTGCTAACACCTTTTCACCTCCTCTTTATTTTCTTTTACCTAATATTTTAATACTTTAAGCTGAGTAACACAAGGAAACAAAATGTTTGACCTTATAATCCGTTACTCCCCGTTTTGATCTACCTAGACTATTCTATAGAGAATAAGTATTTCCTGCTTTTTAAAAAAGTTTTTTCAAATTCTCCACAACTTCGTGCAAACTTTACAATTAATCCTATAGCTATTATAATAAACCTTGCAGCTTTGCAGATAAAGTAAGTAAATCAGATAGTCGCAGGCATTTATTTGCCTGAGGAAAGTCGGAGCTCCATAGGGCAGGGTGCTGGATAACGTCCAGTGGGGGTGACCCCAAGGAAAGTGCCACAGAAAGAAACCGCCGGAAATGGAGACCAGAGCGGAGGACGGAAGTCGGATGTCGGAAGACCGATGTTTGATTACGGAAGAAGGAATTCCGGGTTCTGGTCTCCGTTTTCGGCAAGGGTGGAAAGGTGAGGTAAGAGCTCACCAGCATTCAGGCGACTGAATGGCTCGGCAAACCCCACCTGGAGCAAGACCGAATAGGGGAACAATGAGGCGGCCCGTCTCGTTCCCGGGTTAGGTCGCTTGAGGTAGCAGGTAACTGCTGTCCCAGATAGATGACTATCTAATACAGAACTCCGCTTATAGATTTACTTACTTTTATGATAAAAAAATGAGGGGTAAGAGAAGGTAAACTTACCCAGGAAAAAGAGGCATATGTTTATGCCTCTTTTATTCTGGGTATTTATCTTTATTCTTTGCGTCTACAAATATCTGCGTAATTTATTTCTTCTTGGCTGGTTTTTTCTTGCTGCCACCCTTTGCCGGGGCGGCTTTCTTCTTAACAGCTACTGCTTCTTTGAGTGATTTGCCGGGTTTAAATGCAGGAACCTTGGTAGCAGGAACCGTAATTTCTTTTCCCGTTGCCGGGCTAATAACTTTTCTTTCCTTACGGTCACGGACCTCAAAACTACCGAAGCCAATAATCTGCACTTTGTCCCCACCGGCCAGGGCTTGCTGAATACTTTCCACCAATGCATCCAAAACTTTTGCTGCATCTTTTTGGGTGATTTCCGCTTTTTCAGCCAGAGATTTAACCAGTTCCGATTTGTTCACGACATAGTCCTCCCTTTAAAATTTTTTATCCATATTTTACACTCATTCCTCAAAAAATCGGTAATTCCTGCTATTGAAACACTTTTTTTTTATTTTTTCTTTTTACATGGCTTAAATAGGTATTTTCATTCTTCCATTTGTCAGCAACTTTTATTCATAGAAAGCCATTATACAGGTCTTTGGAAGTTATATCTAATCAATTATGTCCCGAATAGTAATTGAACGATCAATGGCCAGGTTATAGAACTCATCCTCCACCATTACTATGGGACGGGTAGGTTGAAAAGGATCTACATAAATAACTATCCCCTCTTTCTTATTACTCAACAAAACCTTGTTACCTACATAGAAATTAGTGATTTTATCATAAAATACTTTGGTAATTCTAGCATCTAGCTTGCCAAATGACTCCTGCCACAATATTTCAGCAGCGGAATAGGGAGATCTTTTATCGGCATAAGAATGAGCCGAAGTAATGGCATCATAAACATCTGCAACAGCTACCACCGCAGCATAGAAGTTTAATTGGCCCTTTAAACCCGAGGGATAACCGGATCCATCTACCCTTTCATGATGCATCAAGGCAGCATTGGCCACCTCAAGGTTCATACCTGGGTTCTGACAGATAAAATTGTATCCGAGTACGGTATGTTTTTTTATTTTTTCATACTCCTGATCCGTTAATTTCCCGGGCTTATTAAGAATATCGTTTTCAATAAAAACCTTACCCAGATCATGTAAAAGACCGGCTATTCCCAATTCTCTAATGGTGTTGCGATCACATTTCAACCATCGTCCAATCAGTATGCAGAGAAGGGAAACATTTATCGAATGGGTAAAGAGATATTCTCCTTTATTCTTCATCAAACGCATTTGCCGGAAAAGGTCAATTGCATCAAAGGCTTGTTCTCTCAACAAGTCCACTGTCTTATCTATTTCCTGAAAATCCAGAGGGCTTCCCAGCATAGCCCCAACCATAAACGAGTTAACGACTTCCAGGGCATCCTGATAAACATCTTCGAAATCGCGCTCCGGTTTCATCCGAGGAGATTCATCCAAAATGAATACTTCTTCGATATTTCTCCGGGCAAAGCTATCCAGATGCTCCTGGGTAATGGTACTGCCACTGGTCAACAGGAGCTGGGAATCATAAGAATAAATATCTTTCCCCAGCTTTATTCCGGGTCTTAAATTGCTTGTCTTAATCTTAAGCATCCCAAGTCCCCTCTATTTGAAATCCTTTCCCTTTTCTTTTTTCAATGTCTCCACATATTCTACACAGTAGACTTGAATCCCTTTTTTAGAAGCATTTTAATAAGAAAATATCTGCATCCAATAATAGTGGTGCCAGGCACTTAAGTTGTTAAGTTATTATGAGTGTTACGAAATAAACCTGTTCTACGATACCCCTATTTCCCTTACTGTTTGGTTGATGGTATGCGGGTTGATTAGAAGTTAATCGCTGTTTAAGGATGACCCTGCGGGCACTACTGATGCCCTGCGGTCGCTATTAAGGGTGCGGGCAGGGGTTTAATAAGAACAACAGGAGATTCAGATTTGGCATTACAAGAGCGTTACAAGTATTTGAAACAAGGGCCGGAATAAAGGGGTATGAAATCTACCTTCATTCCGCGCTTCTGGCATTCCTTTTCTAAAAACCGGCTGAGATGAGGCGAAATAATCTCCTCCGTTCCCTGATGACCGGCATCGATAATGGCTAAACCCAAAGCCTCAGCATCCCGGGCTTCATGATATTTAAGATCACCGGTTACCAGGAGATCTACCCCTTGCTGGCTTATTCCCGGAATCAGGCTAGCTCCGGAACCACTGACTATGGCCACTTTTCTTATAACTTTATTCAAATCACCCACCACCCGGACTGCTTCCAGTCCCAGAGTCTCTTTTACCTGGCGGGCATAGTCCCCTAGCTTTGTCTCTTCAGGCAAGAAACCGTATCTTCCCATACTGTAGCCTTTCCCGGCTTGCTCCAGGCGAAAAATATCAAAGGCTACTTCTTCGTAAGGATGGGCCTCCTGCATGGCTTGCATTACTTGAGCGAGCTCCCGCTTCCTGACAACAGTTTCCAGCCTGAATTCGTCAGCTTCTTCTAATTCTCCCTCTTGTCCAAGGAACGGCTGGGTTCCGGCACCCGGGCGGAAAGTGCCGGTTCCCCGCACCCGGAAACTGCAATCAGAGTAGTTGCCGATAAAACCAGCCCCGGCTGCATTTATAGCCCGGCGAACTTCCTCGTAATGGCTAGCGGGGACAAAAACCACCAGCTTGTATAGTTCCTCTTTTTTATGATTTCCCAGTATATCAATATCCTGCAAACCCAGCAGTTCAGCCAAAATTTGATTGAGACCCTTTTCGGCAGCGTCCAGGTTGCTGTGGGCAGCATATACGCTAATTCCGGCTTTGACTATTCTCTGGATTAGACGACCAACGGGCGATTCATAATTGATCTGCTTAAGGGGCTTAAAAAAGAGCGGGTGATGGGTGATTATCATAGCAACCTTTAATTCCAGGGCCTGATTAAGGATGCTTTCATCCAAATCCAGAGCTACTGCCGCTTTCTTAACCGCTTTGTTGGTTGAGCCCAGCTGCAGGCCGCTATTATCCCAGGCTTCCGCCAGCCAGGGTGGAAAATGTTCTTCCATAATGCCGATAATGTCCTTAACTCTAGCTTGCATGGATTATCTCCTCCAGTGTTTTAATTTTTTTCTCATATTCCTCCAGACTATTGGCTTGAATAATACCCTTGGATTGCATCAGCCCCTGGTAAACCCGGCGATATTTTCTCAAACTGTCTACCAGAAAACGCTTCTTTAATGGGTTGTCACATCTTAGTATAATGGGCCCCAAATCCAACTCCAGGGGGGTAAGTTCATAAGGGATATCCCCGGGACAAGAGCTTAGAATCAAATAAATTCGCTGCTGCTCTTCCAGCAGTTTTTCCTCCAAAATAGGCCAGCCTTGCTGGGAAAGCTCCCGGCGCAATACTTCCGCTTTGCTCATGGGTTGAAAAATAAATTTTCTGTAGCTGGCTGAGTGTGACCATTTCCGCGACAATATTTCCGCAATATTATCTCCACCCATGCCCGCAACAATAACCGTAGCAACCTCCCCCGGCTGTAAAACCTCCAGACCGTTCCCCAACCGCAGTTCTATGCGCTCATAAAAGGTACTCTTCTCCACCGCCTGTCTTAGCCGCTCAAAAGGTCCCTCTTTTACTTCGCTGGCAATAACCCAAGGTACTATACCTTTTTCCAGCAGAAACAAGGCCAGCAGACCGTGATCAGCGCCAATATCCGCTGCCGCCTCTCCCCTGATTACGCTATCACTTACAGTCAGCAAACGCTTATTCAGCATATCCATCCTTTCCAGGTATCAAGGGGATTTCCCTCACTCCCTACTTTTCTAATTAGAATATATACAAAATGCAACATCCCTGCAATGGCGGGGTAGTAAGAAAAGTGAGGAGTGAGGGGTGAGGGGTTTAATTTATTTCCTGCTGCATCTTACTATTCAAGCCCCTACTAACTCACTTTTCATCGGTGGTTGTAGCCCTCACCCTGCACCCTGCACCCTGCACCCTGCACCCTTCGGGTACTCCTAGTGTTCCATCCTGCGGATGTCACTATTAAGGTTGCGGGTACTCCTGATGTTCCATCCTTCGGATGTCGCTATTAAGGTTGCGGCCATGGGTGGGTAGTAAGAAAAGTCATTGGGAGACGGAAGGCGGAAAGCGAAATAGCGTTAGGTGTCAGGAGTATCAGAAAAAAAGCCGGGGTGACCGTTACTTCCAGTCACTCCCAGCTTTGCTTTACTTGGCCTTAGATCTGGGGCAGGTTTCTCAAGCTCTCCTTTAATTCAGCATCAGAAAATTCAACATCTTCCGTTTCCCCAGACAGATATTTATCATAGGAGAAAAGGTCGAGATGACCATGCCCGCTCAAATTAAAGACAATAGTGCGGGAAACCCCTTCTTCTTTGGCTTTCAGGGCCTCGTCTATGGCTACCCGAATAGCATGAGCTGATTCTGGAGCCGGTACTATACTCTCAGTCTGGGCAAAAAGCATAGCGGCTTCGAAGGTCGGGTTTTGCTTGACCGCCACTGCTTCAATCAGTTTATCGTGATAGAGACGGCTGACCAGGGGGGATTCCCCATGATAACGCAAGCCGCCCGCGTGAATTCCGGAGGGGATAAAATCATGACCCAGGGTATACATTTTCATGAGCGGGGTGAAACCGGCCACATCACCATAGTCATAGGCATAAACCCCTTGGGTCAGGGTCGGACAGGCCGCAGGTTCTACCGCCACCAGGCGAATATTCTTCCCAGCCAGTTTATCCGGGATAAAGGGAAAGGCTATTCCCGCAAAATTACTGCCCCCACCACAACAGCCAATAATTATATCCGGGTAATCATCCACCAGTTCCATCTGCATCTTCACTTCCTGGCCAATAATGCTCTGATGCAGGCAAACATGGTTCAAGACACTACCCAGGGAATAATTGGTGTCATCCCGGGTAACCGCATCCTCTACCGCTTCACTAATGGCAATAGCCAGGCTTCCCGGGGTTTCCGGGTCCCGAGCCAGAACCTGACGACCGCTCTCGGTGAGATTGCTGGGGCTGGGTATGCAGCGCCCTCCGTATAGTTCCATAATAGAGCGCCGGTAGGGTTTCTGGTAAAAACTTACCTTAACCATATAAATCATGGCTTCCAGCCCAAATTGTTTGCAGGCCAGAGCCAGTGCTGTACCCCACTGGCCAGCGCCCGTTTCAGTACTTATCCTCTTGATACCCTGCACCTTATTGAAATAAACCTGGGGCAGGGCTGAGTTGAGCTTATGGCTTCCTACCGGGCTTACCCCTTCATATTTATAATAAATCCGGCAGTTGCTCTGCAGAGCTGCTTCCAGTTGACGGGCTCTAAAGAGCGGGGAGGGCCGATACTGTTTATAAAGCTCCCGGATCTCCTGGGGTATCTCAATAAACCTTTCACTGGAGACTTCCTGGAGAATCAGCTCCCGGGCAAATATGGGTTCCAAATCGGGTGGGGTGAGGGGTTGATGGGTTTGCGGGTGCAATCCCGGTTCCAGGGGATTGGGCATATCCGCCTGGACATTATACCAAAACTTGGGGATCTTATCCTCGGGCAGAATAATCTTGGTTAGCTCATCTCTTCTCATCTAAACTAATCTCTCCTCTCAAATATTTGATTTTTTAGATAGATGGGTACATTTTAGCACAGTAAGCCATTGTTTCACAAGTAGCTAAAAAAGCACTCTACAGGTTTTTCATATTTCTCAGGGCACAGCTCTGGCCACACATAGTACAGCTATCTTCCAGTTCGGGGCTGGATTCTGCCCGGTAGCGCCGTGCCTTTTCCGGGTCTATGGCGAGCTTGAACATACTTTCCCAATCCAGCTCAGCCCGGGCCTTGCTCATTTGCCAGTCCCATTCGCTGGCTCCCGGAAGGCCTTTGGCGATATCGGCGGCATGAGCGGCAATACGGGCAGCGATAATACCTTCCGCCATATCCTCCAGGCTGGGCAGGCGCAAGTGTTCCGCCGGGGTTACATAGCAGAGAAAATCAGCCCCAGCCGCGGCGGCTATAGCTCCTCCTATGGCACTGGTAATATGGTCATAACCGGGAGCTATATCGCTAACCAGTGGCCCCAGTACATAAAATGGGGCGGAGTGGCAAAGTTTTTTTTGCAGTAGCACATTGGCCTCTATCTCGTTTAAAGGCATATGCCCCGGCCCTTCAATGATAACCTGCACATCCTTTTCCCAGGCCCGCAAGGTCAGATCTCCCAAAGTAATCAGTTCTTCAAGCTGGCAGGCATCACTGGCATCATTAATAGAACCGGGCCGGCAGGCATCACCCAGGCTCAGGGTCACATCGTATTCACGGCAGATGTCCAAAACTTCATCAAAATACTGGTAAAACGGATTTTCGGCTTTATTGCGCTCCATCCAGGTGCACAAAAGGGCTCCACCCCGGGAAACAATACTGGTCAGGCGTGGAGTTTGGCGCAAGCGTTCCAGGGTACTCCTTCTAATGCCGGCATGTATGGTCATAAAGTCAACCCCGTCACGGGCATGGGTTTCCACCACCTGAAGGAACTCGGCCACAGTTATTTCCGACAATTCTTTTTCCAGAAACCCCATAGCATCATAAACCGGTACGGTTCCTATCATGGCCGGGGAGAATGCCAACAGGGCTTTTCTGAATTCTTGGGTCTTTCCATGACAACTGAGATCCATAATAGCGTCAGCCTGCATTTCCAGGGCCTTTTCTACCTTACGCATTTCTTCTTCCATATTGCTGCAGTCGCGCGAAATACCCAGATTAACATTTATCTTGGTTTTGAGGCCGGCTCCGATAGCTGCAGCCTGTAATGACAGGTGGTTGCGGTTGGCGGGTAGGGCTATCTTCCCGGCGGTCAAACCCTCTTGCAGGTATTTGAGCCCCACTCCTTCTTTTTCCGCCGCCTTTTTCATTTCCGGGGTCTCTATGCCTTTGCGGGCGGCTTCCCTCTGGGTCTTGTAGTTCATGTTTTTCTCCCTTCAGACTTTTTTTCTTACAATCCCCGGCAGTTGCTGGAGGATATCGTGAAAATCCCGGTAGGGGTAGTAAGTTAAACCCTCTTTCCGACAATAGCCAGCCAGTTCATTTTTGGCAAAAACGATATCACAAGAGGCCGCCGGGCAGAAATCAGAGTAGCCATCTCCGATATATACCGTGAGATAGCCGGGTAAACTTCTTTCCTGGATTATCTTACTCTTGCATACCCCACATTTAGAGCATTCTTCATCCAGGTAGGGCGATTCCATCCGCCAGGCGTCATCCCAATATAATTTATTGGCATAAAACTCGATTTCCCAGCCCTGGCTCCGTAATACGCTTTTTATATAGCGGTCATAGCCATCGCTCAATATAATAGGGAGGTGTTGCCTTTCTTGCACCCAGTCCAGGAAACGGGAAAACCCCGGGTCTACTTCCTGAGCCTGAAAAAAGGCCTCCAATTCAGCCGCCCCTACCTCCATTGATGAAAGAATACGACTGGCGCACTCTCCAGTAGTAATACCTCCCTCTTCCCAGAGACGGTTTATTTTCTCCCAGTCCCGGCCGGCATACCTGGCTGCCATCTTATTGCAGACATCCTCCTGGGAAATGGTACCATCGAAATCAATGAAAATTATTAATTTCTCTCCCATATTTGCCTCAGCTTCCTGGCTTCCCCCTCAATATCACTTGTTCCCATAAGAGCCGATATTACGGCCGCGCCATCGGCTCCCGTTTCTTTTATCATCTTCAGGTTTTCCTTATTTATTCCGCCGATAGCTACCAGAGGAATCTTGATTTCCTGTCTTAAGCTCGCCAGGAACTCCAAACCGGTGGCCGGGGGAGCATCAGCTTTGGTCGGGGTGGAAAACACCGGTGATACCCCCAGGTAGTCGGCTCCCATCTTCTCTCCTGCCCGGGCCTCTTCCCGCTTATTAATGGACAAGCCGAGTATTTTTTCTTTTCCCAAGAGGGAACGGGCTACCGGCAAAGGCAGGTCATCCTGCCCCAGGTGCAAGCCATCGGCATCCACTGCCAGGGCGATGTCCAGGCGGTCATTGATGAGCAAGGGTACACCTAGTTCTCTTAATTCCGCCTGCAGGGCCTGGGCCAGCTCATAAAATTCTCTGCTGCTGGCCTCTTTTTCCCGTAATTGAACCATGCTTACACCACCCTTTACCGCCTTCCTGACCTCATCCAGGAGGCTCCAGCCCTTAAGCAGGCTGCGGTCAGTAACCAGATACAGGGAATAATCTGGAGTTATCATTCCAATCGTCCTTCTTTCATCAGCTCTTCTCCCCTCAGAACAAAAAGCTCATCAAAAAGAAGCGTCCGGAAAGTCCCCGGGCGATTTCCCGCCTGGCTGGCGGCTCTTTCCCCAGCCAGATTAAAGGCTAACAAACCGGTAATGCTGGCCAGCCAGGCTTCTTCCGGCGCTGCACCCACACAAGCGGCTATAACCCCGCCGGCCATACAACCGGCACCAGTAATGTTTTGAAACAGGGGCGTACCGTTGAATATTCGAGCATAGCGGTTTTCCTCGGCCACAATATCAACTTCTCCGGTGGCAACGGCAATTAACTTGTCCTTAGCCGCCAATTGCAGGCAGGCTTCTTCCAAACCTTCACCCGTATCCAGCGAGTCAACACCCTGAGCCTGTCCTTCTAAACCGGCCAGGCTTTTTATCTCGGCAATATTTCCTTTCAATACCTGTATCTTGCCCAGTGACTTTATTCTTTCTATCAAATCCACCTTGCGCCCAATCACCCCACAGGCCACCGGATCGAGAATCAGCGGAACACCCCGGGAGGCGGCGGCCCACCTGCCTTCTAGCATAGCTGCTTCCTGCTCCCCGGTAAGGGTACCCAGATTAAAATACAGAGCTGAGGCCAGGGGGGCAAATCCACTGGCTTCAGCCGGGTATTCCACCATGGCCGGTGATGCACCTGCGGCCAGAATAATATTGGCTACATCATTTACGGTTACATAATTGGTAATACAGTGTACCAGCGGTCTCTTGCTTCTGACTTCATCCCATATTTCCGCACAATACTTGAGCATTAAACCTCCTCCTTTATCGAAGCATCGCTGCCGTCCTTCAAAGCTTCCGGTTCCCAGGGGCGCTGAGCGGCAAAATGATGAGGTATGCCCACCCCTTCACCTATGGCAAACCCATGCTGTAGACAGTATTCTACATAGGCTTTGGCTCGTTTGGCTGCTGCCGGTACGGCAAAACCTTGTCCCATCAAGGTGGCCAGGGCCGCAGAAAAGGTGCAACCGGTACCATGATTGCAGGCAGTATCGACCCGCTGGCCTCTTAGCAAATAAAGCGAGTCTTTATTAGCCAGGACATCCACCGGTTCTCCCTTCAGATGTCCTCCCTTGACGATGGCCCACGGGCAGCCGAATTCCAGGAGTTCCCGAGCGGCTTCTTTCATCCCCTCCAAGCTGCTAATATCCCGTCCCAACAAGGCCCCGGCTTCCATGAGATTAGGAGTGATTACGCTGGCCAGAGGCAAAAGGTTCTTTTTTAGTGATTCCACCGCTTCCTCCTCCAGCAGGCGGTCACCGCTCTTGGCTATCATCACCGGGTCAACCACCAGAGGAAGGGAGTTCTTCAGTTGTTTTTCCCGGAAAGCTCCCGCCTGGAAGAAAGAAGCCAAAAACTTGCTTACTACCTGAACAGTCCCGGCACTTCCCAGCATGCCGATTTTGATTCCATCCAGGCGAATATCCGAAAAAATGGCTTCCAGCTGTTTTTCTATCACCTGGGCTGCGATTTCCTGAACAGCCGTTACCTGCCGGGTATTTTGAGCGGTTACTGCCGTAATCACCGACAGGGCATAAGCTCCCAGGGCTTGAATAGTTTTGATGTCGGCTTGAATTCCTGCCCCGGCACAGGAATCAGAGCCCGCTATAGTTAGAATCTTGCGCAAAAAATTACCTCCTTAGTAAGAAAAGTGAGGAGTAAGGGGTGAGGGGTTTATCGCCTACTAACTCACTTTTCATTGGTAGTTGTTCCCCCCTGGGCCATGGGGGCTAGAATAAAAATACAGGTTAACCAGCAAAAAAGGTTAACCTGTCTAGGCCCCAGGTAAAACGCTTCCCTCCGCTGGCATTATCCAGTTCAGGTGCAAAGGGTCAGAGGTTACCCCCCTATCTCAGCTCTGCCCGGGCAAAGCTCCCCCAGCGTCTAGTATTCAGCTCTAATAAAATATTGTATCATTATTTTGCAAGTTGAGCTATCTTTTTATCTTCTATGAAAGTCGATTCCTCTTCATTTTTACATAATGCTGTTAGAACTCCATCATTGAATTGGGGTTAATGCCTGCAATATAATGAATAAAGAAAAATAAATATTCGATGGTATGCCCATTATTACAAAAATAATTTCGCTAAAGGAGGAAATTATTATGCCAAATACAATATTAACAACAAATACCATTATAAATACTATTAAAGAGCATATGAGTGATATAAAAAAATTTTCAGTAGAGGAAATCGCTTTGTTTGGGTCAGTTGCTCGAGGTGAAGCTAATGAAAATAGTGATTTGGATGTATTGGTATTAATGAAGAGGAAGACTCTAAGGGATTATATGGGTCTTAAGTTTTACTTGGAAGAACTGACCGGGCGAAAAGTTGATCTGGTTATGGCTGAAAATTTAAAACCGGCTCTTCGGCAAGCTATTTTATCAGAGGTGATAAGTATTGAGAACTAGCAAAGCATATATTGAAGACATTTTGACTGGCATAGATAAGATTCAAAGATATATAACCGGAGTTTCTTTTTCTGGTTTTACCCAGAATGAAGAAAAAACAGACGCAGTGATTAGAAACCTTGAGATAATCGGTGAAGCAGTAAAAAAAATTCCGCCCGATTTAAGAGAAACTCAACCCCAAATACCTTGGCGCGAGATAGCAGGGATGAGGGATATACTAGTTCACGATTACTTTGGCGTTAACATTTCATTGATATGGAATATCGTTACAATTGAGCTTCCGCCACTAAAACTGGCCATTAACATGATGCTGGAAGAGTTGTCTGAATAATCTAATGGGTGCTGTTCCCTGCTTGGAACCTGGAAGCGGATGGGAACATATTATAGAAGTAAAAGAAATACCTGGAACCAATACTTTTAGGCCAGAGCTTCAATAATTAACTGGTACCTCCCATTTTGGTGAATCAGATAAAGGGGGCTGGTGGTGCAGATGAAACTACTGGTCATAAGCGGCGATTTCCGGCAATACCTCGATTCCAGCTTTCATTCTTTAATGACTGCTCTGGCCGATTTACTGGAACTTTACTTATGGCATATGAGCGGTTCGATAAAAGATATCCTGCCCCAATTGCCTTCAACCCCTGATTTTGTGCTGGTGAATGAGCCTGGCGAAATAAATAGCCCGGTCATTGATGAACTCTCTTCACTTACCATACCTTATGCTGTCTATTTGCATGACCTGCATCATGATTCTTGTAAGGAAGCCTTGCAGGATAAAAATTTATGCTGGGTTTTTACTCGCTACCGGGATAGATTTATGGACTGGTATCCGGAATGGCAAAAGAGAATGAGCTGGCTTCCTCATCATATTGACAACAAAATTTTTAAAGACTATCACTTGCCCAAATCTATTGATTACCTTATGATGGGGGCACTGCATGAATATATTTACTCATTGCGCTATAAAATCCGGGAGAAAATGAAGGAAAAGCCGGGATTCATCTATCATGAACACCCCGGCTACAAGCATTTCTCCCCGGCGGAGATGAAAAATCTCTTGGTCGGCCCCAACTATGCCCGGGAAATAAACCGGGCCAAGCTATTTTTAAGCTGTGACTCCGTTTATAAATACCCGCTTTTGAAGTATTTTGAGGTTTTAGCCTGCAACACATTGTTACTGGCCCCCTCCTCGCCGGAAATTCTGGATTTAGGCTTCGTCCCCGGGGTTCATTTTGTGGAGATTGATGAGCTGAATTTCGAGGAAAAGGCGGAGTATTACCTGAAACATGAGAAGGAACGGCTAGATATTGCCCAACAGGGCTATGAGATGGTTCAAGAAAAACACACTAGCACCCAGCGCGCAGTGGAATTATTGGAGATGATCGAGGGTATTCTTAAGTATTGCTCCATTTCTTGAAGAATATCCCCTGCTTGCCACAGCACGTTCTGAAGCATAGGCCCCGCTTGCGGTGGTCTATGCCCCTCCCTTTAAACCGCTCATTCCAGTTTCCCCCATTCGCGGCCCTGGTTGCGGACGATTTGTGACATTTTTTCAAAGTATAGTTTTTCGTTTAGGGCAATGCGCTCTTCTACTCCTTCGCCCTTATCCCGGGGATGGAATAAATGCACAGTTTCCGCCCCGGTTTCAAAGTAGGAACAACCATTCATCTGCAAGCGCCCCACCAGGTCATCGTCTTCATACCAAACCCCTATAAAATCCTCATCGAAACCGCCTATGGAATAAAATTCACTCCGGCTGACCGCCATCAAAAAGGGGAGTCTGATACGCAGTTCATCACAATGCTCCAATGCCTCAGGCTCATAGTTTCCTTGCCGTTCATTAATATGCCGTAGAAATTCACCACTCCAATCATTCTTACCTAAGCGCGGTATAGTAATAAGATTTGGCTTTTGTAGTAATGGTTCCGCCAGATGAAACACGGTATCATTCAGATGGTACATTTCCGCATCACAGAGTATCAAAATGCTGCCAGTTGATATACGGGTCCCTATATTCATGGCAAATCCCTGACCCCGCCACTTGATATTTCCATCCAGATTTCTTTTTCCGCTAAAAATATATTTGAGGTTCAGGCTTTTTTCATATTCCCGGCAAACTCGTTCGGTATCATCCGGGATGCCGTCATTTAAAACGATAGTTTCAAAAGGATAGGGTATTTTCTGTTGCGCCAGCGAAAAAAGATTCCATTTTAAGAGATCTGCCCGGAGCAAACTGGGTATGATTATGGATACTATGGCTTTCAAGCTCCCCATTCCTTTCCTCTATTTTCCCAGTTGATAGGTTTCCCGCATCCATTGGATAGTGGCCGGGATGCCTTGCTCCAACAAGGTTTTGGGCTGGTATTTTAAATCCTTTACCGCCTTGCTTATATCCGGTTTTTTAACCCGGGTAGTAAAATTCTCCTCATCTTTATAGGTGACCAGGCTATCATCCTGCCCCAGGTAATCCAGTATCATATCGGAAACGCTCTTCATATCATGCAGCTCAATTCCGGCAATATTGTATACCTCCCCGGCTTGGAAATTGTCCGGGATACTGGCCAGGGCACGAATACAATCATCTATATACAGGGAAGTCCTCTGGTGCTGGCGGTATACGGTATAGGGCAAGGAATGCAGGGCGCGATAGATAAAAATGCAAAGGGCGCTGCGGTAGGGGGCATAGAATTCGCCCGGTCCATAGGTATTGAATAACCTGACTCTGACCGTTTGCGTCCCTGCCATCAGGGCCGAGTTAAGAATCTGCATCTCATTGGCCCACTTGGAGATGGCGTAATCATTCATCTGTTTAATCGCCACTTCGTTCATGACTTCTTCGGCCATTATCCCATCGTAGTCACCATATACTTCGGAGCTGCTGCTAAAAATCATTCTGAAGCCGAACTGTTCTTGTAGTCGCAGGAGGTTCTTGGTGCCAACAGCGTTGGTTGTCCACATTTGTTCATAATAGTCCTCCCCATTCCAGCGGCCAAATTCGGCCGCCAGGTGATAGACCAGGTCAAATTCCTCTTTCTCGAAAAGAATCTGCAATTGCCGAAACTTGCTTATATCGCAACGATAGTAGTTGTTTTCATGGCTGTGAAAAAGATCACAGGCCCAGACCTGCTCCCCCTGAGCCCGTAGTTCACGAACCAGGCTTGAGCCTACTACGCCCTTGCCTCCGGTAACCAGGATTTTCATGCAGTACACCTCCGCAATTCCTTACTCTTGATTTTGCGTGAATACTTTTTGCCTTTTTATTATATGAGTTCAATTTCACCAGGGTGAGTAAATGAAAGCGGGATAAATGGAACCACCTTATAGATTAAGCAGTGAATCATTAAAGGCTGGGAAAAGTATTCAATAAGACAATATTCAATCTACTGGTATTTTCCGAAAATATGTATATAATAATAAGTGAGAGGTTCTCAAGCGGTCACTTGAAAACCTCTCCGGCCATCGGGAAGAGTAATACAATTCCTGGTGCGAATATGTTCTAAAGTGTTCTATTCGGAAAGGCTGATGGGTGGCATCAGTCTTTCTTCGTTACTGCGATAATCGAGACGATTAAAGAGAGAAGCAACAGTAATTCTACTGTGTTCAATCCTTTCACCCCCTCTCCCGGCATCTACACCAGGAATCGAGGGTCTTCACCAACAACCAATATAATTCTAGCATAACGGCCTATTAAAACAGATAGGCTGTTATTTTTATGAAAATTTATAAGGGGGTCTTAAACTTATCTTCCGCGCCCCGGGAGGATTAGAGGGATGAATTTACTTGCTACACTAGTAGCAAATGCCTTTAGCCCTCAATTTGGTAACTCACCGGAGCGGAAATGAATAAATTATAAGGGAAGATGCGGTTTTGTTTTTATCGACAGGAGAGAAGAGATATGAAGCAAGTAATAGTAATGGGATTGGGTTACATCGGGCTGCCTACAGCTGTAATTCTGGCGGCAAACGGCTACCGGGTTACGGGTGTGGATCGGGATATTAAACTTTTGCAGGAACTGGAACAGGGAAAAATCCATATTGAGGAGCCTAATCTGAATCTGCTGTTTCAGCAAGTTCGCAGTGAAAAAAAGCTCCGCTTCTCTCCCCAGCCGGAAAATGCCGATATATTCATAATTGCAGTTCCTACTCCGGCCCGGGCGGACAAAGGCTGTGATATGACTAATGTTCTGCAGGCAGTAGAAAGTATTCTACCTCAGCTGCAAACGGGCAACCTGCTTATTATTGAGTCCACTATTCCTCCCTTGAGCTGTGAGGAAATTATAAAACCGCTGCTGGAAGAGGCTGGTCATAAAGTAGGGGAAAATCTTTTTCTGGCCTTTTGTCCTGAACGGGTTTTACCCGGGGATATAGTGCGGGAGTTGCTGGTGAACAATCGGGTTATTGGGGGCTTTACCCGCCAATGCGCCCAGGAGGCAGCCAATTTTTACGGCAGTTTTCTCCAGGGTGAGATATCTTTAAGCGATCTGAAAACAGCCGAAATGACTAAATTGGTGGAAAACACATTCCGCGATATCAATATAGCACTGGTCAACGAAATGACCAGGATATGTAGCCACCTGGGTATTGATGTTCTGGAGGTGATTCGCCTGGCCAATAAACATCCGCGGGTCAAGCTGCTGCAACCTGGTCCCGGTGTAGGAGGCCATTGCCTGGCAGTGGACCCCTATTTTATTGTGGAAAAAGCTCCTTCACTGGCTCCGCTAATCAAAACTGCCCGAGAAGTCAATGCCAGTATGCCTGCTTTCATAGTCGAAAAGGCCAAAAATCTAGTTGCCGGCATGGATAAGCCGCATATTGCGGTTTTTGGCCTAAGTTACAAGTGTAATATAGGAGATTTAAGGGAAAGCCCAGCTTTGGTGATCGTTAAGGCATTAAGGCAGGAAGGTTATTCTATCAAGGTCTTTGATCCCCATGTAAAAAATGTTTCCGGGGAAAATTCAGCGCCAGCTGCAGTTAAGGACAGCGATTTGATTCTAATATTAACTGAACATGATGAATTTCGCCATTTGGATTATGATGAGCTGGCTGTAGACATGCGAACTCCTTTAGTTTTTGATACCAGGAACATAATCCCGGCAAGAGCTAATCCCTTTTCCCGCATCCGGCTTTACCATCTGGGAAATATTTAGTAAGAGAAGTGAGGAGAACTAAATAGTTGAGTTGAGTGGGACAAGGAACCTGTCCCCATGTCCCACTTACACTACTTTCAATTTTTCGCGGGGTTGTTTTATGGAGCTTTCCCATTTTTTGCAGCGGTCGCCCCAGTAAGCCAAGACCTCATTGTCTCGTTTAATGCATACTACTTCGCAGAGATTGGGGCAGCCCGAGCACTCATGACTATTGGAAGTAAAATTCCCTTCCAGAACAAAATTGTCACCCCGGAAGCGGGTGGGGCTATGGCTTAGCTCAATTTGTTCCCGGGCCAGGATAGCCGCTCCTATGGCTCCCATAACTTCATAATGAGCAGGTACATTTATTTTTAAGCCCAGTATTTTCTCAAATGCTTTGGCCAAACCACGGTTGGCGGCAACTCCGCCCTGGAATACCACCGGTTCCTCAATTTTTTTGCCCTTACCAACATTGTTCAGGTAATTTCTTACCAGGGCTTCACATAGGCCCATTATAATGTCTTCCACGGGAAAACCCATTTGTTGTTTGTGAATCATATCTGATTCGGCAAAAACTCCGCAGCGACCGGCAATTCTTACCGGATGGCCGGATTTTACCGCATAATCACCGAACTCCTGTATGGGTATATTGAGGCGAGCTGATTGTTGGTCTAAAAACGAGCCGGTACCGGCAGCACATACAGTATTCATAGCAAAGTCATGTACAATGCCATTGCGCAAAATTATTATTTTGGAGTCTTGTCCCCCTATTTCAATAATAGTTTTGGCACCGGGAAAAAGATGGGATGCAGCTACTGCATGAGCGGTTATTTCGTTTTTTACCACATCGGCCCCCAGCAAAACTGCGGCCAGGTGACGACCGCTGCCGGTGCTGCCTACCGCTCTTATTTTTCCGTGTTGCTTATCCAGGCCATCACTGATGCTGGCATAGCCATCTTTCAGGGCCTTTACCGGATTGCCCAGAGTTCGCAAATAGAGTTTTCGGTATATCCTGCCGTTCTGATCCAGCAGGATAAAATTGCTGCTGACGGAGCCGATATCTACACCCAGATATAGGTTCAATCCATCTTCCCTTCTTTCTGAATTATTATGCCCGAGCTTCTATCAACAGGGGACTTGACGATAAATTCTTCTTTCTTTGCAGCATATCTACAAAGGCTTCCAACCTCGTATATACCCCGGCTGCTCCCGAATGCTCGTCAAAATACAGCGTCATACAGGGTATTTCAAGTTCCTCACTGACCTTTCCCAGTATGGATTGGGCTACAATCTCCGGCATACAGGTCAAGGGAGCAATCTGAATTATGCCGTTATAGTCCCGGCGGGCAAAATCTACCGTGGAACCAACAGTTTCCCGGCCATGGCCTCCAACTTCATAATTTAAATAGGGACGGGAGGACTGCATAATCTGCTTATGATTGGATTTGCGCAGGTAGCCTCCAAAAAGATGATCATTAACCCAGTCGCTAACATAGATGGAGCGGCTAACCTGCGCATCCAACCGTCCCAGGCAGCGCGCCACATGACAATTGCTAGCCGGTTCCAGTATGGTATATATTTCACCTACCAGGCCAATTTTTAATACCTCGGCACTTTTGCAGGGGCTCTTTTCCATTTCCCTTAAGCTTTCCTGAGCGATTTTCTCCACTTCCTGCGGGCTCTCCGCCTCATCGATCGCCTGCAGGGCCCTTTCAAATAATGTTTCCATGCGGTTTTTATCTAAAGCCCGGGGCAGGCTGTATTCCAGTTTTTTTTCTAGTTTTTCAATCGCAACGAGTTTTTTCCAGGCAAAACGAATGGCCTTGTAGGCTTCCCGGACTGAAACCTTCTCTCCCAGGGCTTTTAATTGCAACAATAATTCGGAAATGCGTGAATCAGGAGCTTCCAGGACAACCATTTTAAAATCATAACCTAATTCCTGCAGAATCTCTCTTTCCACCTGGGCATAATAGCCAAAGCGGCAGGGTCCCCAGCCTCCGGCCATAACAATGGTATCAGCGCCCTGTTCCAGGGCTTCAATAAAATTGCCCATATTAATCTTCAGCGGCAGGCAGGCAAATTCCGGCGAGTATTTCACTCCCAGTTCCATGGTCTTCTGGCTTATCGGCGGCGGAGCTATTACCTCCAGCTTTAAGCCTTTAAACAGTGTTTTCAAAGGAATGTAGAGATACCCCATATGGGGAAAGCTTACTTTCACTCCTGCAGTTCCTCCTTCGCCGCAACATATCACAAAAAGCTTCTAGCCTGGTTATAATTCCCGCTTCCCCGCTATGCTCATCAACCGTAAGAAGAATGAAGGGCTTACAATCCCGGACTTTGCGTTCAATTATTTCCCCAATGAGGGAATCGGGACCACAGCCAAAACAAGCCAGGTAAATAATTCCGTCAACATCCTCTCTTTGGCTCAGGTAGAGAGCACTTCCCAGCATTTTGCGCCCCAGGGTCCAAAAAACCCTTTTCGGTACCGTGGCTGCTTCTGCTTCCACCTCTTCGCTGCCCAAATGCTCGGGTAGGAGAACTTTGCAGTTCATGGCCCGCAAGCGTTTAACCAGGTTCATGCTGATACGCTCGTCATAAAGGGAATAACCATGTCCTAAAACCCCTATATTCAGGTCTGTTTCTGGCTCTGCCTCCATTGCTCCACCCTCCCAAATCTTAATGGCCTCCTCCATGGTGAATCCCTGGCTGGCCAGAGAACGACATAAACGCAGCTCCTCACAGCCGTGCTGGTAAGCCAGTTGGATTTTACTCGCCTGGCGGGTAAAGAGACGGCCCACGCGGATTATATCCTTCTTAAAGCATTTTTCATCACAGCTCAAGTCAACTGTTATATCTATCAGGGGAGGGGTATCCTTTACTAAAGCCCTTACCATATCCGGCAAACCCATGAATTTGGGGCAGATATAGCTGCGAGCTTCCACACTGACCAGCCGGGGTACAAAGAGATAATCCGGTTCTTCCCGGCATAATTCCGCCACATGGCCCAGGTAGACCTTGATAGGGAAGCAGGTTTCATCTACAGCCAGCTCAATTCCTCGTTCTACCGTATGCCGGTTGCTGGGTGAGGAAGTAAGTACTTCGACTCCCAAATCCGCAAAAAAGCTTTTCCACAGGGGATAGTAATAGTAATAAAATAAACTGCGGGGTATACCCACCCTGCTCATTATTCTTCTCTCCTCCTTTTAAAAGCCGGGCTGGGTTGCCGGCTCTGGTCCTGGGTATTTAAAATTTCCGGGCGCAGGTTCTGGATGGGAACCGGGGAACGCACCAAAATACCTTTTAGAGCCCGGTAGTTAAAGGGAATTAAGGGCCATAAATAGGGTACCTTAAGTGATTTAGTAAAAGCAGCCAGGAGTATTACCAAAATGCTGGCAACGATAAAGCCGGGTAGGCGGAAAAATCCGGTTCCCAGAAGGATAAAAAACCGCATTAAACGGTTGGCCATAGCCATTTCATAGCTGGGAGTGCAATAAGAGCCAACCGCTACCATAGCGGTATAAAGTATTACTTCCGGTACCAGGAGGCCAATTTTTACTGCCACATCTCCGATTAATAAAGCGGCAATGACCCCCAGAGCCGTAGCCAGAGGCGAGGGGGTGTGTATGGCAGCCATCCGCATCATATCCAGGCTGATTTCAGCTATAACAAATTGCAGGAAGATGGGGACATTCCCCACTTCTTTGGGCCCGATAAACTTCAATGAAGCCGGCAAAATCTCGGGAGACAGAGCTAACAAAAGCCACAACGGGGTAATAATTATGGAAGCCAGCACCGCTATAAAACGCACCCACCTTATGTATACGCCTACACTGGGGCTCTGCCGGTATTCTTCGGCATGTTGCAGGTGGTGAAAAAAAGTAACCGGAAGAATTATAACACTGGGAGAGGTATCCACCATTATCAGTACATGGCCTTCAAACAAATGCACTGCGGCTACATCAGGCCTTTCCGTGTAGCGAACCTTGGGGAAGGGATTCCACCAATTGCCGGGCATAATCAGTTCTTCTACCGATTTCTCCGCCATGGGCAGGGCATCAATGGCAATACCGGATATTTTGGACTTGATATCTTCTACCAGGGCCGGGTCAGCTACATCTTTTAAATAACAGACGCAGATATCGGTCTTGGATCTTTTACCCGCCTGCAGCAGTTCAATCCGTAGTTTGGGATCCCTCACCCGCCGCCGCAAAAGGGCGGTATTAAAGACAATAGTCTCGGTAAAGCCATCCCGAGACCCTCGGACTACTCTTTCTATGTCCGGTTCTTCGGGGTTGCGGGCCGGGTAGGTGCGAGGGTCTATAATAAATGCTTCTTCACTGCCATCTATAATGAACAGAACTGAACCGGATAATACGGAATAAAGCAGTTCATCTATTTTGTTCTCCGTACTCAGTTCGACATAGGGAACACCTTTTTCCAGAATGCTCTTCACCGTACTGGAAAGAAATACTTCTTTCTTCAGGGCCAACAAGGACTTCATGCATTCCGTCATGATGTCGTCCTTGACAAAACCATCCAGGCATATGAAGGCAGCTTTCCTTCCCCCCACCCGTACTTCCCGTACGATCACGTCAAAATTTTCACCTTCGGCCAGTTCCTGCTTCATAATGTCCAGGTTTTTATCATAATCTTTACCCAAATAAAGATGGGCACCTTTTTTAAACAACTAGATCATCCCTTCGGGTTAAATAAAACCGCGGCCAGGTAGCCGAAAATTACGGCTGCTGTGATCCCGGCAGCAGCAGCTTCCACTCCCCCGCTGAAAGCTCCCAGCAATCCCTTTTGTTCTACAGCTTTCAGACTCCCCTGGGTCAAGAGATGGCCAAATCCGGATAAGGGGATAGTAGCCCCGGCCCCTCCGATTTTTACTAGAGGCTCATACAGCCCCAGCCCGCTGAGAAGAGCCCCGCCAGAAATATAACCTACCAGTATATGCCCCGGGGTTATACTGGCCTTGGTCAGATCCATTATTAGCTGGCCAAGAAGACAAAGAAGACCTCCGATAAGAAACGCCATATATAGCGGTACCATATTTACCCCTCCAGCGTTAGTTTTCTATAGCCACGGCATGAGCGATCGCGGGAATGCTTTCACCCTGAAAACTGGTGATCGGACTCATAAGAGCACCAGTAGCGACAAAAAGCAGTTTATTTATCTCTCCTGCTGCCATTTTTTTTAGTAAAGGGCCACATAAGAAACAGGCGGAACAACCGCAGCCGCTGCCCCCGGCATATACTTCCTGAAAATCATCATAAAGCAAAACGCCACAGTCACTATAGTTGGGCTCAGGCTGCAGCCCATCTTTTATAAATAGCTCCTGGGTAATAGCCATCCCTACTTTTCCCAGGTCGCCGGTTACGATCAAGTCATAATAATCAGAAGGCCGGTTCAGGTCGCTAAAGTGCGTCTTTATGGTATGGGCAGCCGCCGGGGCCATAGCACTACCCATATCGCTGACATCCTTTTGATCCATATCAATAACTTTTCCTATACTTACTGCAGTTATACGGGGACCGGTTCCAACAGGTTCCAGTAGTACCGCTCCGGCAGCAGTAGCTGTCCATTGAGAGCTGGGGGTTTTTTGTATTCCTTGCTCAATAGGGAAGCGAAATTGTCTTTCCGCGGTATAATGATGGCTGCAGGCGGCAGCAATCACCCGTTCAAAATATTCGCCATCCACCAGAATAGCTGCTAATAAAAGGGACTCCGCCATAGTGGAGCAAGCGCCGTAAAGCCCTAAAAACGGAATCCCCAGTTCGCGAGCTGCATAATTGGAGGAAACCAGTTGGTTTAGCAGGTCTCCCGCCATCAGGATTTCCGCATCAGCTTCATCGAAATTCCTTTTGTTTAAGGCCTTTTTGACCGTCTCCCGCAGCATCTTATTTTCGGCTTTTTCCCAGGATTCTTCCCCAAAAAGATAATCTTCCATGCTCCAATCGAATTCCTGGCCCCACGGTCCCTGCCCCTCTTTGGGACCTGCTATGGAAGCCCAGGAGGTGAGAACCGGGGGTTGGTCAAAGACCAGCGTTTGCGCCCCTCTTTTCTTTTTAGCCGGCATAGTATCCCCCTCTATTTGTACTTTAGCTGCTAAAAAAAACCTTGATTAAACCTATCAGGACCGCCACAACAAAACCAAAAAGCAAAGTGGGGCCTGCTACTGTGAATATCCGGGCACCCACCCCGAATATGTAGCCTTCCCGCTTAAACTCCATAGCTGAAGCTACTATAGCGTTGGCGAAACCGGTAATGGGAACAATAGAACCGGCACCAGCCCTTTTTCCCAGTTCATCATAGATTCCGATACCGGTAAGAAAGGCTCCCAGGAATATCATAATTACTGCGGTATAGGAAGAAGCAGCAACTTTGTCTATGCCCTGGTTTAGAAGATAATTCATTATTAGCTGGGCCAGGAGACAGATAAGCCCTCCTACAATAAATGCCCAAACACAGTGCTTGAAAAGGGGAGGTTTGGGTTTTACCTGCTGTACCAGGTTTTCATATTCCTCTACTTCAATTTTCTTCCATCGCCGAGGATCAGGTGTGTTCACCAATTTGCCTCCTTGCCAGGCTATTATTAACTTTATAGCCTGAGATTATGCGCTCATTAGCTTTGTAGAGTATTGAAGGGACGCCCCCTTTCGCCTGCTCGCCTTCGCCGGGTTTTGCATCCATGCTTCGCCAACGCTCGCTTTGTATATTTATGCAACCTTATGCAACAAAAGGGGTTTTGCAGCAGAGTCACATTCAGAAAACTTAGCAAACGGGCCGTCCCTCAACACGATAATTAGCCTAAATAAGCTATCCTGATATTGGCTTTGTATTCCACAATCTTGTTATCCGCGCAGTTGGCCGTCCAATTGACAACCTCTACTCCGGAAATATTGTTAATATCCCGTGAGGCCTCACTCACTGCATTTTCCACCGCATCCTGCCAGCTTCTTCTGGATTCCCCGACAAATTCTGATACTTTCACCTGCAAAAGAATAACCTCCTTTTAAATTTCTTTTAATATTCTGCTTTAGACTTATGGCTTTTATGCATTTTCTTACTAAACCAATGAAAGCGCTGCAGCATAGTATAGAGCTAAGGAGTGATTCATTTGCAGCTGCATTATTTAACTAATACCGTGCGCCACAATAGGGCTGAACTACATACACAACAGCAAGGAGTCTCCATTATTACTTGCAGCAACCGCCCCGAATGCCGAGATAATATTTTGGCTAATTTCTTCCGCCAGGATTTCTCGCCCAAAGAACTATTAATTATACTAAACTCGAATAGCATGAACTTACGGGAATGGAGAATGTGGACGGCAGGCTTTCCTGCGGTTAGGGTGTTACAAGTGGATGAATCTCAATCCCAAGGAGCCTGTCTGAATTATGCTTTAAACTATATCAATATGGGCTATGTCGCCAAATTTGACGATGACGATTATTATGCCCCGGGCTATTTGCGAGAGCAAATGGAAGTATTTCCTCTTAGCGGTGCACATGTGGTGGGCAAATCAAGCTGGTTTATCTACTTTGAAGACAGTCAGACCCTGGCAATTTTCAACCCCAACCATGAAAACTCTTATGAAGAATACCTTACCGGAGCCAGCCTGGTAATAAAACGGGAAGTATTTCAAGAGGTGAATTTCCGGGATTTTAGTGTGGGAGAAGACCTCTGGTTTTTAAAGGACTGTATGGAAAAAGGAATCGTAATCTATTCTTCATCGCGCTTTAACTTTGTTGGCATAAGACGGCCGAATCCGGAGAGTCATACCTGGCAGGAAAGCGAGGAACAGATAATGCCTCGCTGTGAGTTTGTAGCTCATACCACTGACTACCGCCCGCTGATAATCAGGTAGCTGCGGTACGCCCTACCCCTGCTTCCCACACTATATAAGTTAATGCCGTTCAGGGGGACAGGGGTTAACACCATATTAGCTCTGTCATTATCTTTTTAAACAATAACCCTGATGGAGTCCAGGAACTTTCCCCTGACCCAATAACAATAACCCAGTAACAAAATGGATATTTATAGATTATAATAATAATCATCTTTTATTCAGAATCATTGCTTCCTTACTCCTTGCTCCAAGGGCTGAGGTTGCCGGATGGAGATGGGTTATAATAAAAAAGCCCGGGGTTATTCTTCCCCCCTGGACATATTAGGAGCTTTATTACGCTGTTCAGCAGGGAATAATAGCTTATGATAGCTGGGGACAGGCTATGGGGTCTTATCCCCTACTCCTCACTTTTCTTACTAATCCCCCATGGCCAGGGGCCACAACCACTAATAAAAATAGTGGTTTTATAGGTAATTACTATGGCCTTAAAGAGTTTATTTTCGTTCTAACTAGTCTTTAATCACCAACATTATTACATAGAACGGAGGAATATCATAACTTGATACCATATACAGCAAATAATGAAGAATTGTTAAATCAATTGCAGGTGAACCCCGATAAGGGCTTAAGCTCCACAGAAGCCTCCAAACGCCTGACGGAATACGGGGAAAACAAACTACAGGCGAAAAAGAAGAAAAGCATGCTGCAGCGATTCTTGGAGCAGTTCTATGATGTTATGATTTTAATCTTAATACTGGCAGCGGCAATTTCATTTGTAGTTGCTTGCTATGAAGGAGAAGGTTTCTATGAACCGGTTTTAATCCTATTAATTGTCGTACTTAATGCCATATTGGGTGTGGTTCAGGAAAGCAGAGCAGAGAAAGCCTTGGAGTCCTTACAAGAGCTCTCTGCCCCTCATGCGCGAGTCATTCGCGATGGCAAGGAAAGCATTATCGATGCCTCTTTTTTAGTGCCTGGGGATATCATTAAATTAGAAGCCGGAGACAGTGTTCCTGCAGATGCCAGGCTTATTCATTCCAGCAGTTTAAAGTCTGAGGAATCGGCCCTGACCGGGGAATCGGTTCCCAGCGAAAAGGATGCGGCTGCCGAGGTAGCGGCCAACGCTCCTTTAGGCGATCGTTTCAACATGGTTTATGCCGGGTGCAGCATTACCTATGGTAATGCCCGGGCGGTTATAATTGCCACGGGAATGAATACGGAAATAGGTAGAATAGCCAACCTCCTGGATGCGGCCAATGACAGGCAAACCCCACTGCAGCACCGGCTGGCGGTGCTGGGTAAATATCTGGGGCTTATGGCCCTGGGGATTTGCGCTGTCATTTTTATTATCGGTTTAATCAATGGCATGAAAGTCATGGAAATATTTATGATAGCAGTAGCACTGGCTGTTTCGGCTATTCCCGAAGGCCTGCCGGCGATTGTTACCATCGTTCTGGCCATCGGGGTGCAGCGAATGGTAAAAAAGAACGCTATTATCAGAAGATTGCCGGCGGTGGAGACCCTGGGCAGCGCCTCAGTTATTTGCTCTGATAAAACGGGTACCTTGACCCAAAACCAAATGACGCTGGTAAAAGCCTTGGCTGACGGTGCTTCTGTTTTAGAGGATATTGGTGAAAGCAATTCTGCCGTTATTAAAAAACTGCTGCAATATTCTGCGCTATGCTGTGATGGTACGGTAGAGTTTGAAGATGGCAAGGAACGGCATATTGGTGACCCTACCGAGACCTCCATCGTCCTGGCTGCTCATAAAAACAACCTGCCTAAGGATGAATTAAACCGCCTTTACCCGCGATTGGCTGAACTGCCCTTTGATTCTGACCGCAAGTTAATGACAACTGTCAATCAAATTGATGGTAAATACATGGTAATTGTCAAAGGCGCTTTCGATGTTTTAGCCGCCAGGTGCATAGCCGGAGACCTGGAAGCTGCACGAAGATTCAACAACGAAATGAGTCGGCAGGCTTTGCGTGTACTGGCAGTAGCTTATAAAGAAATTGAAACTCTGCCCGAAACAGCCAGCAGCGAAGAACTGGAAAAGGATCTTATTTTCATGGGTTTGCTGGGCATGATTGACCCGCCCCGGCCGGAAGCGCGGGAGGCGGTCGCCGTCTGCCGACGGGCCGGAATCAAACCGGTCATGATAACCGGCGACCATGTAGAAACGGCTTCTGCCATCGCTAAAGACCTGGGCATAATGCTTGAGGGAGACAAGGCCATTACCGGCAGCCAACTGGCTAATTTATCTGATAGCGAGCTTGATGAGCAGGTACGGCAGATTTCGGTCTATGCCCGGGTTTCACCGGAAGATAAAATCCGCATCGTACAGGCCTGGCAGCATCAGGGTGAAATCGTATCCATGACCGGCGATGGGGTAAATGACGCTCCGGCTTTAAAAGCCGCAGATATTGGCTGTGCCATGGGTATAACCGGTACCGATGTGGCCAAAGGTGCCGCCGATATGATACTGACGGATGATAATTTCGCCACCATTGTGGATGCGGTAAAGGAAGGCCGTGGTATTTATGATAATATCAAAAACACCGTAGGCTTCCTGTTGGGAACTAATGTGGGTGAAGTACTGGCGGTCTTTTTGGCTATGATATTATGGAAAGCCTCGCCATTTCTGGCTATGCAGCTTTTGCTGATTAACCTGGTTACCGATGGCCTGCCGGCTATTGCACTGGGTATGGAACCAGTGGAAAGTGATGTTATGGAGCGTAAGCCCAAGCCCAAAGAGGAGAGTATTTTTGCTCATGGTATGGGCACCCGCATAATACTGCAGGGGGCCATGTTTGCGCTTTTAACCCTTATTGGCTTCTTTATGGTCTGGCAAATCACCGGGGATATCGTGGCCGGGCGCAGCATGGCGTTTCTGGTAATGGCGCTTTCGCAAGTGATACACTCCTTCAACATGCGCTCCAATCACTCGTTGTTTAAAACCGGCATTTTCACTAACCGCTACTTGAATGGTGCTGCTTTTATTTCCCTGGCCCTGATAGCTCTGGTGGCCTTTCTTCCCCCGGTAGCTTTCGCCTTTGGCTTAACGCAGTTATCCGCTGCTATGTACCTCTACGCTCTGGCCCTGGCCCTGGTTCCGGTAGTAGTCCTGGAGTTTTCCAAAGCCTTCGGGCTGGTGAAGCATCAAGCCTAAATAATCTGAGGGGGAAGGCATGCCTGTTCCCTCAGGTTATCAACCAGGCTTCCTTACAGGGGCGGATGGTGATGGGGATTTTGCGGGCTTGGCGGGATTGGTTTGCGGCTTCCAGGCGCAAAATACATCTTTCTATTACGGCGAAGAGATTGTAATAATCCAGAACCAGCTCTCTTGCCGCCCATATTTTATCCAGGTTTTTCTCATAGCGATTTTCCGCCAGGCAGTTTTCGATAGAGCTTATGGCCGTTTCCACATCCTCAATATCTATAGAGGTGTAAGCGCCCTGAGGAAAGTACTCTGCCAGGTTGGGACAGCCGTAATATATGGGATAGGCTCCTGCCAAATAGCAATCAGCGATTTTTTCGGTCCAGTAATGCGCAAAAAAACTGTTTTCTATGGCTATGTGATACTTATATTCCCTGATGGCATCCCATTTATCTTCAATATCGTTAATGTTGAAGCCAAAATGCTCAATCCTGGAACCAAAGTGTTCCTTCAGCCGGTCCACAAAAGCCAAGCGTTTCCTATGACCTTCGGTAAAATCTTTATTCGAGCAAACCAGAGAAATCTGCTGGTTTTTTTTAATAGCTCCCATTCTTTTGAAATCATCATAATCCAGGTTGACTTTGCTCTGTACCGCTTTTATGTCGATGATTACCCGCCCTACATGCCAGTTGAAAGCCGGAGAATAGATTATGCGAGGATGGGAAAAATTATGACCCGGGCAAGTTATCAATGTGGAAAACTGTTGAATAAAATCCGGCTCATAGTAGAAAACACTGGGAGGCTCAACGGTGAGCAAGATGGTGTTTTCCGGCGGGCAGAGGGTGCTTTCATCACTCTGCAATCCATCATAAACTACCCAATAATCACATTCTTCTACCTCTTCGTTGATGAAAAACCGGCAATTCCCCCATATTCCCTGTGAGCCGGGTGTTTGGCGAATGATAGGTTCATGGGGAACCCGGGTAGAAAGTTTAACTTTTAACATCTCTGTCTCCCTTAGCCATATACCCTCTTTTTGGTAGACTGATTACAGTCATGAATAATATATGCATCACATACAAGCACCGTTACCAGACTAAATTTCTCTTTTTAACCGCTCATAATCAGGAACAGAAATATCAATATCCCTCAGTATTTTCCTGATAAGTCCTCTTCCTAAATCTTCATTATGACAAGGAACTACTGTAGCTCTTCCATCGGGATGGGCAAAAAAAGCATGACTCCCCTTTTGTCGTATCTCAATAAAACCGAGGAATATTAGTAATTTAACCATTTCCTTGTCACTAATAATGGTCAACTTACTCATACCTGCACCTCAATTTGCTGAACACCAACAAACTGGTTATTAAACACATCCTCCTGTTCTACTTCTAAACAAAGTTCAATCGCTTCTTTGATTCTTGCCAATAATTCATCCATGGTCTTTCCTTGACTATGACATCCTTTTAATGCCGGTACTGAAGCTACCAACATCCCATCCTCATCTTTTTCAATCAACACGATAAAGTTGTACTTTTTCATGATTGTATCCATTCCTTTCTTGAGGCACAAAACATCATGAAAGAGTTTCTTTCAGACTTGTCCTCCATTCCGATCCTATAAAAATAAACCGGTTCTATCTTTATTATCCTCAAAAACATCCTGCCCCGTTTTTTGTTTTCATGATATATCCTGAACTTACTCTTTTTTCATTAGTTCCTGATTATTTTTCAGATTACTGTCATTTTAACATATCGTTTTAAACACAGATAGCAACTGACCGCATGCGGATGCCCATTTGCTTTTTTTAGAGATTTTTAAGGTACCAGTCATAGGTCACTTTAAGCCCCTCCCAAAGCGAAACCCGGCTATGCCATCCCAAGGCATTAATCCGGCTTGCATCCAGAAGCTTGCGCGGGGTTCCGTCCGGTTTTGAACTATCCCAGATTATCTCGCCCTGATAGCCTACAATGGCTGCTACCATTGCTGCCAGTTCACTAATGCTATATTCCTCGCCGCTACCCACATTGATTATATCTGCTTCATCGTAGTGCTTCATTAAAAAATAGCAAGCAGTCGCCAGGTCATCGACATAAAGAAATTCCCGCCGGGGGGTCCCCGTTCCCCAGAGGTAAAGCTGAGGACTGCGAGTAAGCATGGCCTGGTGAAATTTATTTATCATGGCTGGCAGTACATGCCCATTTTCCGGATGAAAATTATCGCCCGGCCCGTAAAGGTTATTGGGCATTATGGCAATAAAATTACATCCGTATTGTGCGCGGTAGGCCTGGCACATAGCTATTCCCGCTATCTTGGCTATGGCATAGGCTTGATTGCTGGGTTCCAGTTCGCCTTGGAGCAGGTTTTCTTCCTTGATAGGCTGGGGGGCAAATTTAGGATAAATGCAGGAACTGCCTAGAAAGAGCAGCTTTTTTACCGCATATTTGCGGGCCGCTTCCAGCACATTGCTCTGAATTAAAATATTATCGTAGATAAATTCCCCGGGCCGCAAGTAATTAGCCCACATCCCCCCTACTTTAGCTGCCGCCAGGAAAACATACTCCGGCTGGAATTGCTGGAAAAACTCCTCTACCGCATCTTGCCGGCGCAAATCCAATTCATCAAATCTGCGGGTAAGTAAATTATTATAACCCCTGGTTCGCAGATGGCGTTCCAGGGCCGAACCCACCAGTCCCTGGTGCCCGGCCAGGTAAATTTTGGAGTTTTTATCCATTTGTCTCCCACCCTTTTAGTATTTAGGGCTTTTGCCCTCTTGTA
>ERZ747221.504-NODE-504-length-45748-cov-5.938692_pt1 | contig 45748 bp, 32 predicted proteins | sample MGYA00374949_ERZ747221 | MGnify/ENA primary metagenome ERZ747221 (study PRJEB28779, sample SAMN05720172) | bioreactor metagenome | isolation source: Anaerobic biogas reactor | place: USA:Washington, USA | collected 2015-08-08 ... | reverse complement strand
CGTGTCCGCATTGCGTCCCGTCAGGGACGAAGGATAACGGGATGAGCGCCGTGTCCGCATTGCGTCCCGTCAGGGACGAAGGATAACGGGATGAGCGCCGTGTCCGCATTGCGTCCCGTCAGGGACGAAAGAAAATAGCCCACCACTTCAGTGGTGGGAGCCCCCGGATCCCTGAAACCATGAGTCCCGTAGGGACGGCAGACCATCGCGCCGCCCAGTTTCAAAATTCTCGTCGGGGTCGTGTCCTTCGCTGTCGTAGGTGGCCACGCGGATCGGCGTGATCGGGTTCGAACGGGGACACGTTGTCGCGCCGGAGCGGCGCTTGGAACATGTCCCCGTTTTGCTCCGGCGTTTTCAGACTTCGTGTCCTCTGCGGCTATACCAATGAATCCCACAGGCCACGGCGCGTTCCGCGGAGAGCAGGGGGGAGGGGCGAACTTCGCAGGCTGAACTCAGGGCTGCGCGCCCAGCACAATGTCGTCGGGATCGATGAGACGCTGGCCTGCCGCGCAGAGTTCGCATGCCGCGGGTTCCCAGCTCTGCATGCTGAGGCGGGCCAGCGGTTCGTACCGGCAGTCAAACCCCACCTCGCCCGCGCTGCGGTCGATGAGTACGGAAACGCCGGCGATCACGGCGCCCCGACCGCGAAGATGCGCGATGCTTTTTTTGACCGATCCCCCGGTTGTCGCGATGTCCTCGACGATGAGCACCCGTTCCCGCTGATTCAGGAGAAATCCGCGTTTCAGGGCCATGCTGCCGTCGCTTTCCTTCTCGGTGAAGGCTGCCCGGCACCGCAAGTGGCGGGCGGTCTCGTACGCCAGGATGATGCCCCCCGAAGCCGGCCCGACCACCAGGTCAATCTCGGCTTCCAGGAACCGGTCCGCGATCGCGGCACAAAGCCGTTCGGCGAGGTCCGGGTACTGAAGCACCCGGGCCGCCTGGAGAAACTGGCGACCGTGCCGGCCGCTGGCGTACACGAAATGCCCATCCAGCAGCGCGCCCGCTTTCCGAAAAGACGCAAGTACCTGTGCTTCGTTCATCCCTGCAGTTCCTCCAGGATTAACCGGACCGCCTCCGGGGGATTCTTGTGTTTCAGGATCGGCCGGACCACGACAATCATGTCCGCCCCGGCGTCCGCGGCTTCCCGCGGCGTCATGATACGGGCCTGATCGTCTTTGGAGGCCCATCGAGGCCGGATGCCGGGAGTGACGATAAGGGGCGCCGGCCCGACCGTTTCGCGCACCATCGCGATTTCGCGCGGAGAACACACAATTCCGTGCGCCCCGGCTTCCACGGCCAGGCGGGCCAGCCGGGGAACGGCCTCCGCCGCGGTCTCGGGAAGGCCGACTTCCTGCCGGAGCATATCGTCCGTGAGGCTGGTGAGCACCGTCACGGCGAGAATGCGGGTGTCCGTGCCCTCGACGGCGGTGCGCGCGGCAGCAATCATCGCCTTGCCGCCCGACGCATGCAGGGTGAAGAGCTTCGCCCCGAGGTCCGCGGCCGCCCGCGATGCACTGGCCACGGTATTGGGGATGTCGTGGTACTTGAGATCAAGAAACACATTCTTGCCCCGGTCCCGAACGGCCTCCACCACCGCCGGTCCGCAGCGCGTGAACAACTGAGCGCCGATCTTGAACCACGAACATTCCGCGGCGATTTCGACCGCCGCCAGGGCGTCCTCGCGCGTATCCACGTCAAGACCGGTAATCAGCTCGGTACGTCTCTTCATGCCTGCATGGCTCCAATGAGTTGGTTCACATCGGCGATCCGGTGCCGCTTGAGGTACTCGGCAATCCCTTCCACGATGCGGAGGGCGATATCCGGGCGGCGGAAGGACATCGAGCCGACGGAGACCGCGGTCGCGCCCGCCAGGAGAAACTCGATGGCGCTGGCCGCCCCGCTGATCCCCCCCGTGCCGATAATGGGAATCCGGAGCACCCGCGCGGCATCCCACACCATCTTGACCGCCACCGGGCGGATGGCCGGACCGCTCAAGCCGCCCACAATGTTGGCCAGCCGCGGTTTTCGCGTCTCCGGGTTAATGGCCATGCCCAGCAGCGTGTTGATGAGGCAGACCCCGTCGGCCCCGGCCGCTTCCGCCGCCAGGGCGGGCTCCTGGATATTCATGACATTCGGGGTCAGCTTGATATACAGGGGCAGCCGGGTCGCTTCGCGAATCGCCCGCGTGTATACCGTGATCGCCTCGCAGCTCTGCGACACCAGCACCGCCCCTTTGGCGGTCCGGGCGTCGTGAACGTTCGGGCACGAGAGATTCGCTTCGATGGCGTCCGCCGCTCCTTCCGCCTCGAGACGCCGGGCCAGCTCCGCGTATTCCTCCGGAGAATACCCGTAGATATTCGCGATGATGGTCGCGTTGCGTTTGCGCAGATAGGGGACCTTCTGAGAGAGAAACCGCTCGATGCCGACATTCTGGAGGCCAATCGCGTTGAGGAGTCCCGCGGGCGTCTCGACCAGGCGCGGGGGCTTGTTGCCCGCCCGCGGCTTGAGCGAGATGCTCTTGGTCGTTACCGCCCCAAGGAGCGACACGTCGAAGTAGCGGTCAAACTCCTCGCCGTACCCGAAAGTGCCGGAGGCCACCGTGACCGGGTTCTTCATCCGGAGACCGCCCAGATTGACGGCCAATGTGGCGGTATCACAGGTCATAGGCCGTATTGTGCGCCTCCCAGTCGATGATCGCCGCGTCAAACACCGGTCCATCCACACATACCCGCACCATCTTCTCGCCTTCGCGTTCAACCTTCGATTCGACCACGCAGCCCAGGCAGGCGCCGTCGCCGCAGGCCATCTGCGCCTCGAGCGAGACCAGACACGAGGCCCCCGCGCGCGCGGCCACGGCGGCCGTGGTCGACATCATAATCATGGGACCGCACGCGTACACGCGGGTCCCCGGCCCCGGCGCAAGCCGTTCGAGCATCTGGGCCGCGTACGCTTTTTCTCCCGCCGAGCCGTCGTCGGTCGCCAGATGCACCGTGCACCCCATCGACCTGAACAGGTCTGCGCAAAGCAGCAGGTCCCTGGTGCGGGCGGCGAGCACCACCTCCGGAGGCCGGCCGCACGCGTCCGCCAGGGCGCGCGCAAGGGCCGGGAAGGCCGCGACGCCGATCCCCCCCGAAACAATGATATGCCGCTCAACCTCGGGCGCGATGGGAAAACCGTTGCCCAGAGGACCCTGTATCGAGCAGGTTTGCCCTGGCACCCGCCGCGAAAGAAGCTGCGTGCCTTCGCCTTCCACTTTGTAGAGAAGCGTGAAGCCGTCGTCGTGGATCTCCGAAAGGCACATGGGCCGGCGCAGAAACGGGTAGAGCGTCTCGACGACTTCCACCATGCAGAACTGGCCCGGTTGCGCCGCGCGGGCGATATCCGCCGAGCGCAGCCGCATACGCCAGTGATCCGGCGCGACCAGGTCGTGCGCCACAATCTCGCAGTCCTGAATATACCGCATCTCAGGTCCTGCCGCGATCCAGGGCCAGTTGGCTCCGCAGATTGTTCAGACTGAGACGCACGCGCTCCGCCAGAACCTCGCCCACGCCTTCCACGGCCACCAGCTCATCTTTCGGCGCCCGCATGATCTGCTGGAGCGTGCCGAAGCGGTTCACCAGGTTCTCGATGATCTGCGGCGTGAGACGGCGGGTCTGCGAAAGTACCCGGTAGCCCCGGGAGGAGAGATAGGTGTCCACCCCCCGCAGGTTGGCTCCGTATCCAAGGGCCTGGCTGATGGCCTCCAGCGAGATCAGTTCGTCCTGCGACAGTTCCTCGATCCGCTGCTGGACCACCTCCGGGCTCGCCGAAGGTTTCTGTTTGTAGTAATCCCTCGTAACCAGGCTGGCCTCTTCGATCGGAATGGTGAGTTCGCGCAACTGCAATTCGATCAGGCGTCCCTCGGTGCCCAGCTCCAGGATATACGGCTCGATCTCCGAGGCGATCCGCCGCGACATCTCACAGCGCTGAATGGCTTTGCACACGTCGAAGATCGTCACCATATCCTCAAATTCGCGCGTGCTCAGATCCAGCATCGACAGGTTGAGACTGCTGATATACTTTTCGAGCGTCTGAAGCGCCTGCGCCGACTTGTTGAGCAGCGTGGGGAGGCTGTCCAGCACGTGGCGCGTGTTCTGGACGTACAACGTGACGCTCGAACGGCGTTCAGACACGGCCACCACGGCGCATTTCGCCTGTTTCGCCATGCGCTCCGCGGCAATGTGCCGGGTACCGGTTTCGTGCGAGACAATGGAATTGCTCGGCGTAAGAAACCGGTTGGCGTACGTGATCGTGGAGCCGTCCTCATTCAGAATGATCGCGCCGTCCATCTTCGACAATTCATACAGCAACTGCGGCGTGCACGCGGCATTCAATTCGACCCCGCCATCGGACAGATCGGCCAGTTTCTTGGGGTCGCCAATGCATAACAAGGCGCCCAGGCGGCTCTGCAGCATCATGGAGATCGCTTCGCGGATCTTCGTGCCGGGGGAAATCATCCGGACCGCTTCATGAAATGCGATGGATTTCGTTTTGCGCTTTGACTTCACCATTCCCCGTTTTCCTCTGCGAACTGCGTGTCGTGCGTATAATGGCACGGCGCGGGGTTATCGTTCCAGAGCGATCTCGATCGCCTGCCCGATCCGGCCGACGGCCCAGACCCGCTCCTCCGGGTTATCCACGTCCGCCGCGTTGTTCTTGGGTACGATGCATCGCGTAAAACCGAACTTTGCGGCTTCCCCGACCCGCCGGCGCGCCATGTCCACCCCGCGAATCTCCCCCGCCAGGCCGATCTCGCCAAAGGCCGTCAGGTGCGGTGCGACGGGGGCTTCCATAAAACTCGAAACAAGCGCCAGGGCAATCGCCAGGTCCGCCGCCGGCTCGTCCAGCCGCACGCCGCCCGCCACATTGACAAACACGTCGCGGTCGGCAAAATGCAGGCCCGCCCGCTTCTCGAGCACCGCCAGGATCAGCGACACCCGGTTCGGATTGACGCCGGTCACGGTGCGGCGGGGCGAGCCCAGGTTCGAATCGCACACCAGCGCCTGTACTTCGACCAGCAGGGGACGCGTGCCTTCCACGCTCGGCAGCACCACCGAACCGCTCACGCCTTCGGGGCGTTCGTTCAGAAACAGCGCGCTCGGGTTAGGGACCTCCTGAAGTCCGGTCTCGGTCATCTCGAACACGCCAATTTCGTTGGTCGACCCGAACCGGTTCTTCACCGCCCGGAGAATCCGCAGCGCCTGCTTGCCTTCTCCCTCGAAATACAGCACGGTATCGACCAGGTGTTCCAGCATGCGCGGCCCGGCGATCGAACCCTCCTTTGTGACATGCCCGATCAGGAAAATCGGCGTGCCGGAGCCTTTAGCCAGCCGCAGAAACTCGCTCGCGCAATCGCGCACCTGCGAGATGCTCCCCGGCACTCCCTGGAGGTCCGCCGAATACACCGATTGGATCGAATCGACCACGATCAGGTCGAACGCGCCGCTCTGGAGGTGCTTGCGGATCGACGACAACTCGGTCTCGGTGAGCATGAACAGGCCGTCGGAGAGGGTACCCAGGCGGCGCGCCCGCAACTGCGACTGGCTGAACGATTCCTCGCCGGAGATGTAGAGCACGGAACGGCCCTGTTGCGCCAGCCCGTGGGAAATCTGCAACATCATGGTCGACTTGCCGATCCCCGGATCGCCCCCGACAAGCGTCAACGAGCCCGGAACAATGCCGCCGCCCAGTACCCGGTCACACTCCTCGATCCCCGTCGAGATTCGGGGGGGAGGTTCGTGCTGTTGATCGGTGATCGGAAGCGGTGCATGGCTTTCCCCGATGGACGTGCGGGCGTGCTTCCCGGATTCGACTACGGTCTCTTCAAGCACGGTGTTCCACTGTCCGCAATCCGTACAGCGTCCCACCCAGCGCATGTAGGTTGCGCCGCAGCTTTGACATACAAAGGTGGACCGGGTCTTGGCCATAGAGGGATTCCCGCGAAGGCTCCTTGTGCCAGAAGGTTACGGCATGCCAGTCCGTCACGCACGGGCCTTATGCCATCCTGCGGGAAGAATACCAGATGCCCATGCAGGGATGAAACCTCCTTTTTCCCCACAGCAATCGCCCCCCCGACCGTGGTTGTTGCGGCGGCGGCGAGTCTTCATCGCGCGGATCTCCGACGGACATTCGTTCGGTAGAGGACCATCGTCCCCGTGCTGAACCACGTGCTTTGTGAGAAAGACACGACTGGCGAGAGGGCAAGGCCCAGACCCGCCCGTCCGGTCATTTTCGTCACACGGACGGCAGGGCGGGTAAGGCGCTGAGCATGGCCGCCCCGAAGATGGCCACCAGAAGCAGCGCGAGCAATACGCTTGTCACCGCGTTGAGCGCGAAGTAGATCAGGAAATCGAAGAACCCCATGTCGTACACGGCGCTCAGGATCCACACAAGCACGAAGATGCCGAAACAGGGGACGATCCCCGCGACCGCGTTGGCGCCAATCGCCACCAGGCCCACCGAAAAGATGTCCTTCAAGAACTCCCCGTGGGGCAATTTGCCCGTAAACAGCAGCGTGAGATAGAGCGGCCACGGGGCCGCGAGCAGGCCCGCCACCACCAGCACCACCAGCATCAGCACCGACACGCCTTCCCCAAACGGCGCGCTCCCGGAAGTGGCCTGCGTCACCTGAACGCCGCTCAGGGCGGACCGGAGTTCTTCAGGAACGATTTCCGCGCCTTGCGCCATGTAGACCACGCTGCTGGTCGTATCCTCCACAACGATGGCCGGGACTTGTGTAATGCCGTACTCCGCGGGGGTGGGATCGTCCTCCGCATACAGGACACGGATATTGATGAATTACGACAACGCCTGGCTGATGGCGGGATCCTGGAACACCGAGGCCTCGATCGCGCTCGAGGCCTGGCCGCTGTCGTAATAAAACAGGCAGATCGGGCGTCCATACTGATACGCAACGTCCGAGCCCTGCTCAACGCTGTAGTACCACTGGACAGGCTGCACCACTGCGCCCGCGGCGGCCGCCGGCGCTTCCGGCTCCGCTGGCGCCGGGGCAACCGCGGTGCCCTCTGTCGGCCCCTGCTCGGTTACGGCCACTTCGATGGTTCCGGAGCCGCCGTCCCCCTTCTTCGTCATCGAAAGGACCAGAGGAAGTCCGATAAGCAGCAGCGCCAGGACAGCCGCCACGGACCCCAGCACGATGTAAAAGCGTTTTCCGGAAGAGCGGGGCGGGGGGCCGTACATCGACAGGTCCGGCACGGCCGGAATGTCCGGAATGCCCGGGAGCCCGCCGTAACCGGCCGGAGCGCTGGGAACGCCGCCCCCCGCGCCACGCCCGAGCAGACTGGCCAAATCCGTAGGGCCCTCCTGAATGGGCCGTGCTCCCGGCGGAGACGCACCAGAAGCTCCTGAGATTTCGGGTCGTTGTGGAGGGTTACGGCCTGTTCGCATATCTGGATGGCTTCAAGCGGCCGCTGAAGCTCGGCCAGACACATGGCCCGTGCCAGCATGATGTGCTTTTCATTGGGAAAGGCGGCGTTCAGCCCGTCGAGAACGATCAGCGCCTCCGGATAGCGTTTTTGCGCGAACAGCGTTTTTGACTGGACGAATTTCTCACGCGCCTCGTGCCGATGCATTGCCGGTGTCCCCCTGCGTTCTCCTGTCCCGCCCGTCTGCTCCAGTATACACACGAGCGGCTGTCCGGATTCAATGCTGTTCCAGGCGCCCGCATCCCCGCGCGATAACGGGACCGGGGACATCCGGCAGTTGGCTCAAAGGGGGCCGGATGTGGTATGTATAGGCCTCTGTTCTTGAAGGTCTTAACGGAAAGGCGGTGCATCCCCATGGAGCCCTCGTTGTTCTTGAGCCGCAGCCAGGTTCAGGCCATCCAGCGCGAGTTTGGAACTCCTGTCTACGTCTACGACGAGGCCACGCTGGAACGCCAGGCCCGCCAGGCGCTCGGATTTCCCTGTCCCTTCGGTCTCACCGCCCGCTTCGCCATGAAGGCCCTGCCCAACGTGGCGATTCTCAGACTCCTCCATGACCTGGGACTTCACATTGACGCGAGCAGCGGGTACGAAGCCGAACGCGCGCAACGCGCCGGCATCCCCCCCGAGCACATCGAGCTTACCGCCCAGGAACTTCCGCACAATCTCGCCCGCCTGGTCGAGGCGGGGGTTCAGTTCAATGCATGTTCCCTGGCGCAGCTCGCCGCGTTCGGCGAGCGCTTCCCCGGGGCGTCCCTGGGGGTTCGTGTCAATCCCGGGCTCGGTTCCGGGCACAACAACCGCACGAACGTCGGCGGACCCTCGTCCAGTTTCGGCATCTGGCACGAGTACATTCCCCGAGTGCTCGAGACCGCCCGCGCGCTGAACATTCACATCACCCGCGTCCACACGCACATCGGTTCGGGCGGCGACCCGGAGGTCTGGACCACCTGCGCGAAACTCTCCCTCGACGCCGCTGCCCGCTTTCCCGAGGTCGCCACCCTGAACCTCGGGGGCGGGTTTAAAGTGGCCCGAATGCCCGGAGAAAAGGCCGCAAACCTTCAGGAAATCGGCGAGGCCGTCAGCAAAATCCTTCGCCAGCACGCCGAAGCCCACGGCAGGCAGCTCAAACTCGAGATCGAGCCGGGAACCTTCATCGTGGCCAATGCCGGCGCCCTCATCGCCACCGTGATGGATGTGGTCGATACGGGGAGCGGCGGTTACCGGTTCATCAAGGCCGACGCCGGGATGACCGACGTGCTCCGCCCGGCCATCTACGGGGCCCAGCACCCGATCACCCTGGTGCCGGCCTCCGCCGGGGCGCGCCCCGCCGCGGACTACCTCATCGCCGGCCATTGCTGCGAAAGCGGCGACGTGCTGACTCCCGAGCCGGGGAATCCCGAGGGGTTGCTCCCGCGCAGCCTGCCCGAGGCCCGCATCGGCGACGCGCTTGTGATTGGCGGCGCGGGCGCTTACTGCAGCGCCATGTGCTGCAAGAACTACAACTCCTTTCCTGAAGCCGCGGAAGTGCTCCTCCGGAAGAATGGCGAACTGCGGCTGATCCGGAAACGCCAGACCCTGGACCAGATGCTCGCCAACGAGATGCTACTCTGAGGCGCTCTTGTCCGGCCCCGGGAACCGCAGGTGCAGGTAGCCGATGCCGGCCGACATGACCGACGCTGCCAAACCAATCAGCCACCAGGGAAGGCCGGCCTGCGCCGACGACAGGTTGCGCATGGCCAGAGACACGCTGTCGGGAATCCGCTCAGAGGCCACCAGCACCGCCGACGCATTGAAGAGGAAATGCAGCAGGATACCGTTCCAGAGCGAACGCGTCCGCCAGACGACATACGTCAGCACCATGCCCGTCAGACCCGTCAGCGCCACCCGGTAGATGCTCAGATGAAACACGCCGAACAGGAGCCCCACCACCGGGATGAGCAGCCAGGCGGGCAGGCGTTTCTCGAGCCCGGAGAGGATCGCCCCGCGAAACAGGAGCTCCTCGCAGATGGCCGGCGAGACCGCGATGACCGCGAGAAGCACGGCAAGATTCGCTTCATCCAAATGCATCAGCTGGAGGTACTGTTTTGCCATTTCTTCCGGCATGGGCAACACGTTGCTGTGCCAGATCCCCAATTGAAACGCCAGCACCAGCCACGAAAACGCAATGGCCACGACCGCCAGCGCGCCGTCCAGGCGGAACGACCGCAGGTGCAACGCGCTCAACAGGTCCACCCGCAGATACCAGAGCAGGGCCACCGTGGGCAGCGCAATCAGCAGCCATTCCGTGATCAGGAGGCCGCCCACAATGTGCTTCGACTGGGCGTACACCCCCACGTAAAAGATCAACAAAAGGATCACCGTGTAGAGCGTCATGGCCATTCCGACCGTCGGCACGCCCCGCGGCGCGATGCGCGAGCGGCGAAGGGTCAACGGCACGCCCTTCTCCTCCGAGAGAATGACGTCCTCCCGCTGGAACAGCCAGGTCGCGCAGACCAGGGAAAGCAGGGCGTACACACTCGTACTCAATAAGACGCTGAACACGGCCTCGGGCGTCGCCCGGTCGGTAAGCAGGTCGCGGAACAGCAGGCCGATGTTCACGATCGGGACAAACTGCAGCATGGCGCTGAGTTCCAGGCCGGGCAGGCCCGCCAGGCCCGCCGGGATCGTGATCAGCAGAAAGAACGGCGTGACGTAATTCTGCGCTTCCTTGAAGGTGCGCGCCAGCACCGCCACCGACATCATCAGGGCCGACACAAAAAGCGCCAGCGGCACCAGCAGCAAGATCATCAGCAGCGCCGTGCCCAGGGGAAACTGCACCGGCGCCTTCTCGGTTCCCACCTGCAGCTTCGTGAGCAGGTCGGACAGATGGAACGTGAACGTCATTGCCATGCTGGCGAGGTTCAGCAGCCCGGTCAGCATGCTGATGCAGAATACCGTCAGAAACTTCCCGCAGACGATCTCGAACTTGGTCACCGGGGTCGAAAGCAGGGTCTCGAAGGTGCCCCGTTCCTTTTCGCCCGCGGTGAGATCGACGGCCGGGTAAAACGCCCCGATCCCCACCATCAGCACCATGATCATCGGAAGCATGGCGGCGAGCAACGTGCCCACGATGCGCGCGGCGGGCGCCACGTTCAGTTCCTGGAATTTCAGCGGCGTCACAAAATCGAGGGTGATCCCCGCCTTCGTCAGACGGTCTTCCAGCAGCCGCGTCTGCGTAACGCGAAACCCTTCGCTCAGGCGGTGGGCGGCCTCCCGCGAGCGCGGTTCCGTCGAATCGTACTGGATCACGATGAGCAGCGAACCGCCCCGTTCCAGGACCTCTTCCGCCCGCTGCTTCACCACCACCACGGCATCCACTTCGCCGTCCAGCAGAGCGATTTCCGGCTCTTCCATCGTGACGAGTTCCACGCGGGGAAGCGCGGACACCCAGCGGCCCACCGTGGGATCCTGGCCCGCCTTCACGGCGATGCGCGAGGTGGATTCCTCAACGCGGGAGATGTGCATCAGCGCCACCTGCGACGTCACCACGAGCAGCGCGGGGTAGAGGACGATGGGAATGCCGATCATCGCCAGCAGCGTGCGCTTGTCGCGCAGCATCACCACCAGCTCTTTAAAGAAAATGGCGCGAACCGTGCGCAATTTCATGAGGGCACCGCATTGGCATCATTGACCAGGCGCACAAACGCGTCGGTCAGGTTCGTCGTGCCCGTCTTCTCGTATAGACTCTCCTTTGCGCCCGTGGCGAGAATCTCGCCATGGTGGATGAACGCCAGCCGATCGCACAGAATCTCCGCTTCGGTCATGTAATGGGTCGAGAAAATTATGCTGCGGCCCGAATGCTTCGCATTCCGGATAAACGTGAGGATGGTCTGGCAGGTCATGATGTCCAGGCCCGTGGTCGGCTCGTCCAGGATCAGTACCTCCGGATCATGCAGCAGCACGCGGCCGATCGACACCTTCTGGCTCTGTCCGGTGGAAAGCGTGTCGCAGCGGCGGTCGATGAACTCCTCCATGCCCAGGATCTCGACCAGTTCTTCCGTGCGCCGCCGAATCCGCTCCTTCGAGAGCCCGTGAAGGTATCCGAAATAGCGCAGCTCCTCGCGCGCGGTCAGGCGTCCGTACAGCTTCGTGTTCCCGGAAAGAAAGCCGATGTGCTGCCGCACCGCGTCGGGGTTCTGATCGGTGCGCAGGCCCGCAATCCAGCAGTGCCCCGACGTCGGGACGATGATCGTGCCCAGCATGCGGAGCAGGGTGGTTTTGCCGGCCCCGTTGGGGCCCAGCAGCCCGAAGATCTCACCCGGTTCCACGGCGAGCGTGGCGCTTTTGACCCCCTCCACGGGCGCTGACCGCGGGGGAAAGTATACTTTTCGCAGGCGTTCCGTGCGGATCATGCCGAAGTCCAGCTGCGGGTTCCAGAATTCTTCACGCGCGTATTTTTAGCACACCCATACCCGCCCTTCCAAATACCTCGAGGGCCCGGGCGGAGACGAGCGCGCCGTAAAGCCGCGTCAGGCGTTTGCGAGCAGGGCCCGGCTGAAGGCCGCATTGCGTTTGAAATCCGCTTCCCGGTCCCCGAGCACTTTGGTTTCAAGCACCACCCATCCGGCGTAGGCAATGGCCCGCATCGCCTCCGCCACCGCGTTCATGTTGACCTCGCCCTCGCCCAGATGCCCCTTGTTGTCCTTGAAGTGTATCTGGCAGATGCGGTCCCCCAGGAGCCGGATCTCGCCCGGCACGTCGTACCCGTTTGCCGTGGAATTCCCGACATCGTAGTAGACGCGCACCGCGCTGCTCTTCACCCGCGAGAGGATGTCCAGGTTCTGTTCGGCCGAAAGGGTGTTCTCCAGGCCCAGCATGACCCCCGCCTTCTCGGCCTTCGGCGCCAGTTCCTTGAGTTGTCCGACCAGGGTGTCGACGTCACTGGCCTTCAGTGTCCCCGACTTGTCGCGCAGGTCCCCCTTGCCGAAGAACGCCATCAGCATGACGTTCGCGCCCAGGTCTTTTGTCCCGTCAATGGTTTGCTCGACCCATGCCATCGCCCGCGGATCGCTCACCATCGGAAACCCGTTCAACAGGCCCATCGCCACCGACGACACCGCGACGCCGTGGGTTTCGGCATTCTGTTTGTACGCCAGCCGCCGTTCCGCGTCCGCGATGGCCAACACGTCGCCGGGATGGCCATTGTCCGCCGCGGCCGAGATCTCGAGGCCGTCGAGTCCAACCGCCGCCGCCGCGGCCAGCCCCTCGGGACCCAGGGCGCCCAGCGACCAGTCACACGCGCTCAGCCGCAGGGCCGGCTTCCCATCGCCCGCGAACGCCCCGGAGAGTGCAAGGCCTGCCCCCGCAATCCCAAACCCCGTCTGAACCACGAATTGACGCCGTGTTGTTCGCATTCGCACCAGCCCTTTCCTGCGTTGTCTGGTCCGGCCGTGAACGGCCCGCCCTGCGCATCGGACGGTTCATTTCGCGCATCACCATATCACAGGCCCGGCATGCGGACAATCGCGACCGCGGGGACCTTGCGCCAGTACGGAGACGGTGGCTATAGTGCCCGAGGCCGCCCTCCAGGCGGCATTAATCAGAAGGCCACAAACCACAGTGAGGAAACCATGCGAAATCCAGTCGCCATGATCACCGGGGCCAGCCGAGGGATCGGACGCGGCATTGCCCTCGAACTCGCCCGGCACGGATACGATATCATCGGCACCGCCACGCGCCTCACGCCGCAAGACACCGAAAAAGGGCTTTTCGAGGTCAAAGCGCGCGTCGAAGAATGTGGGGTCCGATTCGTCCCGCTCGCCGGCGATATCGGCGAAACGGCCGACCGGAACCGGCTCGTGGAAGAGGCTTTCGCGGCGTTCGGATACATCGACCTGCTGGTCAATAACGCCGGCGTCGGCCTCCTCCAGCGGCTGGATATCCTCGAAACCACCGAGGAGAGTTTCGACCGCCTCATTCGCATCAATCTCAAGGGACCGTTCTTCCTCACGCAAGCCATCGCGAACCGGATGATCGCCCAGGTGAAGGAGGGGACCGACTACGTCCCGAGCATCGTCTTCATCACCAGCATATCGAGCAACACGGCAAGCCCCAATCGCGCCGAATACTGCGTCAGTAAGGCCGGGCTCAGCATGACCGCCCAGAACTTCGCCGTGCGCTTGGCCGAATTCGGCATCAACGTCTACGACGTCCGGCCCGGCATCATCGCCACCGACATGACCGCGCCGGTCACCGAGAAATACGACAGACTCATCGCGGAGGGCCTGCTGCTCCAGAAACGCTGGGGCACGCCCGAGGACGTCGGAAAGGCCGTCGCCGGCCTCGCGAAAGGCTATTTCCAGTACTCCACAGGCGCCGTCATCGAGGTGGGCGGCGGGTTCAGCGTCCTGCGTCTCTAGACCGGAATGGCTACCCAAACGCGTGCCGCGTTTCCGCTCGCCGTCCCGTGCCTGCGTCTGTTCGCCGCAACCCAAGAGCCCGGGCGGCTTTGACTTGAAGATCCCCGAAACGCTAAAATTCCGCCTTTGATTCTGGCCATTGCGGGCCGCATGAGTTCTGGATGCCTTCGCCTGACAGGCCCGTTTCCAATCAACAGCGCATGCTGGGAGATACCACGTGATCACGGTTCAGGAAGTTCTGCAAACCCTCAATGAATTCTGGGCATCGCGCGGATGCATTCTCTGGCAGCCCTACCATACCGAAGTGGGCGCCGGCACCTCGAATCCCGCCACTTTTCTGCGCGTGCTAGGCCCTGAACCCTGGTGGGTGGCCTATCCCGAACCGAGCATCCGGCCCACCGACGGGCGTTACGGCGAAAACCCCAATCGCTTGCAGCACTACTACCAGTACCAGGTCATCCTGAAACCCTCTCCGCCAAACGTCCAGGAACTCTATCTCCAGTCCCTGGAAGCGCTTGGACTCGACCTTACCAGGCACGACTACCGCTTTGTCGAGGACAACTGGCAGAGTCCGTCGCTGGGCGCCTGGGGCCTGGGTTGGGAAGCCTGGCTCGACGGCATGGAAATCCTCCAGTTCACGTATTTCCAGGAATGCGGCGGGCTCAAGCTCGACGTGCGCGCCTGCGAACTCACCTATGGCATCGAGCGCATCGCCATGTACCTCCAGGGCGTCGAGAGCGTATACGACCTGAAATGGGCGCCTTCCGGCATCACCTATGGCGACATCTATCACGCCTCCGAGGTGGAGTGGTGCAAGTACAACTTCGAGGCCGCCGACACAGGCAAGCTGCTCCACGTGTTCGACCTGTGGGAAGCGGAAGCCGCGCGTTTGCTCGAACTGGGCCTCATCATGCCCGCATACGACCACTGCCTCCGGCTTTCGCACCTCTTCAATCTTCTCGATGCCCGCGGCGCGCTCTCCGTAACGGAGCGCGGCCGGTTTCTGCTCCGCTGCCGGGCGGTTGCGGAGCGCTGCGCCCGGGGTTTCTTTGAACAGCGCCAGGAAAAAGGGTTCCCCCTGTGCCGCCTGCCCCGTCCGGGGGCGCAGGCCGATTCCACGCCCCTGCAGGCGGTCCCGGGCGCGTTTCAGGAACGCGACACCCTCCTGCTCGAGATCGGGGTCGAAGAACTGCCCCATTCCGACGTCAAGGCCGTTCGCGCCCAGCTCCCCGCGCTTCTCGACAAGCTCCTGCAGGAAGAACGCCTCGACCACGGGCCCGTTACGGTCTGGGTGACGCCCCGGCGTATCGTCGCCAGAATTGACGATTGCGCCTCACATCAGCAGGACCTCGTCGAGGAAGCCCGCGGCCCGGCCCGGAAAGCCGCGCAGGACGCCGAAGGCCACTGGACGGTTCCCGCCCGGAAATTCGCGGAGTCCAGAGGCGCCAGCGTCGAGGACATCTATTTTCAGGAGCAGGGGAAGGCCGAATACTGTTTCGTCAAGGTGGAGCGGAAAGGACGCCACATCACGGAACTTCTGTCCGGCATCGTCGCAAAACTGATCGGCGGTCTTCAGTTTGTGAAGTCGATGGGGTGGGAAGACAGCACGGTCACGTTCTCGCGGCCGATCCGCTGGCTCCTGGCCCTGCACGGCGCCAACCCGGTGCCGGTGACCTGGAAGTTCGTCGAAGGAGGCGAATTCGCCGCCGAGCGGTCCCTCCATTCGGGCGCCGTATCCTATGGCCACCGGCGGCTTGCGGCAGGCCCCGTCCATATCCCCTCGGCCGCCGGGTACCTTGCCGAGATGAAGCGGCATTTCGTGCTCCCCGTCCGCGAGGAGCGCATGGCCCGCCTGCGCGGCGAGGCCGAGAAAATCGCCTCCGCCCAGGGACTCCATCTCGAAGAAGATGACGAGTTGTTCGAGGAGATCATTGACATCACCGAATGGCCCGAACCCATCCTGTGCAGCATCCCTGAAGACGCCCTCGTGCTTCCCGAAGAGATCGTCATCACGCCCATGAAGGTCTATCAGCGCTACATCCCCCTGCGCGATGCCCGGGGCGGCCTCAGCAAGCACTTCCTCGCCATTGCCAACGGGGAACACGACGAGGAAGGCCGCGCCACCATTCGCCGCGGAAACGAGCGCGTCCTCAATGCGCGGCTGCGCGATGCCCGGTATTTCTGGGACACCGACACGCGCAAGCCCCTGCGCGAGTTCGCCGCGGGCCTGTCCCGGGTCCTCTTCCACCAGAAACTCGGCTCGGTGGCCGACAAGATTGCCCGTCTCCACAAGCTGTACGCGGCGCTCAAGGGCGTCCTGCCGCCCGTCGATGACGAACCGATGGCCCAGGTCCTGGATCTCATGAAAGCCGACCTGACCACGCAGATGGTCTTCGAATTCGATTCCCTCGAGGGCGTGGTCGGCATGCTCTACGCCCGCAAGGAAGGGCTTCCGGAAGCCATCGCCCGGGCGCTCTTTGAACACCGCCTGCCCCGGCGCGCGGGCGACAGCCTCCCGAAAACGCCGCTGGGCATCGCGGCCGCCGTGCTGGACCGCATCGACACCCTGGCCGGATATTTCGGCATCGGCGTGCGCGTCAAGGGCACCAGCGATCCCTTCGGTCTCCGGCGAAACACCCTCGCCCTGCTTTCGCTCGTACAGGAAGAAGGGCTGGACCTCGACCTGGAAGACGCATTCCGGTCCGCCCTGACCGTGTATGGCGAGACCCTGAGCGAACCCGGCGCCGCCGTGGAGGCCTTTCTCCAGTTTGCGGCAGACCGCCTCGCCGTCATCAACCGCGAGCAGGGCATTCCGTACGATCAGGTGGCCGCCGCCATCGCTGCGCACGGCCGGCGCCCCGTCCAGGTCCGCAGATGCCTGACCGCGCTCGGCCGTCTGAACGAACAGCACGTACAGCTTCTCGCGGAGCAGACAAAACGCATCCAGCGGATCGCCCTGGATCCTGCTCCGGCCATCGACCCCGCGTTGCTGGAGGACAATGAAAAAGCCCTCCACGCCTTGACCGGGAAGCCCGGCGCCGCGGTCCGCGACCTCGTGGCCAGGGGCGCGTTCGACGACGCGTTTTTCGAGGTCCTGTCGTGGATGCCCGTCATTGAGGCGTATTTTGAAGCGGTCTTCGTCAACCATGAGGACGCGCGCATGCGGCAAAACCGGCACGCCCTGCTGAAGGCGGTCTTCAACGCCATCACGGCCGTAGCCGACCTCACACTGATCGAAAAGAAGGAGACGCCCGCGGAATGAGCGGCCAGACTGCCGGTGCGAAGATCGACTACGACCTGATCGCGCGGCGGTATGACTCGTTCCGGGGGGGACGGGGGCCGTATCTCGAGCTCCTGGTCGAACTGGCCGTGTCGCAGGGTGCGCGCCGGCTCCTCGAGGTCGGCGCCGGTACCGGCAATAATACGCTCGCGTTTCACGCGGCCGCTCCTGCCGCGTCGCTCTTCGCGTGCGATCTTTCGCGCGGCATGATCCAGCGGGCGCGGGAGAAGGGGGCGCCCGGCGCCTGGCTCCGCGCGGATGCACATCACCTCCCCTTCGTTGCGCAGTCCTTCGACTTCTGCTTCGGCTGCTATATGCTGCATTACATTCACGACCTGAACGCCTTTGTCGGCGAGTGCCAGCGCGTGCTCGGCGCCGGCTGCGTGGCCTTTGTCACCGCATCGCACGAGTTCATCGAGCGGCACCCCATGAACCGCTATTTTCCCAGTTTCGCCGCGGTCGACAAAGCGCGGTTTCCGTCCATCGACCTTTTGAAGGATGCGCTTGCCGCCGCCGGGTTTCAGGGCGTCTGTGAGAAGCGCATGGTCGTTCCGCAGGGCCCCATCGGTCCGGATTACCTCAAGCGGGTCGAAAACCGCTTCATTTCCACCTTCAACCTGCTGTCCGAAGACGAATTCAACACCGGCTTGGCCCGGCTCCGGGCGGACATTCAGGCCCGGGGCAGCCTCGATGTGAAGAACGAGTGGGAGACCGTTGCCGTGTGGGCGCGAAAGGACACCGGGTGAAGGATCGCCGGCGGAAAAAGCGCCGCGTGCGCAAGCGCGATTGGTCGGTCAACGACCTGGACGCGGAGAACCGCCAGCCGCGCCGCTTTCGCGGGCTTGACGTCGGTCTGGGAACCGAGGCCGAGGACATCGACGAGCGGTTCGAGGCCATCCAGCCCAATGGCGTGGTCGTTTCACCCTACGGCGTCCTGGCTTTTGTGGAATTCGACGGGCAGGAGCGGCTCTGCCGGGTCGCGGAGCGCCTGTGCGTCGGCGGTACGTCCATCCTGGCGCCCGGCGACCGGGTACGCGTTGATGCGCAGCAGGATGACCTGTGCGTGTCCGCCGTGCAGCACCGGCAAAGCAAGCTGAGCCGTCCCGCCACCAAAGGCCAGCGCGAGCAGGTCATTGCGGTGAACGTGGATCATATCCTCTGCGTGGTCGCCGTGGCCCAGCCTCGGTTCAAGGTGGGGGTGCTGGACCGCTTTCTGATCGCGGCCGACATCGGGCATATCCGTCCCATTGTGGTCGTCAACAAGACCGATTTGGCCGAAGAAGCCCCGCGCGAATTCGATGTCTACCGCGACCTGAATCTCCCCATCATCTTTACCAGTTGCGAAACGGGGGAGGGGATCGACCGGTTGCGTACGCTCCTCGAGAACTCCGTATCCGTCCTCGCCGGCCAGAGCGGCGTCGGCAAGACCTCCCTGATCAACTGCCTGCACCCCGATATTGCCCTCGAAACCCGGGAGGTGAGCGACTACAACGAAAAGGGGCGTCACACCACGACCGTTTCGCGCCTGTATCATCTCGCCGGCGGCATCGACATCATTGACACCCCCGGCATCCGCCAATTGGGCGTTTGGGATGTCACGAAAGAAGAAGTCGCCCTGTATTTCCCCGACATCGCGGCGCTGGGGGAACACTGCCGGTTCCGCGATTGCAGCCATACCCACGAACCCGGGTGCGCCGTTCAGGACGCCGTCGAAACCGGTGCGCTGCCCGCCGTGCGCTACAAATCCTACTGCCGAATCCGCGACAGCCTCGACTCGAAAAGCCCCTGGGCCTGACGCGCATTTCCCCCGGAAACCTCCACAAAGTCTACCCGCTGCGCGAGATCGTGTTGACGAGCTCACTCGGAGGCGGGGGAGAGGCCCCCCCCAAACAGCGGAACGGCGGCCCCCGAAGAGGACCGCCGTTCGCTGTGCTGTCTGTGCCGTTGTCCCGATTAGCCGAGAGGAGTCGAAGCCACTGTGGCGGCTGCGCCAGTATTCTCGAAGCGAATCACCCCCGATTCGTCCAGGAAGAAGGTCCGGCGGCCCGACTGCGGGCTCTGCGGATCCGCATTGCAGGTGTACGTTGCAGGGGCGCCACCACCACCGGCGACGGCGTTCAGGGTGAAGTTGTAGCCGTGCTTCGAGCCGGCGGCCAACACTTCATCGATGTACCCCGGAACCCCCGCCACGCCGTCAGGATTCAAAAGCTGCGCCAGCGTTCCATAGTCCCCCACGCCGTCACCGTCGGCATCCTGATAGCAGGCCGCCTGGAAGCTCACTTCGCCCGCGGAAATCGTGCGAAGCGAACCGATCGCACCCGCTTCGTTCGCGCTCATGCGTGAACGCAGCAAGCTCGGGATAGCAATCGCCGCGATAATCGCGATAATCGCCACGACGATCATCAACTCAATCAATGTGAAACCAAGATTCTTCTTCATGTCTTTGCCCTCCGTTGAGCGTCCCATCACCAGGCCCGTTGCCAGGCCGCCATTCCCTCAAATGTCGACATGCTCAAGGCAATATGCGTGCCAATTTCGCGACAGAATCATAACGCCTTGCGCACCAGAGGGATACAACACAGCCCGCTCACCCGGGGACAATCCGCATGGCCAAAAACGGAACCGCTGCACGGCACGGAGTGACAATTTTTGTCAGTCGAACCCCGCAAACACCGCGCGTCACCCCGCGGAAAATCGTATTACTACGCGGAATATCCCCAACGGCCCCCGGACTGCCTTTAACGGAAACGAACCGTGCGGGCTTCGGGTGAGGATCGGGGCGCTGCGCAGGGCGGATTCTGCCGATCGCTTGCCCCGGATTCACGGGTCCTGTAATATGAGTTCGATGGGGACGGTTGCCCCCGCAATGGCGAGGTAAAGCGGACTGCCCGAAGATCGGTGTGGCCGTTTCCCTCAAGCATATGAACATGAATACGAATACCGGTCCGGTACGGTCTCAGGGGTCTGCAGAAATGGTCGCACAGTCTCTAGGGATTTGTGTGGGCGCATCTACCATCGGCGTGGTCCGTTTGCGGCAGGGAGCGCAGGGCGCCGAAGTGGTTTCCGCAACCACCCGTCCTCACGACGGCAATCCGCGAGGCACGCTCCAGATTCTTCTCGCCGACATTCCAGATTTGGAAATGCTACGCATCGCCGCGACGGGCCGTAAGTTTCGCAAATTCCTTGAGTTATCGACCATATCCGAACCCGAAGCGGTCGAACGGGCCGTTGCCCACACGTTTCCTGGCGCGCACCCCTATCGCATCGTCATCAGTGCGGGCGGGGAGACCTTCATGGTCTACCATCTCGATGACGACAGCCGCATTCAGGGCATTTACACGGGCAACAAATGCGCCTCCGGTACGGGCGAGTTCTTCCTGCAACAGCTCGGGCGCATGGACATCTCCCTCGACGAGGTCGAGTGCATGCCGCAGCCCGAGACCTGGCACAAGGTGTCCGGACGCTGTTCGGTGTTTTGTAAGAGCGATTGCACCCATGCCCTGAACAAGGGCATTCCCAAGGCGCAGGTCGTGGCCGGGCTGTCCCGCATGCTTGCCGGGAAGATCGTCGAGCTGCTCAAAAAACTCCCGATGACCTCCGCGCTGCTCATTGGCGGCTGCAGCCGGAACGCCTCCATGGTGCATTACCTGAGGGAACGCATCGGCGACCTGTGCATCCCGGAATCGGCCCCGTGGTTCGAGGCACTGGGCGCGGCCGTATGGGCCCTGGAAAACGAGGTCAGACCCATCGCCAGCGCCGATACCGTCATGACGTTCCGCCGGTCGACCCTGTCGTTCCTCAAACCCCTGAATGCCTACCGGCGCCAGGTCGAGTTTCGCCAACATCCCCGGGGGCGGGCCGAGGCCGGCGACAAGACCATCGTGGGGCTCGATGTCGGGTCCACCACCACCAAGGGCGTCGTGATGCGCTGCCGCGACAAGGCCATCCTGGCCGCGGAGTACCTGCGCACCAACGGCGACCCCGTCGGTGCGTCGCGCAGGGTCTATGCAAGCCTCGCCGCCCAGCTTCAGTCCCCCATCGACATCGTTGGCCTGGGCGTGACCGGGTCCGGACGCCAGATCGCGGGACTTCACGCACTCACCGGCGGCGTCATCAACGAAATCATCGCCCACGCCACCGGCGCCCTGCATTTCGACCCCGAAGTCGACACCATCTTCGAAATTGGCGGGCAGGACGCCAAGTACACCTACATCACCAACGGCGTGGCCTCCGATTACGCCATGAACGAAGCGTGCAGCGCGGGCACCGGCTCCTTCCTCGAGGAATCCGCCAAGGAAAGCCTCGGCATCCCGGTGACCGAGATCAGCCGCACCGCGTTTGAGGGCCAGGCGCCTCCAAATTTCAACGACCAGTGCGCCGCCTTCATCGGCTCGGACATCAAAGGCGCCGCCCAGGAAGGCGTGCCCGTGCCGGACATCGTCGCCGGACTGGTTTACTCGATCTGCATGAATTACGCCAATCGCGTGAAAGGCAACCGCCCGGTAGGGCGGAAGGTCTTCATGCAGGGCGGGGTCTGCTACAACGAAGCCATCCCCGTCGCCATGGCCGCCCTGACCGGCAAGACGATCATCGTGCCGCCCGAGCCCGGATTGATGGGCGCCTTCGGCGTGGCCCTCGAGGTCGAACGCCGCATCGACGACGGATTGCTTCAACCGGACGTCTTCGACCTCAATGACCTGGCCCGCCGCGAAGTGGGCTATCTGAGCCCGTTCACCTGCAACGGCGGCAGCGACGGGTGCGACCTCGCCTGCGAGATTGCCCGTATCGAAATCGATGAACAGGTCTTTCCGTTCGGCGGAATCTGCAACCGCTATGACAACCAGTTGCACAACCGGCGCATCGACACCGCCGGCCTCAATCTGGTCGTACAGCGCGAGCGGCGTCTCTTCCGCGACCCGGCGCCCGGCGTCGAGACGGACTCCCGGCCAACCGTGGGCCTCAACCGTTCGTTCATGACCCACACCTGCCTCCCGTTCTACCGGCGGTTCTTCGGCGATCTCGGATTCCGCGTTGTGCTCCCGGAGGAACCCGATCCGAACGGCATCGATCAACAGGGTGCGGCATTCTGTTTCCCCGCGGAGCTCGCCCACGGGTACGCGGCCTCACTCCTCGCCCTGAAACCCGATTACGTCTTTCTGCCCCACATCGGCGGCGTGCAGACCGCCGGGGCCCCGGAAGACGCCTGTACCTGTGTCTTTGTTCAGGGGGAACCGTATTACCTCAAGGCCGCCTTTCCCGAGTTCGATGCGCCGCATGTGCTCCAGCCGCATCTCGACTTCTCGAAAGGGCTCGAGCCGAACCTCGCGTCCCTGGAACGGCTGGCCGAAGCGCTGCGCCGCGACCCTGCAGCGATCAAGAAGGCCGCGGCAGCCGCCTGGGTCGAACAGGCCGCCTTTGTCGACGATCTGCGCCGGATGGGCCGCGAACAACTCAGCCACCTCGAGAAAGACCCGTCTCTCACCGGCGTCGTCCTGTTCGGGCGGCCGTACAATACCTTCGCGCCCGAGGCGAACAAGGGCATCCCGGCGAAGTTCGCCTCGCGCGGGGTCAGCATCATCCCCTTCGACATGCTGCCGTGCGACGACCAACCGCTCCCCGACGATCACAACATGTACTGGGGAATGGGGCAGGCCCTCCTGCGCGCTGCGCGGTTCGTAAAAGACCATCCCCAGCTATTTGGCGCCTACATCACCAACTTCTCGTGCGGGCCGGATTCATTTCTCATCACCTACTTCCGCGACATCATGGGGCGGAAACCCTCCCTGACTCTCGAACTGGACAACCATACCGCCGATGCCGGCATCGAGACCCGCGTCGAAGCGTTCCTCGACATCGTCCACCATTTCCGCCACCTCGGACGCCCGTCCCGGGCGGGGACCGCCCCGTCCAGAACACCGGTTCGCCCGGCCGCCGTGGAATACCGCAATCGCGCCGCGGGCATCCGGTGCTCGTCGGGGGAATGGGTCCCCCTCAACGACCCCAGGGTCAAGGTCATCATTCCCGCCATGGGCCGCTACGGCACGGCCCTCGTCGCCGGCGCCTTCGGCCGGGGCGGTGTCCGCGCCGAGCCCCTTCCTTCGGCCGACGAGGAGACCCTTAAACTGGGCCGGGCCCACTCCACCTGCAAGGAGTGCCTGCCCCTGCAGACTACCGTCGGGTCACTCGTGCAGTATCTGGAGCGGCGGCCGCCCGGCGAGATCACCGCCTATTTCATGCTGAGCACCAACGGTCCCTGCCGCTTCGGCCAGTATCACGTTTTTTCGAGGGGACTGATCGAGAAGCTTGGCGTTCCCGATATGGCCGTCCTGTCGTTGACGACCGCTAACGGGTATGCCGGCCTCGGCGACCATTTCGCCCTCACCGCCTGGCTGGGCGTCATCGCCGGCGACCTGTTCGACGACATGTACTCGATGATTCTCGCCGCCGCGGTCAATCCCGCTGAAGGCGTGCGCATCCTGGGCGAGGAGCACAAGGCGCTTGTCGCCGTCATGCACAAGGGATGGCCCGCCGTCGCGCGCCAATTGTCGCGCACGGGAAAACGGCTCGGCGCGCTCGCGCTCAAGAAACCCTGCCGCGAGATCCCCACGGTCTCCCTGATCGGCGAGATCTACGTGCGCCGCGATCCCATCTCGCTCCAGGGCCTCGTGGAGCAGCTCGCACACGAAGGGATCGCCGTACGCACCGCGCAGACCAACGAATGGATCAAATACCTGGACTGGCTGGCCCGGGCAGGCATCGACGGCGAACGCTCGCTGGCCTTCTGGCTGCGCCACTGGGTCAAGCGCTATCTCGACCAGGGAGTGCGCAAGCGTCTCGCGCTCTCAAACCTCTTCTATTGCGACGGCCTGGATGTGGGCCCCGTCGTCGACGCCGGTTCCCGGTTCATCTCGCCGCGTCTTACCGGCGAGGCCATTCTCACGGTCGGCAACGCCCTTCACGAGATTCTCCATCCCTCGTGCGGCATCATCTCCATCGGGCCGTTCGGCTGCATGCCCTCGCGCGTCGCCGAATCGATCCTGAGCGAGAAACTGACCACCACCGAAAAACGCGCCATCGCCCGCCACAACGGCCATGTGTCCTGGGAGGAGCTGCTGCGGACCCATCGCAAACTGCCCTTCCTCGCCATTGAGACCGACGGCAACACCTTCCCGCAGATCATCGAGGCCCGTCTCGAGGCGTTTCTCCTCCAGGCCCGCCGCCTGCACGACCGGCTGAATGCGGCCCGCCCCGGCGCGTGAAAACATGCTTCGGAAGCGTGGAGCGCTACGCGCCAACCGGCGGCGATGCGGCCGTCGCCGCGGCGCCATTGCTCTCAAAACGAAGAACGCCGGACTCGTCGATAAAGAAGGTCCGCCGGCCGCTCTGCGCGCTCTGGGGATCCGCGTTGCAGGAGAATGTCGGTGGATTGCCGCCGCCTCCCGCAACAACGTTCATCGTGAAGTTGTACCCCTGTTTGACCCCGCTGGCCAGCGTCTCATCGATGTACCCCGGCACCCCCGCTGCCCCGTCCGGGTTTTGAAGCTGGGCCAGCGTGCCATAGTCGCCGACACCGTCCGAATCCGCGTCCTGGTAACACCCCGCCTGGAAGCTTATCTGCGCGGAGGACAGCGTGCGCAACGAACTGATGGCTGAGGCCTCGTTCGCGGAAATCCGGGCGCGCAGCAGACTCGGGATGGCGATGGCCGCGATGATCGCGATGATGGATACCACAATCATCAGCTCGATCAGCGTGAATCCTGCTCTCATCCTCATACTCCCAACCTCCCCGTTTAACACGTTCGATCAGCTGACTCTCCTTTTCCTGTAAATCGCAATTGCAGTGCCAATCTCCACGGCATCTGCAATGTCTTTCATCCCATAATCTTGGGCTTCCCGGGGCGCGTTCCCCGCGCCGGCGGCCTTCGCAAAATCGATGAATTCCCGACAGACTGACGAACCATTCCCCGCCCCACGGCCGGCTTCTCCGGCCGGTGACGGAAACTTCTCCGGGCTGCAGGGATTCTTATGCCCGGGTGCGACTTCCCGCCCCGGCTGCCACAATTCAGGGCGCCACAACATTTGGGGGGCTCCCGGAGCCGAATGGTGCGGGATGGGGCCGCTCAAGCGCCTGCAATGTAAGCACTGGCCTGACAGACACTTACGCCGAAGCCGCAAGCGCAGAGTCATCCCGAAAGAGTACCTTCCCTTGTGGTAAACGTTGTGATATACTTGAAAATACCACAATATATTGGGTAGATGAGGTCGCCTTGAACGGAATCAAACGAAAAGTGCATTTTGTCGGCGTCGGCGGCATCGGCATGAGCGGTCTCGCCGAAATCCTCCTGAATCTGGGGTATGAGACGTCGGGTTCAGACTTGCAGGCCACGCCCATCACGGACCGACTGGTCCAGTGCGGTCTTCGGTTTCACGAAGGCCACGACGCGGCGCATGTGGGCGACGCCCAGATCGTCGTCGTATCGGAGGCCGTGCCCAGGGACAACGTTGAAGTGCTGGCCGCGCGGGACCGCGGCACGCCCGTGCTGCACCGGAGCGAACTGCTGGCCGACTTGATGCGTTTGAAGCCGAACGCCATTGCCGTGGGCGGCACCCACGGCAAAACGACGACCACCTCGATGATCAGCGCGATGTTCGAACGGGCCAATTTCGGCGCAACCAGCATTGTGGGCGGCATTCTCCACCGCAGCGGCACCAACGCGCGATGGGGCACCGGCGAGTACCTCGTCGCGGAGGCCGATGAGCACGACGGCTCGTTCCTGCGCCTGCATCCTACCATCAGCGTGGTGACGAGCATCGACGCGGAACACCTCGAGTACTACGGCACCCTCGATCGCATCAAGCGGGCTTTCGTCGATTTCTGCAATGTGGTCCCGTTCTACGGGTATTCGATTCTGTGCTGGGATGACCCCAATTCGCGCGATATCTTGCCGGAGATCGACAGCGTCTGCCTCACCTACGGACTGGAACAGGGCGCCTCGCTGCGCGGGGTCAATGTGCGCTGGAGCGAAGGCAACCTGCACGCCCCCATGTCGCGCCGGCTCGCGGATCTGCGCACCTCCATCGGCGTGATCAGCGAAGATGAGCGGCTGGGGGTGACCGGAGAGCTGGGCGCCCTCGAGGTAAAGGCGCTGGGCGTGCACAATGTGCGCAATGCCCTCGCCGCCTGCTGCGTGGGGCTCTGCCTCGGCCTCAAGTTCCCGCATATCGCCGACGGACTGCGCATGTACGACGGCGTGCGGCGGCGGCTGCAGGTCTGCGGCGAACAGCGCGGCGTCCTCGTGGTTGAGGATTACGCGCACCATCCCACCGAAATCGAAAGCACCCTGGAAGCCGCCCGCTGGATTCGCCCCAATCGCATTATCGCGGTTTTCCAGCCGCATCTCTTCAGCCGGACCAAGTTCTTCTGCGACCGTTTTGCGGAGGTCCTGGCCACGGTGGACCGCGCCATCGTTACCGACATCTATCCGTCCCGGGAACAACCGATGCCGGGCGTCGATTCGGGCCTGATTGTGGACGCGGCCCGGCAGCAGGGCGCGGAAAATGTGCAGCTTGTAAACGATATGTTTGCGGTGCCGGGTCTTATCGCAGGGGATCTGCAGCCCGGCGATCTGGTTCTGATCCTGGGCGCCGGGAACGTCAACCAGGTGGCCGAGCCGCTTCTTCAGGAGCTGGCGAAACAGGCATGAAAGAACGGGCTCCCAACGACAGCGCCCCCAGACGGAGAAAGCATCATCACGCCGCGCTGGACTACCTGAGCCCCGTCGTGAAGTTTGTGGCGTTTTCGTGTCTGCTGTGGGGCAGCGGCTATGGCCTGGCCCACTATCTCCGCGAATCGCCCAACTACCGGATCCAGCACATCCTCGTGCAGGGGGCGTCGATCCTCAGCCCCGATGCAATTGTCCAGGCCTCGCAAGTTTCCAAGGCCGACAACATCTTTTTCCTGGATCCCCGGGAGATCGCCGACCGCGTACAGGCGCTGCCCCGCGTAAAAACCTGCGCCGTGACCCGCATCTTCCCGGACGTCATCGCGCTCGCGATTGAAGAACGCATCGCCGTGGCCACCCTCGTCGTCAACAACCGCACGTACGAGATCGACGCATCCGGCGTCATTCTCGACGAAGTGCCGGCCGGCGCCCCTTATGTCGGACCGCTCCTTGCGCTCCACCCGCCCATCAGCACGGTCGCGCCGGGCGAGCCGGTCGATCGCCCCGAGCTCGCCGAGGGGCTGGCCGTCTGGGAGGCTTACGCAAAGACGCGCATGGCGTCCGTCACGCCGGTCGACGAATTGGCCGTGTATGACGACAACGACATCCGCATGTATTGCGCGACGTTGCCGTTCGAAATCCGGTGGGGACGCGGCGATTATGATGTCCAGGCCCGGCGCCTGGACATCCTCTGGCAGGAGCTGGAAGGACGCCTGCCCTGTACGGAATATCTGGATCTTCGCTTTGGACGGGATCTGGCCTGTAAATGAATGCTCGTGCCTGCTTGGGGTTTTTGATGAGACGACCGCGCGCGGCAGCGAGGCCGGCAACTGGCCGCGGCCGCACGCAACCGTTGGGGAGAACGAACCATGGTCATCGGGATGTCAGACGAATATCAGACCTTTGAAGATCGCGCCGTCATCAAGGTATGCGGCATCGGCGGCGGCGGCGGCAACGCCGTCGGCCGGATGATCGAGGCTGGACTCAAGGATGTCGAGTTCATCACGTTCAATACCGACGCGCAAGCCCTCAAAAGCTCTCCCGCCGGCACCCGCCTCCAGATTGGGTCCGGGGTCACCGGGGGCCTCGGCTCGGGCGCAAAACCCGAGATCGGCCAAAAAGCCGCCCTCGAAGACCGGGAACGCATCGCCGAAGTCCTGAAAGGCGCCGACATGATCTTCCTGACCGCCGGTCTGGGCGGCGGCACCGGCACGGGCGCCTCGCCCATCATCGCCGAAGTGGCCCGGGAAACCGGCGCGTTGACCGTGGCGATCGTCACCCTGCCGTTCAGTTTTGAAGGCCCCCAGCGCCACGAAAACGCTCTGAAAGGCCTCGGTGGTCTCGAAAAATACGTCGACACCCTGATCGTCGTCCCCAACGACCGGGTCGCCACCCTCTGTCAGAACAACATTTCCTTCCTCAACGCCTTCCGCCTGGCGGACGAGGTGCTGCACAACGGTGTCCGCGCCATCTCCGAGCTCATCACGGTGCCAGGGCTGATCAATCTCGATTTCGCCGACGTCCGGACCATCATGCAGGCGCGCGGCCGCGCCCTGATGGGCATCGGAAAGGCGGATGGCGAGAACCGCGCCGTAACCGCCGCCGAAAGGGCCATCATTTGCCCGCTGCTCGAGCAATCGAACATCGAGGGCGCTACGGGCGTCATCGTAAACATCACCGGGGGATGCGACATCGGCATGCGCGAAGTGCAGCAGGCCGTCTCCACGGTACAGAAATCGGCCCATCCCGATGCGAACATCATCTTTGGCGCCGTGGTCCTCGATGAAGAATGTCCGGAGCTCCAGGTCACCGTTATCGCGGCGGGATTCTCTCCGGTTACGGCAGGGCGACGGGAGCCGCCGCAATTAATGCCCGTCATGGAGACCGATCTGTCTTCGGAGGATGAGGACGGTCTTGCCCCCTTCGACAGCCTCGTCGAAACCGGCGCGGCCGGGGAAAGTCCGGTTTTTGCGAGTGCAGAGGATATCGAACCCATGCCGACCGCCGAAGTCCGCGCCGCGGCGCCCGGCCAGGCGGCGTGCCCGCCCGAAATACCGGCCAGAGCCCACATGTCCACCCCGCATGCCATCGCCCAGGCCATGCCGGAGCGCGACGCGGCTGCAAACCCGGACGCCGAACCCGAGATTCAATACCTGTTTCCGGAACAGCCCGCGGAAGGCGGCGCCGAGACCTCCTATAGTCCGGCGGGCCGCTTCCCCAGGGACGAGTCCGAAGACCTCGACATTCCCGCGTTCATGCGGCGGAGGAAGAAGAACTAAGCCCTGCCCCGCCCCTGTGGCCGGGCGGACACGGCGCCTTGTAGTAGAATATCGGAATGCAGCCTGGATACCACAGACAAGACATTTCGACAGCGGGGCGGAGGACGGGTGAAATGTTTGTTCGAGTCACGGGCGCGCTTGCGCTTGCGGCGCTCATCCTGGCATCGGCCGCCAGCGCGGGGGGCGGCGAGTTCCAGTGGCATCTGCAGCGAACGCTGAGAGATGAAGGCTCCACGGCACTGGACTGCCAGCGCGCCATTGCCCGGTTTCTTGGGAAATCCGTCACCCTCTCCAATGGGATGCTCCTGAATGGAGACGCGGTGGCCGCGAAAACAGCCGCCCTGCCGGTGACCCCTGACCGGATTGACGCGTCCGTGCTCCGGGCACAGGCCATTACCGTTTCCGCGACCAGCTCTCTGCCCCTGAATCTCTCTATTCCGTTCCCGGCGGAAGGAAATGTCATCGCCGTCTATCGCCGGATCGGCGAAGATCTCTACATGCGCGTGCCTCTCGCGCCGGGAACGCGTTTCGGTTACCTCGAATACCTGCTCGAATACCCGGGCGAATATGTTGTGACGGAAGAGGACGAGGACGAGGAGATTCCGGAAACGCCCCTGCCCGGGCCCGCGCCGACCGGCGACTTCTTCGATTTCACCCCCGTCTCCGCGGCGCCCGAAGCAAAGGCCGCGTGGGACTTCTATCCCATGGCGCCCGAGACGATCGCGGGCCCCGTGCCGGTGATCCTCATCCACGGCATGGTCAGCGACCGCTGGACCGATTTCGCGCACTGGGCCGAGCACAGCGACGAGGCCGCCGCCTTCCGCGCGCATTTCCAGCTCTGGAATTTCAGCCATCCCGGGACCGGCGTGACGGCGCCCATCGGATTCAGCAGCGCGTATCCGTCGTTCTCCGAAAGTGTCGTCGCGTATCTGGCGCGCTTTATCGAGAACGCGGAAACCCACGGCGTCGAACTGGATGGAAAACGCTATGTCTTTCCTTCGGGACCGTACGCGATGGTCGCCCACAGCGCGGGGGGCCTCAAGGCCCGGGCCTTCCTCGTCAACTATCCCGAGCACGCGGAACGGGTGTTTGCCGTCGTGACCCTGGCCTGTCCGCACACGGGCACGCCCTGGGGCACGCCCGAATGGGTCCGCCACACGCTATCCGGGATCGGCTTCACCCGGGAGTTCATCGGCGAGAAAATCTTCCAGGGGCTGCTGGCCGAGCTGGCGCTCAACGGCTATTTCAACATTCAGCGTCAGGGCGACCTGGATGTGGGCTGGGCCAATTTCGACGCAGCCGGCGGGTTTGGCATCCCCACCCGCACCTTCAGGGCCTGGTTGTGGCCTTGGAACTTGCATGAAATCACCCTCTCGCCGCGGGACGCCAATCTCACGTACGCGCGGGAATTGAGCGGCATCGCCGATGAGACCTTCGAACCGTCCGAGCTGTTCGATACCTATTGCGGCGGCCTCGACCTGATTACGCCGGCCGAACGGGGCGGCATGCACCTGGACAAGTTTTTTGTCTACGCCGGATACATAGACGCGGCCGATGACATTACGCGCGCCCTGAACGGCTCGGTTCCCGACGATCATGAGAACCGCTACACGATGAACAGCGCCCTTCGACTGGTCCAGCAGGTCATGAGCACCGTGGAATCCGCCGGAGCATCCTATCCCATTGGAACATACCGGGTTGGAGATGGATTCGTCCCCCTGCAGAGCCAGCTTCTGCTCGATGGAACCGAGACCGAACGGGTCTACGAGACCCAAGTCATCCGCGGGCGGGAAATCCCGGTGTTCCCGACCCGGCTGCGGGAAGACCTCCTCCGTGCGCACACGCTCGCCCTGCCCGACCGGATTCGTATTCTCAAGGGATGGAGCCACCTCGACACCATCACGGGGCGGTACCGCCCGGAATCCGGCCAGAGCGCGCTGTTTCCGCGCGTGGTGGATGATTTGCTCAGCGTCCTGCCCGTGGCCCCGGAATGATTTTTCCACCTTTTGCAACCGGAATCACCGCCAAGGCATAATAATCTCTATGAATCCGGAGGAACATGCCTTCGGATGCTCAACTGAGGAAAGGAGCATCGGTCACGATGAGGTGGAGTTTGCTGGCGGCAGGAATTCTCTTGGCAGGCGTCGTGTGCATGGCGCTGGCCGCGGAAGCACAGGAATCCGAACCTCCGGCGACAGAAGAGGTTGCCGTAACGCCCGTGGCGGAAACGGCACAGCCTGAGCAGCTCACGCTCGCCGTGATGATCCGCGAGGGCGGATGGATTCTCTACGTCATTATCGGCTTGAGCGTCATTACGTTCATCATGCTGATCTACTTTTTCTTCACCATCACGCCCGCGCGTGAAGTGCCCCCGAACCTCTTGAAACGCGCGCTCAGCCAGATTCGCGCCGGCGACCTCCGCGGCGCCTACCAGATGTGCGACGGCCGCGATGAGCTGCTCGCCAATGTCATCAAGTCCGGACTCAAGATGGCGGGGCACGACCGCTACGTCATTCAGGAAGCCATGGAGAGCGAAGGTGAACGCGGCGCGGCAGCCCTGTGGCAACGGATCTCGTACATCAACAACGTCGGCGTGATCGCCCCGCTCCTCGGCCTGCTGGGCACGGTGTGGGGGATGATGCGGGCCTTCGGCGCCATCGCCTTCGATGATGCCCAGAGCCGCGCGCTGAGCATGGCCTACAGCGTCTCGATGGCCATGATCACCACCGCCGCGGGGCTGCTCCTGGCCATTCCCGCCCTGCTGGCGTACTACTACTTCCGGGGACGGGTCATCAAGATCATCGCGGAAGTGGAGGCCCAGGCGAGCGAGGTCGTCGAGGCCCTGTCACGGGGAGAGGGCGTATGAAGTTCGGGAATCGTGCCAGCGAAGAACTCGAAGGGCTGCAACTTGCGCCCCTCATCGACATCGTGTTCCTCACCCTCGTGTTCTTCATGACCACCACGGTGTTCACCTCGATGGAGAGCGAACTCGACATCCAGCTCCCCACCGCAAGCGAGTCGGAAATGGATGAGCGGTCGCAGGGAGAGATCTACATCAACCTGACCAGCGACGGCAAAATCATCGTCAATGACCGCGAACTGACCATCGAACAGTTGCAGGGGGTGCTGGACCGCGTCGCCGAGCTCTTCCCCGGCGGCTCCGTCATCATTCGCGGCGACCGCAACGCCGTTCTGGGGCGGGCAATCGCCATTCTCGACTGCTGCAAGAACGCCGATATCGACAATGTCTCCTTTGCCGCGCTGCAAGAGGAGCCCGTAGGAGCTTCGTGAGTGCATCCATGACGAACCACCTGAGAACCTCCGTGGCGTGCCTCCTGTTGACCGCGCTCAGCATGTCGAGCGCCGGCCAGGACGCCGAACAGGCCCAAATCGACATCGCGAACGGCTTTTTCCGCCGGGGCTTCTTCGAGGAAGCCGCCGCGGAATACCGGGCCTACCTCGAGAGCTTCCCGCAAGGCCAGCAGGTGGGCACCGCGCTCTACCGCCTGGGAGAGTCCGAGTATGCCCTCCAGAAGTACGAGGACGCCCTGAAGGTCTACGACCAGTTTCTGACGACGGTCCCGCAGGGCGAGGAGTCCAGCCGCGCGTTGCTTCGCAAGGGCGAAATCCACTTCCATCTCGGCCAGCTCGACCAGGCGGAGGCGGCCCTGAACGGTGTAACGGGGGAGGGGGCCGCCCCGGAAGTCCGCGCGGAAGCCCTCTATTACCTCGGCAAATTGCAGTATCAGAAAAATGACCTGCCTAAATCGGCTGCCGCGTTCGCCACGCTCTCGGAGAACTTCCCCGCGAGTTCCCTCGCGCCCTTCGCGCGGTTTCAACTGGCGTTCGTCTATCTCGCCCAGAATTCCCTCGAGAAAGCCGCGTCTGAATTCGCCGAGGTCGCCGCCTCAAACGCCGACGACACGCTGCGCGCCGAGAGCCAGTTCCGCGCCGCCGAGACCTATGACCGCCTCGGCTGGTACGAACCCGCCGTCGCCGCATACCGGAAACTCCAGGCCGACTTCCCCAACACACCCCATGCCCAGAACGGCGCGTACGGGTATGCGTGGGCCCTGTACCACGCCGGCAATGCCGCGGAAGCCATTGAAGCGGCCAGGGCCTTTGTCGGCGCCAACCCGGAATCGCCTGAGGTGGGCGGCATGAAATACCTCGAGGCCAATTGCCTCCAGTCCCTGGAGAAATACGACGAGGCCATCGCCGTCTACAAGGAAATCCGCGAGAAGTTCCCCGACTCGGAATTCGCGAGCCGCGCCCACTACAAAATCGCCTGGTCCCTGTTCCTCAAAGGGGAAGAGGACACCGCCCGCGCGGAGATCGAACGCTTCATCGACGCCAATCCCCAGTCCCAGTTCGCGGGCGAGGCCTCCTTTCTGCTCGCCAGTCTGTTGACCAAACAGCAGAACTACGAGGACGCCTTCGATCTGTACCGTCTGATTGCCGAGAAGTTCGGCAACAGCGAATTTGGCGCCGAAGCCTTGTTCAAACAGGGGGAAATGCTGGAAGCCCTCGGCCGCGGCCAGGAAGCCGCCGGCATCTTTGAACAATTTGCGAAGGCCTATCCCGAACATGTCCTGACCGAGCAGGCCATGCTCCGGATCGCCGACAAGGAATTCCTGCAAGCCTCCTTCGGGGACGCGATCGAAAAATACACGCAGATCCTCCAGACGGCCACCGAACCCGCCGTGCGCGAGGAAATGCTCTATCGCATGGCGATCACGTACCACAACATGCAGAAGTACAAAGAGAGCGCCGACACCTTTGCGCAGGTCCTCGAAGCGTTCCCGCAGGGACCGCATGTGGCCGAGTCCCATCTGCGGATTGGCGATTACCTCGTCCGCGAGGGCAATGACCCCGTGAAGGCCATCGAGTCGTATTCCAGGGCCTACGAAACCGACCCCAAGGGCGCCTATGCCGGTCGCGCCTTGAAAGGGCTCGCCCTGGCCCGTTACGAGACCAAGGACTATGCCACCGCCATGGACCTGTTCTACCGCGTGGTGACCGAGTTTCCCGACGCGCCGCTGAACGAAAAGACCTATCTTTGGACCGCGCAGGAACTGCATACCGCGAAGAAATACGACGAATCGGCCCGCGTGCTTCAGGCGCTCCTGACGGCCATGCCCAATTACGCCAGCCCGAACCGGGTGCGTTTCAAGATTGCCGAATGCCGGGAACTCGCGGGCAAGACCGAGGAGGCCCTCCAACTCTATCAGGCGATTGTCACCGAGGCCCCCAAGAGCACCGAGGCGGTCGAATCCTGGTTCCGCATGGGCAAGCTCTACGAGACCCTGAACCAGCCCGACAAGGCCTTCGAAATGTATCAGGAAGCCGCAAACACCAACACGGGCGACACGGCGGCCCGCGCACGGTTCCGCATTGGCGAGATCCAGGAGAGCAAGGGCGAGTTTGAAGCCGCCGCGCGGAGTTACATGCGCGTCGCCATTCTGTTCCTCCACGAAGAACTGTCCCCCGAGTCCCTCTGGCGGGCCGGGCAGTGCTATGAAAAGGCCAACGCGCTCGAACAGGCCCGAAAAGTGTACAACGAAACGGTCGAGGAGTTCCCGGAATCCGGCCAGGCCGCCAAGGCCCGGGAACGTCTCGCCGCCATGGGATAACCCGGTTTCGTATTATGTTACGACGACGGACATTGCTGCTGCTGAGCATCGTCATCTCGGTGCTCCTGCACGCGACCCTGATCGGGCTGGCGCCGCGCGTGCCGATGCTCCGTGTTGCCGGGCCGGCTCCAGACGTCGTGCAGCGGTTCAGGGTGCGCGTGATGGAAGATGTCCCCCCGGTCGTCCAGTCGCCGGAACCCGATCCCACCCGGGAGCTGACCACCCGGCCCGGTTCCGTGGAAGAGCTCCTTACGCGCGAAAAAGAGGAGTTGCGCCCGTCCGAATCCCTCATCGATCAGGAGGTGAGCGTGCCCAACCTGGTCCAGCGCGTAGCCACGGAACCCCTGACGCGAACACATGACCTCCAACTCGACGAAGCCGCCCTGAAAAAAGTAGACGCGCGCATCATCGAAATCTCCCGTGAAACCGCGCGCCAGGACATTCAGATTGCCCGCCGTCATGTGCGGCCCAGCCCCATGCGCATTCTCGGCGAGGAAGAGTTTCCCGTCATGCGCACCGAGGGCGCCGACCTGCCCGAAGAGCTCCTGACGCTGGATCCCCTGAGCCCGGGCGGCGGATTCGACGGCACGGGCGACGGGCAACCGGGAGGCGGCGCGGTGGGCGAACTCCCCGAACGGGAACAGATTCCCGCCCCCGCGCAATCCCTCGACACCCCCGAGCAAATCCTGGCCGCCCTGCCCGATGAGCGGTTGATCGGCCCCCAGACCGAGATCGCCAGGGCGACCGAGGAAGCCCGGGAGAAGTACGAGTTCCTCGACGATCTCGTCGATATCGAGATCGCCACCTACCGGCGGGAAGGCGACCCCATGGGCTATTTCCGGCTCAACATCGTCCCGAAAGCCGGCGGCTCCATCGAAGTCCTCCCCAAAGACGTCACCTTTGTCATCGATGCCTCAAGCAGCATCGCTCAACCCAAACTGGACAACACCGTCAAAGGCCTGCGCCAGGCCCTGAACCGCCTGCGTCCCGAAGACCGCTTCAACCTGATTGTGTTCCGCGACACGGCGGCCGGTCTCGAACGGGGATTCGTGAATGCCACTCCGGAAGAGAAGGAGGCCGCACTGCGCTTCGTGCAGAACCTGCGCTCGTTTGGGAAGACCGACGTTTACAGCGCCATCGGGCCCGTCGTCGAACGGGCTCCGCGTGAAGGCGTGCCCGGCGTGGTCTTTCTCGTCACGGACGGCCGCCCGTCCGCCGGACTGCTCGACAGCAAGGCCATCATCAACGCCGTCACCGACAAGAACGCGCCTCGAAACACCGTGCTGGCCTTCGGAGGCGGAAACACCGTGAACCAGTATCTTCTCGACCTCCTTGCCTTCCGGAACAAAGGCTATTCCTTCGTCAGCCCCACCTGGGACGCCATTCCCAGCGATCTCCCGCGCTTCTTCGGCACCGTCAATGATCCCATCCTGGTCGACTGCCGAGCCGATTACGGCCGCATCACGGAAGAAAGCGTGTTCCCCAAGGAGCTCCCGGACTTCTTCAAAGGACAGGGCGTCACCGTCTTCGGCCGTTACGACCCCGCGAAAAACAAGGATTTCGCCATGCGCCTGACCGGCGTGGCCCGCGACCGAAGCAAGGAGGTGATCTTCCGGGCCGACCTCGCGCAGGCCGAAACCGGCGACGAGAGCATCGCGAGAGACTGGGCCCTGCGTAAGGTCTATTTCCTCATCGGTGAGATGACCCGCGTCGGGCCCCAGCCGGACCTGGTGGCCGAGCTGGACCGCCTGCACCGGGAGTACGGGATCAAGACCAGTTACTCGAATTGAGCCCGTCCGGCCCCGCGGGCGCCTCCGCGGTTTGAAGTGGAGGGGGAGTGTGACGCCAACGGAGTGGTTACGGCGCTTTGAAGCCGCAGACGCGTGCATCAGAAACATCTACGGGGACGAGGCCGTCTTCCAGGAATCCCGAAACGTCTGGGAAGAGACCCTGCGCTGTTTCCTGGCCCGTTTCGGCGACCGCGAGGTGCGGCTCTTCCGCAGTCCGGGGCGCCTCAACCTGCGCGGCATGCACGTCGACACCCACGGCGGCTTTCTCAACCTGACCACCCATCAGCGCGAAACCGTCATCGTCGCCGCCCGGTCAGACGGACCGGCCACAACCGCCGTCAACATCAATCCCGCGTTCCCGGAAACCACCTTCTCGCTGAAATCCCTGTCGCACAGTCCGGGATTCACGACCGAGTGGGACCGACTCATTGGCGCCTCTGAAGTCAGGACGCGGGTGGGACAGGCCGCCGGATGCTGGCGAAACTACGTGGAAGGGTGCGCCCTGAACGTGCAGCATCGCATGCCCGATCGCGCGGTACCGGAACTCCTCCTGGCCGTGGGAAGCAATCTGCCGCAGGGCGCCGCGCTCAGCTCATCGGCGGCCCTTTGCGTGGGGCTCGTGTTGGCCTTTTCAAGCTGGGCAGGCGGGCCATTCGCCCCGGAAACACTGGTCCTCTCCGCGCGGGACGGGGAATGGTATGCCGGTTCCCGGTGCGGCGTCAGCGACCAGGCCGCGATGGTGCTCGGCAAACCCGGTCAGTGCGTCACGGTTGCCCTGCGTCCGGAGCGCCTGGACTTCTCTTCCGTCCGGACCTACGCCCTTCCCGGCGAAGTCTGCGTGCTCGTCGTCAATTCCCAGACCGAACGCAGCCTGAGCGGCGACGCCCTGATCGCGTACACGCGAAACCGGTTTGCCTACAGCATGGCCCTGCACGTATGCCGGGAGGGCCTGACCGCTCTCGGCATGCCGCCTGAGCGCGTGCGGGGCATCGAAGGCCTCCCCGACTTGGCTCCGCACGCGCTCGACGCACGCCACGGGCTCGCCGTGCTCTACCGCCTGCTTGGACGCGTCCCGGAAACGCTCAGCCTGGATGCCCTGCGCGAGCGCTACGACATCCCCGGCCTCGATGCCCTGTATGCCACGCATTTCGGCAATGTCCCCCCGCCGCAGCGGCCCCAGGCATTTCCCATGCGAGGACCCCTGCTTTTCGGCATCGCGGAGTCGGAACGCGCCCGCCTCTTCCCTGACGCCGTTGAGACCGGCGATTGGGCCCGTGCCGGGATGCTCATGAACACCGGCCACGACGGCGACCGCCGGGTCGGGAGAGAGGGCCAGCCGTATTGCTTCGACATCAGTGACGGGGCCATCGCGCGTCTGGCCGCGGAACGCATCCCTGTCGAGCGGTGTCCGGGGGGTTACGGTGCGAGCACGCCCGCACTCGATGCCCTCGTCGATGCGGCCCTCGGAGCGGGGGCGTATGGCGCATGCCTGACCGGCGCCGGACTGGCCGGCTCGGTGCTCGCCCTGTGCCCGGCCACGGAAGCCCCGCGCATCGCGGAAAGGCTTCGGCAGACAGTCGCGTCCCCGGAATACGCCGCGCTGGCGGGCGCCCCCGAACCTTTCCCGGAAGCGCGGATACGCGATAGTGTGGTCATAAACCACGCGGTGGCGGGAGCGGGCGAACTCCTGCCCTACAGCGCGCTCAGGTGATCTTTCACCGCTCGGATCACTTCGTCCTGCTGCTCCCGGGTCAACTCCGGAAAGACCGGCAGGGCCAGCACGTCGTCGCAGGCCGCGTTGGAGTGGGGGAAGGCGTCTTCAGGGTAGCCCAGCTCCAGAAAACACTGCTGCCGGTGCAGTGAGCGCGGGTAATACACCGCGCACCCGATGCCCCGTTCCGCAAACAGAGCCCGCGCGCGTTCCCGTTCCGGAACCCGGATCACATACTGGTTGTAGACATGGTGGCAGTCCGGCGAAACGAACGGAGTCACCACCTCGGGCACATCCGCGAATTTCTCGTCGTAGTACGCGGCATTGGCCCGGCGCGCCTCACTCCATTGGTCGAGGTGGCGCAGCTTTACGAGCAGAACCGCCGCCTGAAGCGCATCCAGACGGCTGTTTGTCCCGACAATGTCGTGAAAATACGTCCTGGAAGCCCCGTGATTGCGCAGCAGCCGCACCCCGGCTTCCAGAGCGGCATCCCGTGTCACCACCATGCCCCCGTCTCCGGCGCCCCCGAGATTCTTGCTCGGGAAAAAGCTGAGCGCGCCCGCATGGCCCATGGAGCATGCCGGGCGGCCCTTGTACCGCGCCCCGATTGCCTGGGCCGCGTCCTCGATCACGACCACATCGTGGCGTTTGGCCAAGTCCAGGATGGGATCCATGTCCGCGCACTGTCCGAAAAGATGGACCGGAATAATAGCTCGAGTACGCCCGGTCATCCTGGCCTCGATCTGAGCGGCGTCGATGTTATAGGTTTCGGGTTCAATGTCCACAAAAACAGGGCGCGCGCCCGCATTGAAGATCGCGCCGGCCGTTGCGAAGAACGTAAACGGGGTGGTGATCACCTCGGTGCCCGGGCCCGCGCCTGCCGCTTTCAGGAGCAGCAGGAGCGCGTCCGTGCCGGATGCGACGCCCACCGCGTGAGGCACACCGGCGTACTGCGCCAGCGCGCGTTCCAGCGCCTCCACCTTCGCCCCCCCGATAAACTGCTGCGAAACAAACACTTCCGAAACAGCCGCATCGATCTCTTCTCGGATACTCTGATGTTGCGTCTGCAGGTCAAGCAATGGAATGGCCATGGATACCCCCTGATCGTTCAATAACGGGGGAGACTACCAAACCTGCCCGGTGCGATCAACACCGCGCCCGGCCCCTGTGAAGAACGCAATACCGACTCCCATCGCGCATCGAAACGTGCCCAGTGAGCCGTGTGTCCCCCCCCAAACAGAAAAACGGCGCGTGAACCGGAGTCCACGCGCCGTTGTCTTCTGCTCTCAGCGCATCACGGCAGGTTTTCAACGAGCAAGGACTTCATCGTAGCCTTGGCTTTGCATGCCGGCCATTCGCCCGGATAGCGCTGGAACTCGACATGGCCGTCCATGTAGAGCACATTGGCGCCGCCAGGAACGTGGTTGAAGTACGTCTGGTTCGCATGACTGGTCGTCCATACGGAGTCCCACATCACGAACAGCTCGCTCTGCGCCTGTGCGGCGCCCGAGGGATTATTGATGTCGGTGATGAAGAACCGCTCGATGCCTTCGCGCAAACGGTAGACGGTCTTGCTCTGCCCGTCAAAGGTGGACGTGTAGCTGATGTCGTTGTCGTAGTCCGCCTTGTTGGGGTTTATGAAGACCTGCGCCAGTTTGCCCAGGGCTCCCATGCTGAAGTCTGCAGTCACATCATAACCGTGGCTCGCAAAAGCCGTCATCCAGTCATTGTACATCGGGTCATTCGGGTCGTTGTCCGGCCCGATGATGATTTCGGGCCTGATCGCCCAGCCATAGTAACTGTACGAAGTATCCACGACGTTGCACGGATTGGGCGTGCCGTCGGCCTCATACCACCGCGTCTCCACCTCGTCTCCATCGGTGTCCGACGGGCAAACCATCACATTGAAGTCCGTCAAGTATTCGGGGTATACGGCGATGACCTGAAACACCTGATTGATGTTGTTCAGGACACCGTCCTCGCAGTCAATCTGCGGGGTGCCGCTGTTGCGGGTCTTGAGGCACGGCCACTTCTCGCCTTTCGCCTCGTTGGCGTACATCTTGAAGATGAGACCCATCTGCTTCAGATTGTTCTGGCAGCTGGCACGACGGGCCGCCTCGCGGGCACGCGAGAGCGCGGGAAGCAGGATGGCCGCCAGAATGCCGATGATGGCGATGACTACAAGCAATTCGATCAACGTAAAACCGCGTCTTCCTCTCATCATTATTCCTCCACGTTTGTCTTGCCGCACACGCGGCACCCCAAGTTAGAAACGACGTCAGTGTAGGCCGTTCCTGACCCGGAGTCAACCCCAAAAACTATCCGCCCCGTGGAACCCGGCCCGTGCGATGAACGGGCACGGGAAGGCCGGCGCCCGCGCGGTAAAAACACATGCGTAACCCCTTACGACTCTTTCTCCCGCATGGATCTCCCCCGGACCGCGCAACTCCGGGCACTTTACATTCCCCCAAGGCAGCCCTATGATGGCGCCAGGTGGAGCAGATGCAGCGCGACCGCACTTTCTTGTTCGGAATCTTCGCGGTTCAACTCGGCAAGGTGACGCGAACGCAGCTGAGGGAGGTTGCCGGGGCGTGGGCCGCCGACCCGTCACGGGACATCGCCGAGCGCCTGGTCGAGGCCGGCGCGCTCGACGCGCACCAGCGCGTTCTGATTGACCGTCTGGTGGAGGAGGCCATCCGCGCCCACGAGGGCAACGTGGCCGCCACGCTCGAGACGTTTGGCGGGGTCGCGCGGGTTAACCAATCTTTTGGAAGCGGCCTGCTCCTGACCGAATCGGGCGAAGTGACCCGGCCTGCCCCTCCAATGTTCCCTGGAGACGCTTCGGCCATCGCCTCACTCACCCCGGTCACCGAGATGCCCGGCCGCTACACGCATGCCAGCGAATACGGCCGCGGCGGCATGGGCCGCGTTCTCCTCGTTCACGACGAGTCTCTCGGACGCGATATCGCCCTCAAGGAGCTCCTTCCCCGTGAAATCGGGGACGCGGAAACCACCCTGTCGAGTCCGGCGCGGCTGTCCATGCACCTGCTCGGCCGGTTCATCCAGGAGGCGCGGCTGACGGGCCAGCTCCAGCATCCGTCCATCGTTCCCGTATATGAACTGGGACGCCGGGAGGACGGCACCCTCTATTACACGATGAAACTGGTGCGCGGAAAGCCGCTGTCCCGGGCCATCCGGGAAGCACAATCCCTGCAGCAGCGTCTCGCCCTGATTCCGCATTTCGTCGACCTGTGCCAGGCCATGGCCTATGCCCACAGCCGGGGGGTAATCCATCGCGACATCAAGCCCGCGAACGTATTGATCGGCGAATTCGGCGAGACTGTCGTGATTGACTGGGGACTCGCCAAGGTCAAAGACCGGGATGACGTTCACGCCCGGGAGTTCGCGCAGACCATGCGTCTCCTCAATCTCGGCGAGGACATCGACCTTCACAAGACCGCCTATGGCAACGTGCTGGGCACGCCCGTCTACATGCCCCCTGAACAAGCCGCGGGCGTCCTGGCACAGGTGAATGAACGCTCCGATGTCTACGGTCTGGGTGCCGTGCTCTACTCCATTCTTACGGGGCGCTGCCCGTACGAAGGCGCCGGTACCGCGGACATCCTGCGTAAAGTGCTCCAGGAGACCCCAGTCCCCGTTACCGGGCTGGCCCCGGATACGCCGGCCGAACTGGCTGCCATTTGCGCCCGTGCGATGGACCGCGACCCCGGCCGCCGGTACGAGTCCGCGAAAGCGCTCGCCGACGAAATCGACCGGTTTCTCTCAGGGGCACTGGTGCGCGCGTACGCCTATTCGTTTGCCGACCATTTGCGCCGGTTCATCCGGCGCCACAAGACAGCATTCGCGACCGGCGCGCTCGCAGGCCTCATCCTGCTGACGGTGGCCGGCGTCTATCATTTCCGGCTCACGCTGGCCCATCACCGCGAGCAGGAACAACGACTGGCCGCGGAGGCCGCCAACGAACGACTGCGCTGGGAAAACTACGCCGTGTCTCTTACCGCCGCGCAAAAGCACATGACCGACCGCGAATACCAGACCGCCCTGAGCCTTCTCGAGGGATGTCCCGTGGAACACCGCCATTGGGAGTGGGGACTCCTGAAACGCGCCTGCCAGCCCCAGGTGCTGGTCCTGAGCGATTTCGATATACCCGGGAATACGTACGGAATGAACGGGTGCGTCGTGTTCAGTCCCGACGGGCGCTATGTGCTGAACAAGCGGTTCTTCAGCGGACAGTATCACCTCTTCGATCTGCTCGAGGGCAGAAACGTATATGTCGGCTCGGTGACCGAAGCCCGAAGCGGCCGCCTGGGCTGGATCGACACCTGCCGTTTCCTGCCCGACGGATCGGCCTTTACAGCCACTTTGGATCCGCACCGCGTCGAACTCCGGAGAATCGCCGACAACACCGCCATCACGGTGTATGATGCCGGCGCCGGGGAAATCCGCTCCCTCTCCTTCAGCCCCGACGGCACACGCGTCGCGGGTCACGTGGTCGAAGAGAACCCCTGGCACGGGATTGTGCTCTGGGACGCGCGTTCCGGAAAGGAACTCAACCGGTTTGCCCTGGCCGCTGTACCCGCCCCCGAATTCTATGTTACCGAGGATGGCTCCCGTTGGGACCGCTTCATCTCCCAACAGCCCGGGCAGTTGCTGGGCTTTCTCAATGATGGACGGCGCGCCGCCATTCTCGATGGGCAGCTCGGGGTCCTGGACCTGCAATCCGGCGAAATCGCCTACGCGGGCGCGTGCAGTTCCCTCGCCGCGTTCGCCCCCGCATGCGGCGTCGCCGTCATGCGCAACCCCGCCCGCAACCTCGAGGTCTGGCAGCTCGAGACCCTGACCCGGTTGAACACCATTCAGCAGGATTTCGGGCTCATCGGCGACATCGCCCTCAGCCCGGACGGCACGGTATTGGCGGCGGAGGGCCCCTCGGTCCAGGTCTGGAAACTGCCGTCGGGCGTCATGCGGTACGAGTCCCCGCATTATGTCCGTTCCATCATGTTCAGCCCCAACAGCAAGGCTTTTATCGGCATTTCGGACGCCCGCTATGGCTGCTTCGATGTCTGGGACGCAACGCAAAGCCGCGACGTCGAGCGCATCCCCTTCACCACAGAGACCGGTGAACCGGCCGCGGTCGCCATGAAGGAAGTCCTCGGCAGCCAACCCGTATATGCGTACAACGTCAACGGCACGCGCATGGCCTCGGTGGACGCCGAAGGAAGCCTCATCCTCTGGCACGTTCCGTCGTTCCGGCGCGAAACCGCCTGGCAGGCCGGAAACACAAAAGTCCTCTGCGTGGCCTTCAGCCCGGACGACAATCGCCTCGCCACCGCGATGCGTGACGAAGTGGCGGTATGGGACATTCCCACGCGCACAAAGGTGTTGAGCATTCCCGCGCCTCCGGACTACTTCATGCAGTGCTGCGCGTTTTCGCCCTGCGGCACGCGTCTGGCCCTCGGCCGCGCCTCTACGAAGGGGCTGAGCGATGCCGGGACCGATTGCGCGTGGGTCGTGGACGCGGCCACCGGCGCCCCCGTCTATACGGTCACGGGACATCCCGGCGCCTGCAACATGGTCCAGTTCAGTCCGGATGCCCAATGGCTCCTCACCGGCGCCTATGGCTCCCCTTCCGTCCCGGGCGACATCTCCCTGCGCATCTGGGACGCCGCCACTGGCGCCCGGCTCGTGGGAACCATCGAGCGCCTCAACTGGCCGTGGCACGCCTCATTCTCGCCCGACAACTCTCAAATGCTCGTCGTCGGCCTCAGCATCGAGCCCGTCCTCTGGGATTTCGCCACACAACGCGAAGTGTACCGCATCAAGAGCGGCAGCGCCCGCCAGGTCGTCTTCCATCCCGACGGCGAACGGTTTGCCGTGGTGCGCATGCCCGGCATCGCCATTCATGCCGTAAAAGACGGACGCGAACTGTGTTCCTACCCGTTCGGCAAGATTCCCGGCCGTTTCACGCCCGACGGACGTACATTCATCTGCAGATACGACGCCGCCAGCATGGTCGCCCTTCACGCGTCCGCATGGGCGCCCACAGACAGAGACACGGAATTACGCCAAAGCCTCGCCAACGTCCAGGAACTCCTCGAGCTCCGTCCGCCTCGCGCGAGCCATCCCTGATGCTCCGGCACCCGTCCAGCCCACGGAGAATTGCATAACCTCTGGGACTGACCAACCGCTTGCATTGGTAACTTTCGTGGCTTAACATATATGTATGCCGCAGTCAAAAAGGTAGGCTAGGTAGTTTAGCTCATGGATCGACGACCCGTTACAGGTTGTGTGACGATTGGCTATCACTGCATCAAAATGATGCTCGACTTCTCTTTTGTACGTAGCTATGTAAGGCTCACGGAGCGGCGGAGGGGGCACAATGACTGAGCGAAAGTGTGTCTGGCAATGTCGGCTCGCTTGCGGTGTCCTTTCGATCTTGATCACTGTCCTATTCGTCGGTTGCGTGACAGACCCTCCGACCGCACCAATCACACTAGAATCCTCGAAGGGAGTTGCATCTCCATCGAGACTTGCGGAGGAGGATTCATCGCGGCCGCTTACGAGAGAAGAAGAATACATACGCAAGGCTGATGAGATCCTGCTGCCGAAATCGCGGGGAAACATGTACTTCGAAGTGTTTCAGTCAATGCGGAACGGTTCCCTTTGTACACAGGGAGAGTACAACTCCACATTAGGTGCTGTGTACTATGTTGGAGATACCTTCTTCTGGTGGGATAGCAGCGACCTTACTGTTGCAGACGGCGACGAGTTCATTCGCCACATGTACTGGTGCGGAACATACACATACACGACGGTGCAAGGCCGCGAGCGGACTGTTCATGCCTATTCGACAGACCATGATTTGGCCGTCGCATTCGTACGCAGGAAGTTCGGACTGTATGACGAAACAGAACAGGCCGCAGGATCCATAAACTCTTCTCCCTCTACTACGGATGAATCCATCGGCCAACCCAGACTGGTGGGTACGGGCACGGGTTTCTTTGTAACCAATGACGGTTACATTCTTACATGCTACCACGTTGTTAAGGATGGGCAACTATTCGGGGTTATCGCAAACGATGATAGCCTCATGACCGCGCATCTCGTATCGTTCGACGATGGCAACGACTTGGCTCTTCTTAAGGTCGATTCCGCCTCAACACCAGTCAATTTTGGCAGGCAGGTTGCGGTCAGGGTTGGCGAGCCGGTTTTCACAGTGGGTTTTCCCTCGCCTGATGTACAGGGGTATGTTCCGAAGGTTACGAAGGGCATAGTGAGCAGCTTAACGGGTTTGAAAGACGATGTTAGGGTAATGCAGTTTGATGCTGCCATTCAACCCGGCAATTCAGGCGGTCCCCTATTGACGGAAGATGGCAGGGTTGTCGGTGTGGTGAACGCTAGGGCAGCTGAGTTGTTTTACGCTAATGCCA
>ERZ747221.487-NODE-487-length-46602-cov-5.032520_pt1 | contig 46602 bp, 48 predicted proteins | sample MGYA00374949_ERZ747221 | MGnify/ENA primary metagenome ERZ747221 (study PRJEB28779, sample SAMN05720172) | bioreactor metagenome | isolation source: Anaerobic biogas reactor | place: USA:Washington, USA | collected 2015-08-08 ... | reverse complement strand
GTCGGCGCCCGGGAGGCCTGATGTCCGATCTCGTCCGTTTCGGCGTCTCGATCGACGAGCGCCTGCTGCAGCGTTTCGACGCGCTCGTCGCCGAGATGTCCTACGTCAATCGCTCCGAGGCGCTCCGCGACCTCATCCGCAACGCCCTGGTCGAGGACCAGTGGAAGGCCGGCGACACGGAGGCGATCGGGACGGTGACGCTGGTCTACGACCACCGCGCGCACGACCTCGCCGACAAGCTCACCGACCACCAGCACTCGCACCACGAGGAGATCGTCTCGACGCTCCACGTCCACCTCGACGCCCGCTACTGCCTCGAGGTGATCGTGCTGCGCGGCGTCGCCCGCGAGCTCAAGCACATCGCCGACGGCCTCATCGGCACCAAGGGCGTCAAGCACGGCAAGTTCGTGGCGACCACGACGGGCGACATCGCCTGAACGGCGGACGCCTTGTCCACTGTCGCCGCCGGCCTCTCCGCTCTGGACCGTCTCGACCGCCTCGCGCGGCTCGACAGCCCGGTCCACCGGGTCGACCCGCGCGCCAAGGTGATCGCCACCGGGGTGTTCATCGTCTGCGTCGTCTCGAGCACCAAGTACGAGATCCTCGGCCTGCTTCCGTTCGCGGTGTTCCCCATGGTCCTCGCCGCCGAGGGCGACCTCCCGCTGGGCTTCCTCGGCAAGCTGCTCCTCGTCGCCTCGCCGTTCGCCGTGGTCATGGGCGCCTTCAACCCGGTCTTCGACCGGGAGGTCGTCGCGCACCTCGGGCCGGTGCCGATCACGGGAGGCCTGGTCTCCTACGCGTCGATCGTCCTGCGCTTCGCCCTCACCGTGGGGGCGGCCCTCGTGCTCACCGCCACCACCAGCTTCACCGGGATCTGTCTCGCGCTGGAGAGGCTCAGGGTGCCGGAGGTCCTCGTCACCCAACTGCTGCTGCTCTATCGCTACATCTTCGTCCTCGGCGACGAGGCGCGCCGGATGGGACAGGCGCGCCGGTTGCGCAGCTTCGGCCGGCGCGGTCTGGGCTGGCACGTGTACGGACAGATGCTCGGCCAGCTGCTCCTGCGGACGTTCGGCCGCGCCCAGCGCCTCTATCTGGCGATGAAGTCGCGCGGCTTCGACGGCAGCATACGGGTCGCCCGGCGGCTGCACTTCGGGCCGCGCGACCTGGCCTTCACGCTCGTCTGGTCGGCGCTGTTCGTCCTCTTCCGCGTCGTCAATCTGCCGCTCGCCCTGGGCCACCTCCTCGTGGGCGCGGGCAGATGACCGGGGGCGGCGTGAGAGTGCGGAGGGCGCTGTGAGCCATCACACCATCACCGTGGACGACCTGAGCTTCGCGTACCCCGACGGGACCCGGGCGCTCGACGGCGTCTCGTTCGGCGCCGGTCACGGGGAGGCCATCGCGGTGGTCGGCGCCAACGGGGCCGGCAAGTCCACCCTTCTCCTGCACCTCAACGGACTGCTCACGCCGGAGCACGGGAGCGTCGACATCGGCGGCGTCCCCGTGACCAAAGCGACGCTGCCGGACATCCGCCGGACCGTCGGCATGGTCTTCCAGGACCCGGACGACCAGCTCTTCATGCCGACGGTCGCCGAGGACGTGGGGTTCGGGCCGCTCAACCTCGGGCTCGCGCCCGAGGAGGTGGCGGCCCGCGTCCACGCCGCCCTCGCCCGGGTCGCGGCGGAGCACCTCGCGGAGCGCCCCCCCTACCGCCTCTCGGGCGGCGAGAAACGCGTCGTCGCCATCGCCACCGTGCTCGCCATGGAGCCGAAGGTCCTGGTCATGGACGAACCCTCCAGCGGCCTCGACCCCCGCGCCCGGAGGCGCCTCATCGACCTTCTCGAGGGCTTCGAGCACACGCGCCTCGTGGCGACGCACGACCTCGACCTCGCCGCCACGCTCTGCGAGCGGACGATCGTCCTGGGACGGGGCCGTGTGCTCGCCGATCGCCCGACCACCGACGTGTTCCGCGACGACGCGCTGCTGGAGGCGGGCGGCCTCGAGCGGCCGCTGGGGATGCTCGCCTGCCCCGTCTGCGGCGCTGCGACGGCGCGGGCGGACGCCTGACCGCCGCGGGACGGCTCAGGCCCCGGGATCGTCGGGCGCCGCGGGCGCGTCGAGCGCGCGCCGGCGCCACGGCCAGACGCCGTCCATCTCCACCTCGAGCGAGAAGCTCAGGAACGTCCGGATGAGGACGATCACGCCGAGGGTCAGGACGTTCTGCCACGTCTGATCCACGGCCACGGTACGGATGAGGTCGGCCGCGACCAGGATCTCGAGGCCGAGCAGGATGCTCCGGCCGAAGGAGCGGCGCACCACCTGATACGAGTCCTCACGGGCGCGCCGCCAGAGGGCAACGGACCTCCACGCCCCGCTGACGAAGCCGGCGATGAGGACCACGACGCCGGCGACCTCGAAGCCCCGGGAGACCCAGTCCATGACCTCGGTGAAGTGCATCGTCGCTCCTTGGGAAGTGACGCAGCCGGCGCCCGCCGCTTCGCCTCGCTAGCGCCTGGTGTGGTGCTTCGTGCCGCCCTTGCGCTCGCGGCGCTGCCCGTCGGCCCGCGGTGCGTTGCGGCGCCGCTCGCGCCCGCGGTTCTGGGCGCGCACGTAGAGCCAGAGCAGCAGGCAGGAGACGGCTATCGAGCCGATGAGACCGCCGGGCGAGATCCTGAACCCGTGGCCGGTGGCCAGGTTGAGGACGATGCCGGCGATGAGGGAGCCGGCGACGCCGATGACGAACAGCACGCCCCAGTCGGCAGGGTACTTCTCGCGGCGGATCAGCAGGCTGGCCACCCAGCCGGCGACCATGCCGATGACGATGAACATGAGGATGGTCCACATGGTTCAGGCAGCTCCCGTCCGGGTCGACGGCGGCGGGCGCGCGGATTCTACCCCATCGCCCGCCGCCACGCCCGGCGCGGCCCGGCTCGACGTCGTCGCCGTCAGTCAGTGATGGAACCCGCCGGCGTCGTCCTGTCGCACGAGCGGCGCGGGGAGCGTCTCGAGCCGGGCGACCTGCTTGCGCAGGTCGGACAGCAGCAGGTCGGCCACGTCGAACGTGAAGCCACGACGCACGACGATGCGCAGCGCCGCCAGATCTTCGCGGTTTCTGGGGAACGTATACGCCGGTACCTGCCAGCCCCGCTCGCGCAGCGCCGCGGACACGTCGAAGACCGTGTAGTTCTCCACGCCGTCCTTGAGCGCGAAGGCGAACACCGGCAGCTGGTCGCCGCGCGTCAGCAGGACGAACGGTCCCATGGCTTCGATCTCGCCGGCGACGTACCTGGCGACGTCGCGGGAGTACTGCTGGACGCGACGATAGCCGTCGACGCCGAGGCGGAGGAAGTTGTAGTACTGTGCGACCACCTGGGCCCCCGGGCGCGAGAAGTTGAGGGCAAAGGTCGGCATCTCGTCGCCCAGGTAGTTGACCCAGAAGATGAGATCGTCGGGAAGCGCGTCGGCGTCGCGCCAGATCGCCCAGCCGACGCCGGGGTAGACGAGCCCGTACTTGTGCCCCGAGACGTTGATCGACTGCACGCGGGGCACGCGGAAGTCCCACTCGAGGTCCGGGTCGAGGAACGGCGCGACGAACCCGCCGGACGCGGCGTCCACGTGGATCGGGACGTCCAGCCCCGTCCGCTGCTCGAGGTCGTCGAGCAGATCCGACATCCTCCTGACGTCCTCGTAGCTGCCGTCGAACGTCGAGCCCATCACGACGACCACCCCGATCGTGTTCTCGTCGCAGAGCTTGACCGCCTCCTCAGGCGAGAGGTGGTAGCGGTCGCCCTCCATGGGCACCAGACGCATCTCGACGTCCCAGTAGTTGGCGAACTTGTCCCAGCACACCTGGACGTTGATGCCGGTGACCAGGTTGGGCTTGTCGGTGGGCTTGCCCGCCGCCTTGCGCTTCTTCTGCCACGTGCGCTTGAGTGCGAGGCCGCCGAGCATGGCCGCCTCGCTCGAGCCCGTTGTGGAACACCCGGTGGCCTTGTCCGGGTCGGGCGAGTGGTAGAGGCGGCTCAGCATGTTGACGCAGCGCATCTCCATGGCGGCCGTCTGCGGGTACTCGTCCTTGTCGATCATGTTCTTGTCGAGCGTCTCCGCCATCAGCCGGTCGGCGTATTGGTCCATGTACGTCGTGACGAAGGTGGCGAGGTTGAGGCGCGCGTTGCCGTCGAGCATCAGCTCGTCGTGGACGATCTGGTAGGCCACCTCCCCGGGCATCTCGCCCGGGGGCAGCGCGTGGGTGGGGACGCGCGCGGTCTCGGCCGAGAAGACCTCCTCGGCGACCGCCCTCCGCGCGCACGAGAACGGATTCCTGGGATGCTGGAGCGCCACTGCTCGACCTCCTGCCGATGTGCCGTGTCGGCCACAGCCTACCCCCGTCGGCCACCCTCCTGTGCGGGCGCGGCCGACAACGTGACAGCACGCCCGGCATCGGATACCGTCCCCGGCATGTCCAGCCTCTCCATGCTGCACCTCCTGCCGGGCTGGCTGCAGCTCGTCCTCTTCGCCTACTGGGCGGTCGCGATCGTCCTCCTGATCATGGATGAGAGAGAGCCGGCGGTCACGCTCGCGTGGCTGTTCGTCCTCGTGTTCCTGCCGTTCGCCGGCATGGTGCTCTACATCTTCTTCGGCCGCGACTGGAAGGTGGTCGCGCAGCGGCACCACTGGATCGAGCGACTGCGCCACAAGGAGAGGGAGAAGATGGCGCCGATCTACGCACGCAACGCCGGCGCCCACGAACGCTTCCTGCGTGAGTGGGCCGCCGACATGGCGGTGCCCATCCAGCGCGCCATCACGAGCGAGAACGTCTCCGCGCTGCTGCCGGCGGCGTCGATCGAGCTCTACCACGACGGCGCCCACAAGTTCCGCCGCCTCAAGGAGGACCTGGCGGCGGCCCGGCGCTTCATCCATCTGCAGTACTTCATCTGGGAGCGGGACCGGCTCACGGCAGAGCTCGTGCCGATCCTGCTCGACCGCCTCGCAGCCGGGGTCGAGGTCCGTATCATGTACGACTGGATAGGGTCGATCCGCTACTCCAAGACGGAGTTGCGGCAGCTCAGCGGCGCCGGCGCGAAGGTCGAGGCCGACGTCACCGACCTGCTGCGCATCAACTACCGCAACCACCGCAAGATCGCGGTGATCGACGCCGAGATCGGCTACACCGGCGGCATGAACATCGGCCAGGAGTACATCGACGGCGGCGACCGCTTCGCCGCCTGGCGCGACACCCACCTGCGCCTCACGGGCCAGGCGGTCGCCGCGCTGGAGAAGCTCTTCGCGGCGCGCTGGTTCGAGCAGCGCAAGGACCGCGGCGACGAGGACCTCTTCGGACCCGCGTACATGCCGGCCCCCGACCCGGACGCGGTCGCGACCGGCACGCTCGTGGAGGTGGCCGCGCAGGGAGTCGAGGACCCGTGGAGCGCGGCCCGCCGCGCCCACATGGTCGCCATCGGCCAGGCCGAGGAGTCGGTCTGGATCCAGTCACCGTACTTCGTCCCCGATTACAGCGTCTACGACGTGATGATCAACGCGGCCCTGAGCGGCATCGACGTCCGTCTCATGATGACCGGCATCCCGGACAAGCCCGTCGCGCTGTGGGCGGCGCAGACCTACTACCGCAAGCTGCTCGACGCGGGGGGGCGCGTCTTCACCTACCAGGCCGGCTTCTTCCACGCCAAGACCATCGTCGTCGACGGCGCGGTCGCCGCGGTGGGCACCATGAACATGGACCAGCGCAGCCTCAGGCTGCACAAGGAGATGATGCTCTGGGTCTTCGACCGGGGCTTCGCGCGCCAGGTCGCGGACCAGTTCCGGGTCGACATGGAGAGCTGCCACGAGGTGACCCTCGAGGACGTGCTCTCGGTGGGCCGCCTGCGGAGGTTCCGCAACCAGGCGGCCAGGTTGTTCTCCAACGTGCTCTGACACCCGACCATGAGGCGACCTTGACGGATCGACCGCGGCAGGAGACACAGGTACAGGTCGTGAGCACGCGACCGACCACCGCCCGCGCGGTGTGGACCAAGCGCGCGCTCACGCTCGGCATGACCGGGATCGGTCTGTACGTCGTGTGGCCGAGCCTCGCAGCGGTGTTCGAGTCCGGCCCCCAGCTCAAGACCGTCCACCCCCTGTGGGGCCTGCCCATCGCGCTCGCCGAGGTCGCCAGCTTCGTCTGCGCCTGGGCGCTGCTGCGCCTGGCGCTCGACGAGCGACGCTGGTTCCCGGTCGCCACCGCACAGGTCGCGGGCAACGCGATCAGCCGGCTCGTACCGGCGGGGGCGGCGGCCGGCGGCGCGATGCAGTGGGACATGTTGCGCCAGGCGGGAGTCAGCATGACCTGGGCGGCGACCAGCGTCACCGCCGTCTCGCTGATCTCGACCGCGACGCTGTTCGGGCTGCCCGTGATCAGCATCATCTCGATCCTCATCACGGGCGCGCCCGTCGAGCACAACCTCTTCCGCGCCGGCTCGATCGCCGTGATCGTCTGCCTCGGGCTGCTCGCCGGCGGCGCGGTCCTCCTGTTCGCCGACCGCCCCCTGCTCTGGATCGGCGACCTGCTCCAGAGGGCGCGCAACCGGGTCCTGCGCCGGCGTCCTCCCATGGCGGGCCTGCCCGAGCGCCTCGTGGACGAGCGCGACCTCATCCGCCGGGTGCTCGGCGCGGGCTGGTGGCAGGCGCTGATCTACAGCGCCGGCAACTGGCTCCTGGACCTCGTGGCGCTGCTCTTCGCCCTGGCCGCCGTCGGCGCCCAGCCGCGCGCCTCGGTCGTGCTGTTGGCCTACGTGGCGGCCGCTCTGCTCGGCATGATCCACATCACGCCGGGGGGCCTGGGCTTCGTCGAAGCCGGACTGCTCGGCATGCTCGGCGTCGCCGGGGTCAGCCCGCACCAGGCTGTGCTGGCGACGCTCCTCTATCGTCTGGCCTCGTTCTGGCTGCCGATGCCCGCGGGGGCGGTGGCGTACGGGCTCTTCGCCCATCGGTACGGCCGCCCCAAGCACATCGAGTCGGGCGCCGCGCGGCGGCAGGCCTGACCGACGGCGTCGCCTGGTCCCTCAGCCCGTGCGCGGCGTCTTGTGCCGGTCGGCGAGGTGCGCCGCCGTCAGCACAGGGTGGCGGCGCAGCATGCGCGGGCCGCTGTACCGCATCACCGCGCGCACCCGCGCGCGCATCTCGGGCCGGTAGCAGTGCGTCTCGCAGTTCGCGCAGGTGGGCTTGTCGGCGCCATACCGGCACTTCGCCAGACGCAGGCGGGCGTACTCGAGCAGCGCCGAGCACTCCCCGCAGAGCCCGCCGTCGGGGCCGACCACGTCCGCGTGATGGTCGCGGCAATACAGGGCGATCATCGCCGCGATGGTCTTCTCCTCGCGCGCCAGGCGGCGCGGCGGTCTGCCGGGCCTCTCGTCCACGCACCCATGATGCCACGGCGGCGGCCGACGCATCCTTGATCGTCGTCAGGTCGGCGCCGCACTCCCGGGCGGTGCTGCGGGAGATGACGGCGCGCCCCTCGCAGCCTGCCACCACGGCGCGGCGGCCTCCCACACCGGCCGCCACACGGTGATCGTCCCGGCCGCCGGCGCCCCGCAGGTGAGACGCACGGCCCGTCGCCAGAAGAAGAGGGTCGCGTCGGCGCCACGGATCTCGCCCCACGGCACGAGGATCGCCGGCTGCACTCCCTGCAGCGGCGGCCGCGCCTGGAGCCACAGGCCGTGCTCGGCGACGATCACGGTGACGCACCAGTCGTACCGCATGGAGCCGAACTGGACGCACGTGCGGTCCCATCTCCGCCCCACGGGTTCATCCGCTCCCGGGAAGCGCTCCGCGAGGCGCCCGTATCCCAGCTTGTTGAACGCTCTGGTGAAGATGCTCATGCCGGCCTCGGCGCCCGCACCGGCCGCGGCCGTCGCACGCCCCGCCGCGAGCTCGCGAGGTCCACGACCTCGCGTCGTCGGCGCGCCCGGGCCCTCGTGTCGGGACATGCCTCACCAGAAGTACGGAACGGGCTCACTCCCCCCTCCTTCGCACCGTCCGCCGGAGTCGTGACGACCACAGCATACTCCTCTGTGCTTCACGCCCGTACCGTTGTCCGGCTGACGGTGCGTATCGGCGCCCGGGCGAACAGGGTAGTGTTATCCGCATGGACGGAGAGTGGCGCATCGAGCACGACAGCATGGGCGAGGTGCGCGTCCCCGCCGGGCACTACTGGGGCGCGCAGACGCAGCGGTCGGTCGAGCACTTCCCGATCGGGACCGACCGGTTCCGCTGGGGCCGGCGCGTGATCTGGGCGCTCGGCGTGCTCAAGCTCGCGGCGGCACAGGCCAACGAGGAACTCGGCCGCCTGCCGCACGATGAAGCCGAGCTGATCGTCCGCGCCGCCGGCGAGGTCATGGAGGGCGCCCTCGACGCGGAGTTCCCGTTGGTCGTGTTCCAGACCGGCAGCGGCACGCAGAGCAACATGAACGCCAACGAGGTGATCGCCAACCGGGCCAACGAGCTGGCCGGGACGGGCCGCGGGGCCGGCGCCCCGATCCACCCCAACGACCACGTCAACCTGGGCCAGTCGAGCAACGACACCTTCCCCACGGTGATGCACGTCGCCGCCGTCGCCGAGCTCGAGGATGCGCTCATGCCGGCCGTCGAGGGGCTGCGCGACACGTTCGTCGCCAAGTCCGGGGAGTACGCCGGCGTGGTCATGACGGGACGCACACATCTCCAGGACGCGACGCCGGTCACGCTGGGACAGGTGTTCTCCGGCTGGTCGTCCCAGCTCGACCAGGCGTCGGCCACCGTGCGCGCCGCGCTCGAGGGCCTGCACGAGCTGGCGCTGGGCGGCACCGCGGTCGGCACCGGACTCAACACCGACCCGCGCTTCGCCGAGGTGGCGGCGGCCCACATCAGCCGCCTGACCGGCAGGCCGTTCCGCCCCGCCGGCGACTTCTTCGCCGCGCTCTCGGCGCACGACGCGATCGTGAACGCGAGCGCGGCGCTGCGCACGCTCGCCGGCGCGCTCATGAAGATCGCCAACGACGTGCGCTGGTACGCCTCCGGCCCTCGCGCCGGCATCGGCGAGCTGCGCCTCCCCGAGAACGAGCCCGGCTCGTCGATCATGCCCGGCAAGGTCAACCCCACCCAGGCGGAGGCGCTCACGCAGGTGGCGGTGCGTGTGTTCGGCAACGACGCGGGCGTCGCCTTCGCCGGCTCGCAGGGCAACTTCCAGCTCAACGTCTACAAGCCGGTCATGCTCCACGGACTGCTCGAGTCGGCCGGGCTGCTGGCCGAGGCCGTCCACGCGTTCGACGTCTTCTGCGCGCGCGGCATCGAGCCGGACCTCGAGGTCATCGGCCGCCACCTCGACGCCTCGCTGATGCTGGTCACGGCGCTCACGCCGCACATCGGCTACGAGCGCGCGGCGCGGATCGCACAGACGGCGCATCGGGACGGGCTGACGCTCAGGGAGGCGGCGCTCGGCCTCGGCTTCGTCACGGCCGAGCAGTTCGACGCGTGGGTCAGGCCCGAGGACATGACGCACCCCCTCGAGACGTGAGCCGGAGATCCCGGACCGCACGCCGTGCCCCGGCCCGCTCCTCGTCCGCCAGGGAGCGGGACCGGACCGCCCGCGAGGCGGGGAGAACGCCCCCGCGGTCGGCCTCGCGACGACGCGGCGCCGGCTTCCTCGACTACCTGATCGTCGCCGCGCTGGTGACGCTGGCGCTGATGATCGCGTTCGGCGCCTTCATCCTCCTGCACGGCAGCCTCTGAAGCGGCGCGAGGACCCGGCGTCGCGGGGCCGCCTCGCGAGCGTCCGCGGGCGGCACGCCGGTCAGAGGTTCGTAAGCCTCTGCGGCTCCACCTCCTCGAGCGCCGCCCGGGCCGCGAGGGCGAGCTCGCGCTCGTGCTCGCGGCCCACTGCGAACACCCGGTAGAGATGGGCCTTGGCCGGCACGAACTCGAGGATGCCGCCGAGGAGCTGCTCCTCGATCCGGCCCGTGGCGGGGTCGTACACGGGCAGCCGCTTGGGCCCGACGAACGGGTTGAGCGGCCGGGGGTCCTGCGAGGCGATGTCGACCACGAACTCGAGCGCGCCAAGGTGGTCCGGAAGGCGCCGGACGATGGCGTCGTGGAACTCCTCGCGGGTGAGGTCCCGGGCCGCCGGCAGAGGCTGCTGCCGCTCCACATGGTGCTCGTAGACCATGCTGTACTTGACGTGCCGGTGGATGATGCTCTGCCACTCCTCCGCCAGCTCCCTGCGCGGACTGTGCAGCGGCTCGTCGAGCCACGCCTCCACGGTCGTGAACAGGGACCACTCGGTGAGCCGGCGGTAGGCCCCGAGGTCCTCGAGCGGGCTGGCGGGCAGGATCAGCTCGAGCGTCGGCCGGAAGATCTCGCGCAGATGCAGGTCGATGGCGTGCCCCACGCGGTGGAAGTAGACGTTCTCGTACATGTAGAAGCGCGCGTTGAGGAAGGCGCGCAGCGAGCTGAGCGCGCGTTTGTGGAACGTGAGCCCCTCCGCCGTGCAGAACGTGTAGTAGACGAGGCGGTCGACGTCGATGGGCCCCAGGCCGACGCCGCACATGCGTGCGTCGCGACGCACATAGTCGAGGTTGTCGACCGTGACTGCACCCGACAACGCCCGGTGCAGCAGGCGCACCCAGCGGGGGATAGGGTCGGCCCCGCCCGCATCCGGGGCAGCAGGCCCGGGCCGGCGGGCCGTGGCGGCCTCCTCCGCGCGCACCAGGAAGGCGACGTGCCACGGGTCGACGGCCTCGCCGGGGGCGAACGGACCCGACGGGCTGCGGCGCAGCTCGGCCAGCAGCGCGCCGAGCTCTGCGACGATGAGCCGTTGCGAGATCTGCTCATGGTCGAGCCCGAAGACGGGCAGCAGATACTCCTCGTCGAAGAAGTGGCTGAAGGGGCCGTGGCCGAGGTCGTGCAGCAGCCCCGCCGTGCGCAGGGTCTCCTCGACCAGGGGAAGAGACGGGGTCTCGGACTCGACCTCGGCCAGAGTGGGGTAGACCTGGCGGGCCAGCTCGCCGGCGAGGTGCATGGTGCCGAGGCTGTGGGCGAAGCGGCTGTGCTCCGCCGTGGGGAACACCCACCACGAGCTCTGCAGCTGGTGGATACGCTTGAGCCGCTGCACCCAAGGGTTGTCGATGACGTCCGGCTCTGCGATCTCCCCGGCGCGGGAGAGCGTGATGCGCAGGTACCCGTAGAGCGGGTCGGCGATGAGGTGGACGTCGTCGTACGGCAGTCTCATGCGTTGCTCCCGTGCCAGCCTACCGTCGCCCGCGGACGGCGACAAGGACACCGAGTCTGGGGGCGGGGATGCGCCGGCGCTCACGCGCGCCGGGCACGTTGGAACGGCGCTGCGTCTTGCGTTAGGGTCAGTCCCTCAGCAGCGCAGACCTCGGGGGAGGCACTGATGCGTACAGTCACCGTGGTGCGCCGAGGGCGCGGCGCCGATCCTGTCCACCCCGCCTCGTCCTCCGCTGCGTCCGGAGTCGCCGGGCGCGCGGGCCGCGGGGCGCCGTGGCCCCAGTGGGGCGCACAGCCGCGGGCCGTGAGGGGAGGAGGATGAGATGACCCCGACCTTCGCCATCGACCGCGGCGCGATCGACGCCGTGGTGTTCGACATGGACGGCGTCGTGACGCGGACCGCCGTGGTGCACGCCGCGGCGTGGAAGAGGCTCTTCGACGATTACCTCGAGAAGCGGGCCGCCGCCTCCGGCGGCGAGTGGCGTCCCTTCGACGACGAGGACTACCGCGTCTACGTGGACGGCAAGCCGCGTTACGACGGGGTGCGCAGCTTCCTCGCCTCACGTGACATCGTGCTCCCCGACGGCGAGCCCGCCGACCCGCCCGATCGGGAGACGGTGTGCGGGCTCGGCAACCGCAAGAACGGCTACTTCATCGCCGAGGTCGAGCGCCACGGGGTCGAGCCGTTCGAGACGACGGTGCGCCTGGTCCGCTGTCTCCAGGAGGCGGGCATCGGCACGGCCATCATCTCGGCCAGCGAGAACGCCACCCTGATCCTCGGGGCGGCCGGGGTCGGCGCCCTCTTCCCCGTACAGGTCGACGGCCTCGTGGCCCGCGAACTGGGTCTCCCCGGCAAGCCGGATCCCGCCGTCTTCCTCGAGGCCGCCAGACGGCTGGGGGCGGAGCCCGACCGCGCGATCGTGGTCGAGGACGCGCTGTCCGGGGTCGAGGCGGGCCGCGGCGGCGGCTTCGCGCACGTGATCGGCGTCGACCGCACCGGTGACCCCGACGGCCTGCGGCGGTCGGGGGCGGACGTGGTGGTCCCCGACCTCGGCGACGTGACCGTCGAGCCGCCGACCCTGCCGTCGGCGGTGACGTGTGCCGCCGACATCGCGCGCCGCATCGGTACGGTGCGCCCGGCCGTCTTCCTGGACTACGACGGCACGCTCACCCCCATCGTGGCGCGGCCCGAGATGGCGACCCTGCCCGACGAGACCGCGACCGTGCTGCGCGAGCTCGCAGGCCGCTGCCCCGTCGCCATCCTCAGCGGCCGTGACCTGACCGACCTGCGCGGCATGGTGCCGCTCGACGGGCTGGTCTATGCGGGCTCGCACGGGTTCGACGTCGACGCGCCGGAGGAGCTCGGCGGGCGCGTCCGCCGCGGCGAGGAGTTCGCCGACGTCATCGCCGCCGCCCGCGCGCGCCTCAGGGATGCCGTCGCGCCCATCCCCGAGGCCTGGGTCGAGGAGAAGGCCTTCGCCGTGACCCTGCATTTCCGTCAGGTCGCGGAGCGGCACCTCCCCGCGCTCCACGCCGCCTTCGACGACGTCGCCCGGGCCTTCCCCGACCTGCGCCGCAGCGGCGGCAAGAAGGTGCTGGAGCTGCGGCCGAACCTTGACTGGGACAAGGGCCGGGCGCTGCTGATGCTGCTCGAACGCATCGACCGCGACGAGAAGCACTTCCCCCTCTTCATCGGTGACGACGAGACCGATGAGGACGCCTTCGCCGTCCTCATCGGCCGGGGGATCGGCATCCGTGTCGGGAGCCCGCACGTGGTCAGCGCTGCGGAGTACTCCCTGGCCGACACCGACGAGGTGGCGCGCTTCCTGGCAGGGCTGGCGAGATGAGCGCCCGCACACCGGAGGACGTCTGGACCTTCTCCTACGAGGGCTTCGACCCTGACGAGGAGGGACTGCGCGAGGCTCTCTGCGCGCTGGGCAACGGCTACTTCGTGACACGCGCCGCGGCGCCCGAGGCGGCGGCCGACGACGTCCACTACCCGGGCACCTACCTCGCCGGCTGTTACAACCGCCGCGTCACGGAGGTCCAGGGGCGACCGATCGAGAACGAGGACCTGGTCAACCTGCCCAACTGGCTGCTGCAGACGTTCCGCATCGGCGACGGCGACGCGTTCCGTCTCTCGAACGTGACCGTCGAGGATTACCGGCTGCGGCTGGACATGCGCCACGGCATCCTGACGCGATCCATGTCGATCACCGACGCCGAGGGCAGACGCACGGACCTCTCCGAGCGCCGTCTGGTCCACATGGGCGACAAGAACCTGGCCGCGCTGGAGACCACCATCGTGGCCCGCAACTGGTCCGGCCCGATGACCGTCGTCTCCGGCCTCGACGGCACGGTGACCAACGCCGGGGTGCCGCGCTACCGGGAGCTGGACGGCCGACACCTCACCCCGCTCGTCACGAGCAGGGAGGGCGACGACCGCATCCTGCTCGTCGTCGAGACCAACCAGAGCCACGTCCGCATCGCCGAGGCGGCGCGGGTGCGCCTGTCCCGCGGCGGACAGCGGTACGAGACCGCGCCGCAGGTCGACGAACGTCCCGGTTACATCGCGCTCGAGATCCCCTGCGAGGTCGAGCAGGACGTGCCGGTCACCGTCGAGAAGACGGTGGTCGTGTCCTCGTCCCGCGAGCGCGCCCTCTCGGAGCCGGGCTACGCCGCCCTCCGCAAGCTCGAGCGGGCGGCCGCGTTCGAGGATCTCGTGGCCACACAGACCGCCGCCTGGGACGAGCTGTGGCGGCGCGCCGCCCTCGACCTCAACGGCGGCGACGAGGCGAACCGCATCCTCCTCCTGCACACGTTCCAGACGCTCCAGACCGTCTCGCCCAACAGCGTCGACCTGGACGCGGGGGTCGGCCCCCGCGGCCTCCACGGCGAGGCCTACCGCGGCCACGTGTTCTGGGACGAGATGTACATCTTCCCGCTCCTCAACCGCACCTTCCCGCACCTGACGCGGGAGATGCTGCTGTACCGCTACCGGCGCCTGCCCGAGGCCCGCCGGCTGGCCGCGGACGAAGGCCTGCGCGGCGCGCTCTTCCCCTGGCAGAGCGGCAGCGACGGCCGCGAGGAGACGCAGGTGCTCCACCTCAACCCCAAGTCCGGCCGCTGGCTGCCGGACGTGAGCCACCTGCAGCGTCACGTCAACGCGGCCATCGCCTACAACGTGTGGCAGTACTGGGAGGCGACGCGTGACCTGGACTTCCTGGGCGCCCACGGGGCGGAGATCCTCTTCGAGATCGCACGCTTCTTCGCCAGCCTGGCGACGTACGACGACGCCCTCGACCGCTACGAGATATGTGGAGTGATGGGCCCGGACGAGTACCACACCGGCTACCCGTGGCGCGAGGACCCCGGCCTCGACAACAACGCCTACACCAACGTCATGGCGGTCTGGCTGCTGTCGCGCGCCCTCGACGTGCTACAGGTGCTGCCGGCACTGCGCCGCGACGAGCTGCTCACGGCGCTGGCGATCACCGGTGAGGAGCTCGACCTGTGGAAGCGCATCACGCGCAAGATGCGGATCGTGTTCCACGACGGGACGATCAGCCAGTTCGAGCACTACGACCGGCTCGAGGAGTTCGATTGGGAGGGCTACGCCGCCCGGCACGGCAACATCCAGCGCCTGGACCGCATCCTCGAGAGCGAGGACGACACGCCGGACCGCTACCGGGTGGCCAAGCAGGCGGACACGCTCATGCTCTTCTACCTGTTGCCCCTGGGCGAGTTGCGGCGTCTCTTCGCCGGGCTCGGCTATACGCTCGACGACGAGCTCGTCACGCGGACCATCCGCTACTACGCCGAGCGGACCGCACACGGCTCCACCCTGAGCGCGATCGTGCACGCCTGGGTGCTCGGCCACATCGACTCCGGACAGTCGTGGGAGTTCTTCGAGGAGGCCCTGCGCAGCGACGTGGAGGACACGCAGGGCGGGACCACCCGCGAGGGCATCCATCTCGGCACCATGGCGGGCACCGTCGACCTGGTCCAGCGGGCGTACCTGGGTCTCGAGATCCGCAACGATGCACTGTGCTTCGATCCCGACCTGCCCGCCGGTCTGCAGAGCCTGGGCTACACGTTGCTGCTCCGCGGCCACAGGGTGGCGCTGGAGCTCTCCGGCGATGAGCTCGCCGTGGCGCTGGACCAGTCGGCGCCCGGCGCGCTGACGGTCCGGATGAAGGAGGCGGCGGCGACGCTGCAGCCCGGCGCGCGCCTCACGTTCGAGCTGGAGCGTCGCGCCTGAGCTGCGCCGCCGGCCGGGCCGGTCAGCCCCCGCGGAGACACGCCAGGGTCGCCACCACGATCGCCTCCGTGCCCGTCGCCAACGTCGGCCGGATCACCGGTGCGAAGTGCGGCGAATGGAGGACCGGCACGTCCGTCGTCAGACGACGGGCGACGGAGGCCCTGCCGTAGAGCCCGGGGTCGATGCCTCCGAGGCCCCAGTACGTGTACGGGGCGCCCAGACCGTCGGCGATCACCGCGAAGTCCTCGCTGGCGGTCTGCCTCTCCAGCTCGGAGGCGGCGGCCCCGAAGTGGGCGCCGAACGCCTCCGCGACGATCGCCGTCACCCGCGGGTCGTTGACCGTCGCCCGGCAGTGCGCCGAGTACTCGAAGCGGGGCGGCGTGGGGGCGTCCGAGGCCCGACACTCGGCCGTGACCACCCTCTCCAGACCGTCGAGCAGCCTGCGGCGGACCTCGGCCTCGTAGGTGCGGACGCTGATCTCGAGCTCCGCCCGCTCCGGGATGATGTTGGCGGCCGAGCCCGCCGCGAGCCTGCCGACGGTCAGGCAGGCGAAGTCGTGGGGGCTCGTCTCCCGTGACACGAGGGTCTGCAGGCGCAGCACCACCGCGGCCGCGAGGACGACGGGGTCCACGGCGTCCTGCGGCATGGAGCCGTGGGCGCCGCGGCCGGTCAGGGTGATCCGCACGGTGTCGGCGGAGGACAAGACCGGACCCGGACGGGTCCACACCGTGCCGGCAGGGAGCGGGAGCACGTGCTGGGCCAAAGCCACGTCGGGACGCGGCACGGCGGCGGCCAGGCCGTCGTCGATCATCGCCTGCGCCCCGCCCACGAGCTCCTCGTCGGGCTGGAAGAGGGCCACGAACGTGCCGGACCACGCAGAGCGGGCGGCCGCCAGCAGACGCGCGGCCGAGAGGAGGCAGCTCACGTGCACGTCGTGCCCGCAGGCGTGCATCACGGGCACGGTGGCGCCCGTCGCGTCAACCGCGGTGACCGTCGATGCGTAGTCGAGTCCCGTGGCCTCGCGCACCGGCAAGGCGTCCATGTCCGCCCTGACCAGCACGGTCCTGCCGGGACCGTTTTCCAGCACCCCCACCACACCGGTCCCTCCAACGTGTTCCAGGACCTCGTATCCCCGCTCACGCAGGTCGCGCGCCACGAGGGCCGCGGTCGCGTGCTCCTGCCGGCTCAGCTCGGGGTGGGCGTGCAGATGCCGGTACAGATCCTCCTGCCAGGACCGGATGTCGTCGAGACGGCCCAGGATCTCGGCTACGTCGTACATGGGATCCTCCTCCTTGGCGCGCGCCCGGCGCCTGAGAGACCGGGGACGGAATCACCTATGATCGGGGCATGCAGCGACTGCCGCGGACACAGAACGACCTGCGCCCCGACGTCGTCGAGCTGGCCTTCGGCGAGCCGGACCCCTCGCTGCTGCCGACGGACCTCGTGACCTCGGCCGCCGCGCGGGTCGTGCCCACCCTGGGCCGGGGCGCACTGGCCTACGGCAGGCGCCCCGGGCCGCACCCGCTGCGGGAGGCCGTCGCGGCCCGGATCACGGACCGCGAGGGTCTGTCCGTCTCGGCCCACGACGTGTACGTCACGGCCGGCAACTCGCAGGCGCTCGACCTCGTCCTGGCCGTGTTCACGAAGCCCGGCGACCTTATCCTCGTCGAGTCGCCCACCTACAGCCTCGCGCTGCGTACGATACGCGACCACCCCCTGCGGGTCTCCGCCGTCCGCCACGACGACGGCGGCCTCGATGTGGACGACTTGCAGGCGCAGCTCGAGCGCTCGACGGGCGAAGGACGCGGCGCCCGCCTGCTCTACACCATCCCGACGTTCCACAACCCCGCCGGGACGTGCCTGCAGGACGCGCGCCGCAGACGACTGCTGGAGCTGGCGCGCGAGCATGGGCTGCTCGTCGTCGAAGACGACGTCTACCGCGAGCTGGCCTACGACCACGACGCCCCGCCGTCCCTCTGGACCATGGACCCCGGCGCGCCGGTGCTGCGTCTGGGCTCGCTCTCCAAGTCGCTGGCGCCGGGCCTCCGCGTGGGCTGGGTGAACGCCCGTGCCGACCTGATCGAGCGACTCGACGCCGCGGGCGTCCTGGACAGCGGCGGCAGCATGGCGCAGTTCTCGGCGTGCGTCGCCGCCCTCGTGATCGCAGACGGGGCCTACGACCGTCACGTGGCGCGCCTCCGCGCCGTGTACGCGGCGCGCCGCGACGCGCTCGTCGCGGCGCTGCGGGAGCACGTCCCCGCCGGCCGCTTCGCCGTGCCCGGCGGCGGGTTCTTCGTCTGGCTCGAGCTGCCGGCGGACGTGTCGGCCACGCATCTCCTCCCGGTCGCCGAGCGGCACGGACTCGCCTTCGCGCCCGGCTCCCGCTTCTGCACGGACGGCGCCGACACGCACGTGCGCCTGGCGTTCAGCCTGTACGACGAGGACCGCCTCGCCGAGGGGGCGCGCCGTCTGGGCGCCGCCCTCGCCGACGGCGCGCGCCGGGACTGAGCGCGGCGCCCGACGGCGCGGCCGCGTCGTCAGTCCGCCGCCGCCTCGAGCGGAGCCGGCAGGTCGGCCTCCTCCAGCGCCCTCATGTACGGCGCCCACTCCTCCTCGCTCAGCAGCCCGGTGGCCCGATAGTACTCACGCGCCTCGGCCAGCACGTCCTCCACGTGCGCGCTCTGTTCGGCCGTGAGCGGCGTCGCACGGTGCTCGGCGAGGATGGCGTCCACCTTCTCCTGGGCGCGTGTGACGATGTCCTTCTTGCCGCCCCGGACCCAGTCGACGTGCGTGCCCCAGTCGGCCACCAGCGGCTCGTAGCGGTCCTTGACCCAGTACTGTCGGGTGAGGGCGCGACCCATGAAGCTGGCCGGGGCGGTGCCCACCTCGAGTGACTCGTCCACCGCCAGGGTCTCGTCGTCGATCGGCGTGCCGAGGAGGTACCGCCCGACGTTGCCGGCGATCTCCTCGTCCAGCACCTGGAGCACGTTGCTGTAGCCGAGCTCGCCGGCGAAGCTCCCCTGCAGGGTGTGCAGATGGCTGCCCGTCATGACGGAGGTCAGGATGCCCAGCGCCTTCTCCATGCCCGCCTGGTAGTCGAACATCTTGGCGTGCCCGCAGAAGCCGGAGGCGGTGGTCACCGGGATACCGTACCGGCGACAGAGCTGATTGGTCATCGCCCGTGTGTACCAGGTCTCGGGCGCGGCCGGCAGGCCGTGCGCCCACTTGGCGTGGACGACCCCGTCGCAGGGGTGCAGGCCCACCGGCGTGCCGCGGTTGATGAGCTGCGTGACGACGATGAAGGCCATCGTGCCGGCCCAGGACTGCACCTGGACGCCGGCGAGCGGACCGGGGGCCGTCGCGCCCGCCCGGCCGCCGGGCGACGCCCACACGCACCAGCCCAGCTCGGCGAAGCGCCAGATCGCCTCGAGCGCCTCGTCGCCGAAGGCCACCGGGGGCGCCACGTCGATCTCGGCGTCGAGCGTGACGCCGAGGCCCTGCGCCATCCTGATCGCGAACTGGTCCGAGTCCTTCAGGTAGCCGTAGTGCTGCGGCTTCACCGAGTAGCGGAAGCCGTTGGCCAGCCCCTCCAGCTGCTGCATGATCCCCGGGACGTCCTTGAGGTCGGTGAAGGCGAAGAGCGCGTCCATGACGTGGACGTTGGGCAGGGCGTCGCCGACGATCTGCACCTCGGCGTGCTCGCGTAGCGTGGCGGGGCGGAGCTCCCACGTCTCGGTGTCGACGTAGCGCATACCCATGCCCTGCAGGAAGTGCACGCGGTCGCCGCCGATGCGCACGTCCATGGCCCTGTCGCGGGCCACGATCTGGTAGCTCGAGGGGACTGAGCGCAGGCACTCCTCCGCCAGCGCGGGCGGGATCCGGACCTGGCCGGCCTCGCGGTCGACCTTGCAGCCCGCGTCCTCGAGCAGCGCCTGGGTCTTCGCGTGGCGGATGTTGGCTCCACCGGTCTCGAGGATCTCCAGGGCGCCTTGATGGATCGCCGAGAGCTCGCGCTCGCTGAGCACGTCGACGGGGGCGAAACGGCGGAAGTGGCCGTGCTGCATGTTCCTCCTCCTCTCAGGCGGCGCCGACGAACGACAGAGCCAGCTGGACGGCGCCCGGCGCCGCCGGCTCGTAACCGTCGGCGCCGATGCTCGCAGCGAAATCGGCGTTGATGGCGCCGCCGCCGACCATGACCTTGACCTGGTCGCGCAGACCCTGTTCCGTCAGCAGCTCGATGACCTTCTTGTCCTCCAGCGAGGTCACGGTGAGCAGCGCCGAGAGCGCGACCACATCGGCCCCCGTGTCGCGCACGGCGTCGACGAACTTCTGCGCCGGCACGTCGATGCCGAGGTAGTGGACCTCGAACCCCGCCGCGATCAGCAGCGTGCAGACCATCTCGATGCCGATGGAGTGGATGTCGCCCTGGACGGTCCCGGCGACCACCTTGCCCAGGGACTGGCGCTCCCCGCCGCGCGCCTTGAGGGCCTCCTCCAGGATCGGCGCCGCCGCCTTCATGGCGTCGGCGGCGCCGATCAGGTCCGGCAGCCACCGCGTGCCCGCCTCGAAGTCGTCGCCGATGGTCTTGATGGCCGCCGTCATGGCGTCGAAGGCGGCCACGGGGTCGATGCCCTCGTCAAGCGCCTTGCGCGCATGTTCGGCCGCTGCGACGGCATCGTACTCGTCCACGGCGCGGGCGAGGGCGGCGAGGGTCTCCATTCGTACCTCCGAGAGTGGTCGGCGGCGGCGCGCCGTTAGAAAGGCGTGCGGTCCACGTCCGGCGTGTCCGCCAGCAGGTTTCTGGTGTACTCGGCCTGGGGGTCGGCCAGCACGGCGTCCACCGTGCCCGTCTCCACGATCTCGCCCACGTTCATGACGGTGACCTCCTGGGCCAGGGTGCGCACCAGGGGCAGGTGGTGGGTGACGAAGATCATCGCCACCCCCGTCTCGTCGATCAGCTTCACCAGCAACTCGACGATCGACGCCTGGACCGACACGTCCAGCGAGGAGGTGACCTCGTCGCAGATGAGCACCGTGGGCTTGGCGACGAGGGCCCGCGCGATCGCCACCCGCTGGCGCTCGCCCCCGCTGAGCTGGTCGGGGTAGACGCCGAGCAGCGAGCCGTCGAGGGTGACCATCTCGAGGGCCTCGACCATGCGGTCTTCCTTCTCGCTGCGACTGAGGTCGAAGAACGTCCGCAGCGGAGGCTCCAGGATCTGACCGATGGAGCGCCGCGGGTTCAGCGACCCGTAGGGGCTCTGGAAGATGTACTGGATCGCCTGGCGGTCGGCCTTGGGCCGGTGGCGCGCGTCGCGCTTGAGCTCATGGTCGCCGAGCCTGATCTCGCCCTCGACCTTGCCCGGATGGATGCCGGCGATGGCGCGGGCCAGCGTGGTCTTGCCGCTGCCCGACTCCCCCACCAGGGCGACGCAGCAGCCGGGACGGACCTCGAGATCGACACCGTGCAGGGCCTCGGTGGTGCCGTAGAAGGCGCGCACGCCTTTGGCCGACACGACCGGCCCCGTCGCGCCCCGGCTCGCGTCGCACGCCCGGCGCGGGACGAAGTCGTTCTGCAGACTCAGCCGGGCGATCTCCTCCCAGCGCCAGCAGCGCACGCGGTGCTCCTCGGGTCCCTCGTAGGGCGGGAAGGCCTCGATGCAGCGGGGTTCGGTGTAGTCGCAGCGGTCGGCGAAGGAACACCCCGGCGGGCGTTTCCCGGGCAGCGGCGCGCGGCCGGGGATGCCGCGCAACGCGTACTTGCCGGCGAGGTCCGGGACGGACGCGAGCAGGCGGCGCGTGTAGGGATGGTGCGCGCCGCGGAAGAGGGCGTCGCGGGGGCCCACCTCCACGAGCCGTCCCGCGTACATCACGGCGATCCGGTCGGCCAGGTTGGCGACCACGGCGAGGTCGTGGGTCACGTAGAGAGCGGCCACCCCGTAGGTGCGCGCCAGGTCCTTGACGGTGCGCAGCACGTGCGCCTGGGTCGTCACGTCGAGACCCGTCGTGGGCTCGTCGAGGATGATCAGCGAGGGCCGGCACGCGAACGCCATGGCGACGGCGACGCGCTGTTGCTGGCCGCCGGAGAGCTGGTGCGGGTAGCGGCGCAGGAACTGCCTGTCGCCAGGCAGCAGCACCTCGGCCATCATCTCCCGGATGCGCTCTGCGCGCTCCGCGTCCGAGGCGCCGAACCCGTGCACCTCGAGGATCTCCCTGAGCTGCGTCCCGATGCGTAACGCCGGATTGAGGGACATGGACGGGTCCTGCGGGACGTAGGACGCCAGCCCGCCGCGCACCTTGCGCAGCTCGACGGGGCTCAGAGAGAGGATGTCGCGCCCCTTGATGACGATCTCGCCGCCGGCGACCACGGCTCCACGCCGCTGGTGCACCAGCAGGGCGGTGGCGGCCGTGGTCTTGCCCGAGGCCGACTCGCCGACGAGTCCCAGGACCTCGCCGCTGTGGATCGTGAACTCGACCTCGTCGTCGATGTCGGCGCCTGAAGCCTCGAGCTCCACGCGCAGGCCCTTCACGGAGAGGACGACGTCGCTCATTCCGTGCCCGTCCTGCGGTCGATGCCGATGATGGCTCGCGCCAGGCCGTCGGCGATGAGGCTGACGGCGATGGTCAGCAGGGCGATCATGACCACGGGGACGAAGACCGAGTACGGCTGCACGGCCACGCCGATGCGGTTCTCGTTGATCATGAGGCCCCAGTCGGCGGCCGGCGGCTGCAGGCCGAAGCCCAGGAAGCTGAGCGCGGCGATGGTGCCGATGGAGTAGGCCAGCCGCAGGCCGAACTCCACGAACATGGGGCTGGTGATGTTGGGGAACAGCTCCGTGACCATGATGCGCCACTTGGCCGTCCCGAGCATCTCGGAGGCCAGGATGAAGTCGCGTCCGACGATCTCGAGCGTCGCGCCGCGGGCGACCCGGGCGACGCGCGGCGCATGACCGATCGCCACCGCCAGGGCGATGAGCCACGGTCTGGGGCCGAGCGCCGCCACGATCAGGAGCACGAACACGATGTGGGGGAACGCCATCACGATGTCGAGGGCGCGCATGGTGAAGTCGTCCACCGAGCGCCGGCTGTAGCCGGCGAACATGCCGAGGAGGATGCCCATCGCCATGCCCACGGCGGTGGCGGTCAGCGACAAGCTGAAGACGGTCCGTCCGCCGTTGAGCACCCGGGTCAGCACGTCACGGCCCAGGTTGTCCGTACCGAGCCAGGCCGTCGCACTGGGCATCCGATACGGCTTGCCGACGAACTCCGTCGGCCCGTACGGCGCGATGAGGGGGCCGAAGAGGGCGATCGCCAGGATGACGAGGAAGAGTCCGACGCCGATCTTGGTGCGCCGCAAGGCCCAGGCCGCCTTGGCCGTCTGGACCCACTCACGCCGGTGACGGCGCGAGGCCGTGACGTGCGGTATCTCCGGACCCTCGGGCAGGAGGTCGACGGAGTTCTCCATCGGCGTGCTCATCGCATGCCCGTCCTCAGCCGTGGAGTGATGAGGATCGTGAGGATGTCCGCGGCCAGGTTGAGGAACACGTAGGTGGCCGCGAGGATCAGCGACAGCGCCTGGATGACCGGGTAGTCACGGTTGGACACGGCGTCCACCAGCGCGCTGCCGATGCCCGGATAGGCGAACAGGTACTCGACCACGACGATGCCGCCCGCCAGCCACGCCAGCTGCATGGCGGTGCCCTGGATGGCGGGCACGACCGCGTTGGGCAGACTGTGACGGCGCATGACGAGCGGCTCAGGCAGACCCTTGAGCCGCGCCATCGAGATGTACTCGCTCTCCAGCACCTCGATGGTGGACGCGCGCAGCAGGCGCACGATGTACGGCAGCACGGCCAGCGTCAGCGTCATCACCGGCAGGATGAACAGGTCCAACTGCCCCAGATACGGGGCGAAGGGGTCCAGACGGGAGATCGGCGGCAGGATGTGGAGCACCTGCGTCGAGAGCAGCAGGATGAGGACGATGCCGATGACGAACTCGGGCAGGGCCGAGAGCGTGAGCGTGGCGATCGTCGCTGTGGCGTCGAGCTTCGTGTCCCGTTTGAGCGCCGTGTACGCCCCGATGCCCATCGAGAGAGGCACGCTGACGAACGCCGCGAGCACGACCAGCAGGAACGAGTTGTAGAGACGCCGCCCGATGACCTTGGTGACCGGCTGCTGCATGCCGGCCAGTGAGGTGCCGAGGTCGCCGTGCGAGATGTCGCCGAGCCACGCGGCGTAGCGCACCGCGACCGGCCGGTCGAGACCCAGTTCCTCCCGCAGGATGGCGAGCTTCTCCGGAGTGGCGCGCGGTCCGAGGATGGCGCGCGCCGGATCGCCGGGCAGCAGGTTGGTCATCATGAAGATGAGGACCGACGCGAAGAACAGCGTGATGAACCCGAGGATCACGCGCCAGAGGATGTGCTTCGCCAGAGGCATGATCGTCTACCTTCGAAGAAGGGCGTCCCCGGGGGCGGCCGCACGGCCGCCCCCGGGCAGCAGAGGTGATTTTCCCTGGAGCATCGGCCGGCGCTGGTCTGCTAGGCCAGCCACATCTCGTTGACGAACCCGGCGTTGAACGGGATGCCGCTCATATCCGGCGCCGTGCCCTTGACCTGCTCCGTATACGCGTCAACCTGGTTGACCCAGGACCACACGTCCCACGGCCCGATGTCGTAGTCCACCGCCCAGCTCTCGTGCATGATCTCCGTACGCTTGGCCTCATCGACGGTGGCGAAGGCCTCGTCGATGCGCTCCCAGTAGCCGGGCTCCTGCCAGTGCGGCTCGTTCCAGGACTTGACGAACCGGCACGCCGACAGGTAGGTGTTGGCCGAGTACCAGCCCGGCCCGTTGGGCCAGGTGAGGTACTTGTCGCCCCACAGGACGCCGACGTCGATCTTCTTGACCGTCACCGTGACGCCCGCCTGCTTGGCCTGCTCGGCGAAGATCTGCGCCGCCTCCACGTGGCCGGTCTCCACCTCGGCCGTGAGCAGCTCGAACGACAGGTCCGTGTACCCGGCCTGCTTGAGCAGCGACTTGGCCTGCTCGATGTCCTGGGTGCGCTGCGGCGTGTCGAACGGGTAGGCCGGATCGACGATGCCCCACATGTCGTTGCCGACGCGCCCGAAGCCCTCCAAGGCCAGATCGACCATCTGCTGGCGGTCCATGATGAGGCGCATCGCCTGACGCACGCGCACGTCCGACCACGGCTTGATCTGCGTGTCCCAGAAGATGTAGTTCCACTTGCCGGTCTCAGAGGTGACGGTCTTGAAGCCTGCCTGCTCGACCAGCGTCACCTGGGTGGCGGGCAGGTTGGAGGCCGCGTCCAGCTCCCCGCCCTGCAGGGCGTTGACCATGGCGGTGACGTCGACGAAGTCGATGGTCTCGACCTCGTCCACGTAGGGTCCCACGCCCCAGTAGTCCTTGAAGCCGGGGAAGATGCTGCGGTCGCCGGGGGTGAACTGGCCGTACGTGAACGGTCCCGTCCCGACGGGGTTCTTCGCGTCGTACCCCTCCGGGTGGACGACGGCATGGATGAACGCCAGGCTGTTGACGAAGTCGGCGTTCGGCTGCTTGAGCACGAACTCGACCGTGAGGTCGTCGATCGCCTTGATCCGATTGCGGTCCAGGTCCTCGAAGCTCTCGGCGGCCACGTTGGGGAACTTGGGGTCGGTGATCTTCTTGAACGTGTAGACCACGTCGTCAGAGGTGAAGGACTTGCCGTTGTGCCACGTGACGTCGGGACGGAGCTTGACCGTCCACACGTCGGCCTTCGCGTTCGGTTCGGCCGAGAGGGCGAGGGCCGGCTGCACCTTGAAGTCGTGGTCGTGCTGGAAGAGCCGCTCGAAGACCTGGCGACCGCGGAGGTTGTCCGGCTGCGTCATGCCGACCATGGGGTCGACGACGTCGCGCTCAGAGCCCCCGATGACGCCGATGCGCAGACGGCCGCCCGCGACCGGTGACGCCGCTCCGGCCCCCGGCGTCTCGGTCGGCTCGGTGCCGCCGCCGCAGGCGGCCAGCCCCGGGGCCAGAGCGGCGCCGGCGCCGATGAGGCCGGCGCTCTTGAGCAGGCCCCGACGGGTGACCCGGCTGCCCATCAGGCGGCTGACGAGACCCTCGTCCTCGCGGTCAATGTACGACATGCTGCCTCCCCTGGCTCATCTCGGACGGCAGCGGCGGCGCTCCGCCGATGCCGTGGCCGATCTCCTGACGTTGTCGATCGTGATCGAAGCGTACCGAATGGCGTGTCGCGAAGGAAGTGCGCGCGTTCGCTGCATGACCCTTCCAGCCCCTCCGGCCCGGTGACCCTCGCCGCCGACCGCGTCGGTCGCGGCGACACCGGGCCTCTGCTGAGCCGCCTCGCCGGACGCACGCGCCCTGCCGAGAGGGCGCGCTGGTTTGCTGTCGGTGTACGACCGGTCAAATCTCACTAAACACGCTGACGGTGTGGGTGTCAAGGCCCCGTGGCGTTCGGACGGGGCGACGCGCCTCGCAGGAGGCCTCACCGCGCCGTCCCCCCGCTCAATATGTCCCGTACTTGGCGGCGCATCGCTTCATCGCCACCACGTTCTCGCGTTTGGAGTCCCACGGCGTCTCGCACTCGGCTCCGAGGATGAAACCGCCGCCCGGCGCGCAGTCCTCGATCAACTCCCTGCAATAGGCGTCGACCTCGTCCGGCGTCCCGTACACCATCAGCGACGAGGGCACGTTGCCGCAGATCGGGATGACCCCGCCGAGGACCTCCTTGGCCTTCTTCATGTCGGTCTTCTCGAGATCCATGAGCAGCCGACCCTTGGGAAGCCCGTCGGCCAGCGTCCTGATGCCGGCCAGATGCGCGGTCAGGTCGTTGTCCCAGTGCGCCCACACGTTGAAGCCGCGCTCGACCCAGGCGTCGATCATCTTCTTGGCGATCGGGATGTACAGCTTGTCGTAGAGGTCCGGCGGCATTCCGGGCGGGCCGCCGTTGTAGAAGAAGATGTTCTCCGCGCCCGGCAGCTCGCCGGCGCCCATCGTCTCGGCCTCCTGCGCCGCCTGCATCACCTCGTAGTCGGCCAGCCACTCCATCACCTCGATCAGTTTGTCGGGGATGGTGTACATGTCCATCACCAGCTGGTTGATGCCGCGATAAGACTGCAGCATGTCCAGGGGATGCTCTGACCGGCCGCCGATGAGGATGGGGATCCCGGTCTTGGCGTAGAATCGGCGCCACGCCTTCGACCATACCTGCTTGTGCTCGAAGTGGTAGTAGAGGAAGTCCTCCACGCTGCGCTCGTGGATGCCGTTCTTCAGCTCCGTCGAGAACAGGATCGTGGCGAAGCCCCGCTCCATGACGTCGTCGTAATCCTGGATCAGCACCTTCTCGTAGATGCTCGGCAGGTTGCCGTCCGGCGGGAACTCGTCCCAGAGACGCCAGTCGAGGGTCGCCATGTCCCACCCGGCATGCCCGAGCATCGACATGTGGTTGGCGCTGGCGATCCCGGGGTGTTGCGCGTCGCCGATGTAATCGAGCCCGTCGAGCGCCGCGTCCACGAACTTCTCCGGCTGGCTGACGAACTCCTTGATCGTCAGCCCGCCCTGGCGGGCGACGAAGAAGACCACCATGGGCATGTACGGCACACGGTCCGGCACCTCGCACTCCCACACGGCGCGCATGCGCTCATAGGGCGTCATGGTCTCCGCCATCACGCACCCCCTTCGACGGCGCCGGCGTCGAGCCACTCGAGCATGCGCTCGACCCCTTCGTTGGCGTCCAGCGCCACATGGTCGGCCGAGACGACGGACGCCTCGAGATCGATCACCGTGCCGCCGCCGACGACGGTCTTGACGCCCGAGCGCACGCCGGCCGCCTCCATCGCCTCAATCGTCGCCTTGAACTGGGGGATCGCGGCGGTCAATAGCGCCGACATGCCGACGACCTGGGGCCGGAACTCACGGGCCGCCTCGATGAAGCGCTCGGCGGGCACGTCGACGCCCAGGTCCATGACCTCCACGCCGCGGCACTCGAGCAGCACCTTGACGATGCTCTTGCCGAGGTCGTGGATGTCGCCGGCCACCGTGCCCAGGAGGACCCTGCCGCGCGACTCGCCGCCGCCGTACAGCTCCTGCAGCTTCGGGTTGATCAGCTCGGCGGCCTCCTGGAACACCTGGGCCGCGCGCACCAGCTCGATGAGGAAGTACTCGCCGGCGTCGAACTTCTCGCCCACCGTCTGCAGCCCCACGCGGGCCTCGTCGATGAGCTCCATGGGGTCGCGACCCGTGCCCAGGTCCGCCTCCACTACCTCCCGGGTCCGTCCGACGTCGAGGGCGGCGATGGCCGCGCTCAGCTCGCCCATGGCTCCTCCCCCTTCCTCCACATGAGCTTGGTCAGCACGAAGCTGAAGGGCGCATACTTGAGCATCAGGTCGCCGTTCCTGCCGAACAGCCATCGCGCGGTGGCCTTGTTGTACTCCGCCTCGGTGGGGGGCCTGAGCCGCCCTCTCACCTCGGCGAGATACTGCTCGTCGAACGTCGCCACTGAGCACCTCCCTGGTGTCGTTGGCCGGCGGCCTCGTCGCGGCGCCGACCGGCGTGCGATCCGTGTGCATCCACCATCATCGCGGTCTCCGTGCTCGCGGCCGGTGGCGGCACACGGCGGCCAGCGAGCACGACTCGCACTGGTGCTCCGGCGCCGTGGCCCGCGCGGTCAGACCGAGCAGGAACGCGACCGACTTGACGGGCTTGATGAGCCGTGACGGCAGCAGACGCACCCTGTCGGCCTCGCGGCCGTCCGGATCGACGAGGCCGAAGATCAGGGGCTGGCCGGCCTCGGTGGACCAGGCCGTCGAGCCGGGCCAGCACTGTACCGTCCCCGGCAGTCCCCTGGCCGCGCTCTCGCGGCGGAAGCGCTCGCAAGCCTCGGCGGCGAGCGCGTCGACCGCCGCCGACCCTGCCCCGTCGAGGGCCAGCGCCTTCGCCGGGTCGGAGGGGAAGACGGCGTTCACCCTGGCCTCGAGCGCGTGTCCTATCGTGCACACCACGGCCATGACCTCCCGCGCCTCCTTGAGACGGCCGGCGGCCCAGGCGCCGCATTCGAGACGGCCGGTCTCGAGCTCGAGCGCGTCCGGCGCGTGGCTGCGCACGGCGAGGCGACGCGAGAGGACGAGCGGGGCGATCAGGGTCCGCGCCTCGCGGACCGCGGCGGCTGTGGCGCCGACGATCTCGGGCCGACGGCGACGCATCTCGTCCGGGTCCGAGGCCTGGCCGCGCAGAGCGGCGTCCACCTCCACCCGCACGTCCCAATCGATGAGCACCGAGGTCACGGCTGCGGCCTCCAGGGGGCGAGCTGTCGGGTCGACGCGGCGACGGCGGCGGCGACGCCCTCCTCGTCGCCGCCGAACACGATGGCGTTGACGGTCAGAGTGCACTCCCCCACCGGCCCCCGCAGCTCGACCCTGAAGGAGGGCTCGCCGTCGAAGGAGGTGGCACTGAACAGCAGGCGACCTGCAGCGCCCGCCTCGACCAGCCCCTTGACGTGCCCGATCAGCCGGCAGCCCCGCTCCCGGAGCGTCGCCAGCAGATGGGCGAGCAGACGCCGGACCGCGGCCACCAGCTCGTCGCCCGGCCGGGCTGCACCGCCGTCGAGGCTCAGTTCGTGACGGCGCGCGCACACCACCGGCACAGGGCCGGACCCGTGCGCGTGTCCCGCGTGCGTATGCGCCCCGCTCATCGCGTGACCGCCTCAAACAACTCGTCCACGTTCAGGCCGACGGGTGCCGACACCTCGACCACAGGACGGGTCGCGTCGTCTGCCCGCACCGCCGCGAGGACGGCGGCGAGCCGTCCGTCGTCCACGGTGTCGACCTTGGTCACGGCGACCACGTCGGCGGCCGCGACCTGCCCGTCGAGCATGGGCCCGATGACCTCCACCAGCATCTCGTGACGCTCGGCGTCGATCAGGGTCAGGACGCGGACGTCCTCCACCCACTCCGCATACCGGGCCACGGTCGTCGTCAGGTCCGAGGGCTGTGCGATCCCGGTCGGCTCCACGATCACGTAGTCCGGATGATAGGTACGGGCCAGCTCCTTGAGCGCGTCGACCAGGCCCACCTGGAGAGTGCAGCAGACGCAGCCACCGAACAGCTCCCGGACCTGGAGGCCCTCGGCCGCCAGGGCGGCTCCGTCCACGCCGACGTCGCCGATCTCGTTCTCGATGATGGCCACGCGGCGGGACGCGGCGACGAGACGCCGGGCGATCTCCAGCACGAGCGTGGTCTTGCCCGAGCCGAGGAAGCCTGCGACCACGAGCAGCCGCGGACCCCGCTCCGGGCCGCGGGCGTCGCCGGCGGTCTGCCCGGGGATGGAGAGTGAGCCCATGCTGGGCCTCAGAACACGGCCGGCGACTTCAGGAAGATCACCACCGCCGGTCGCGTGGAGGACGGGTTGCGGAACGTGTGCGGGTCGCGCGGCGAGTACGTGATCGTGTCGCCGCGCCTCAGGATGTACGACGCGTCCTTGAGCACGAACTCCAGCCGGCCTTGCAGCACATAGGCGAAGCCGAACTCGGCGCCCAGCGAGTAGAGATCGTCGCCGGGCGACCCCAGCGGCTCGAGGTGCGTCTCGAACACCTCGAAGCGGCGATCGTGCGGCGAGCTGACGAGCTCGTCGATCACGCCCTTGCCGCCCAGATACAGGGTCTTTCGATCGGCGCGACGCACGACCGGGCTGGCCGCGACGGCCGAAGCCCGCTCGAGCACCTTCGCGATGCTCACGTCGAGCACGTCGCAGAGCGCCAGCAGGGAGGCGATGGAGGCGCTGCTCTCGCCGCGCTCGAGCTGGCTCAGGAAGCCCTTCGTGAGCCCGGCCCGGGAGGCCACCTCGGAGAGCGTGAGACGGCGCTCCACCCGCGCGGCGCGCAGATGCGCGCCCAGGTTCTCCTGGAGCTGCTGCGCCGACCTCCCGTACACGCGGGCCGCCGACGCCGCCCCGCGCCCGTCTCCGGCGTCACCCCGGCTCACGGTCACTCCTGCAGCCGCCGCGGCGCGCTCAGGCGCTGAGGAGCGCGTCGACCGCGCGGACCGCCTCGATGGCGTCGCCGGCGTAGGCGTCTGAGCCGTACTCGGCCACGAGCGCGGGCGTCACCGGGGCGCCGCCGATCAGGACCTTGGCGTGGGGAGCCTTGGCCCGGACGTCGCTGACGACGCGGCGCAGCGCGGGCAGCGTGCTGGTGATCATCGCCGAAGCCCCTACGACGTCGGCGCCGCTGGCGATGTACTCGTCGGCGAAGCGCGCCACCGGGACGTCGATGCCCAGGTCGACGACCTCGTACCCGTTCGTCTCGAACGCGAGCGCCACGATGTTCTTGCCGATGTCGTGGATGTCGCCCTCGACCGTCCCGAGGACGACCTTGCCCTTGGTCTCGACGGCGTCGCCGAGATGCGGCTTCACGATCTCGACGGCGGCCTTGAAGACCTCGGCGGCGACGAGCAGCTCGGGAAGGAAGTACTCGCCCTCCTCGAACAGCTTGCCGACCTCGGTCATGCCGGGCGTGAGACCCTCGTTGATCACCGCGATGGGGGCGATACCGGAGTCCAGGGCCTGCCGGGTGAGCTCGAGGACCTTGGGCTCTTCCAGGGCGATGACGCTCTCGCCGATGACGGAGAGTACTGTGCTGTCGCTCACGTCGTGCCTGCCTTTCTTGCCGTGGTGCGGAGCCCGACGGTCACCGTGGGTACGTCCCGTACATCCTGGAGGCGTCCACCAGCGCCTTCGCGTTGATGATGGGTCCGTGCGACGGGTACTCGCAGGTCGGACCGAGGATGAAGCCTCCGCCACCGGCGAGGTCCTCGATCATCTTCCTGCTGCGCGCCAGGACCTCGTCGTACCCGACGGCGGCCAGATCCGGCGGCCACCACTCGCCGAACAGGACGGCGCGCGACCCGTACTTCTGCTTGTAGTCGGCCCAGGTCTCGCACGACGCCGGCAGTGCCGCGCACTGGTACACGTCGAGGTAGCCGATGTCGTCGAAGGCGGCGTCGATGTAGGGATTGGCGTCGCAGTTGTGCAGCACGAGCGTCGCGCCGGCTTCCTTGATCGCCGCGTTCATGCGGCGGAGGTGGTCGCCCTGCAGGCCCATCCAGAGCTTCTCGCTCATGATGGAGCGGTTCCCGTAGTCGTGGCAGTTGACGATGATGCTCACGCCACGCCTGGTCAGGGCCCGGGCGTAGTCGATCACGACGTCGGTGACCACGTCGAGGCCGAACTTCACCGCCTCGGGGTGGCGGATGCAATCCATGAGACAGGCTTCCATGCCCCGCAGCAGCCCCAACACCACGAGCGGTTCGGCGACGATGGCCGCCACCGGCACCGTATCGCCGCGCGTGGTGAAGAGGATGTCGGCGACCTCGAGCGTCATGGCGATGCGCTCCGCCTTCTCGACGTCGTACCGCTCCAGCTTGAAGTAGTCGTCCGGGGACTTGATGAGCAGGTCGTCCTTGTCGGAGTAGGCCGGCTGGTCGTCCTGGAAGACCATCTTCATGCCGAAGCCCGCCGCCTCGACCATCATGTCGAAGTAGGCCATGAGGCGGTCGTCGCCGATCAGGTCCTGCCACGCCAGCATGCACGAGGCCATCAGCCGCGAGCTCTGCACCATCTCCCCGTAGCTCACGCCCAGCATGTGGCGGGTGATCCCGTGCCCGGCGGTGAACACCGGCACGCGGTCCGGCGTGTCCCCCCTCAGCACAGCGTCGATGCGCTCGCGCGACGTCATGTCGCCGTTCTTCATGCTGGCCTCCTCCTTCACGCGGGGGGCGCCGGCTGAGCTATGCTTCTCCCGGCGGCCTTGGTTCCCGCCCGGCGCGCGACCCGCTGCGGGCCGGGTGCGGCACGTTTTGCTGCACGATACCATCGTATGTCTTCACTTGACAACAGCGTGAACCCCGAACCATCATCCACGAAGGCGGCGGACCCGGCGGCGGCCGGGAGAAGGGAGCGGTCATGATCGGAGCGGACATGCTGGCGCGCTCCTTCCGGACGGCGGTCTGCGACATCGACTTCGAATGGCCGACGGTGAACCTGCTCGACGCGTGCCGTCAGTACGGCCTCGAGATCGACGACGTCGCCTACCTGGCCGCCAACGAGAACCCCTACGGACCGTCGCCCAAGGCCCTCGCCGCCGCCACCGAGTCGTTGTCGCTCGCCCGCGTGTACCCGTCGCCGTCGCTGCGGTACGACGAGCTGCGCAACGAGTACGCGGAGGTCCGCGACGCACTGGCCGCGTACTGCGGCGTCCCCGCCGACATGGTCATGCCCGGGCCGGGCTCGGAGACCGTCCTGCGCTACGTGACCCAGGTGTTCGTGGACCCCGGCGACGAGATCGTCACGGCGCCGGAGAGCTACAGTGGTCACCCCTGGGCCTGCCAGATCATGGCTGCCGACGTCCGCTACGTCCCGCTCAGGGACTACCGGTTCGACATCGACGCCTTCCTCGCCACGGTCAGCGACCGTACCAAGATGGTCTGGCTCTGCAGCCCCAACAACCCCACCGGCACGATCATCACCGACGAAGAGCTCCGCCGTCTCGTCGCGAACGTGCCGGCCTCGACGGTGATCGTCTGCGACCAGGCGTACCAGGAGCTCGTCGACGACCCGTCGTGGGGCGACGCCACGCAGCTGCTGCTGGAGGGTCACCGCAACGTGGTGGTCCTGCGCACCATGTCCAAGGCGTTCGGGCTGGCCGGCCTGCGCATGGGCCACGCGATCGCCGATCCCGAGGTGTGCTCGCTCATCGACCGCATCCGCGAGCCTTACTACATCAGCGGCCCCTCCTGCGCCGCCACGCTCGCCGCGCTGGACGACCTCGACTGGTGCCGCGAGGTCGTGCGCAAGCTCCAGGCCGGCCGCCGCTGGGTGACGCAGCAGCTCACGGAGCTCGGCTGCACGGTGGTGCCGAGCCAGTGCAACTTCGTCCTGGCCGACACGGGCGTCGCCGCAGGCGTCATGTACGACCGGCTGTTGCGCCGCGGCGTCGTCGTCCGGCCGGGCGACATCTGGGGATACGACACGCACCTGCGCATCTCCATCGGCACCGACGAGGAGAACCGGCGGCTCGTCGCGGCCATGGCCGCCGCGCTGGCCGAGTGACCACCGAGACGAGGAGCCCCATGGACGCCGTCACACCGCCCGGCGCCGGCCACGAGGCCGCCTTCCGCGCGCCGATCGCCCACATCCGCGACTACGAGCCGGGAGCCGACGCGGAGCAGGTCGCCGCCGCGACAGGCATCCCCTTCGAGGACGTCGTCAAGCTGGCGTCGAACGAGAACCCGTACCCGGTGTCCCCGTCGGTGCTGCGCGCGATCGAGCGCCAGTTCGACTTCCTGCACAGCTACCCGTGGGAGGATTTCGGGCGGCTCAAGGCGGCGGTCGCGGCCGCGAACGGGGTCCCGGACGCCAACGTCGTGCTGAGCGCCGGGTCCGCGCAGCTGGTCCTCAACCTGCCGCTGCTGTACGTCGACCCCGGCGACGAGGTGGTGCTCGCCCCGCAGTCTTACGCGCTCTACGAGGCCGCGAGCCAGGTGATGGGGGCGACCCTGCGGCGCGTGCCGCTCAAGGACTACCGCTTCGACATCCCCGCGATCGTCGCCGCCTGCGGCCCGCGCACGCGTATCGTCTGGCTGTGCAGCCCCAACAACCCCACGGGCGCCGTCGTCACCGCGGACGAACTCGAGCGGCTGGTGACGCAGGTGCCGGAGACGACCGCGATCGTCGTCGACCAGGCGTACCGCGAGTTCGTCGACGAGGACGACTACGGCGACCCGCTCGCCCTGCTCGCCGCGGGACACCGGAACGTCATCTCCCTGTGCAGCTTCTCGAAGGCCTACGCGCTGGCCGGCCTGCGCCTCGGCTACGCCATCGCCGACCCGGCCGTCTGCGTCATGCTCGACCGCATCAGCGAGCCCTTCCTGCTGAGCCGGCCGGCCTGCGCGGCCGGGCTCGCGGCGCTCGACGACGATGAGTGGCTGGCGGCGAGCACCAGGACGGTGCTCGAGGGCCGCGCCCTCCTGACGCGGGAGCTCACGGCGCTGGGGTGGGACGTGGTCCCGAGCCAGGGCAACTTCGTGCTGGCCGACACGCACGGCGACGGCCGGGCGCTGTTCCGGCGCCTGCTCGACGAAGGTGTGATCGTCCGGCCCGCGGACGGCTGGGGTTACCCCACCCACATCCGCGTCTCGGTGGGCCTCCCCGAGCAGAACGAGCGGTTCCTCGCCGCGCTCCGCCGGTGTCTCTGACCGCGCAGCCGGCGCCGCGGTGACGCGGCGAGGCGACCCGCGACGAGCCGGTCGCCGCCCTTCCCCGGACCGCCGACGACCCGGCTCAGGCGTGGTCTCGCCTCGCCGGCCCGGCCGCCGCGAGACGCGCGTAGACCGCCTCATGGGCCGTGACGAAGGCGTCGCGGCCGAACCGCTTCTCCACCGCGCGACGGCACTCGGCCGGGTCGATCTCGTCGATGTGCGCGAACGCCTCGACCATGCCGTCGGCGTCGTCGACGATGAACCCGGTGCGGCCGTGCTCGATCACCTCGGGCACCGACCCGTGACGCGTGGCGATCACCGGCGTCCCGCAGGCGAGCGACTCGATCATCACCAGGCCGAACGGCTCCGGCCACTGGATGGGGAACAGGGTGCACCGGGCACGCTCGTAGAGGCGCACCTTCGTGTCGTGGTCGACCTCGCCGAGGAAGCGGACCCTGTCCGAGAGACGGGGCTCCACGCGAGCGGCGAAGTACTCGCGCTCCGGCCCCTCGTTGACCTTGCCGGCCATGATCAGGCGCCGGTCGAGCCGCTGCGCCACGTCGACGGCGGTGTGCGCGCCCTTGTCCGGCGTCATCCGGCCGACGAACAGGAGGTAGTCGTCCTTCTCGGTACAGTACGGCATGTGCTCCACGTCGATCGCGTTGGGGATGGTGCCGGCGAAGTCGAGGTCCGGGAAACCACGACGCTGGGAGTCGCTGATGGCGATGAAGCGCAGGTCGGCGCGGAGCGCGGTCAGCGCCAGCTTCGTGTCCGGATCGGCCGGCCCGTGCAGCGTGGCCACCACGGGCGTGCCGATGAGCCGATGCGCCACTGCCCCCATGGCCCGGCCGGCGAGGCCGTCATGGTCGTGGATCACGTCGAACTCGTCGGCCCGCAGGTACGCTGCGAGGCTGTGCACGATCTCGAGGTGGCCGCCGTCCTCCATCCGCTCGAACGGGGCGCGCGCGAAGACGTAGCTCAGCGCCGCGCGCGTCTCCGAATCGCCACTGGCGAACAACGTGACCTCGTGGCCACGCGCCACGAGCCCCTCGGTGAGGAGACTGACCACCGACTCGATGCCGCCGTAGCGCTGCGGCGGCAGCGGGAACCAGGGCGGCGCGATCATCCCGATGCGCATCACGGACCTCCACCACGCGGGCTCGCCGGGTCGGATCGCGACACACCGACGGGGGCCCTCCGGTTGCATCCTACCCACGCCGCGCATATCCACCCGCTCCCCGCACTGGCCGGCGGGGTAGGGTAACCGGCATGATCGACCTGCACGTCCATACGGCCTTCTCCGACGGGTCGCAGACGCCCACCGAACTGGTGGAGGAGGCCGCGCTGAGAGGCCTCACGGCGGTCGCGATCACCGACCACGACACCGTGGACGGGCTGCCCGAGGCGCTCGCCGCCGGCGAACGCCTCGGCGTCGAGGTGATCCCGGGTGTCGAGATCAACCTCGAGCACGAGCGCGTCACCATGGACATGCTGGGGTTCTTCTTCGCCGCCCCTCCGAGCAGGGAGCTTCGCGAGGAGCTCACCAGGCTGCGGGCGTACCGTGACGAACGCAACGCGCACATCCTGGGACGCCTCGCCGCCCTCGGCCTCCCGCTCGACCCCGAGGAGCTCGCCGCGATCGGCGGGGGCGGCGCCGTCGGCCGGCCGCACATCGGCGAGGCCATGGTGCGCCGCGGGTATGTGAGCTCGATCGGGGAGGCCTTCGAGCTCTATCTGCGCCGCGGCGCCCCCGCTTGGGTGGACAGGCGCCGGCTCAGCCTGGGCCATGCCCTGCGGCTGCTGGGCGCCTCCGGCGCCCTGGCGGCGCTGGCCCATCCCGGCATCATCCGCACCGATGCGGCCGGCCTGGACCGCATCGTGCGCGCCGCGGCACGCGGCGGCATGGCCGGCCTCGAGTGCTACTACCCGTTGCACGACGAGGAGACGGTGCACCGCTGCCTCGCCTTGGCAGAGAAGTACAGACTGCTGCCCACCGGCGGCTCCGACTACCACGGGACGGTCAAGCCTGAGGCGCGGCTCGGCATCGGCTCGCTGGGCCGCCCAGTACCCGATTCGGTGCTGGGCGACCTGCGCCGTCTCGCCGGGGAGCGTCTGCTGCCTCAGGGCTGACCCCCGGAGCGACACGACCCCCGCTGAAGGAGCGTGCCCGTCGGCATTTGTCCGCCATGCCCCCCGGGGGTATAGTCGGCCCCGTGGAAGGGCGTATCGAACAGGACGAGGCGGGACGGCTGATCAATCGCCTGCGCCGGGTGGAGGGACAGTCCCGCGGCCTGCAGCGGATGATCGAGCAGGGCCGCCCCTGCGAGGAGATCTTCACCCAGCTGGCCGCCACCAAGGCGGCGCTCGACCGCGTGGGCGTGCTGCTCATCTCGCTCAAGATGCGCGAGTGCCTCAGCGAGGAGGCCGGCGAAGAGGTCGCCTCCCCCGAGGCCGTCGAGAAGGCCCTCGAGGCCTTCCTCAAGTACGTCCGCTGCGTCAGGTAGCCGGCCGGCGCGGACCGCGAGCTGGGCCGTCCCCCGCCGACCGCATCGTGACCATGGACGCACCGCACGACACCGGGCGACGGGAGCTGGGCGACGCCCTGCGACACGGCCACCCCGCGGTCGTCTCCCACGTGCGCGCCCGACACGGACCCGGGCTCGACGAGGCCGTCGGGCGGCTCGTCGAGCCCTTCGGCGGCTGGACGTCGATCGTCGCGCCGGGTGAGCGGGTCGCCGTCAAGGTGAACCTGCTCCGCGCGGCGCCCCCCGAGAAAGCCGTCACCACCCATCCCGAGACGCTGGGCTGCGTGCTGCGTGCGCTCAAAGCGGCGGGGACCGAGCCGTTCGTGGCCGACAGTCCGGGTGGCCGCAACGGCCCGGCCAAGGTCGCGCGCGCCTACAAGCTGAGCGGGATCGCCGACGTCTGCGCCGCCGAGGGCGTGCAGATCGTGGACGTCGAGGACGACCGGTCGGTGATCGCCGCCCCGGAGGGGCGGCTCTACCGCTCGTTCCCCGTCGGCAGGGCGTTCCAGGACGCCGACGCCGTCGTGCAGGTCGGCGTCCTCAAGACGCATCAGCTCATGCGGCTCACGGGAGGGGTCAAACTCACCTACGGCGTGGTCCCCGGACTGGCCAAGGCGCATCTCCACGTCAAGGCCCAGCGGCGCGAGGACTTCGCCGACATGCTGCTCGACCTGCATCTCGCCCTGCGCCCCCGTTTCACGATCATCGACGGCATCCTCGCCATGGAGGGGCAGGGACCCGGCAGCGGCTCCCCGAGGGAGCTCGGCTCTCTGTTCGCCGCTCGCGACTGTCTCGCGCTGGACGCGGCGCTCGCCGACCGCACGGCGCACCCGCGGGAACGGGTGTACACGGTGGCCGCGTCCGCGCGACGGGGCCTGCTCGATCTGGCCGACCCCTACCGGGTGGCGGGCGACCCGATCGAGCCGGACACCGGCTTCACGCCGGTGCAGAAAGACCTGCAGGTGCTGCTGCCCCCGGCGCTGCATCGACTGGCGCGCAAGCTCGTCACGGCCCGCCCCCGGCTGGTGGACGCCGACGCCTGCATCCGCTGCAACGAGTGCGCCGCCATCTGCGGTACGCGCGCGATCGTCATGGACCCGCTGCCGCGGTTCGACGACTCCGCCTGCGTGCGCTGCTTCGCCTGTACCGAGGTGTGCCCCACGGCGGCGATCGACAATGTGCCGCCGCTGCCGATGCGGCTCTTCCCGCCTCGCCGCTGACGGAGCCGCGCGACGCTTCGCTCACTGGTGCTGTGGCACCCGCCTGAGGAGCGTCGTCTCACCGCCGGTCGTCATCAGCAGGGTGCCCGCGTCCGCGCCGGGGCGCAGGACCGCCTCACCACCCATGGGCTCGGCGACGCGCAACTCGTCGCCCTCACGCCGGGCGGGGAACGCGCGCTTGCCGGCGCCGTAGACGAGCCGGTAGGCGTCGCCCTCCCTGAGGATCTCGACGCGGCGGCCGGTGGACGGCTCCCAGAACAGGCCTGCGAACGGATCGCCGGCGTCGCCGCCGCAGGCGACCAGCGTCGCCATGAGCGCGGCGAGCAGCAGCGCCGTGACGAGCGCGCCCGCCCCCGGCAGGTGGACGCGGCCGGGCGTCATCCGCCCGCCTCCACGTGGAAGACGACCACCTCGGGGCGGCAGAAGGCGCGGAAGGGGAGCAGGCTGGTGCCCACGCCCCGTGTGACGTAGAGAGGGCGACCGCCGACGTCGTAAGCCCCCTCGGCGAACTCGGCGCCGAGGTCGCTCAGCAGGATCCGGCGGCCGGGCAGCGGCAGACAGATCTGGCCGCCGTGGGTATCGCCGGCCAGCGTGAGGTGGAAGTCGCCGGGCGTCGTGCGCCGCACCACGGCGGCGTGGTGGGTGAGCAGCAGCCGCAGGCTGCCCGGCCGACGGCGGAGCGCGGCGAGCACCGCCGGGACGTCGTCGTGACCGCCGTCGGTGTCGTCCACCCCGCCGATCTCGATCGTCGCTCCGTCCCGCTCGACCGTCACGGCCTCGTTGCGGAGCAGCCGCACGCCGCCCTCCTCCACGCACCGCGGGTCCGTGGGGCGAACGTACGGGGCCTTGCTGTCGCCGTGGTCGTGGTTGCCGAGCACCCCGAAGACACCGAGCGGGGGGCGCAGCCGCCGCAGTTGCCGCTGCAGGTCGCCGAGACCACGTGGGCCGCTGGCGAAGTCGCCGGTCACGAGCACGAGGTCGGGACGAGCCGCCAGCGCCAGGTCCACCGCCTTGCGCGTGGCGCGCAGGTTGAAGCTGGGCACGAACCCCACGTGGAAGTCCGAGAGCTGCACGACGGTGAGGCCGTCGAGCGCTGCGTCGACGTCCGGCGCCGACAGTCGCCGGTCCACGCGGCGCACCCACTGGGCCTCGTGCACCAGGTAGGCCAGACCGAGGGCGGCGGCCCCGACCGTCGCGGCCGCCGCCCACAGCCCGCTCCGTGCGATCCCGCTCAGGTCGCGGCGCCCGGGGCCGCCCCGGAAGAATCCTCTCCGGCGCCGCCGGCCGCGTCGTCGCCCTCCATCTGCCCGCGCAGACGCTCCCGGGTCTCCTCGATCTTGAGACGCAGCGCCTCGCTCTGGTCGGCCGCCGAGCTCCTGCCGGCGCCGATCGCGTCCCGGATCCGGTCGACCTGGGCGCCGAGCCCGCCCTCACCGAAGAGCTGCTCGCGCGTCTCGCGGCCGCTCTTGGGCGCCAGGAGCAGCCCCGCCACGGCGCCCACCACGGCGCCGAACACGAACCCGCCACGCTTCTTCTTGGTCCTCGCCATCACCCACCGTCCTCGGATCGACTTCAGTGCCGTATTCTTGCAGCTACCTCACCTCAAAGCCACGCAGGGTGTCATCGGCCGGGACGTCCCTGACCGTGAGCCGCGACACCTTCGCGGCCGGCGGACCGACCCGACACCAGTCGAGCATCGCGTCCACCGCCGCGGCCTCCCCCTGCAGACGCAGGCGCACGCTGCCGTCGGCCTCGTTGCGCACCCAGCCACGCAGACCCCTCGCCGCCCCCTCGCGGCGCGCACTGGCGCGATAGTACACGCCCTGTACCACGCCGCTGACCTGGGCCTCCACGGATCTCACCTCGAACGCCTCCTCAGGATGGGGAGCCTCAGCACGACCCCCGTCGTAAACCACGCGACGACGCTCCTCCGGGCCCGCGTCCCGGACCAGCGGCACGAAGCGGCAGCGCGTGTCGCGCCGCTCCTCGAACCGGTCGCCGACGCGCTCCACGACCGTCAGCACCTGCTCGCCCCGGCCGAGCGGGATGACGAGACGCCCGCCGTCGGCGAGCTGGGCGCGCAACTCCGGAGGGACCTCGGCGGCGGCCGCCGCCACGAGGATCCCCTGGAACGGAGCCTCGTCGCGCCATCCGGCGACTCCGTCGCCCACGGCCAGGCGCACGTTCGCGTAACCGAGGCGGGCGAGCGTCGCGCGGGCGCGCTCCGCCAGCGGAGCCAGCCGCTCGATCGCGTAGACTTCGCCCGCCATCTCCGCAAGCACCGCGGTCTGGTATCCGCAGCCGGCGCCGACCTCGAGGACCCGGGAGCGCACGTCGACCGCGAGCAGCGCCGTCATCAGCGCCACCATGTACGGTTGCGAGATGGTCTGTCCGAAGCCGATGGGCAGCGGCGTGTCCGCGTAGGCGTCGGCCACCGCCGCCTCGCCCACGAAGAGGTGCCGCAGGACCGAGCGCATCGCCGCCAGGACGTTCTCGTCGCGGACTCCGCGGCGGACGATCTGCTCCTCGACCATGCGCAGACGGCGCACGGCGGGATCGGAGGCGTCACCCGTCACGTCGTCCACCCCCGCCGGCCGGCCGCCGCATCTTGCGGTATTTCGAGCGACGGCTCGAGCGCACGCGCCAGTACACCGATGCCGGCACCGCCGCACTCACGTAGCCGAAGTACGGCACCGCGAGCGTCAACACACTGCCGAAGAAGGCGGCGAGATCCTCCAGGGCGCCGATCAACGGAAGGACGGCGGGGCTCGGGACGCTCTTGGGCCGGCTCACGCGTTTGGTGTACTGCGCGAACCAGGCGGCGGCGGCGCCGAGCGCCGCCCCGGCTGCGACTCCCTGCCACCCGAAGGGGATGGTCGCCGCACCGGCGACGCCCCCCATCACCAGCCGATACGGCATGATCAGGCGGTCCTGCACGCGGTCGAACCGCGAGATCTTGTCGAACGTGGACTCAAGGATGGTCAGCACCACGAACGTGCCGATCGCCAGCCAGTGGCTCAGCCAGGAGAACGTCGCATTGGTCGCGACGCCCCAGTCGAAGTAGCTGACGACGCCGATCACCGCGAGCGTCAGCGACGGCCGGATGCCGGCGATGGATCCCAGCCCCAGCATCCGCCCGAGCGCAAGGATCCAGGCGGTCACCACGGTCCCTCCATCGTTTGATTGTACCCGCCGGCCACGGACGCCGTGCCCGCGCGGGTGATACCCAGCGGGCCGCGGCGCGGACGCGTGGCCGCGGCCCCCGCCGGGGGTGCGCCACTACGCCGCGGGCGGTCCGACGCCCGACCTTGGCGCGGCCGAGCGTCTTCGCGCACTGCCGAACCTCATCGTCGCGACCGTGGGCGGCATGTCGCTGCAGGTCGCGACCGACCCCGACTCCGTCGACCTCGACACGACCTTCGCGGTCCTCGGCGAGAGGGTGCGCGACTGGCGGCAGACGGAGGCCGACCGGCGACCCTGACTGCCGCGCCGGGCGGCTCCCGGAGGGTGAGCGGTTCAGACCCGGCGGTGCGCGCTCACTCTGCGACCGCGTCGTCGAGCAGCAGGACCTCGTGACCGGACCCCGCGAGCGCTCGCACAAGGCGCGCGTCGGCCGTCAGGAGCGTCCCTGACTCCGATGCAGCGAGAGCGACGTACTCCGCATCGTGGACGGAGATCCCCCGTGCCAGCGCGAGGTCGAGTGCCTCCAGATGCAGACCGGGCAGGGAGATACGCTCTGCGGGGAGCCGCAGCAGGGCGATCAGCGCCGACCGGGCCTCATCGGCGCCGATCCTGTCGCGGCGGACCGCCTTCACCAGCCCGTTGGCGCATTCCACGTCGAAGAGGGCGGGCGCCAGCAGGCGAACGGGGTTGCTCGCGACGACGGCGAGGACGTCCGCCGCCCGCTGCCCCGCCGGCTCTTCAAGAGCGAGCGTGAGCGCAGTGCTCGCGTCGAGCACGAGCGGTCCGTCAGGGATCGAGGATGTCACCGCGGGATTCCCTGATCAGATCCGCGGCGTATCCTTTCGGCACCGGACCTCCACGTGCGCGGACCGCCGCAAGACTCTCGAGCACGTCGCTCATCAGCGCCGAACGGTCGCGCGTTGCGACTCCCTGCGCGAGGATGTCGATCACTTCCGCCGACAGCGAGCGGTGCTGCTCGGCTGCCAGATGCTTGAGACGCTCGTAGAGCTCGGGCGGCACATTGCGGACATGCAGGATAGCCATGGATCCGGTCCTTTCCTCACACGGAACGTACCCCGCTTGGTTGCATAGTGCAACATAATGTGATCGCGCGCGCGACGGCACCGCCTGAAGGCCTCCTCAGCCTGGATCGGGCTTGCGCCGAGTCTCGCTCCCCCTGGCCGGCGGCGACAGGATGACGAAAGCCGCGGCGGGGTGACGATGCTCCTTCGTCACCGCGCCGCGGCCGAACGGTCGAGCGGCGCGGCAGCCACCGTGGTCGCCAACGGCCGCGGTCAGGCCTCACGTGCGTAGGCGGCGCGGCCCTGCTCGTACAGGTCGCCGCCGTAGCAGTCCATGACGACGATGGCGGGGAAGTCGACCACCTCGAGCCGCGCCACGGCCTCGGCGCCGAGCTCGGGCCAGGCGATGACCTCGTTGCCGACGATGCGCCTGGCCAGCAGGGCGCCGGCGCCGCCGGTGGCGGCGAAGTAGACGGCGCCCTCGTCCTGCATGGCCTGCTTGACCTCGGCCGAGCGCAGCCCCTTGCCGATCATGCCCTTGAGGCCGTGCCGCATGAGCAGCGGAGCGTAGGCGTCCATGCGGCCGCTGGTGGTGGGTCCGGCCGAGCCGATCACGTTACCGGGCTTGGCCGGACTCGGCCCCATGTAGTAGACCACCGCGCCCTGCAGGTCGAACGGCAGCTCTTCCCCGGCCTCGATCAGCGCCACGAGCCGCTTGTGGGCGGCGTCGCGCGCCTGGTAGACCACGCCGCTGATCTCCACCGCGTCCCCGGCGCGCAGATCCCTCACCGCTTCGTCCGTCAGGGGAGCGGTGATCCTCTTGACTGCCATCTCTCCTCCCTCAGAGCGTGACGGACTTGTGCCGCTGCGCATGGCACTGCACGTTCACGGCCACCGGCATGCTGGCGATGTGGCAGGGCATCTCCTCGATGAACACGGCGAGGGCGGTGGTGCGACCGCCGAGCCCCTGGGGACCGATGCCGAGCGTGTTGATCCTCTCGAGCAACTCGTCCTCCAGGGCGGCGAGACGCGGATCGGGGTGTCTCGACCCGACCTCGCGCAGCAGCGCCTTCTTGGCGAGCAGGGTGACCACCTCGATGGTCCCTCCGATGCCCACGCCGACGACCACCGGCGGACAGGGGTTGGACCCGGCGCGGCTCACGGTCCCGACCACGGCATCGGCCACGCCCGCCCATCCCTGCGCGGGCTTGAGCATGTTGAGCGAGCTCATGTTCTCGGCGCCGCCGCCCTTGGCCATCATCGTGAGCCTGAGCCGGTCCCCGGGGACGATGCTCGTGTGGATGATCGCCGGGGTGTTGTCCGTGGTGTTGCGGCGGGCGTGAGCCGGCTCCTCGGCGACGGACTTGCGCAGGTAGCCCTCGCCGTAGCCGCGACGCACGCCCTCGTGGACGGCCTCCTCGAAGTCGCCGCCGGTGAGATGCACGTCCTGGCCCACCTCGGCGAAGATCACCGCCAGGCCGGTGTCCTGGCAGATCGGCGCACGGTCGGCCGCGGCGATGTCGGCGTTCTCCACGAGCTGGGCCAGCACCTCGCGGCCGACGGGCGACTCCTCGACCTCCTGCGCCGCCTTCAGCGCCTCGTACACATCCACCGGCAGGTCGTAGTTGGCGGTGATGCACAGGTCCCTGACGGCCGCCGTGATCTTCGCCACGTCGAGCTCCCTCACGCTCACGTCTCCCCCTCCTTCCGCATGTCCGGCCCGAGGACGCGCCGCTGACGCGCGGGGCGGACGGGACGGCCGCACAGGCCGCCCCGCCCGCGCGCGTCATCCGTCCTGCGTCCCCGCACCCCCTGCGCCGGCCGGCGGCTCCGGGTCGCCGGCCGGAGGCTTCCACGCCGGAGGCTCCTCGGCGACGACCTCGGCGTCCTCGACACCGTCGCCCTTCTTCCTGCCGGCGGAAGCCCTCTTGAGCGCCTCGGCGGCCTTGTCGATCGCCGCCTGCGCCGCGGCGGCGATCTTGTCGGCCGTCGGACCGATCGCGTCGACCGCCCTGTCCGCCAGTTCGCCGGCGTAGTCGCCGGCCGCCTTGGCCGCCGCCTTGGCGGCCTGCTTCGTGGGCGTCGGCGCATGGCTGCCCTCGGGCATGGGGATGTAGCCGAGGGCCATCTGGTCCTGCACCATCCCGCGGGCCCGGGAGATGATCGCGGTCGCCTCCGCCACCTCCTGCTCGAAGGTGAGGTCGGTGCGCAGGGCGATGCCCTGCTCGATGGCCTTCATCGCCACCGCCGCGGCCTCGCGCGGGAACACCTCCCAGTCGTCCATGGTCGGCATGATGTAGTCGGCGCTCAGGCCCTTGTCCTCGGCGACCTTGGCGAGCTCCTCCGCCGCCGCGATGCACATCTCGTCGGTGATCGTCCTGGCGCGCACGTCGAGCGTGCCCCGGAAGATGCCCGGGAAGCCGACTGAGTTGTTGACCTGGTTGGGGAAGTCCGAACGACCGGTGGCGACGATGGCGGCGCCGGCCTCCTTGGCGTCCCAGGGCCACATCTCCGGGATCGGGTTGGCGCAGAGGAAGACGATCGGGTCGCTCGCCATGCCCCTGATCCACTCCGGCAGGATCGTGTCCGGCCCCTGCCGGCAGAGGGCGATGCACACGTGCGCGCCCTTGAGCGCCTCCTCGATGCCGCCCTCACGCCCCTCGGCGTTCGTCATGCTGCAGTACTTCCATTTGTCGACCCATTCGTCCTTGACCGCCTCGATGTCGCAGCGGTCCTTGCCGAGGATCCCCTTGCTGTCGACGATGCGGCACTTCGCGGGGTCGGCTCCGTAGGCGAAGATCAGGCGGCTGATGGCGACGTTGGCGGCGCCGGAACCGATGAAAGCGATCTCGACGTCGTCGATGCGCCGGCCCACGACCTTGAGGGCGTTGATCAGGCCCGCCAGGGTGACACACGCGGTGCCCTGCTGGTCGTCGTGCCAGACCGGGATCTCGCACTCCTCGCGCAGGGTGTCGAGGATCCGGAAGCACTTGGGCTGGGCGATGTCCTCGAGGTTCACGCCGCCCAAGCCCGGCTGTGCGAGCTTGACGAACTCGATCAGCTTGTCCGGGTCCCTGGTGTCGACCATGAGCGGGAACCCGTCCACGCCGCCGAGATACTTGAAGAGCAGGCTCTTGCCCTCCATCACCGGCATGCCCGCCTTGGGGCCGATGTCGCCCAGTCCGAGCACGCGCGTCCCGTCGCTGACCACGGCCACCGTGTTCCACTTGTTGGTGTGCTCGTAGACCTTCTCGGGGTCTTCCTTGATCTCGAGGCAGGGAGCGGAGACGCCGGGCGTGTACCAGATGCCGAAGTCCTGGAAGTCGCGGATGCAGCACTTGAGCGTGGTCTCGATCTTGCCGCGGTAGAAGGGGTGGAGGACCTTGGCGTCCTCCATGGGCTGATAGGCCTTGGCCTTGAGCTCCTCGATGGTCGGCTCGGAGCCCTTGGCGGTCTCGTCGGTCATGTGCCCTCCTTGGGACGGCGGGATCGGGCCCACCGGGTCGTGTGCGGATCCCCCGGAAGCGCGGATGGAGTCTCGGATACGCCCAACGCTAGCATCAGCGCCGCGGAGTCACAATGGAACGGCCGGACATGGCGCGCAGCACCTGGACCAGCGCGACCACGGCCGCGTAGACCGGCCCGAAGAAGAACAGCGCCCAGAGGACCGGGTGGAGGCCGCCGCTGAGCGCCGCCCACGCCGCCCCGCCGCAGAGCGCGGCCGCCGCGAGCAGTGCCGGGACCCACACCGCCGGTGAGCGGCGGCGGAAGAGCAGGAGCAGGCCGCAGGCGAGCATGACGACGAACGCCGCCAGCAGCAGCATCCCGACACGGGCGAGCTCGCCGGGCGTCACCATGCGCGTGTAGCCCGCGTCCAGA